>Ga0179593_1543654_pt1 | contig 16193 bp, 20 predicted proteins | sample CZODoug2_1_08_16_FD_185931 | JGI IMG/M metagenome (GOLD analysis project Ga0179593, IMG submission 185931) | Vadose zone soil fungal communities from Angelo Coast Range Reserve, California, USA - CZODoug2_1_08_16fungal (PacBio error correction) | ecosystem: Environmental > Terrestrial > Soil >...
TGCCTGGGGCCTCTCCGTTCTTTGAAAGAGGGCGAGACGGTTTCGAAGGGAGGGGATGACATTTTGTATGCGGAAAAGGGGCTCTGGGAGGGGGAAAACAGGGAAGAGCCTTGGAGGTCGGAGGGGGAGACTTTTTCTCAAAAGCAAGGAAAGGGGAACAGAGGGAGGTGTTGCGGGGGGGAGAAAACGAGTATTGATCAGAGGGGATCGGGTGGCCAGAAAAAAGTCTCATCATGTCCAGGAGCTTTTGGACCGAGGCAATCCGATTCGAGGAAGATGCGGGGAACTTGTTGAGCTAAGAGCAAGCCTTGAAAAAGTCTCGATTATACGACTCTTCAACGGGGAAAAGTGGGGGTCATCGCTAATGAAGAGACTTGGACTAATTTCCTACCTATGGGGGAAGACAAGTGCGGGGAAGGAGTCTGCAGCCTGAGAAAGGTTTACATCTGACAGGAGAAAACGACTTCAATGAATGGGAAGGCTTAGTGAAAAAATAACCGGAAGAAGAGAGCGGAGGAAGTCTGAGGGGGAGGAAAAATTAAAAAGGGCCGAAAAAAGGCCAGAAAGCACGAGGGCACAACCAGAAAGCATAACTGCGTGAGCAAGAATGGAAAAATTCCACGGAAGGTATGAATACACGAAAATCGATTGAGGGGATGCTCTAGGAAAGGCCTGATGGAGTCAGAAGGTCAGGATGCCTAGGGAATCTTACCTAGACAGAGTACGGCACCTGGAAAGGTGGGTTCACGGGTAAAGAACACCGAGGGGGACCTATCAATCGAAAAGATGACAAGGCCTCATTAGTTACACCCAGTGAATCTCGGGCAGGAAAAAGGAAGCTAAACGGGGAAGTCTTTACTCGGAAAATAACGCAAAAAATTAAAGATAAGGAGGGTAGGAATAGGTAACAACGTGTTGGAGCTTTCCAACCAGAGCGGGAGGAAAAAAGGGGTCGTGAATCTAACTTAACGCCAAGCATCCGAAACACACCCTAGGCCTAATATAATAAACCCGCATCCTCTCAACCAAAAAAAGAAAGCCAAAAAAAAAAAAAAAAAAAAACGAAAGAGGGGAGTCAATTGGAAGAATCGGCATGAAGTCGAGCACAGTCGCCTGCGATCCCGGAAGGGGTCTTAGAATCCCTATGTCTTAGGGCGCGTCTCTTCTTGAATTCAGGATGAAACCCTCGAAGGAGCCCTTCTGCCATCTCCATGGGGGAGGGCAGAGGACGCCTTAAAAAGGAGAATCTGGGGGGGCAGACGGGTACAGATCTTATTAGGGGGAGCAAAAAAACCACCTCAGGGTTCACCTTACTACGTTGGAAAGAACTAGGTGGAGTGAGGAAAGATCTCTAGACTAGAAAGTTGGAGAGCTGCAAGTCGCGAAATTTAGAAAAACAGTTCGCTGTAGGGGGCTAAAGAAAAAATTTAAAGAATGGAAAGGCATTTTGGGGGGGGAATGACAAAGTTTCTACTTACTTCAAATGTAGCATTGAAAAGATTGGAGAGCTTCAAGGGAAGGAGACTATAGTCTGGGGGGAAAGGAAGCAACCTTACGCACGCATTGGGGCCTCTGGTATTCAACAAGGGTATCGACGGCGGGTCAGAAACGAAACTCGAAAAGATCACTTGCCAATTCGACAAAAGCGCGCTAGGCGGAAAACCTTCACTCCTGTGAGTCATCTCAGAGGAAGGATCGGGGAGGAGCACCTGGGAAAAAAAAGACCATAGGAACTCTCTCTACAATCACTACCATTAAAACAAACCTCGGGGGAGCAGATTAGCCAACCAAGGTACCTCTTTTTTATCGGAATTTAAAATGGGGCCCGCCAGGAAAGGAGACGGGGTTTCAATTCTAGGAAATAGACGAAGATCCACCTTAGCTGGGGGAAAGCGAGTTATGCGCCGCCCCATAAGAAAAAAGGACAACTCTGGAGAGAAAAAAAATTCCATACAAATCTCCAGTCCGGGTTGATTCATCAAGAAACCACAACACGGGAGGGAGGATAGATTTAAACAAGGGATTTGACTGATGTGGATGGGGTTTCTCGCGCGAGTGAGGTTCCTAATCTTGTTGCCGTTTCTGTGTAGAATCAGAGTCGAAGGGAGAAAAGCCTCTCGCATGGTGGGCTCGACGAAGGGATTACAATTTCCCCCGAAAGCTGCTCGGGCTGTTTCCCGGGGAGAGGTTTGGGAACCCACTGGGCCTCGGGACAACCAACTATTACTCTTGGGGGGCTCAGGGGAAGTGGCTCGAGCTCACAGGGGTTTTTTGCTCGTGGGGGCGGAGTCAGTTTCTCAGGAAAAGGGGTCCTGGATCCGTCAACTACATAAGGGGTTTAGTGAATAACTCCCTTTTCGTAACTTCCCTCTCGGGCTTCTGATGGCGGAATCCTGGGGGGAGCTTTGGGATCCTCTTCCCCCTCCTCTAATCTGGCGGGGGGCGGGGGTGATTTAGGGTTTTAAAGCTCCTTGGCCGCGGCGGGGAAAACGTCTGTAGTATTCGCGGTCGGCATCGGGTGTCATCAAAGAAGCTCGCAGAACTGGCTTTCGAGGGGTTCTGCTGGGATTTTGGAACCTGCCCAAAAAGGGGTCAACCTAAGCCAATTCTTTGTGGGGAACAACGGTTTCCGGGGAACGGGTTCCAGGGGAATCTGGGGAGTTACATAGGGACCCCTTCCCGGGATCCGAATCTCATTCGGAGATTGCTGGACACGATAGAGGGTGGCCAGGGGAGGAGGAGTTGTGGGGGGGCTTTGGGCGAGCAGTGACCTCAGAGGGATCACCTATCTCCCGTGTTCAATTTTTCCTTGGGCCCCGTATGAGACCCTTTGACGCACAGAGACGGCTCTTAAGCAAGAGAAATTTAGTGTCTCCCCGATGAGCGGCGAATGACCCTATGAAAGGCAATTGCTAAAAGCACACCAAACAGATTCCACGCTGGCAAGAGTCAGGGGGGAAACGGGGGACTTTGAAGTGCGCAAAAAAAATATGAGGCAGATGTAACTAGAAAAAGGGATTTCACCTTTTAAGTAAACTTGAGGAATACTTTGAAAAGAGCTATGTCATGGGAAATGTTTCTAGTATCGGTTGGGGAAGAACTCCTGAATACTAGAGGAATCCGTCGAGGATTCAAATTCTATGTCTGATTAAAGAAAAATTTATTGGGCGGTGATCTACAGGGACGAATTCTCTCACGTCGACTCGAAAAAGAGGGAGAAAGAAGTTTTAGAAGGGGGGGAAAATTTTCTCTTTTAAAGCTCGGGGATAAAGTGTCCTTTTGGCTGAGAGGGCGGAACGAAATCTCAGAGGTGTTGGATCTCTGAGGGGATGAAAACCCCATGTGGTTCAAAGCTCTTCGGATTTCCCCCTCAAGGATTTTTGTCTTTTTTTCCAGGGTTGTATTATAATGTAAGAGGACATTGGATAGAATAAAATAAGGAGAAGTCACTTTGGTCCAACGAGCTGACTTAAACGATTTTAAACTGGTGGCGGCAGAGGCTGTGTTGGAGAATTTTCGCCAAAGTTTGAACATACCGGAATGGCAGGGGGCTCTTTCTTAAGATTAAATTCCTTAAAAGCAACGGGGAAAAAATTTCAAAAGAGTTCATCAGGGGCAGGGGGATATTGCCTGAGATGTAACGAATCGGATTACAAGAATGGAGGGGGCTCCAAAGGAAGGCGAAACCAGTGGGGAGGGTTAAATTGGGGGAGCCCTAGAAAGAGGGAGTGGGACTCGAGGGGCGCAACCTTCTTAAGAGAAATCACCTACAGAAAAAGGGATTTTTATCGGGGGAACTCAAAAGTGAAAAGCAAGGAAAGCAGTGTCAGAGGTAGATGAGAACATGAAAACCAGGGAAGGGAAGGAAAGCGTCTCATGCAGACTTCGTTATCTGACATAGGGCTGGGGAAGCAAGAGCGCAAGAGAGTTCACTCCCAACCACGTAACGCGCTGAATCGGGCTGAGTGAAAAGGAAGATTCTAGAAAAAGAAAAACCATGTCACGAGTATAAGTCAATGATTTCGTTGGAACAGGGTATAGGCTGAAGAGAAGGGATTATAGAAAGAGACCGGCATAAACCGACGGGGAAACGAGCTGATCAACGAACCCATCATAAATGTTCGTGAAAACTCCTGCGACTCTTCCTTTATAAACCAAGGTTCAATCACTCCTCCTCCCCTTCAAAGGAAAAGGTGCAGAGAAAGTCGAAGAACTGTCCACTATGTTCTCTATAAGGAGAACTCTAACTTCCTCAAGGGAAGGATACCTAAGAACTTATCGTCCCCTCTCATAGAACAAAAAGGGGGGGGGATTAAAATATAGGAAGGAAAAAATGGGGGCGAAGGGTGAAATCTGTCTCGAAAAGGGAATCAGGGGGGGTCTCGTTCGAGTAGACATTTTGCCCGGTTCGCATTTATGATGGCACAGGAGAGGGTCCAGGGGATTATTCTTCTGATCTCAGTTTGTATCAGAAGTCAGGGCGAATATGGATCTGCCCTCAAAGCTGGCTTTCGGTTTTGCAGAGACGGCCCCTTCTTTGTTGATCTCCCTAAGGATTACCTTTCGTGTTCACGCGCGCAACATTAGCAGTCAAGGGATGAGGACGAAGGGTCCTAGGGTGGGAGGGGCTCGGTGTACAGTCTCGGAAATGGAGTTTTGGGGGGGGGACACGACTGCGGAGGACGGCCTTGGCGGATAGGGAGGGAGATTAGGGTGGAGTTAAAGAGGTCTCAGATGGGTGCGATAAAGACTAGCTTCGGCCTTAGGTGGATAGAGGGGGACCTGGCTGATCTGGAAGTCCTTTATGGAGAGTTGGCTCAGTTCAGGCAAAAGGAGAATTCGGGGAGCGGCTCGGGTCTTAGGGTAGTATTTAGTAGAGCCAGGGTCGAGGGCAACAGGTGGTTCCTGCACGACTTGGGGGCAGACTAGACAATCTTTTTGGTGTATACTTCTCTTTCAGAAGCGTACTTTTTGTATTGGGACACCATGTCGTGGGGTGAGGGGTCTCGTTTCGGGATTTCCTTGGGAGAGTTTCTTCCTGGTGGGGGCCTTCAAGGGGACGTCCGGGTCAGTCCCCTTGGGGGGGGGGAGGGCGGGATCCTTCTCCTAATTCATCCTGGCTAAATTGGCTAGGAAGCTTACATAGACTGACTATTATAGAGGACACTAGTACTGGGGAAACCTCTTCAAGGGAGGAGGGTCTGGGGTTTGAGTGGGCTGAATGACCTGTAAGGGAAAAAGAAAATCGGAAAAGATTCACAGGCATCACCAGACAGACTTTCGCACAGGGCGCATTCCAAATAGGGAAAAGGTATCATGGTCAATTGGAGAGCGGAAAGCAGGAAATACCTTCGAAGAACTGAAGAGGTTCCTGGGATTTTTCAGGAAGGTACCTCAGCAGAGTAAAAAAAAAGGAAGACATGTCCTTTTTTTTCCAAAGGAAAGAAAGCCCCACGCTTTAAAGTTTCCTCCCCTATAATGAGTACCCGAGAAGGGCCTCCCTGTTTGAACCCAATGAAAGCGAGAAATTCTGAACAATGGAGTGAATGGACTAGGCCTAGAGAAGGGCCAAAAAAAGGAAAAAGGATGGGAAAGAAGAGAGGTCCAACACTTGGGGGGAAAAAGGAGCTAGGACAATTCAGCTATCGGGGCTGTCTCACTCTACTTACTCCGGGGGCCAAAAGAGCTCTTGAAAAAAAGAGCCAAACGGCAAACGAAATGGAAGAGTAGAAAGTGCGTATCATCAGGCAGCCTCAGAAGAAGCAGTCTCTTCTTAGAGGAAGGGGGGGAAGAAAAAAAAGAATCAGAGGGGGATCGATGAGGGAAGCTCAGTAGGAAGGAGCGACCAACGGAAGGGGATTGAAACCAACGTTCCGGCTCGAGGCACGGAAAGCACTCAGTTCATTGGAGGACTTGGGGTACAAGTGCAGACTTGTAGTCTGGACCCGGTACCGGGTTTCTTGGGTTCGGAAAAACTCATCCCGCTAAATTGAAATAGACTCCCTGGTACGAATTTCCCTTAGGTTACAGTTTTGGCGAGGATTCCGGGATTCTCCTATCTGTGCTTTACTCTCTGGGTTATTCCTCTAAGAAACCAAGGAAGAGGGGGTCGGGGGGAGGGGGTGCTCTATGCGACCCGAAACCAGAAATCCGATAGGTGGCGAGACCTCGTGTTTAGCGTTGAAAGCTGCCTGCGGCGTTGGGCTGCTGTCCAGGGGCCCGTCTTTTGGGTGCAGGTAGAAAAAAGCCGGAACTTGCAAGTCTCGTGGTCGCGTTGAGACCAAAGGAGAATCCGATACCAAGGCAGAGCCCCGGATGGAGGGGGGTTCGCCGAAAAAAGAGTCTTTCCAGGAAAGGGAAAAACCGAGATCAGGAGACAGTCCCCTTCCGCCAGAACGACTGGGAACCTCTTGGAAAGAGTCCCCACCTCCTGAGACCGCTGGCCTCAAGGCTTCAGAGACTCCTCGTTCGCCGGGGAACTTCGTCGCGCACCCCCCCCCAAAGATCGAACTCTGGGTCCACCTGTCTTCGAAAACTATGTAAACGCCGTCGAAGACATCGCGGGGGGACGGCTCCACTTGTTCGCACACGGCTGAGTCTGGCGATCCTCTCCAAGACCCTCAAAGGGACCCAAAAATCTGTGACTTCGACCCCCCAGGTATCGGGGGGTTTAGGAGTTACAGGGGGTAACCTGCCCAAGCAAAAACTTCCGAGGAGAGGAGTTTGGGTAGGGACTCAAGTCTTCTCTTAACTTAATCAGCTCTCCCCAGGGCTGAGAGCAATTCCCTATCATCCAAATCCTGAGAGGGGAAAAAGGGAGAAGCCCTCCCCATCTTAGTCCCTCATGGACCCACGAAAAGGGCGCACCACTTCCAGTAGTATTCCATGTCCTGCCCCCATAACGGGGGATCTCTCTCAAAACAAACTTCCTTTAAGAGATAGGTTGGATGGGGCTGGGGAAGTTATTTGTCTGATGGCTCAGAGGAGTTTGGGAAAGGGATTTCCGAGAGGGTTTCTTAGTCTGGTCAGATCGGAGCTTCTAAAAAACCGGGTAGAGACTCTCATTGGGGTTCTCTCTAATTTCTGTGGACAAATACCACGTCGGACGGGGAGGCTGGAAAGATTTTTTACTAGCGAGCCAAACCGGAATTGTTGCGGGCCCCTCGCCGATAGAAGGGGGGTGTGCAATTTCTCGTTAACCATGAGAGAACTAAAAAGCGAATATCATGGGGTGCGATTTGCTTACCCCTCGAAGGCTTACTAACGCTCGGTACGACTCAAAGCAGCGAGCTATACGGTTGCTGGTGGTAAGAGGGTCTAGAGATCTCCTCCTCGAAGGAAGGGAAAATGTAGAAAAATTGTATTCCTTGGAACAAAAGCTTAACCGAATGATGAAGTCCACTTCAAAGGGAGGGGAAAGCAAAAAAAAAAAAAAGTCATCTCTTCGCTCTCCTTTTCTCAGGAATGTAACAAATGAGGGAAAACATTTTGCGAAGGGAAAAGAACGTACAAAACGTCCAGGAGTTCAAACGAACACTCTTGGAGCAATAGAACTTCGTGGGGCTCAAGGAAGGGGCTATTCAAGCGGACCTACTCTGAAAAAAAAGGCGGAAAACACACAGAGGACTTGACGATTCACGGGGGAGGGTTGAGAAAATAAAAGCCTCTCGAACCGGCAGGGACGGACAAGAAGGCCTTTGTCGCCGAAGTGCTGCGGGATCATAGCTCGACTGGGGGAAATAATAGTTCGTTTGACGGGAATGGAAGAAGCCTCCGCGCATCAGAGGGCTGCCCTGAATATAAAGTTTTATCAGCGAGACGGAGGGCGAGGCCTGAATGGAGAAGAAGTCGAAACAGTTCTGGGAAATGCCGGTGATGGGGGGGTTTCAAATAATAGGTGTTCGTAATTGACGAAGCATCACGGAAAGGGAATTGTTGAATGACTCGGGATGAAAAAGGACACTCTTCTATGTCCAGAAGATTGTTCGATTGGGGAGGCCATTTAAGGGAGTAAGAGTCAAACGAAGCCATTTGAGTAAGGGCAAGGGAAATAAGGCGATCCATGGTTCCAGATAAAGATCGAGGGACTGTGGGAAATGGTAGAGGTGGTCCTCCTTAAAAGGGGTAACTCACATTGATCATGGGTACTAGGTCCTCTTACTCTCATTCCATCTCAACCCCTCCGTCCTTCCTTGAGGGGGAGTCTCCTTCGGGGTCCCTATACGAGACTGGGGACTTTGACAACGATCTTATACCTTCTGGGATGTCTCCCCAGGTAAGGGGGTTGGAATTCTTCTTGGATGGTGGGAGAAGGATTCCCGCTTTTCAGAATTTCTTTTCTGACGGCTTCTCATGCCAAAAAAGGCGGGGGACACTCAGAATAATCCTGGGAGTTTCGGTAGAGTACTCAAGGAGGTGGAACTAATCAAGAGTTTCATCTGTCAGAGAGTTATCTCAAGGAAAGAGGGCTGCGAAAGAGACAGGCAAATGCTCGTTGAAGGTAGTGACATAGATCTTCAAAGGAGGAGAATGTATCTATTTTCCAGAAAAACGAAACCGCTCTGAAGCTTAAAAATCTGCGCGTGCCAGGAGAATCTACACAAAAATGCCTCTATTATCATTCGATGGGGGAGGAGTCTTCCACCCTCGGGATGATCGTTCCTTTCAGAGATCAAAGAAGAGTCCGCTAGAAGTGATCAAGAACGAGGGACCAGATTCAACAAAAGCCGCACCTTCTTAAGGAAAGGGAGAAAAAAGGAAGGCAGCAAGAATCCGACAAACGGATCTCCAGCTTGGGGAAAAGGTCAGAGCCACGTCCACTCAAAACTGAAGGGAAGCTTCAAGAAGACATTCGAGGGGAATTCAAGTAGTCGGCCCCGAGAAATCCGAAAAACAACTGAGGAGAAAAATATCGATGGGGAAGGGGGTTCCGAGAAAGAAAAATTTTGGACGCGTGGTCGCACTGTCAAGCCTTGAAGGGACCTTTGGGGGGGCCACGGTCTTCTCGAGGATGAGAAAAAGATCCTTCGGATTATTAGTCGATGAGTCTCACTGAGAAAGAAAGGAGTCGGACTAACATATGGTGGTCTTCTACAAGAGTTGAAGAGCTCTTGGAAAATGAAAACGGTTGGGATGCCCGGAGCCTGAATTTCCGATGAGGGGGATTTTTTAAGAAGAACCTCGGAGATTCGACGGGTCAAGACTCGAGGCTTTCAGGGGTGGACATGCCATCGATGCAACGGCAAGAGATCCTTTAGACGCTTTTAAGGGGGGGGAAAACATCGCTATTCTCTCAGAGGAGGAACTTGGAAAAATCAGGAGAAAATAACCTATATCAAATGACAGAAGACTTTCAAGGACAATGGTGGGACAAAAATCAAACAAGGAAAACTTCTATGATGACGATTGAAATAAGATAGAACCGGAGGAACCGAGGAGGGGAGGGGAGGGGGATCCCTGCAGGAAAGGTCCTTCGGAAGAGCGCCCAAGCACGGGAGCAACCATAATCCTCAGAACAAGACCCTTTTATGAAAGTCTAATTCAAATCTTTCAACCGGGGTAAGGTCAAGAGGGAATCTTCAGGCTGGGAAAGAGGATTAAAAATGCGCCAGGAACCGATCAGAGGCGGCTGCCAGAGAGGTTACCCTGGACTCTTCCCCTCCTCGAAAACCAGGATCATGACGAGGGGGTTCAGGAGGGACCACTCTATTCGTCGAAACTCTCCAAAAGGAGAATGCAAGAACGGGTCACCCAGTGAAGAATTCTCGTCCGCAATCTCATCTCAAAATGGATTACCTGGGGAGTTCCTAGAGGGGCCCATACAAAATGAAAACAAGGAATTTTGAAATCAAAAGAAGGGGGTCCCAACAGGGGGGGGGGCGAGTCAAACATTCAGAAGGTCGCTTTGCGGGGGAAAAAAGAGAACTTAAGAAAAAAAAACCTGTGAGGAGACCACAATATTCTGTATTATCCAAAAAAAAAAAAAATTCATAACCGCGGAGCCACGAAATGGAAAAGGGGGAAGAAGAGGGGACAAAAGAAGCACCGTCTCTGTTGCGGAGAAGAACGTCTGAGAAGCACTGGAAAAAAGAAAGTAGTCTCTTCGATCCTGCTTTTGACATAAAAAATCCTAGAAAAAGGGGTCCCACACCGGAGGGGGGGGTGTCAAATACTGAAGGCTGACAGAAGTCAGGGAGGAAGCGGGGGAACAGAAGGAGGGATTTTTATATGGCAAACTCCGCGCACAGAAAGAAAGTTTACCTGGATTCAAGGTGCAGGGGAACTTGCATATATCAATTGGCTCGCGAGAGTTGCGAACAAGAAAAGGGGGATTGGGGAGAAAGAGTTCCGTGGGGGGGAGGCAAGGGGGGTAGGTGAAGTATTGCCCCTGGGCAAGGTCCGAAAGAATTGCAAAAAAGAGATTCGACGCGAAGGTAAGGAAGGCGTACGAAAAAATGGGCCTTCCATTAACACATTTGCTGATCTTTGAGTAGTAAGAGAGAAACTGGCTTGAGAATATTGAGATGACGACGCGAGAACCCATTCAAGTCAAACTCTATAGAGAAGGGGGGGAGGTTTCCGAGACCAGAAGGGTAGGAAACTCTTCAAAGTCGGATCTCGGGCGTTACTAGAAACAAACTAGATATGAGGGGAAATATAAAGAGCCAACAAAACGCGCGGGGGAGAGGTGCAAGAGGACGCTTGTTTTCTCGATTTACAAAAAAAAAGTAGTTCCGACGGCCTTCAGTTCCATTCAGTCCCTCTTCTGACAGGGGATCCACCAAAGGAGATGAGCGGGAAGATTCGGAAATAAAATGCACAATATGAGAAGGGGGGACCACACGCTGCGCGACGCGAAGAGTCCTCCAGGCCAAAAGGGGTTGAAGGAGACAACCACAAACGGAGGCAACATATAAGATCAAAAAAAAGGATGTTTGAGAAAAGCTGGCAGGCGCGAGAGGTGTGTCCAAGGAAGAAAAGAAGGGGTCGGGGCGCATACGGAGGGAGCTGTTGGTGGTGCCCCGAGTGGGGCGGGGGGAGAGCATGTCAGAGAGTAAAGACAGAAAGAGGGGGGCCTCGGCGGCCCGAGGGAAAAAGTAATCGGCACCCGGAACTTGTTGGGGATTCTCACGCAGGGGGGGTGGTGGCTCCGGAGGCGTTAAGGAAGAAAAATCGACTCAATGTTTTGAGAAAAAAAAAGGGGGCAGGCCGTCACGCATTCACGGAGAGAAAATTCTTGAAGGGGAACGAAGCGCTGTCTGTGTGGAGGGAAAACTTGGAAACTCAGAGCAAAAGCGCGCCGTCAGCTTTGAAATAAGTTCACTAACAAAAAAGAACAGCCTGAAATGGCTGTTACGCAAATGTCGGCTCGGCCTTCCGAGTCAGCGGGGAAGCCTTTGAAACGGCAGGCGAAGGGGGGACTTACATTCGACGATTGCTAGGCACTACCAACGCCCAAGCTTTCCACGAAGGTCAAATGGAACTTTCTTGGGTCACGATTCGCGGGGGAATATTGCAAAAGAGGAGAGGGTCAGAAAAGAATGAAAATGCCGGACAAAGGGGCAGGGGAGGGTTGAAAAATTTCTTTCTCAAGAATCAAAGACCCGTAAGAATATTCAATAAGGTCCCGGACGTCGACACTGTGGGGGGAATTGCCGGGATAGGGTTTTTGAAAGGGTAGACTTAATTGGGATACTCCTCACTCAATGAAAATCCAGCGAGGTGACCCTCTATAGCCAAGACTGAGAGCATCGACGGTATCCGCTTAACGAATGGACTCACATTCTACTAAAAAGGTCGTTGAGGATGCCGTTGCTGGCGGGGGGATCCCGGCATCTGTGCGCAAAGAGTTCGAAGGGGCTCCTTACAAAAAACATCACCTCGGGGTTTACACGATCGATGCAAAATTTGTAATCTTCAGAACTCCTTTGAGGGGCCTTGTTTGGGGCCCTTGAGGATCTTCCCCCTGCTCTGCCATTTCTCGAAGCCCTTCCTGATAGCTCTGCAGCTTTTCCCCCTCCCTGGCTGTCTCTAGTCCTCCTGGTCTCTGAGGGGGGCAAGCTTCTTTTTTGCTGGGGTAACTTAATGGGGGACATCCAGTTGGACTCTGTAGGGGAGTGAAAAGAAACCGCAAGAGCATACTCCTTAGCCTTGGGGGGGGTTCTAATGGTAGGTCGCAGGAAGGGGGGAAGGCCTTATGTGCCTAGTAAACTAAAAATGACCATAACTTGTCTAGAAACGACGGAAACTTTCATAAGGAGTCTGAACTGGTGAGAGTGCATCAGGGCGTGGGCTGCTCAAGGACAGAACCCTTCAAATAGTAAATCACAAGCGCGCTTTGGCAGAGGAGAAAGTCACTCAGAAGGGGAATCAGGAATTCCGTGGAAGAGGTTCAAAGGGAAGCTCAAAAATTGACGACGTGACAGGGTCTTGAAAAAACTTTTCAACTGTAAAGGTTAGGGAGGACGGAAAATCACGAAGAAGGGTCCTCTGCGCAAGGATTTTCCCCTCCCAACGAACGCGGGACCTCGGATAAAGCAAGAAAAGGTGCACTTCGATGGCTAGGAGATTACCAACAATGCCAGCAGTATGACTATATGTATCAGGGACCCACTCTGCCATCGGGACCGGATGATAGGACTGGCATACAGGATGCAACCGGGGGGAAATGAAATCCAATAACTCTTGGGAAGGAGTAAAAAAGTCCAGGTGGGAGAAAACTTCTTAAGCTGAAGTGAAAAAAAATTCTCTTCACAAGAAGAAAAACCAAGCGGAAGGGGTTTCAGCAGCATAAGGAAAAGCTCCGAACCGGGGGGGGGGGCCACGGGAAACTGTCCTACTTAAAAAAAAAAACATCTTCCAAGGAGGGAGGGACCTCAAGTTCAAGGACAACAACAACAACGGAGGAAGAAAATAGAGATAGGAAGGGACTCGAAGGGTGACTCTGCACAGTGATAGAGGTAGTTCAGTTAGGGACAGGGTTTTATTGGCCCGAAGCTGAATTCAATCTTCACTAAGATCCTGGGGTGGGGGGACCTTCGAACTCCTCTCTTTTCCAGATCTTTACACATGTTATTTGTTTTCCAAAAAATCTTTCTGGGGGAGCCCTGGGACCGTGGTCTCTGAGAGGATGGAAGGGGGGGGGGCCAGATCCTGTCAAAAGTGAAGAAGGGAGCTTGTGAAAAAAGCCGACGTCAAGCAATCGAGGAGAAAAAGAGGCGGCAGGGGTCTTCATCTCCCATCGACTGAAAAGGGCAGAGAAATAACTTGTATACGGCTGGAAGGGAAGGGGGTGGGAAGGGAAAAAAGAGGAGGCGCTCTGAAGAAAAAAATTAAAGGGAGGTCCTCGAGGGAGACGAAATAACTAAAGAGGGGAGGTCTCAGCACGAGGAAGGGGGAGAATCATCTACTCTGGGGGGGGACCTTACTTATATGAGTTAGGTTCCACGAGAAAAGGACTCGAAGATTCAAAAATTCTCGCGGGGGGAGGGGAGGACTTGGGAAGCCGCAGAAGGGCCTTCGAATAGAAAAAAGTTTCATCACCAGCAGAGAAGAAAACCTTACAGGTTTGAAATTCAAAGATAAGGGGATTTAAAGGGAAAAGCCTCAGGAAAAGAGAATGCAACCTACGGGCGGAATATCGACAAGGCAGGAATGAACGAGGGATTTCATGCTCTAACTCACCATATTAACCCCCTTATCAGGGGGATGTTCCACTTAAAAGGTACTATTACGTGAAAAATCTCCAAGTCTGAGGAGAAAAGGCAAGAAGTTAACCAAAGGGAAGAGTCTTCGTTCCTCACATGAGGCTGAAGAAGAACTGGGAAAAAAATAATCTAACAATGATGAAGGGGGGAGAGGTCCCCACAGTGTTGGGGGCATCCGGCGATTCAAACCTTAGATGTCGCTTTGCGGAAACCTACACCCTGGAGCCAATTGACAGGGGGATAAAAGAGAAAAAACATCGAGCAAGGGAAGAGTCGAAAATAATCGGGGAGAGCGATAAGCCAAAGTCCAAGAGTGGAAGGGGGGGGAGGCCGATGCAGGGAAGAGAGAGGGGCTCGGAGTGCTCGAGGTGAAAAAAAACGATACTTAGTGAGGGACCAAACTCGAGAGCAAATAGTAAGTGCACAAAAGAATTACCAGGGAAAGAGTTCGTCTAAGGAAAAAGACTGGTAAAGGGAAGTTTATTTGGCGCAGCACTCCCATCACCTGAATCAGAGGGGCCTGTACGGGGTTTTCAGGGTATCCTGGGATGGAAATTTCTCTGCTTTTGCATCCATCAGATAGATGGCGATAAAAGTTCTGGGGGGGTCTAAAGGGGGTTTAATATCCTTTCTTGAGGAATTGGGTCTTTTAAGAGAATCCTTTAACCGGCAAGAGACTTCATGGGAGGTGAGCGGAAGCAAGTAATTTGACAGAGAGGCGTCCAAACATAAAGGGAGGGGAAGCCCTTTGAGTAGGGTCAACGGCCATCAGACGGCGGCGCATCAGGGGGCTCCGAGAAGGGGTGCATCCAATACCCTCACCCCCATCCGAGAGCGCTTCTGGGGGGACTTATTCAATGAGGGGAAGAGACTAGAATCGCGGGAAAGGGGGGCGCACCTTGAGGACATTCTGCGAGGAGGGGCTCTCGCAGACGGAGCCACACAAAAGCGTTAAAAGGGAGGTCCTCGCGGGGGGCTGCGGAGTTAAAAATCAGGCCTAAAGGCGGGGGTCAGCTCGCTGTTAAATGAAATTCGTCAAAAAAAAATCCTGCAAGAAGGCCACCATAAAAGGAAAAGGCAGCGAAAAAAAGCGCCCCATCCAGCACAATTGAGTACTTGGCCAAAATCTGAGATGAGAAGGGCCAGACGCCGTAGCCAGGCGCAGAAAAAGGGGTTGAAAGAGGAACAAACTTATTATGAGAGGAGGATCACCAGGGAGGGGGGGCCGGGGGCCTGGGGGCGGGAGAGGTTTCGAAAGAAAACTAGATTTTTTTGAGGGGGGGGGCGAGAGGGAGGCTTAATGGCCGCCGAAGACTCGATTAAGGGGCAGAGAGGATGACACATAAAGCAGACGCAACGGCCGGGCCTGATTTATTTAGGAAACAGACCGGGGCTTCCCTTCCGATAGAGGGGTTGGCCTTTCTCTGATTCTGGCGGGAGGACAAAGAAAAGCAATGGGGGGGGGAGCAAGTTCGCCAAGAAGATTCTTGGAGGACGAAACTTTAGACTACTTGGGGGCAGCGGGGATAGAAGGGGGGGTTGGAGCGAGGGGGGTCTTCGATCGTAGGGGCCTCTCAAAGTGAAAAAAGGGAACTCTATGATGAGGGGGAACCGGAGGAAAACCTGATTCAGACGGGAAGCCTCTGATCAGCTTCCTTTACATCTCTTGGGGAACTCCGGGGCAGGCAGTCCCATCGGGGGAATTACAGTCCACAGATTTTCCCCGAAAAAGCAGAGCCTATGGGAAAAAACTGACACTCGAAAAGAATAGGGGATTGGGGGTCGCACTCTGACTGTGCGATCAAAGCGAGAAAGGCTCCCCTGCACCAAGAAAAACTGCCTATTTCAACGGGAAATAGGGTGAAAAAATGGGCTTTGCGCAAAATAAAATCTCGGTACCGCGAAAGGAAGGTATTCCCTGGGACCTTCCGTCGAAAGGTGCTGATACTTGGGAGAAAAAGAAAACGTTTGGGAAGAAGGTGTCGGAATGGGGGGATCGAGAGGGACAAACGAGGCGACCGCGCCGGGTCTTCAGGCTGAGGAGAGAACAAAATTCTTATCAGGAGGGACGGGTGCGGAGTCGAAGTGAAGAACAAAAGAAGTCTTCCAGGGGACTAGGGGGGGGTGATTTCGATGTTGAGACACGTGGGGGGAAGGAATGTGGGGGATCGTCATGAGCAAATCTCCAGGGAGGCTCGCATAGCCAACACGTTTTTGGAATAGACCATCCTTGTTCAGAGGATTTTTCTGGAGGAGGAGAGTCCATCCGAAGGGGGAGATCAATTGGGAAAGGACGTCGCGATCACTGGGGGCCAGGAGGGCTGCTGCTCTAGGAAAGGGCGATGGGGAATATCGTGGAAGGGTAACCTCATGGTTGGAACCTTCATGCATTTGAGGAGGGAGTCAGATTAAGTAACGCCCTCAGCCTCAGGAAAGAAGGTCAGGGGTGACTCCTGGGTCTCCTAAAAAATCTATTTTCCAGGTCCG
>Ga0179593_1611669_pt1 | contig 16193 bp, 14 predicted proteins | sample CZODoug2_1_08_16_FD_185931 | JGI IMG/M metagenome (GOLD analysis project Ga0179593, IMG submission 185931) | Vadose zone soil fungal communities from Angelo Coast Range Reserve, California, USA - CZODoug2_1_08_16fungal (PacBio error correction) | ecosystem: Environmental > Terrestrial > Soil >...
CGGTGGGGGGAATCGCGGAAAGGCAGGAACGTGCGGAAAAAGGGGTTCTTTTCGGGGTACCATCGACGAAATTGGCGTCGACGCCCGATGGAGGAGAACCGATAACTCGGGGGGGGGGACTTACTTCCTCAAGACGTCCGAGACAGGCTTCGTCAAGGCGATCACGGTTGCAGCCATTGTACATCCCATAATGCTCTGTTCATGCGAAGGCAGTGACTTGCAAAAAGCTTTCCCCAGCCCAGCCGCCGCTCTGCTCCAAAGCCTTTTCGCTCGATCGGCCAACGTGAAAAAGATGTGGCTAAAAAAAAGCGGCGAAGACCAGTCCCCGCCGCAGGCGGTTAGTTCGGGCTGAAGGGGAGGGAAACAGGCGCGTTAGGCGAGTTCTCTATCAAGTCCTAAAAAGGCACGAAGGGGGGCGCTTCCAATATCGAAAGACGGCCGGAGCAGCAAGAGAATATGTAGAGCTCGCTAAATTCTCACGAACCTGGTCCGTAGTCCGAATGCCGTCTGGGGGCCAAAAAACCCGGAAGAAGACGAACTTCGTCCGGGCAAGGGTCACTCGTGTCCGAAGAGAAGAAATTCACTAAAACATGAGAAATCAGGACGCAATCGAGCAGCCTCAGGAGGCGACGGGATGAAAGTGCTTCTTCTGTCTCAAGAATGGGTATGGGACGAAAAAGAGATTTCCGGACGATTGCGAAAAAAACGCTTAAAAGAAAATTTTCTAGCGGGGGAGGAGGGGCGAAAAACGGAAGAGGCCGCCTTATCTCAGAAGGGGACGTTGCGGGGACTAACCCCTTAGGGGCTTAGAAAAAAAATCCTTCAAACGAAGGTTTCAATCTCGACGGAAAAAGGTCCTCGAAAAATTCCGGGCCAAAAAAAGGAGAAGGGCACAGTGGTCAAGAACAAAAGCGTCCGCGGAAAAGATCCTGCAAAGATTTCTCAGATCCTTTTGACGGAAGGTGAAACCTCCTAAAAGGGGAGGCAAGATTCGAGTCGGTCGATGTAAAGAATCGAGGAAAAATCGGAGACCGTCGCGACCGGGCGGCTAGCCGGCGGTTGACGGAAAGAAAAGGCAATTCCAAGAGTGCATGAATCCTGCAAGGCCGGCTTTGTTCGAAGGCTCAGTTTGATGTTAGAGGCCGAGGGCCTTCTTGAAAAAACTTAGAAGGGGAACATTGGCCCGTAGAGACCAAATGCTGAGAGCTACGCGATGACTGAATGAAGATCTCAAAGACGGGAAGGGGGGAACTCTTTAATCAGAGAAGCCAGGATGAAGCTCGGGGAAAGGGGTTCTGGGGCTTCGTAACTCGAGATTCTTTTTGCGGTGAAGGACCACCCAGACCCGGGGGGTAAAGTCTATGGCGTCTACAGGACGCGCAGCTAGTAGAAAGCATAATCAAAAAAATGGGGGATTCGTCTAGGACGTCAGCAAAAAGGGACCAAAAAAAAGGGGAGCATTCACGAGGATCAAAACCACAAACTGCCTCAGGAGCTTCCATGATTGCCATTAAGGGAAAGTCCTTCGGGGAATGGAGTTTTTCGCAAAAAGACCCCATGCCCTATGTTTTTTAAAAAAGGAAAGAGGGATGGTGACGGGAGGTCTGCTCTTGCCGAAAAGCCTCTGCTACGCTGTACGTCGATTTCACTAAAATTATTACTACCGGAGGACCAGAATTAGAAGAGTCTACTAACCTAGTCAATATGGCTTTTTTTTTTTGTCGTTGGCCAAACTTATCGGTTCCTGCGGGTTTTTGGCCCATCTCGTTCGGAAAAGTGGGAACACTGGGACTTTGGAAGTCATCTATCGGGGGGGGATCCGTCTGTGGTCCATGATGGAACGGCGTTTGCTGAAAGGGTCTCGTACATGAGAACCGGACGGCGAAAAAAATGTTGGAGAGAGTTCAGCACTGAATTGGTAGGAAAAGGAACAACTCTGCAGCGGAAGCGGGGCACCTCATCAGAGAAGTCTCTTCATTAAAAAGGGTCTTTCCTTTCTCGGGTTACGGGACCTCTCTGCGTCAGCCTTCTCAGGACGTTGTTACTCTGTCTTGGGGTATGCTTCCCCCTGACATGTTTCTAGGAACCTAATCCGCAGGATCCTTCGCCGGGCTTAAGATGAGGACAACTACTCCCGGGTTCCGGTTCCGCTCTGCCAGGGTGGACCTGCAGAAGACCCAATCCCCTGGTCCGTGTCTTCCAAAAAGGGGACTTGGGGGCATGGCTAGGGGAAGGCGTGATAGGCGCCGGAAAAAAATTTCTGGGAGATAGCAGGAAGGGTTATCCTCCTTAGTCTCCATCTCTTCCTTGAACTGGAAGCGATCGTGAAAAAAGCCTAAAGAAGCTCATTCAACTCGAAAAACCGAGATGAATCAAACGTCAAGCTCATAGCACTGAAACGAAAGGATCAGCTGAGTTGAGCGCCGCCAAAACGTTCAAAAATAACAGAGGAAACGGGAAGAACAAGCGAGTGCCCCGTAGCCGAAGGAAACCAAAAAAAAACAACGGCTTCGAGAAAAGATCCACTCGCGAGGGTGATCTCCAGCAAGGAGGGGGGACGGGTTTGTGAAGGATCCCTATTCAATCATGGTAAATCCGGAAGGAAGCTCTAGAGTCTAAATTTATCGTTCAATGGGGGGACCTGAAGGAGTTAAACTCCTCGACAAGAGTTAAAAACGCAGATATTCGTCCTGCCGGAGGGGGCGTTCAGGACAGATTAACTCGTACCGGAAATCAGACCATCGAAAACCTTGGGGAAGAGTAAAGCTTCAACGGAGTTTTCTTCTTCCAAGCCATTCAGAAGCCCGCCAAGTGACTGCAACTGGGGGCACGTCCTACGGCAACGACAAAAGGACCACCGCGGAAAGAGATCCTCGAGGAAAAAATTTCACAAGCCTGGGGCAAAAGGGACAAACCCTGAGGGTCTTCTCAAGAAGGAATTTAACCAAATTCCCCGGTTAATTCAAACGCTTCAACAAACAAAAACCGGAGGGGATACGGGGGAAAACGTCCTATCGACATCAAGCACAGGCCAATTTCGTTAGTATTCGGTTGGCCGATGGGAAGTGGGCGCACAAGCGGGGCCGACAGAGACCCCGGGCGGCTCGGCGGTGCAGGGGAGCAAGACTATGGAGTCACGGGGAGTTCTTAGGTGGAGAAGTCCACGAACGCCCCAAATGCTTCCTTCTCCGGAGCCAGGGAGGAGTGGCGGAAAGGAGACAATCGGCACAGCATCGTGGAACGGCAGCCGGATGGGGCCGAACGAAAACAAAAAGATGATAGGGGCGTGGTGCATAAAGGAAAAAAACGGGCACGGTCGGAAAGGCTTCCCGAGAGGTATTGGGGAAGCCGAAGCTTGATAAGATCCACGGGGGGGGGGAGAACAGCCTCAAGACTCTTCTGACGCAAGGGGAGTTTCCCCCCCTGGAGAGGTTTCCCCGGGACTTCGTAAATCCCTCTGTTTTTGGCTTTTTAAAAAAGAGGTTCGCCGTCAATTACCCCGTACAGAGTTACTAGGGGCCGAGAATTGCCGGAGAAAACGCTGAGAAATTCCCCAAAACGGTGTTTTTTGTTCCCCGGTTCGGGGGTCCGGGAGCAGAAAATGTTTCCCTTCCTCTCGAAAGGCCAATGAGGCCTCTCTTGATTGGTGTAGCAACTACCTAGTAGGCGTTTGTTCTTGTGAGGGCAAAAATCCCTACCAATATTATCCCAGAAGAAACGTTGTAGGAGGCTGGTTAGGCCCCTTTCCCTGCCCGAGGGGTCACCCACCAAGTCTCCGGCGTTAGAAAGGAAGAATGGGTAATCTTTCAAAAAATGGGAGTCAGCGTTTTCCGAACGTCTGGCAAAAGCGGATTGGGGGGATCAGGGAAGAATGCGAGGAGAAATGGGGGGATTTCCGGCGAGTCGCAAAAAGTTGTCGGCAAAGTAAGCTCTGTAACAGATGAGTTTGGGGGGCCGGGGGGGGTTTTTTGGTGCGATTAGGCCTTCCTTTGATTTTTGGAAAAATCTTGTCTTCAAAGCCTACTCTTCTCTCCTTCCCTGACCTTCTGAACCCGGGTCATTACTTTGGTGACATATCCGGAAAATAGAAAACCACCTTGTAAATTCGGAGTTTAAAGGGTCTTTCCTTGGGGGGACCTCTCCTGTAGTTAATCGGCCCTTCCTCATTAGTCTTACGAACAGAGAGTTCATGATAGGGGAGGGGGGTTATGTTTAAACTCCGCTTTTAAGGTAAATAAGACTTATCCGGGTTCTTGGGTCTACGCCGGGAAAAGGGGAAGCCCACGAGGGTCTCCTGTCGGATTTCATCATCCAGACAACCAGCCGGCTATTACGGGTCTCCAAAAAGGGAAAAAACCGGAGATCATGGGGGGAAAAAAGGGGAGTGAAGGTCCTAAAAAGGGCGTTCTTGGCGACGACAAGAAGTTGTCTCGAGAGCCGCGGCCAGGGATGAATATGGGGACATCCGCGAGAGGCCCTAAGCACTTCCATCCTCTCCCTTACTCGAGATCCATAGGACCAGTGGTCAAGAAATCAAAACGGGGCTGAAATCCGTGCCAAAAAGGACAAGACTCATTCCCTCAACTAAAAAACCGCCGACATCCAATGGGTGGGAAAAAAGAATTTTTGAAAGATTCCTGGTCTGGGGTGCTGGGGGGTGGTTTTCCTCGATCCGCTACAATCCTTCAGTTGGCGAGGAGCTACTCTCCTAGGGTGGACATTTTAAGGAAGGGGGACTTTCGCTTACTCGCAATTACGGGGGTCAAAGCCACTGCTTGAGATCCGAAGACCTCGCCTCAGGACGTGCCAGGGGATCACAGCCGAGAGGGAATCAAGGTGCGACGAAGCAAACGACTCCTATCAAAGATGAAACGAGGGGGCTGGGAAAGGGGGGCCATCGGAGCTCTTCCGAGACAGATGCCTAGGTTAGGAGGAATCGCTCGCGAACGCGTAGCAAAAATATCGTCACCTAGACCTCGGCCGGAAAAGAAACACGCGTGCCCGGCAGTTTTGCGGAAGCAAGAAAGAGTCAAGGACCACTGCAATAGAGACAGAGGGGGGACCATAGCGGGATCGCATTGAAGCCCGGAGACAAAACCGTGAAAGAAGCAAGAGAAAGGATACGCAAAGCACTTTTGGGAGCCCCGCATCCAAAAAACGAAAAAGACGGAGGAATTGAGGCACCCCGAAGCGAAAAGGCAAACCAATATCTTCGAGCGCTCAAGCCTCCGAGAAGCGATCCAAAAGTGGGGCCCCCCGGAATGCAAAAGGCACGGATAAAAACGCAGATCTATGGCAAGGGGCCACGAAAAAAGATCAAAGAGGGGCCAATCTTAGGCACGCGAGATTCTGCCCGTTCGAGGGATCTTGGACGGAACGTAACGGAAAGGAGAATCAATCAACAAAAGAGGAGGATAAAGAGAGTGCCGGATGAAAAGGGGTAAAAGATCCCCTCTCCGCGATTTCGAGCATTGGAAGACTGCTGCGCAGGTACCAACTAGGCAAAATCTGCGGTGAGACGGGTTCCCGCGATGGACGGGCAAGCGGACGTCGAGAGCTATAGCAGAGTGGCATACGAGATGCGATAGGGGCCAGGGGGTCGGTGTGGCGTCTTCGGGTCCCTATGGTCTTTCAGGAAAGGAAAACTTCCCGGTCGGGGGTCTCCGGTGCAGACACATCCCTATATGGTCTCGGATCGGGACGAAAAGGTGGTCTGCGCCTTCAACCGGAAGGAGAGATTCCCGCTATCTTGAGGCAGGAAGTTCTAGGAGTGTTCGAAAAAGGGGTCGTCTGGAATGGGCTTCTGCCAAGAAGAGAGGAGATTGTTCAAAAGTTCTGCACCGAATGACGACGATTTTCAAGATTCCATAAAAGGAAAAAGAGACGGGCGTCGGGACTGTCTGGAATTCTACAAAGAGAGGAGGCTGGGTTCACGGGGGGATCACCATCTCTAGACATCGAGTGAGGATATTGAAGGGGGGGTAAAATGGGGGGTACACAGTGAGGGGACTACTAATCTAATAGGACTGCGTAATGACAATGGATGGCTTCGGAGGATCCTCTCATGTAAAAAGAGCGGACAACAAAAAAAATTCGAAGAGTGGGTAAATAAAGGGGGGGAAACTGTGCGGAAGGGGCGGGGTTTGTGGGAAGGACTTTTATTTAGAGACTGTAGGTGGGGGGCCCCTTCGAGAGGAGAAAAGGTTCTTTTTATAGGGGGGGTGGCTATCACTCAAGGGGGAGGTGAAATTGCAATGAGGGGGGACTCCTGACTTGTATAAAGAAAAAAATCCCATTCAATGGAGGCCAAAGGGGAAAAACCAAGACCGCCGATTTCGGGGGATGTCCCCTACGAGACCATGAAAAAAATGGATCAGGGAGGGCGCTCCTTTCAGGAGACGGTGCGAGACAGCCCTGTCGTCGATGGCTTGATAGACAAGAAACATAGGAAATAGACCACTTTCACGGTCGCGAAAAGGAAACGATAGGGGTGAGAAACGCTGGGGGGGAAAGAAGACCGGCTGAAGGAAAGGGATTTCAAAGGCCGGCGCGGAACAATCTAGGAAGACAACGATGGAGGATTCAGCGGCTGAGACATTTGACCATTGGGTCAAAAGGACGCGACGGCAGGACGGACAATCACTTGCGACAGACTGCAAAGTCGAAGGAACGTCCTAAGATCCACCACCTAGGCGCAATGCCAACAAGGAGCTCGTCCATCATGGCTGGGAACAAAAGCTGTCGGGCCGCCCGAAAAGGAGCCCCCCGCCGCTCATTCGAACTGGAAAGGTATGAGGACACTCTTAGGGGTTCAGTAGCCAAATTCCTCAGGATCAGGGGGGGACAAGAAAGGAAAAAGGAATTCACCTGAAAGAACAGCCCTTGGAAGAGGAAATTTATGGTAGACTGGATGCCAATTCAAAAAGAAGAGGAGCACAAGGGACTGTCGGGAAGGTAAAATTTCATACTTCCCTGCAAACGCGCACTATGGAACATAAACCGCCCTTTTTGGGGGAAGAAGGCTTGTACGAGAGAACGGAAGAAGGTATGTTTGAAGGACTTTCTGTCCGTGACGACAGAGAGATGGCTTGGTGGGGAAGCTGTGACCAAATCTCCAATGGGACCTTGTCCGGCGAAGTGCGAAAAAAGCGAAGGGGGAAAGCTGTCATCACGCTTTAACCGGGTCGAAAACAGAAAGGGGGGGGAAAGCGCGACTTAATACGGACGTCGGGGAGGGGTGGCAGGTCAACGAATTCTATGGAGTCGGTATTGAGAAATCCGGCTGCGCCACGCTGATAGCGGTCCTTCCATTGCCGCACCGAAAGGGAGAGATCCCTTGTTCGAGGAGAGGGTTTAAGGGGGCTCCCCCCGCAAGAAGACGGGAGAAAATGCGACGTCGGCAATAGAGAAAGGCTTCGAGGCATAGGAGGGGAATGATCCTTCTAAAGGGGAGGGGGCGAATCTTCGGAAGAGAGCAAGTCAGAAAGGGGGAACTTTAAAGTAAGCTTCTGGGATGGCGTCGGAGAGTCACCAACAAGGTTGAAAAAATGGAAAAAAGTGTTTCACGGACATTTATAATACGAGAGAGAACAGGGTGAGGGAAGGGGTGCACTATAATTCGGGAAATGGACGAAGACGTCGTGAGGGGATGTCTTTGTGGTGGGGGGGGGGGGCAGTCAGCCACGTGAAGAAGTGCCCGTTATAAACAAAGGACCGGCGAGGGGGGGAAGAGAGACTCTGTAAGGGGAAACCTTGAAGAAGCGGTGGGAGGACCGTGCGATTTTCTTACAGGACGAACTGGAGAGAACTTACGAGAAAGGGATAGAAGAGAGGGAATTTTAGGGAGGCTCCCTAGGGAGTCTAATCTGCTAAAAAGAAATGGGAAGAAAGCTACTATCAGCAAGAGAATTTCCCCATTAGGATACGGCGCCCCCCAAAGGATTCGATGCTTAAAAGACAAGGAGGCTAATGGGCGCGCTACGGGGGGAATTTGTCGCTACGCATGGGAGCTGTTCCCGGGGCCGGCAAACCGGGAGGGGAAAAGTGCTGGCGGCGGCGCAAACGGAAAAAAGCTGATTCTGGCGGGAAGGGCTGACGTGTCCAGCGGTTGGGGAGTCCTTGGAGGAAGGATGATTTTCTAGGAGCGGGAGGAAGGGACCGAAGATCGTCGACCAGGAGTCAGACTACGAAAATCTTACTCGGGGGATCAGGGGGAGGGGATCCCGGCTTGGAGGGGACGGGGCTGGGGAAGAGCTCGACAAAAAGGTATGGGAAATCTTCTAAAATCCTTAGGACTTGGGAAGGAAAAAGATCTGTAGAAGGCATTCTCCTGGCCTCCTGCGGAATTTAATCAACGAGGACCACCTCGAAGAAGGATCCCTGATCTCCTTGCTAAGACATTTTTTTAACGGAAGGATCGAGGAAGGGGGGGAGTTCAAAATCACCTGAAGTGGGGACTCCTCAGTTTTCCGCATTGATCTTCTTTTCTTTGGAAGAAACAGGGGGGAAATTCAAGGGGAATCTACGTGGAAAAAAAAGATAAAGCTCTACTCCCTCTAGACGCAGAAAGTTTTCGATTGCGAGGGGGAAACCAAAAAGATTCCCCAAAGAGGAAGAGTTGGGCCCTCTAAAAAAAATGATCATTTTAGGTGGCCCTCAGGGGGGAAATCAGGGGAAAAAGAGTCCGAGTCGTAAGGTCATTATCAAAGAGAAAAGCCGGGAAGTGTCTGAAGAGGCCTCATGAAAAGGGAATCCCGGGAGGTCCTGGGGAAATCTGCGTTATGGTGCTCGCGCAAAGGCATACGGGAGGGAGAAATATGCGGGCAGAGGCAGGGAAAAGACGGAGGGGGAATGTCCAACGGGCATTGATCCAATGTTGGGGGACGAGTCATCAAAATGACAGGAGAACAAAAGGGGGGATTCTGGATAGGGAGGAAGGGCTCTTCCATTAGTCGACTTGGAAGGGACCAAGTGTTTTTTCTAATCCGACGGAGCCGGAGGCGCATTAGGAGTTCTTCATGTTTGGTGGGAAAGGTTTCTCTTCATGACGGTTATTAGGGGTCGATTCTCCCGTGATCGGCAGGTCAGAAGGAAGAATCTATACTTTCGTGGGGGAAAGCATGCGAATAGGGAGAACCTATCAACGCGGGAAAGGCATAGCTGCGGGAAGGTCGTCAGCAGAGAGGGGGGTGGCCTTTCCAGAGGGAGGCCAAACAGCTAGGGTTGAAGGGGTCTCTAGAGCTCAGCAAAAAGGGGAAGAGCCTCTATCGGGGGATCGAGAAATATATCTTCGAAACAAGCAAGGATGTCGCACAAGAAACCGAAAACTTTTCGGACGTGAAGGAGAAGAGGGAGGGGAGGAAGCGCGGGAAAAGGGAAGTACTTGTTTCTGAGGGTGCCATTCGAAGGAAGAATGACTTGTTCCGCGGGGGGAGAGACGCTGGAACCGGCGAAGAAAGGCTTTCCAGTGCCGTCCTAGAGAAATAAGTGTCGGAAAACGCCAAAGAACCTTGATGAGACGGAAATGAGCAGGATACAGGCCGAAAAAAAAGTCGCTCGACACAGTGAAGAGACCTGGAAAAGGGGGAAGAGAGAACTCTTGAAATTTCGTCCCAAAGGACCTGCGGCATAAAGGGCGCATTGTCAAGAGGGGGTAAAGCGAAAAGGGAAGGCGCGCTGCTTAACCTGGAAATCTCGGGGGATGGCATTTCTTAGAGAAGGAAACACGAGCGTTGCCGGAGGGAAAAAAAGGAAGGCGTGTAGTTCGGGGGAAAGGAAGGTGGCAAAAAAGTCATCTGCTCCTAGGCGAAACGAGAATGACCGCCAGGGGAGCTCGTAGCAATATTGCGGACCTCTGAGGGGGGGGGGGGGCATCCTTCCCCAGATGCTCGGCGAAATTAGAGAGAACATCTGAACTATCTCCTTAGGTCCAATGGTCTATCCTAGGACGTTGAGAACTAAGAAAGGAGAAAATGAGTTGCACACAGACGTCTTCAAATCAGGGACCTGCTTCAAAAGAAGGCCGATCCGGTGAGGAAATTGCACAGGGGAACGGCGTCGGCGAGCATAGTGCGCTTTAAAGCGGACGGTATCCCTTCACGGGAGAGCCGAAGACCGGGGGGGGAGGAAAGGCTGTTATCGACATGGGAAGGAATCGTCCTCGAAGTAGAGTGGAGGGCCGGGAAAAAAGTCATCTTCTGAAAGGGGGGCGAACCTCCCCTCTGAGGGAAGGGAACCTCCTGGCATTTGGAATCCTAAATAACCTACTCTCAAAGAGTAGTTTTTGGGGAAAGGGAGCCTTAAAAGGAAAAAACCACCTCGTAAAAGAGAGAAGACAACAACCAACACCTAGGAAAGAGAGAGATCTTGGGAAAGCGAATGCACTTCTCCTTGAAAGGAGAACAAAAAATAGCGGAGCGTCGTTCTTGAGGCTCGACAAAGAGGTCTTCTTCCGTGTGTGGCCTCTATGGAAAGGTAGAAACCAAGGGGCCGACCTGGGAGTACTTAAATCTCCGATTCAAATCTCTGTGTTAGCATTAGAAAAGGGTCCCTTAGAATTCAAGGGGAAATTTTACATCCAGGGGAGGGTTTCATTCTTAGAGAACTTCTTTACTTGAAAGGAGGGCCCTCGCGTCTCCTTCCGTAGGCTTCAGAGAGGGGACAGATCTCTGAGTTCGTGGGGCCTTCCTCGGGGGGGAAGACGATTTGGTCTGAAAAAAAAAAAAGCCCCTTCGTAAAACTGAGATTCCCTGCAATGCTAAAGTTCGAAAAGCTGGTGGAAAGCTAAAAAAACTAAATATCTATTAAAAAAAGAAAAAAATTTCACAGAACATAAAAAAAAAAAAGAAACATATCTGGGTAACTCAGGGAGGACCCGTATCATATAGGGGGGGGGGGGACCAATTATCTCAAATAGACGGCGAGCAGACAATAAAAAAGAAGGAGGGATGCGCTACACCGAAAAAAGGAAGAGTTAGGTCCGAGGTAAGAAGGGGTCTTGCAAGGGGGTCTGTCCCTGAATAAGAATGGGGGGGACAAGCTTCAGGGGGGGGGGCCGGAAGACGGGGGCAAGGGGCGATCTACTAATTCATTCGCCTCGAGGTCAAAGAGGGGAGCTCCTCAAAGGTAGTCTTACAATCATTGGAAAAAGGAACGACTTTACGTCGGAGAGTTGTACGAAAAAGGAAATAGTTGAGAAGGGGAGGGAAAATTGCCAAGGGGGAGATCTCTTAAGAGTTTCCGCAAGTCGTCGCGGGGAAAAGGGGAGGAGGAAGGCCGGAAGAAGAAAAAAACGTTGCCTTGGGGCGACACGTTCTGGGGGAAGACATAAAAGAAAGGGGTGAGGGGGAGAAGAGACGCCTGGCCGAAAGAGAGGAAAGTGCAAAAGGGAGAGGGCACATGGTGGTAGAAAAGACCCTTTCGAGGAGTCCGATCATAAAGTCAAGAGGGGATCGGAGGGGGGAAAAAGGGAGGGGGAAAAAAAAGAGGCAGCCTCCTCAAGTCGATCGGTCGTGTCACCGAATGAGGAAGGAGGGGAGGCCGAAACTGGGAGAAAAATACGAGAAAAAATCTCCTCGGGGGGCGCGCCATCAAAAAAGGGGTGACGCCACAGGAGAGGTGACTGTGAGAGGTACTCTGTTCCAGAAGGGTGATCTCCTTCTGGGCACTTATAGGCAAGTCAGGATCCCGAAGCAGAGGAGTGAGCTGGAAAGAAAGAGGGAGAGGACTCTAAAGAAAGAGAAAGAAAACCTTTGAGGACGCGTCATCCGACGGGCCGGGGGGTCGCGATTTTCTGGAGTGAGATCTGGAGGTTCTTGGGCTTTTAGGGAAGGAAAAACAGGTAAGGACAATTCTGAAGGGGCCGGAGGGGCAATTGGGGGAAAGCTTCGGAGACAAATCAAGGGTTAAAAAGAGAAACCGTTCCGGCGTTTAGGGAGCTTCAACAAGATTGAAGGCCTAGTTGCCCATAAAAAGAACTACCTCATCTCAGAGGAAACATTAGAAAGAAAGGGGGAACGCCTCTTTAAAATTTCGGGAAAAAAGGGAAAAAAAAAAAGGTCGTGGAGGGGAGGAACCCAGACCTCTGTTTGTGGGACCAAATGGAGGAAAAATGAAATCGGGGTTGCGACACCGCTCCAAGGAAAGAGAGCGGGCTATCCTAGACCAGAGAGGAGGGAGAGAAAATGCTTAGGATTCCCACTAAGAAGGTCCGCGGTTTTTGAGTCCCAAACGCGGCTGGGGCCGTTGTTTTTCAACAGGGCATCGGGGGGCGAAAGTAGCGATCGCGCAGGGGTCTTCTCGGTAGGTGCAGGCCGGTGGGGGGAGGGTCCAACCTGAGGAAAGGGGGGAATGAATTCATGGGGAATAGCGGAGTCAAACGAAAGCCTACGGAGAAAAAAAAAGGGGGTCAGGAAGGGGGAGAGTTACGAACCAACAGCCCTCGAGAAAATATCCCACAGGAAGGAAGACCTCTGAAACTTGAAGAGGGACTCTTTTTCGGGGAGGAGGTTATCACGGATTAACGGGGGAGGTGGAGCCGTGGAAAGGGAAAGTTTCAGGGGACACCTGAAAGTCGACAGGATTGGGGCTAGCAGATAAGCAACGGGGACCAAGGGCGCGGATGAGTGGGGGAAAAGAAACAAGACCGGGAAGTAAACGCCAAATCCGTCTCCAGTGGAGGGCGGACAAGGGATTCGAGGGTCCTTTACGATTAGCTGGGCGATCTGTATCGGATTCCGCGAGGGAGAATCATGCGCGCTAAGGCTCAAGAAAGGCCCACGTCCAGCACTGAGGAGTAGAGACGGATCCGGCTTTGGGTAGAGAAGTACGCCTCCTTGGGAATTTGGAGTCCTGGCGCTTTTGGACGACGCCGACGACCTTCCAGGAACAGGGCCCCGAGGAGACAAAAAAGGGACTGTCCGCCAGCTAAACCGCGAGGAGAGATATCCTCTCGTGGGGAGAAAGAAGAGGAAAGAAATTTTTTGGAGGAAACATATTCCACTCTTGTAGAGGCTACGGTTCGGAAAAAGGAAAAACTTGAGGGTAGCACTTCGGAAACGAGAGTAATCAATTCAAGAAGAGTCTTCACTTCAGACAGGGGCTGTTCAGTCCAAAGGGACTGTTCACGAAAAAAAAATAGAATTGGTAGAGGTATTAAATTCTGGAAATAGGAAGAGGGGTGAGGTCGCTTCTCAAGGAGGAAAAGGTACTCAACTTCAATATCCAACAATGGCTGAATAAAAAAAAAGAGGAACGCTAGGCCTCTTTCTTAAGGGGGGGAGGGGATTAGGGGGGTCAAAAAACCCAGGAGTCATTAGAAAAGGGGAATCAAGTAACATCCCCTTTCATCCTTCCAGAGGCGGGATCAAACCGGGAGGGGGGTGACGACGGTGGTAAAAAGGGAAAAGAAAACAAAATATAAGAGAGGCTCTTTGTTTGAAAAAAAAATGGCCGGGGGAGACAAAGGCGGGGATCGAACGAATAAGGCGACCAGAAGGAAGGGGATCCGGGAAGGCCGCCTTGGCTGGACATGGCGGGGGGGGGAGGTGGCGCCCCTATAAAAAGGAACCACCTTCATCAGGGGAAAAATCACTCTCTGCAAGGTAGAGGGCAAACTGCATCATTCCAAGAGTCAAAAAGAAGGTGGATTAAGGGGAGGGTCCTACCACGAGAGGGGAAGACGTTGGGAAAGACAGCGGGGAAAACTGCACGTGAGAGGCTCTCATATCGGGGGTTCGACGAAGCGGGGGAAGGCGCCGGGGGAGATCGCTCAACAAGCGCAGAATTAGAGGATAATGGAAAAGGTTCTCTTTGGGGGGGCAAGGGAAGTCATCCAAGAGAGAGAGTTGCGGGGGGTCCATGATGCACTTCCCCCTCCGAGCGGGGCCCTGGTCTGTGTCTTTCTTCAGGGCGTGAGAGACCTGCTTCCCAAAGGAAAAAAAAAGCCGTTTTTATTTTGGAAAACCGGGCTTTAGGGGACTACTTCGAAATGAAAGGCAGCACGGAAAAAGGCTGGGCAGATAGTCAAGGTGTTTATAGGGAGTTTTAAAACCTGGGGGGGAAAAAAGCAACGCCATATTCGAAAAAGGGGAAAAAAACGGGGGCTGGGGAGGTGAATGGAAACGCTTTTTCCTTTAGGATCCGAGAGCGAATGGAAGGGAAAGTGTCTTCAGCGGGAGGGGGAAGGGCCCGGGAGAGGGGGAGACACGTTTAGGGAAGGCCCTCCTCAAAAGGAAACTTGCCCTGTTGTGGGGAAGCTCGGACTAAGAGGGGGGACGGTTGATAAGAGAGTTTTTGGAGAAATTCGGAATATCCCGGTGGAGAAGGGGGTTCCTTCTAGAGGAGATAATAAGGCCAGGCGAGGCCTGGAGAGGCCATCTCCTTTTCCAAATACAAGCGCAGGAAGGACCGTTGATCACTAGGAAGGGGTCAAAGACGGTCGGGGAGTTCCGTAAGGCAGGTGCGGGGAACTGGAACAATGGGGACTGGACATAATCTGGGTCCGGAGGGAGAAGGGCGACCGTAGGCCCTTTGACTCCGCTTAAAGAGTGCGACGAAGAAAAAATCGGGATGGTAGGAAAGAAAAAAAAAGTCCGAGAGGAAAGGCGCGACACTGAAAAACGCCTCTGAGGAGTGGGACCATGAAGAAGAAATTGTCTTGGGAGGGAGACCCGCCAAGGGCGCGTCCGGAAGAGGGCCTCCGGAAAAAAAAAAAATGATTTTCGGATCGGGGAGCCGCATAGAGGACAGCCATAAGGACATCGCCTCGCCAAAGACCCAATAAAAAGAAAAAAGAAGGACGCTGGGGGGGAGGCCAGAAGGGCCCCCCGCACGGAAAATACCATAACAAAACCTCCCTCCATCAGGGAGGAAAAAGGGGGTGGCAACCCTCCGGGTTGCTCGCCTCATGGAAAGCTGTGGGGGGGGTTGCCGCCGACTCCGGGAAGAAGCAAGAAAAGGCGTCATACCAGGGGGGGTCAGGGAGAGAGCAATGACGGTCAAAATCACACATGAAAAGGCTTCTTCGAGAAAAAGAAAAAAAAAAGCAAAAAGTGAGGCAAAAAAGGGCTGACGGGGGAATCACCAAAAAGAAAATCCGGTCCTACTATCAAACGAAACGCGAGCGACGAAAGGATGACGAGTGAGGTAGGGAAGGAGGAAGGGAAAAAGAAAGGGGGTCTCTTCAAATACTCCGATGGAGGGGAAAAAAATGCTAATCGGGAGGCCGCCGCCCGGGGGGGGAGGGACACCGAACCTTAGCCGAAGGGGGATAGGGGGAAGAAGGTTTTGACGGGAGAAACACCTTGAAGCGTCCGAAGGCCATCTGATCGCAGGAAGGGGAACATCTTTATAGGAGAGGGTTGGAAAAGGGGGCAAAGCTTATAAAAAAAAAAAAGGAAGACAGCCCATCAGACGACAAATTTCGGGACAAGAGGGGAAGAAAGACAAAAACGAACAGGGGGGCGATCGTGACGCACCTACCTGCTAAAAAGAGGAGAGAAAAATAGCTCCTCTCTACAAAGTCTCTAACTAAGAGGCAACTATTCAGAAGAATCGCCAACTTAATAACGTCCGAAATAGAATCAAATTTCATATTTGGGGGGAAAGCGCCGGGTAGGGGGTCTTGCCAAATTTAGATACGCAAAAAAAAAGACCCGGAAGAGTAGGAAAAAGGCGGAAAGAAAAGCCATCTCTCGATCACAAAAACACAGAGAAAGAGAGATTGAGGGAGTCCGAAAAGGGGAACCGCGAAGGGAGGGGTCGCGTGCTCTCCTAAAAAGACTAGTCGGGGAAAAAAACCTATGGATAGACGTCGGAAAGGGGTGTTCTGGCCAGAAGGAAGATTCGAAGACGGGGTCTACTCGTTCTAGAGCTAGAAAAAAAATAGTTCACGAAAGGTGCCGAAATCGCGAGAAGAACTTTTTTGGGGTAGTTGGTCCGGAGGAAGGGACCCGAATGGATCAGCGGCGGGACCTGGGCTTCAAAACGGGAAAGGGGTGCTCCTCTAAAGGGCCGCAAGGGGAGAACCCTATGGGCGATCTCTCTCGAAAATTCAGGGCGGGCAGTCCATTGGGAGAGGCTTGAAGAAACGATGCCCGGTTGAAGGCAGTCATCTGGTGGTGGATGGTCGGACGGTTGGGAAGGCTATTGGAGAAAGTCAACGGCTCTTTGCTAGACGAGAGTAGCTGAACTTC
>Ga0179593_1793760_pt1 | contig 16193 bp, 21 predicted proteins | sample CZODoug2_1_08_16_FD_185931 | JGI IMG/M metagenome (GOLD analysis project Ga0179593, IMG submission 185931) | Vadose zone soil fungal communities from Angelo Coast Range Reserve, California, USA - CZODoug2_1_08_16fungal (PacBio error correction) | ecosystem: Environmental > Terrestrial > Soil >...
GTTGAGAAGGATTCTAACAGGTGAAGAAGGGGAACTGTAATTGGGGGAAGGAGGAGGCGAAAGGGCAAGTCTCTGGGAAAAGGCCGGGCGGGGGAAAAAATTCTTTGGTTGTTGGAAGGTCATGGCTTTGGAGGTATGGGGTGAGTTCGAATAAAAAAAGGAAAAACCTCTTTTGAAGGGAGGGGGGAAAAGATTTCGAGGGGGAGGGGGCGGCAATTGGTATTCAATCAGGTGGGGGTTGTAACAAAGGAAAGGCCGGAAAAGACTTGTCTTCAAAAAAATCATAGAGGGGAAAGGGGAAGCTTGGTAAAGTCACCGCAGAAAAATTCCAGGGGGTCATATAACTTAAAAACTCGAGATATGAGAAGGTAAAGAAAAAAGGCCGCGGGGAAGGAAGCCTTCTCATCTTCTGAAAAGGTGGACACAATAGAAGAACAGTGGTGATCCACATCTTCAAAACCCCCCCCCCCGAAAAGGAAAGGAAAGAGTCGGGGTTAAGAATAAAAAAAAAAAAGGAAAAAAGGTAGAACATCTCCGCTCCAAGGAGGGGGGAAAGGTGGGGCAAACCAGGGGGAAGGGGGAATCCCAACCCATCGGGAGTGGTCTTGAACTCTTGCCTTAAAAGACCAGTTATGTTTCGTGAGAAGGGAGGAAGGGGTAATAAGAATGTGGAAAAGGGGGGAAAAGATGTGGGGGAAAAAGGGGGGCCACTCACTTTCGGCAAAAGCAGAAGAGAGTCGCTTTCTTTAATGTTGATTGCTTCCAGGAAAGGATGGCTTCCAGGGGGTAAGTGCGGCTGGGCCGTGAAACGCCAAGTCTCGCGAGCATCGAAATGAAGTTGAATTTCTTGGGGGACCACTATTCGTTCTAAGGGGAGTTGATCTCAGGAACTCGTTGGAAAGGGAAGGGATGCGAGGGGGTGAGAGGTCTTATTAAAATCCGTTTTCGACGACCTCGGGAAGGGCTTTCTCGGCCAAAGCCTTATTATGGGTGGCCATCACATGTGCGCAGGAATGTCGGGGGGAGGAGAGGCCATAGAGGAAAGGTCCTTTCGGGAGGGGGGGGGGGGGCTGCATAACAAAAAAAAAAAAGAAAGAAGGGGGGGGAGGCGTTTGTTTCAGGGTTTAGGGAAGAAATCTAAATCGTCTTGGTTGGGAGAGAATCAATACCACAGTAAAGGGTCGGGGAAGGGGGGGAAGGGGGGGTCTTTGGCGGGGCCTCTGGAAGGAAAGTTTGGGTTATACCGTCAGGGGGGGGGACGACGGAAATTGGAAGCACTGCAAAAAATTGAAAATCTGTATTGGCGGTGTGGTTTTAGTCGTACATCTCTCCTCCGGAAGGATCGCTTAACAAATCGAGAAGAAAGGGCTGAAAAATCAGGGAAAACACAGCTAATGAAGAAGCGGGGGAAATGGCTTTCTGCGGAGGGGGGAAACCAGAAAGGAAGGGGTCGTCTACACGTGCGCCCCTCAGTAATGAGGGAGACTTTGAAGGTAGAAATAGAGAGGGAAGTGGGGGAAGAAGGGAAGTTCCAGCCGATAAAAAAAGGATGGGCAGGAAATCGCCACCTCTAAGCCTGTGAAAGGTTGCGCGAAAAAAGGAATCTCTCTTGTACAGAACAAAGATTTTATATGTGTGTTGTAAGGAGGGGAAAGGAAAAACCACTGGGGAAGGGGGATGGAAAGGATGAAATAAGAGATGGAATGTCGGAAAAGAAAGGGGTCTCGCGATTTTAAAAACCAGTACCCATACTGTGTCGATCTTCCCCTCTATCAGGGATCTTATCTCCCAAAAGGGGAAAAAAAAGGGGGACTGAGGGAGGCAGGGGGGAAGAGAATCTTTTTGGGAGGACGGCGGCATTGGGGGGGAATCCGAGAGTGGTGAAGAAGGATATATCTGCCTGCAAGGCGGGAGCTGGCTCCTTTCAGAAAGGGGAAAGAAAGAGCGTGAGAGAAAAGGACAGTTTCTAGGCCAGTGGAGAGGTGGCATGTTTATCAGAAAATCGGAAGGGAAGGGCCGAAACTTGCTTTCGAAGAATGAAGGGTTCAGCGCTAATTCGGGAGGGAAGAAAAGGAAAAAAGAACACCAGATACAACAGACAATTTGGGGGGGGAAAGCGACTCATCCGTTTACATGAAAAGTTAGACGGTACTTCAAAAGGAGGGGAAAGAAGCGCATCACAAAGGGGGGAAAAAGGTACCCCGAGAAGAAAACGATATTTGTGGGATAATGCAAACACACGCACGACGATTTAGCGTTCAAAGCCTCAACCAGGAAGAAAAGGGGAGACGACCTGTTAGTGGGGGGGCAAGACACGAACGCGCAAGAAAAAAAAGAAGACTAGCTTAATAAATATGACAAGGTAAAAAAGAAAACGCCATTCCGCTCCCATGTGAGAAACCCGCCATCCTACTGGGGGGGGGGCCGACGCCAAGGGTCGAAAAAGGAGGGTCACACGTAATAAAAAAAAAGGGGAAATCACTCCCTATTACTTCAAAAACGACTTTTAATGAAAAGAAGGAGATGCAAGTCCAATCATCCCGGCGAAGGACGTGGTCAACGAGAGAAGAAAAGCAAAGAAAAGGATTTTTGCGGAGGGGGGGGAACCCCTAGCAAAAGAGAGAAAAGAGGGAGCCATTCCCGAAGGCGAAGGCATCAGAAAGACAGAAGGAGTCCTCTATATTTTGCGAACTTCCAAGGGAAAAAACCGGGAAAAACACCAAAAAAGGGGAACTTATTAAAAGTCAGAAGAAAAAAAAGATAACCAGCTCATTTACTAAGAGGGAACAAACAGAAATTGATTCCTACTTCAAAATTTGGGCAAACGCCGCAGAAAACAGGGCCCTCAGATCCGAATGGAGGGAACCCTGGGGCCTCTGTTGCCAAAAGAACGTCTGTCGAGAGGACGGGTATAAGCTTTTGGCTGAAGAGAATTCGCGGCCGATATGGCAGAGGAAGAAGGAATATCGCGAAGGGATTACAAGGGGAAAGAAAATTGCTTTAAAAAAGGGGAAGAGGGTACACGAGGCAGTTGCGACGATGAAAAAAAAAGATTGCCTCTTTCCTTAAGTTATCAAAACCCAAAAGGCGCAATCACTAAAAAATCCCGAAAACGAGACAAAAAGAAAGATTTGGAAAAAAGACTCTGAAAAAAAACCTAGCATGAAAGGAAAACCACCCACAAGAAAGGGGTCTTAACCAGGCAGGGCTCGACTTTCCCTTGAGCCTTGCAAAAACCATTACCTTTCCCGGGCCGGCGACTGGGAGAGAGGGGAAACGCGAGATCTGACAAAAAGAAGAGAGATCATTTGAGACGGAAAGGACTCGCATTCGACCTACAGACGCCACTTCTCGAAAAATTGTTTCCGGGACGGAAGGCGCAAGGTCAAGGAGAAAAATGCCTAATTTGTGGTCGATGGCTTGGTGATGGGGGGGGCATCATCCGAACGATTAAGAACCCCCTTCGGGTTTGAGTTCCAGGGGAAGGGAAGCGTTTGGCGGGAGAGTGATTGAGAGGTGTTTTACAATTCACAGAGATTGAAATCCTCTTGCGTAGCTTTAGAAAAAAGAAAATCGCATCTTTGTAAATCACCGGGGGACGCACTGGGTCAAGAAAATGATCCTTCCGAGGAGAACACACGGAAATAGGCGAGAGAAAAAAAAAGTCTCCTTAGCCAACGTGCTCCGTTCCTCGGCAATCGCCAAACTTGGAAACGGCAGCCAGTTCCTCCATATTCTGGGGGGAGTCCCATCTCCGCGCCAAAGGTTAGAGGGGAGGGGGTGCCTAACGCCTCCGTGTAGAGGGGCGGTGGGGGGGGGCAGTAAATGCGCGGAGTTGCTGATGGGAAGGTAAATTGTAGAGTGGCGACACTTTTTTAGGAGGTACGCCGATGTTGAAAAGAACTGGGGGAAGAGGAAATCGCCGGGACTGAAAATGTTGGCTTCGCTTCAGATTGCACGAGCTTTAACTTTCGAACTGGGCCCGTTCAAAAAAAAGAAAGTCTCCTAAGAGGTGAGGAGAGTGACCACGAGGCGGTTCGCAAGGGGAGAAATGCTGTGAATCTCCTTTTCATATCAGAAGTTTGAAGGGAGGAATTCGATTTTTGATCTCGACTTCGTAACCGTTTTCGCCCGGCGGAAAAAGAAAGACCAAGAAGGCACATGGGCGCAGGGAAAGGGTCCATCTGATTCAGAGAGGGGGAGAGAAAGGCTGTTTTCGTGTTCTTGATTCGCGGGGCACAAAAAAAAAAGAACTAACAGGTCGAGCGTTTTGGGAACTGTTGATGATAGGGGGGGAAAGAAGAGGCTACTGAGGAGAGAGTGTTTTGTGACGTTGGGGGCTAAGGGAAGGGAACGAAGTTATCGTTTTTGAAAACGTCTAAATTGGCGACGGGCAAGGACACTGAAAAAAATTTCGGGGGTGAAAAAGCTTCCCTGAATTCGCAGAAGAACCCGATCGCTGAACAAATCTCAGTGAAAGAAAGCAAGGGAAACAATCTTTCTCCTATCAATAAAAAAACCTGCAAGAAAGGGGAAAGGGTTGGGGTCTGCTGCGGGGGATTCACAAAGGCTCAATGCTGCGACACTTCGCAGCAGATTCCAGCAGTCTCCTTATTAATTCATGGGGACCAGATACGTAGAGAAAAGGGAAAAACTTTCACAAAGAAAAGACCTTTGGTGGAAAAATAACGGCCACGTCTCTCGGGGAAGACTCGAACCAAAGGGGGAGAGGTGAAAAAAAATCTTCGATCAAAAAGGGGGATTAAAATCCAGTCAGAAGAAAAAAAAAGGAGGAGTATTCAATATAGATGATGGACTGAAACGCAGTGGTTTGCTCTCGGAGTGAAAAAAAGCCCCATCAGAGAACGCGAGCCATGGGAAAAACCATTTTCACCAAGGAGGACTGGGCTCTTTTCTCTGGTGGAAAGAGGGTGGGGTGAGTTCGCAAGGGGAAGGGGAAAAGATCCGGAAGGTGTACGACGACAAAGGAAAAGAAAGTCAAAGAGGATGAATTAAGAGGTTCGCCTCGTTGGAAGATCGGGTAATCCCCCGCAGCCAAACGGAGCATAGGCCTTTTCTCTGTGGGAGCATGGTATCGCGAAGAGGGGGGGAGGGGACTTTAGAATAATTCGAAGGGGGGGGGAAGAAAAGGCGCGAATCAAGGGGAAAGAACAATAACCACCTCCAATATGTTCAGAAGTGCTTTAAGGGGAAAGGGAAAAGCAAAAAAGCGCGTCGCAAATCACAACCATTTTGCGGTAGGAGAAATCCCTCCTTACTCTAAGGGTATTGATTCGGGGGGAAAAAAAAAAAAAAAAAAAAGAAGCAAGAAAAAAGAAAACCCCAACGATCAGGACCTGGGGGGGAAGGGAGGGCTGTTTTTGTTATGCAGTATCAAGCACGAACGCAGAGAAAAAGGCGGATACGATTACCGACTCGAACCATCCGCCAGGAAAAAGGAGGGGCCAAAGACGCTTGGCCGAAAACCCAATTCAAGGTCCCGCCCGGTCGAAGCTGGTGCTACTACGAAAAAAAGCTCCAAACATCGAGGAAAGAGGGGGGCGTTCCGAAGAATAAGTGAATCAATCCAATCCATCCCTTCTGAAAGAAGAGTTCAATCTCTAACAAAAGTCGGAGAGCGGACTACGGGGGGGTGGGGGAAAGGGAACATTAAAAAGAATCTTCAATCTGGGGAAAAAGGAGAATCAATCACATATTTTAAAAGGAAAGGGAGAGGGGCATCGTAGGGGGGGCTGCCTCCCTCACTTGCCTCGCCTGAAAAAAGACAAGGAAGGGGGGAAGGGGGGTCTACTAACTGAAAAAAAAGGAATTACTGCAAAGGAGTTAAAAAAGAACCATACGCTAAATTTATTAAGGAGTCAAAATGTTGAGATTGCAAAACTTCCTCTACCGGGGGGGGGAAGAGGGTCGCGTAGATTGGCGAGGGAAACGTAATAGAAGGGGAAAGGTTGCAGAAGGAAGATGAACGGGGGAAAAAAGATGGGGATACTGTAAAATCTCAACCGGTAGTCCAAGGGGGAAGCCCTCATATCGCTAAGGAGGTTTGTAATCAGAAAAAGGGTACATCTACTGGAAAAATATTCAGAGGGTAGCCTATTATGCTCTAAGAAAAAGAAAAAAAATTATTTCACGCTTCGGAATGGGAGTGTAAAAAAATCGAAAATCTTGAAGGTCCGCCACGAAAAAAAAGGGGCAAGGAAAATCAAAAGAAGGAAGCTCTAAGGGGGGATGGAAAAAAAAGGAAAAAATACTACCGAAGAATGAAAACTTCCCTCACCACCAACCCTGGCTTAGTGAAAAAGGTCGACTGACCCTTGGAGGTCCGTTCCTAATAAAGCAATTATACCGAGGAACCAGAGTCTTTCTAAAAAAGATCAGATAAGAAGTATCTCTCTCAACAACAACTTATGATGCTTAAAGATAAATTATGGAGGGAGCTTACTCTCATTATACTCTAGGCTTCCGTACTTCTCTTTAAGGGGGGGGACTTCGGAAAAAAAGTGCAAAGAAAAAAAGGAGAAAAGACCGCAAAATGGATGGGGGTGGGAAGTTCCTGTGCTTTGAGGTGTAATTGTTTCAAGGAGAGCTATAAACAATTCCGTCCCGTGAGTTGTGATTCGGAATTAAGGGAAAGGGGAGGGGGGGGGGGAGACAGGGAGAAAGCGTTTGGGGACTTCCATGCCGAAAGGGAAAAAAAAAAAAAAGCACGAGGGGGACTCTCTTCGTGAGCGGCTAGGGAGGGGGGAAGACGAATCTTGTTAAAGGGGGGGGGCAGATGTCCCTGGGAAAAAGAAGAAAGAGATTGCAGGGAAATCCTGCAACAAGGAAAAGAAGATTCTTACCCGTGTCCACAAAGAAATCTCCGCTCCTTTTTGGTAGCAAAATAGGGCAGGGAACAGTTCAAAAGAAAAGGTATCAATTACTTCGCTTCCCTCTAAGGACACTCAAACTTTGCGGTGGTGCGGGGGGGACCTCTGAAAAAGGGGAGGCATCCATGTGGAAAGGGAAAGAGTTCCGGGTAATGGACAAGGGACCGTAAATTTCTTTCGTCTCCTGGGAAGGATCCTTGCGAAAAAGTTTGTGTATGCTCCGTATGTTGAAATAAAAGGGACCAGAGTCTATTAATAGAAGGAGATTTATTGGATGGTTCCAACGAGGGAACGGTAATTCTTCCAATTTGCCATTGAAAACTCGTGTTTAACTGTCCCCTTTAAGAAACGCCAATTCGTCCGCTCGAAGGAAGGGGGGGGAGGGGGCGCGAGGGAGATGAGGGGAGGGTGGGAAAATAGTCATCTACAAAATGAACTAAGGGGAAAGGGAGGGCCAACTTATTTATGTCGATGGGTGGCAGCGTACGAGTAGTAAAGTCCGTTTGACGCGGACCGCGTCGAAAAGAAAAAAAAGGTAGGGAAGAATTGGAGAGGCGTCTGGAGAGAGGTAAGGAGTCCTCTCTTCTAGGGAATGACTTTCGGGAATTGGGTCGTCTTCATACACAAAACCTCGAACTAACAAGAGGGGGGAGGGCATAAGGGGGTAAAGAGAAAGGAAAAATACCAACAAAATCGACGTGAAAAAGTGCTTTGAATGTTCAAATGTTTGTGAAGGATTTGCTAACGCGCTTCTTGCTTAAGGGGGTTGAATACTGTCTAAAGGAAAGATGAATGAGCAACTTGGTAGGGGGAGTGTTTAGGTGGGGAGCGTCCCTTATTCAAGCAGAGGGGAACCAGAAAGAGGAATTCTTCGTAAGCAGTTAGGATCGCCGAGGGGAAAACTGCCAAAAAGGAAACTGAGGGAGGATGGATTCACAAAAAAAACAAAGGCGTCGACACGGCGCCAGCAGGATCGGGGAAGTTGAAGGGGAGAAAAGTATCAGTTTCTTACACCGTATACGGAGAAAAATGCCGCCGAAGAAAAGGGAAAAAAGGGAAATCGCAACCTCTAAAGGGAAATATTCAAACGGAACGCGTTGACGCTCGGACACACAAATCGGGAGGAAAAAAGCTCTAGCAAACCAAGGCGTTAAGCCGTCAAGAGAGGAAAAAAAGGAGGATTAGTTAAACTATATATATTACTTGATCAGCCCCCCCCATTTTTTTTCTCGGGAAAGTGGAAACCTCGAACCAGACGGGGGGGAAAAATCTAGCCTTTGAAGCCATTTGGACACAAAAAGGGGAGAGGCTTTCTGATTTTCTGTTGGGGAGATTTGGGTTTGAAGGAAGCATTTTGGAGATCCGTATTGGGAAAAGGGCCTTAAGCAGTGAGAAGGAAAAAAAAACGTAATTAAAGGGGTGGTCTCCGCCTTGGAGATTGTTAATCCAGCCGCGAACAGTCAGGGAAAGAGGGTCTCTTGTGGCATGTGTATCAGTGATCGGCGAAGATTGGAACGGGGGGGATTGTCGAAGAGTTCTATGGGGGGGAGCGGGGGACCTTCAACAGAAACAAAAAAAAAACATATCAGGGGGAAGAACCGTTTGTAAGAAAGTAAAGGGAAACAAACCTATAATTCAAAGAGTTCGCAAAAAAAACAGAAACCCGGAGAGAAAAAAAACGGGAATATTTCTTTGGTAAGTGAAAGACAGAAACCAAGACTATTGGCGTTCAGAAGACCAGGAGGAAAGAGGAACTCGACCTTTTAGTTCGAGGGGGGGGTTTATTCACGCCGATATCCAAAAGGAAATACAGGGCGGGGGGACCTCGCCATGGGGATGGCCACCAAAGCCATCCTACGGTCTTGGCAACACACAAGCTACGCGGGAAAAAAAAACGTCTTTTACTAAGAAACGTCGCTCAAAATCGACAAAAGAGGAATTCCCTAAATCGAAAGGGGGGAAAAATCAAAAGCCCCATCAATGAGAAAGAATCTTGTCAACGAGGCGAGCTATAAGGGTGAGCGCGGGTGGAAAGGGATCAAGTTGACCAAAGAAAGCTTTAGAAACCATTCCCCGGAGTCTGATCAATCACCTATAGTACTCTATTAAAGAGGGGGCCGCCGGCCAGGGAGCGTCAAGATCTTCTCATAAATAACAAGGGAATCCATCTCGTATTACCAAGGCGACGAACGCAAAAAGAAAAGCCCAAAGTCAAAGCTGTTCAAGAAAAAGACCGCACATGGGGCACTATTCAAAATGTTTAAGAGAAAAGCGCGACAACCGGGGAGGATGGGGGGAGAGAAAGCTAAGGACCGAATAATGTAAGGGGAGCCTGCCGCTTTTAACCCAAAGGAAAAGGGCAGTACTGGATAAGAGGGACTGAATTCGCGGAAAGAAGGGGGAAAAAACGGGAACCAAGAAAAGCGAAGGGGGGAAAGGGGTGTAATCTGACTCAGTAGTGCCGGGGTTACAAAGATTCGATGTGAGACTATAGGCTCTCCGAAAAAAGGAAAAAGAGGAAAGACTGCTGAAGTGGGGACAAAAAAAAAGCTCAAAAAATCTTTAATCACTTCCGCCACTCAAGGAATTCCTCCTCCTAAATGAGAATTTGGGGGTGGGAAAGAGGTAATCTGAAATGTATAAAGACGCAAGCCATGGAAAGGGGAAAGACCACCACCTCATTTTTGCGTAGGGAAAAGTTTACCGCTAAAAAGAGAAAAATTGCCAATACGGAAACGTTTACAAAAGAACTTTTAGGATACTGCTCGTCCACAACAGGAGCTCCAAAAACAACAACTTATTATTATTAAAAGAGATCATGTGAAGAACAGCTAAGAAAGTCAAGAAGGGGGGAGAAAAGTAACTTGGGAATTGGGGGGAATGGGATTCTGGAGGGGGCAGAAAAGGGGAAGGGTAACTTCTGCCCGGAAGGGAAGCAAAAATGCTTGTGGTTTGGGAGGGCGGGGAGGGGGAGGGGGTAAGAAGGGGAAATCAACAATTCCCGCCCCCGGAGGGTTGAGTGGTCGTATGGATTTCGAGTAAAGTGGGAGGGGACTCGTTGTTATGGGGAAAAAATGCCTAGCTGAAATGAAGAGGAGACTTATCTTCAAGAGACAATCGGAAGCTTTGTAAAAGCACCGGAGCGACTGGTCAGAGAGAAAAGGTGCGGAGGGAAAATAATTCGGGAGCTCCAGTTCCTCGGCAAAAAAGAAGGGTTGTTATGCCACCTCTCATGAACAGGACGACATTGAGGATCAATTACTTAATATTCCATGGCAGCAATCTTGAGTGAAAAGGAGGAGTTGTTTTTGAGTGGAAGAAATACGGTAGGGGGCAGGGAACTCTTGTGCGCTTAAATGCAAGGAGTTGAATTAAGGGGGAGACCTGTTGGGGATCGAAGGGGGGAAGGCTTGTCTTCTCCTATGGAAGGTGCTCATCCCTTCTTTCCCCAAAGAGGAGGAAATCTCCTGTTCTTGGTAGTGATTGCTTATAAAGGGGAGGGGGGAAAAATCCAAATTTGCGGATACTGGGCACGTCAACTACGCCAAGTCGTCTGCTGGGTCGTTGATAGAGGGGGGAAGGTGGGGGGGGGGGTGTGGGGGGGGGGGGGGGGGTTGTTTGGGGGGGGGGGGGGGTTGTTTGGGGTTGGGGGGTTGGGGGTGTGGTTTGGGGGGGGGGGGGGTGGGGGGGGGAGGAGGTAACGAATGGGGGGGATCATCAAGAACTCGCCTTTGCGGGAAAAAAGGGATTTATTCGATTGTTTGCGGAGGGGCCAGCTTAGGGAAGGTTCGACTGTGGCTACCCTCTTCGGGGGGCTTCCGGCCAAAGCCTTAGGGAAGGGGGGAGAAAATTGGCGCAGAGGCTTCGTCAAGAGAGTCCTTGAGTTACAGGGGGGAGGATCAGAAAAAACTCCTCTACTAACATGCGAGAGTTTGGAGGAAGAAAAGTTGATTATTAAACCGTCGTCGGGGTTGTTCGCGAAAAAAAGATAGCAGGAAATTCAAAGTTTGGTGTATGGGGAAAGGAGCTTCTTGCGAATGAGGGGGACTAAACAGGCGCACTGGGCAAAGGGGAAATCACTTCAAAATTTATAGGTGGGGGGGGGGGGTATTTTGGCGCGTCCTGATTCGGAAAAAACGAAAAGAAATCGAAAGTTCGGAAGAGGGGATCACTTGCTAACTTCATCAGAAAGTCCTATAAACGGGGAAGGGATCTGAGGGGAAAAAGACGCTATTCTCAAAGGCGCTACACGGGAGAGCGGGAGACGTTTGAGGCCAGGGAGAGTGGGAGTTACAAAAAAAGAAAGTTCTGCCGAGAGAAAATCTCAAACTCAAAATTTCTCTCCGATTCCACGAGACGAGGTGCAGCTCGAAAAAAAAAGGGGGAAGATGTTTTAAAAAGCGCTAGAAAAACGTTTCAGCCAGTCATCTCGAAAAAAAAAAGGAGTAAAAGAAAGGGAAAAGGGAAGATTGAAACGGCAAAGGGTGGAGCGAGCTTTTTTCACCTCTCCAAAGCTTTTGGGAGGAAGCGAGCCTTGGCATCGATGCTGTGGTTCAACCCAGGATTCGAGGCTGGAGAGGGGAAAGAGTGGTTTTAGGAAAAAGGATATCCGGCACTGATTAATCAGGAGACTGCCTTCAACTTCTCCCGGGGATGACCTGGAAAAAAGAGCAGCCTTTTATAATGCTAATGGTGGAATCAATCAAAGGAAGAAGTTCAGAGAGAAAGGGGTGTATCATTGAGAATGGGGGGGGGGACACTAACTTTTCTTTGGAATAAATCGTGTGGTTCATCGAGAGGAGGGCGGCTGCGAATCAGGGACGCCGAAAATAAACACCGGAAAAAAAGTAGAAGGAAGAGCATCCGTGAAGTGAAAACGTTATTCAAAAAACAGAAATGGCAGCAAGAAGCGAGAGATAAAGGAAAAAGGGGCCATTTCCCCGAATACTCGCTTAACGGAGGTCGGTGGTATTGATTCGCGAAAAGGGGTGAGAGGGACATCAGAAAGGGAAGAAAGAAGGTTATTAAGGGGGAGGGGGGGGGAAGGCGATTCCAAGCACAATACGAGGAACTCTACGATGCGTAAAAGATAAGAGGAAGAACGCATCGCCATTCCTAAGGGGGATGGCCACCGCCAGAAAGGAGAAAATTCGGGGAAAGGGAAAAACGTCTTTTGAAGAGGAAAATAGAATAAAAGAGAGCACACTCCCTAGTAGGGGCAAGAACATCGGGAGTACGAAGTATATCAAATCCAAACTTCGACGAATCGTGGTCCACTGGTTTGAAAAAAAAAAAAAAAAAGCCAAGATTTCTGAGAAAAAAAGGGGGGAGGGGGGAGTTTCTGTCTTGATTGACGCCTAACAAGAAGAAAGGGGGACTAGGCAATCTGAATCCCTTCCCTCGGAAGAAAGGCGATTGACAGCGATCTTTGACTACGAACGACGTGATGCGCACCGGCAATAAAAAACAGGAACGGCGCAGAAAAAGGAGAAGACAGTGTCTCCGCGCTTTTCCAAGGGGAAAAGCATCCTCCCCCGCGCATTTAAAAGAGTTTTCAGAAAAAGCTTCAAAAGGGAAAAAAAACGCCGCGACCAAACCGCAATATGGCTCTGAGGGGGGGGGATCGAAGAAAGGGAAGAATATGTCGGACCTGTCCTGAAGGGCTCCCCAAGGGAAGGGACAGAGGAACTGGGAGGAGCTGTAAGGAGGGAAAGGTCCGTGTGAAAATCAGCATCTCGCAAGGAATTGTCTGACAGGAAGGCCGGGCTTACCAAGATAAGGGGCCCAAAGAACTCATAATCTCAAGAGGATGAAAGGAGGGAAAAACAACGCGAAAGTCTTGAATCACTGACCCACTAGGAAGAGCCAAAGGGGCGAAAGTAAGACCGGAGGTGATGAAGCTGAAAAATACTTCACAGACTGCAAGAAAAAAGACCCGCAATGGCGGCGTAAACCGCGAGGGGAAAAGGGAATGGAACTTGAAAGGGGCAGAATACGCACAAAAATGAAGCGATCAGTCCGCTAACTTTTCGTAACTAAGGGCCCGTAACGTCTCTCTTCAGAGGAAGTCTCAACACAACAAAGGAGGATTGAAGAAACTTACTCAGAAGGAGGGTCTCTTAACGGTAGGGGCAAGTATTCTGCAGGAGAGGGCAAAAGGGAGGTAACTGTCTTTTCCGCCGCAGGGGGGGTGCGTGGCAGTTCGTGGGGGGGGAGGGGGGGATAAAGAACAATGAGAAATTTGGGGAGGGTGAATTGCTCTTTTTAGCGGGGTCGAGGGGTCAGCCTTTTCGCGTTGTTTGGGGGAGGACATGCCGAGCTTAAGAGATGGAGAAGGAGGCTCATAGGAGGGGAACGCGGTAAAGAAACCGGAAAATGTCCACTGGTCAGACAATATTCGCGATGAGAAAGGACTTGCACACTGAAATCTCCTGCCTGTCTCTCCTTCGAAAAGGGGTGGAGTGGGGAGGGGGGGGCTTTGTGGGGTTGGGGTGTTCTTATGGGTTGTCCTGTTTTTTTGTAATGTTTGGGGGTTGGGGGGGGGGGGTGGTTTGGGTGGAAATCGGGCACTCGCCGCGCCAGGCCACAGCGGCAGGCAGGTCAAAAGGAGCAGGGAAGTAGAGGGGAAAGCGGGGGTAGGAGGGAAGGGGGAACCCTTTGTGAAGTAGGAAAAACGCGTTCTTGTTCTTTAAAGGGAACCGTGCCAGGGAGTTGCGTTCGTCGCCTTGGGAAAAGCTGGCGACACTGGTGAAAAAAAGGGGAACGGGGCAAGAAACCCCACAAAAAAAAAAAGAAAAAAAATCGGGGATCGCCGTTCTTTGAAATAGTATGTGCAAAACCTTAGGGAGGAGGAAATGGCTCCAGATTGCCGAAAAAAGTGCCTCGTGTTACGGGGAAGAAAAAAAGTCGGGGGACGAAGGATGTGTAAAGGAGAAATCGAGGATGAGGGAGTTGAAATCACGTCTTCATCTCCTCCTCGATTTTCGGAAGTAAGAGGTAGTGATGAGGGGGCTCGACGTCGTATTAAAAGAGGACCGCGGACCCGCGGGAGGGAAAAAGGGAGGGAAAAAAGGAGGAGAATCGCAGGATGAGGGAATCATCTTATTCCGCACTCGAAGGTGAGTTTCGTTGTTGAATTATCGGAAAAAAACAAATAAAGAGGAGTCGAGGCGTTGGCTTTCCCAAGAAACCTAATGAAGGGTTCGCGGAAAGACGGACTTAAGAGGACTTCGGGAAAGGGGGAAGGGGTGAGCTGCACTGCGCGGAAGGGAGTATCGGTTTTGAAATACCGCTAAAACTGTCCACCGGAAAAAGGGAAAAATTGAAAGGGTATTTGGGGGTGCGTCGGACCCTTAGGAGATCTCCGAACCTACAAAGAACAAATAGGGAAGGCGAAAAAAGGGGGGGCGGCCAATCTTCGCGAAATAAAACTGCCCAGCTGCAAGAAGGAGGAGAAGCTGGGGGTAAAGGATGAGGAATATTCGGGAGACTTTGGAGGAAGGAAAAGGATGAATTCATTGCCTTTACAGAAATATAAAAAAACTCCGAGACAAAATCTGGAAGAGAAATCTCCAGCCTCGAGCAAAAGGGCGCCCGATGCAAAAGGACTCTCGCCAAAAAAAAGGGGGGGGGATATTTTGAAAAATGGGCAAAACTTGTCGTGGAAAGGAAAAACTCACACACCAACTTATAGGAGAAAAGGAGGAGGGACTGGCTGACACGCCCTTGGTGGGGGGAGGGAGGGGGAAAAAACCCTAGGGGCTACTGAAAAAGGGGGAGCGTTAGAGCCAAGGGGAAAAAAAGGCTTCTAGGCTTGCGGGGTATAGGGGGACAAGCTTTTTGTCTTCGTCGGAAGGGGGGAGTCCGGAAAGTAAATCAGGTAAGAATGAAGGAAATCTCACAGGAAAGTAATGAGTCTCCCCTTTTAAGTCCCTGGGAAAAGAAAGGTGAAAGAAAGCAGACCCGCCCTTCATGGGGGAAGGGGAGGATGGGCAGGGGGTCAGGGGGGGAAAACTTTCTTAGAGGAAGTACGGTGGGAACGCTCGGGAAGGGGGGCTCGAATCATTACTCCTACCAAGGAACAACCGGACAAGAAGGGTCATGGGATATCCTTAAGGAGAAAATTGACGTTATTCAAAACAGATAATGAGCAGGGGAGGAGGTTCGCCCAAATCTCACAACAAAAAGGACCCGAATCCTCCTTAAGAGGTGGAAGTGATGAAAGGAAGGCTTAGAGGGGCCTAAAAAAGGAATGACGGGAAAAGCACTCTACCTTTTATTTCTATGTTGGGTTTATGGAAAGATAGGCCAATCACCCTAAGAAGAACTCTCGGACGAGCGGAAAAAGAAAGGAGGGCGCAAAGACCCAGGCCTGCCCGAAAGGAAGCCATCCTACGAGGTGGACAGCACCAATTCTCCCTCGGGTCCTCAGGTCGAAACCTTTTTTACAAAGCGACCTCAAACATCTCAAATCACTCCCGAGACAAAAATCGAGGATGAGATGATAAGAAGCCAATAAAAATAAGAACACCATCAAATAGGTACGGGGGAAGAGGCGACTTTGCGGTAAAACGGAAAAAAAACCGAGCAATTCAGCTCGGAAAAAGGAGCCATTCCGAAGGAAAGGGAAAGGTTCAAGGAAAAAGAGAGGAAAAAGAGGGCTTTTCGACCGCCAAACGGGATGCAGAAGCTGCACCATCTGGAGCCAACGAAAAAGGACGCCATCGCTAAAAAAGGCGACGAACGCAAGAAAGAAAGAGGTACGAAATCTTGGAAAAGGGTTAGGCCTACGTACAAATGGGGGATCAGAAACTTAATCAAAAAACCGAGAGGAGGGTTCCTCTAAGTATAAACGAAGGGCTTACCTTTCCTTAGTCGGTTGGGCTCCAAAAAAAAGAAAGCTTGCGATTGCCTATTAAAGCTGGCGAGAGGAGAGGAAAGGATGGGGGAATACCTCAGAAGTAGGAAAAGAAAGTAATTTGGGGAGATGAAACAAAGGTTCACATCTTCCTTTGCTTTAAAAAGATTCGATGTGAAACCGATGATTCTCTACGAAGAAAAAGGGAGGGTCAAGCGAAACAAACAAAGAAGAAGAAAGGAAGTCCCACGCCCTAAACTGCAATTCATCTCCGAAATCAGGTATTTGGGAAGTTTTTTAAATCGGGGAGGAAATGAAAATCTACGGACTGCCAAGAACCTGAAGGTTGGAGGTAACCTCTCAGTTACCAAAACTTCCCTTGCGTCCTTTAAGGGAACAAAAGGAAAGTGAGGCTAAACATGGCTAATGCTCTTAAGATCCTCTCA
>Ga0179593_1276017_pt1 | contig 16191 bp, 20 predicted proteins | sample CZODoug2_1_08_16_FD_185931 | JGI IMG/M metagenome (GOLD analysis project Ga0179593, IMG submission 185931) | Vadose zone soil fungal communities from Angelo Coast Range Reserve, California, USA - CZODoug2_1_08_16fungal (PacBio error correction) | ecosystem: Environmental > Terrestrial > Soil >...
AGATGAAGGGGACCCAGGGGAGAAGGGCTCGATCGGACTCATTCAAAGGAGTGCTTAACCTTGTAAATAATTCATACCGGAAAAGGATAATTGGGGGAGAAAAGACTTGGGGGGGGGGAGGACTCGGAAAGAGGGGGTGGGACTCTTCGGCGGGTACTAAAGGGGAAAAAAAAATCTATAAAGGGGTACTATGACGGGAATTGAGCTTCGGTTCCAAGCGGGACGTAATGCTGCAGGAGTGCGGAGGGGGGTGGGCAGGGAAAGGACCTAGTAAGGATCAGAAAGGCACTTAACAGAACACTGGAAAGGCAAGTGTGTATTGGGGGAAAGTCAAGTTTCCACTCTAGGCAGGGAGTGACGTAATCATATTGGATACCATGGCAACTGCAAAGCAAAGGGAAGGGGAAAATGAGGGACGAGACGTGGGGGAAGGAATCTATGTATTAAAAAAAAGGACGGTCAACGGGAACTGGGCCGGGCCAGCGTCGTTCAACTTTACGGAATCGTGGGGGGGGAGGAAGAGAAGGTTAGGGGGAAAGGCATAAAGTGAAAAAAGGGGGGGGGGGAGTTAAGGAAAGTGGGGATGTTAGGAAAAAGAAAAGTATCGAAAACCTCTATTGACAATAAAATGCCTACAGGGGCAGAGCTTTGGGGCTAAACCGGGAGGCAGATAGGGGCAGAAGAGGTCTGTAAGGAATCAGGGTAGGGGGGGTCAAGAAATGCCTACTTCAAGTACTGTTGTAACAAACAGGAAAATTCATCCAGGGGGGGACAGCAGTTGGAGAAAAAGGGAGGGAGATTGCGGGTCGGGAAAGGGGAGCTTGCGGTGTGTTAGTTCCCGCGGGACAGTGAAAAAGTATGAAGAGGGGGGGACTTCTACCCACGAGACAAAAAGTAGAATCAAGAAAATGGGGAAGAGTCAGGCTTGGAAAGCAAGATAATTCAGGGGACGTAGGGCCGCCATGTAGGCCGGGCTTTGTACAATAAAAAAGCCGAAATGTTGTAGAGACGGAAAATAACATAAAAAAGGGAAAGCAGGGGTGCTTAATCGTATACTGGGAGGAGAAAAAAAGAAGTAAAAAAAAAGGGATTGTCAAGGGGGGAATGGTCTAAAGTGTAAATACGGCAATGGAATTGGCCGCGATACTAGGGTTGGAGGGAGAGCGTCGGGGAGATCTGAGGGAGGTTTGGAAAATGGAAATGTCAAAGCATTTTGGAAGTAGTGTGTCAGATTCTCGTGAGTCACGAGTAGGCTAAAAAGAGGGGGAAGGACTTAAGACGAATGGGGTCGGGATCTGATCAAAAAGTCGAGAATACACACCAGGTAGGGACAAGGGGAAGTTGTCAGACAGAGGAAAATTAAGAAGTCACTAGGGGAAGGAGAGGGCTGGAAAAGTGACGTTACGAAAATAGCAAAATCGTTGCCAAAGGGGCTTTGAAGCGCACGTATTATTCAGAACGGAGGGGGGAAACATCCATGGGGAAGAGGGAAAAGTCAAGCTTGGAAGAACACGGGGAAGGGCAAATACAGGGGGTTATCTGCATAAAAAACCCAGGATCCTAGCCGGGCAGGTGTGGGGGGGGGGGGAGGATCGGCATACAGTCGGAGGACTGGAAAAAGGGCAGCTTAGGAAAACAAGAGGCGGGAGCTCGTCACAAAGGACGACGGGAAGCCATCGCCAAAAAAGAATGGTGCTGAGGAGAAGTGTTGTGGGGGGGGGTGGAGTCGGGGGAGGAAAGGAACAACTAAAAATCCAGAGGAAGCTGGATCGGGTCGCCTAAGAGAACCTAGGAATAGGACCGCAAAAAGGTCATAGTTCAAGCAAAGCTTTAATAAAAAGGCAAACTGGAGTTGGTTGTGGAAAAGTACAAATAAGGCAAATGGCATAAGAAAAAAAGGGGGGGGCAAAGGAGGAGTATGGGGGCATATCCGTCAAGCAAAAAGCAAAGGGGGTGACAGGAGGGGGATTTGAATTTTCTACAATGTGGGAGAACTTTGCACCTTATCAGAAAAAAGAGGGGGGGGGGAAATGGACAAACTTCATGCCAAAGTGAGTCGGAGAAAAAAAAACATACGAAATCAGCCGATGCTCGTTACCGGTTTCAAAAAAAAGGCAAAGATCGGACCAGGGGGGGGAAATGAGAGGGGGAAAGTTTCTGAAGGGGAAGGCAACGGAAAAAACCAAGGTCAAAGATCGCTAAGAACCTGGGGGGGCGCCAGTGGCTTGCGTTGAGGGGATTTCAATTCGGATTCTAACTTCCTATGAGTGGAAAGCTGAACAGAAGAGAACAAAGGGGGAATAGTCGGGGAGGGAAAAGGTTCAGGTGAGGGGAGGAAGGGGGCGTCAGACGCAAGTAAGGGTCAAAATAGGGGTGTTGACGCGACGACGTTGACCCGAAGGCTCTATACAGTCAAAAGATTTCGTCTAACGACAAGAGATAAAACCGGGGGTGGGGGGGGGAAGAGGGGGAACCACAGGCCTCCAAACCAAAGAGGGAAAAAGATGGAATTCAGAGAGTCCTACATACCTGTCAGCACCTCTTGTATGGCTCACGCTTCGAAAGGGGTCAGCGCGGGGGGGGGGGGGGGGGAGCCCTTACGGGGGGGGGGGGGGGGGGGGGGGGGGGGGGGGGGGGGGGCGGGGGGGGGGGGGGGGGGGGGGGGGGGCCGCATGGAAACAGTCCAACATAATGGATAGATGAGACAAAAAAAAAGAGGGGAAAATAAGAAATGGTGATAAAGCTGCCAGGCGCTATGACGTCAGCAGGTGCAGCTCTAAGGTCTTTCTGAGAAAGTAGGAGAAAGTAGGGGAAGTACAAGAGGCTACAACGGAATAAGGTGGACAAGAGGGGTAGAAAAGGGGAAACGCTGGTTTCCCTGATTGGGCGCATTGTCCGTGGCTGTAAAAGCGAGGAAAGACTGGGAGGAGGGCTAAAGGGAACAGAAAGGCAGGAAGTGAGTGACCGGGGGGGATGGGGGTTTGGGGGAAGGGCGTGACCAAAATGCCGCAAAGTGTATCTTAAGCATAAAAACCGAACTATGTGATCGAAGTGCAGTGTAGAAACTTCAAAGTTTTAAAGCAAGACAGAGAAGGGAGTGGAACTGTAATTCGAATTGGAAAGGACCGAAAAAATGGTCAACTTGGAGGGGGGAGAAAGGATTTGGGATTGAGCAAAAGTAAAACCATACAAAAATCCTAAACGCGTACAAGAAACGGATTTCAAAAAACCAGAAAGCCGTTGATGAAAAAAAGAGGGAAATGGGTTGGATAATAAAGAGTATGGAATTTTAGGGGAAAAAGTGGGGAGCTCGAATCAAAAAACTGGGTAGTAAAAATCCAAAAAATTCGTTCTAATCAAGCTTGGGGCTGGAAAGGGGGATGAGAAAAGAACTCGGAATGCAAAATGGTTTGAGGAGGGGAGCATTGCAGAGGGCAAGCTTATTTTTTACAAGCGAGTACTTCTATCCTCTGTACATGTAAAGAAAGAGGAAAAAGGGGGGGGACGGAGGATTTGACCTGGTGAGCAAAGATGTGAATGGGGGGGGAATGGGGGGCCCTGCAAAACGGGAGAAGCTGAAGTTGCTATCGTGTCACTTCAAAAAGAGCCCAAAAAAGAAGGGCGGCACGCACCCAGGGAAGAGGGAGAGGGGGGAGGGGGATTTCTTCTCAAAGGAGGGGACGGGCCAGCAGAGAATCGGCTAAAGTGGAATTAAAGGAAAGGTGTGGGACTCCGATGATTCACGACATAAAGAGAAAAGGGAAAGAACAGCGGGGGGTCGCTAAAAAAAAGATCTGATTTCCAGCGTAGGCATTGGTCAGAAAAAGAACCGTACGTCAAATGGAAGACAAAAAAAAGGGGGGTGGGAGGGAACGGAGGAAGAACTTAAAGGGGTAACCTCGGGGGGGGGTGGTTTCTACAACCAATTAAAGAAAAAAAAAAAAAAACAAATATCCGTCGTCTATGCGGGCGGCGTAAACGTAGGAAAGGAAAGTCAAGAAGTAGGTAGAAACCGCAAGGCTATGGGGCTAGGAAAAAAAAAAAAGGGGAGAAGAGTAGATGAAAAGAAAGGGAGGAAAAAAACCAATCTTACAAGACGTTGCAGCTGACCAAGGGAACTAAGAGAAAAAAAACAGGAAAAAAAAGGGATTTGGGGAGAAGAAAAGGAAGGGAGACGCAGCTGAAAAAAAAAACACACTCAAAAAAAGGCTGCTAGGGCCAATTCGATACTTTGGAGGTATGTATTCCGAGCAATGCCAGGAAATAGGACAGTCAGTCTTGGATCTGAATGAAGGAGAGAAAGGGCTGTGGGTGAGGGGATTTGCAGGGAGGGAGCGAAAAGGTCGTGCCGGGGGAGAACAAACCATTCGAAAAGACGTGGAAAAAAGGAGGAAATGGTACACGAAGGCACGTCCCCAATAGGAAAAAAAGGGGAGGCGACCGAAGGGGGTTTGGCATCGGGGGGGGACGGACAGAAAAAGAAGCAGGTAAAAAAATGAGTAAACGAAGGGGAGGCTACGCATGGGACGACTATATTCCGCAGCCTTATAACTTAGGCAAATAGGGACGAGCAGCTTTTCACTGAACCGAGGGGAAAAGATGGGGGGCTCGGCACAAAGTACTTCAAAGTATGGTTTCAGGCTGTAAAAAGAGAAGGGGTTGGACTTTGCCGGCTATTTCGGAATGCTTCGCGACCGTCAGGGAAACAAAGACTTGGGCACCTGAGGGAGGTGGGTCTGGGGGAGGAAAGGTTTGTTGAACATGCGGTGGAGCCAAGAATCTGGAGAAAGTAAAACATGAAAGTGCAGACGGTTAAAACGGCGCTAAATAAAAGAGGACTTGCAAAAAAGGACAACGGAAAAGGGGAAGAGGGAAGCGCGACCTGTTGAAAAAAGAGTTTCTTGCACTGCCACCGAACTGAAGCAAGGGCGGAAAAAGTGGGCGCGGAATTAGAATGACGTCATTGCGACAAAGGAAGGAAAGGTGACTGGAGAAAAGAAGAATAGGGAAGGAAATTTAGTTGTAAGAGCTATGTTCGGGGACCTGCCATCTGGAGGGGGTCACCACGCGGGGCACTGAAATAGGACGTAGTTCAGCTGGGGGAAAGGGGAAGACCTGAAGGAGAGTAATAGGGTCGGAAAAAAAGGGGAGTAAAAGTCGTGAAAAAAGAAAAGGTGTTCCCATGTCTGCTGGCCAAATCCAGTAAAAAACTAATTTAAGGGCTGCTGAATGGGTCCTGTCTACCTAAAAAAAGGTAGTATGAAGGAAGACAGGGGGGACTCAACTAAAAGGAAAAAAAAACGGTAGCAGAAGGGAAGAATTTAAAGTCCAAAAATGTAAATCAAAAAAGAATATAGAAGAGAGACTCAAGGAGCCCAGGCGTCCCTCCATTAAATAAAGTCCGAAAGGGTTGTAGTGAAAAGTCAAAGGGGAAAGGTTAAAAAAGAGAAGGGGGGGTTGCAAAAAAGAAAAATTTGGGGTGGGGAGGCAATGGGAAATCGGTTCTTAGGTTCGCTGATCCAGACCAAATCCAGGGAACTAAAAAAAGAATAGGAGGGGGACCACGGTGAACTGGGCCGCGAGGTGACGTGACGGGAGGGGGTTGGAAAAAATGAGCAGGCGAAGGGAGAAAAATGAAAAAATAGAAGCTATGGACGATCAAGGGGTAGGGGGAAAGTGCGATTGAAAAAGGAAAGAGCTATAGGGAGCGCGTAATCGGGATGGAAACACGCGCGCAACTATTTGCGGGGGGATGGGGGACCATGATTGGATCAGGGAGTCGCGGGGGGGCCATAAGACGAAAGGGACTCAGGGAGGACAACCTCGCTTCTAATTGCCAGTCGGCAACCTTAAACTGTGGGGAGGAAGAGGATGGGGTTTGGTAGAAAAAAAAAAAATTGGGAATTGGGAAAGGGGGGGTAATGTGTTGCAACGAGATGTGGGGAGATACATCCCTACTGGTTCATCATAAAACCGAATTGGTAAAAAAACATTGCTAGAATAAAGGGCTAGGTTAAAAAAGAGGGGGGGGAATGGTATTAGACAATCACGGCGGGTTCTATTTTTGAAAACTATACTGGAGACTTGCAACATGAATCACCGGAGATGTTTTGGGTAGGTATAAAAAAGGAGAAAAGATTCGCAGAGGTAAAGAAGGGAGAAGAAAAAAGTTAAGCCTTTGAATAATGGTAGTATTTCAGGGGCGGAGCTGTAGGGGCGCAAAAGAAAAAAAGGAAATTTCACTAAGTTAAAAACTGGATTGTTAAGTGCTAACGAAAGAGAAAAATAAAACAAATCAATTCGCAGGCAAGATCTAGAGTCAGCTTGGGTGCTTTATGCTCACGAAACAGTAGAAAAGAAGTAATCCGGGAGGAAGGTTTCGAGGTAAGAGAAATAGTTTACGAAAAAAAATGAAACGATCAGAAAAGCCCTACGACACTCGCTTCTAAGGTGCTATCTATGGTAGGAAAAGGCTGTCACGCAAGGGGGGAACTTGGGGAGAAAGGGTGCCGAGCTCCGTGAAAGAAAAGGGGAAAAAGGTGAATGGGAAGCGGGGGGGGAAGGACTACAGGGGGGAAGGCAAAGGGGGGGACGGATTCGGCTGCGCCTCAAGCAACTAGTTGGGGGGTTTTCTATTGGTCGTGAAGCTGAAAAACGAAGGACGTTCAAAGACTGAGGGGTATATGAAAAGGGGGGGACGAAATATATCGGAAGAAAATCACTTGATTAAAAAAAAGAGAGCATGCCAGAGTAGGCAAGGCGACTTTCACCACGAACATTAAAAAAAAAAAAAGAATATATGGAGAAAACATTCAAAGGGGCGTTGGAATGCTTAAGGGGAAGGCTCAAAGGAAAAAAGGTTCGACGGGCCAAAGGGGTTATTGGTTCAGTGCACATTGAAGGATCAAGAAAAGTAAAAGGGAAGAAGGCAGGAGGGAAAGGATTGAACTGACGGGGATAAAAAAAAATGTCGGATTGTAGGGAAGAGCCTTAGCCAATGCATTTTCCGGTAAGACAATCGCATTGGGCTTAAAGGGTTCAAGAAAAGAAAGGGAAACCAACGACCCAGAGAAGAGAAAACTGGGGCGTGGCGCTATGAAAGGGGTTGGGAGGGGTAATGGAAGGGGGGGTGGGTGTGGGGGGTGTTCAAAACGTGGAGAGCAGACACGGGACTTCTGGCGGCGGCCCGAGGGGGGGGCAGCCAGTTCAAGAAAAAGTTATAAAAAAAAAGGGGCGCCGAAAAGAAGGAAAGCTGAGACCCAGGTAGGCCATCAAAAAAATGTTAGATTGCTCGAAGGAGTTAGCAAAAGCAAAGAAGGGGCAAGGGCGAATGGGGAATTAAAAAAGGAAATGGGAGAAAATAAGTAGCGTCCTAAAAATTCAGCTCACTTATTGGGTATATTTAGAGCAATGGTGGGGGGAACAGGGCGTATCAGGGGGACACCAAACAGGAAAAATTAAAAAAGAAAAAAGCATTTCTGTCGTTTAAACGAACTACTAGAATAGCCACAGATTACTTTCACGGGGGAACATCGAATAGGGCCAGAATCTGAGGGGGAAAAGGGGGGGGGAAGCTGGAGTTCATGGGAAATCCTCGGCTCGCAGCTCCCATGGAAACCGGAGGGGGTACAGGGGTGGGAAGGGGGGATTTCGATAGAAGGACAAGACTTAAGGGGGATATGAGGGGGGGGGGAAAAGGACAGAAGGACATGGAGTCCATGTTCGTCACTAGTATAGGAACCCGCCTTAATTACAACACCATAGGGGGGGGGGGAAAAGTTCATGTCGAAAAGAGGTAACGGTAAAAAAAAAAAAAAAAAAAACAAAAAAAAAAGAAGACTTTCTGGGGAAGAGGGAACAAACAGCTTCACGTCACACGCTAGTAAGTTACGCATCGAACTAAAAGACCAAATCGATTGAGTACAGTGAAAGGGAGGGCTTGGGAAAGGGAGGGAACTACAGGAAACACTGTACAGACGAAAAAAGAGGATAAAAAAAGGCAAACGGTGAGGCAAAAATCGCACAGTTATCGCTTCAAACGGCGGGAATAAGAGATGATCCTTGGCGAAGCGGGATAAGAAGTTTCTACATATTTGAGGAGATCATAGCGGGCCTGAAAGAAAAAGGGGGGGGGTAAACGAAAGCACCAGAAAGGGGGGGGAGAACAAAACAGACTGGTAAGAAGGTAACGCTGTTAATCGTGTGCTTAGCACACGGTGAACAAGAAAAAAGACGGAGTTAAAAAGGAACGGGTCTCTCGGGGTGAACACGGGGGGGGAGATCACTCTGGAGAAAAGGGGGAATATTAAACGTTGTTGGGAAAAAAACTACCAATATGGCGTACAAGACGTCATATTTGCAAGAACACGACGCATGAACGAGGACCAGGCATGTATTGGGCCGAAAGGTTTCCACGAAAGAAAAGGAGGTGAGGAGGTAATCTGAAAAAAAAAAGGGGGGTCAGTTCACGCACTACGGTGAGCGTCAGATAGATGGTCGGCGGCTGTGCAATCCAAAGGTTACTCGTCAACTAAGTGCAACTAGTTACAGTCGTGCAAAAAGAGTTGGTTACGAAGTGTGAGGAAGGGTTGGACGAGTAAAATTGCTGGAAGGGTGATCTGGTAAATCAACGATGTTTTCAGACGCAAAAAGGGGCATATCAAAACAAGTGGGGTAGAAATGGCCAAGGAAACAAAGAGGGGGCCAAAAAGCGTTGGGAGAAAGGGAAGGGTCGCCCCGTTGAGAAAAAGGGGGTTTCTGCGTGCCAGGAGAGTGCAAAGTAAAGTGGTGGGGTACCCTCGAAGACATTCCGTTATACACTGGGGGGGGGGGCTAACAGGTGGGAAAGGAAAAAAAAGTGAGGTTAGGTGGGGGGAAGGATTCTGCCTGGCGGGAATGGAAGGTGCTTCCTGGTAGCAGCATTTCACTAAGGGCCTGGGGATGGTAGTGGGGGGGACGTCAAACAGAGCAAACCAAAAAATTAATAAGCATAGGAAGCAAGGGAAAGATTGTGGGGGAAGGAAAAGTAAGGGAAAGTGCCGAAAAGGGCCGTTGTCCAAATACGCAGGTGGACGAAAGAAGGGGTTCGAGCCCCCAAAGAAAAAGAAGAGAAAATATCCAGCTCGAAACATAAAGGCAACGGGGAGAGAGTAAAGAACACGGGCCCATCAACCCTTGGCATGGTAAGGAATTACGATGTAAATACCGTCAAATTGGAAGGGGGGGCAGAGGAAACCAGGGGTGGAGAAGGGGTGGGGGGGGAGCAGGATCTTAACAAAGAATATCAAAAGGGGGGGGTTTCCATATATCTTCGCTGAGGGAAATCGGTCAGCTGTCCATTAAGAATGGTAGAAACATGTGGGGGAGAATACGATCACAGCAACACTAAAGGGAAAGAAGAAAAGACAAGATAAAAAGGAGTGGTTCTACGAAAAGGAGGAGGTGAACGACGTTCAGAAACGGATGATCTTACTTGACGTCAGCGAAAGTATATAAAACGTACCATCAAAATGGGCGGGGGATGGTAGAGAGGTTAGGCTGCGTAAGAGCCGGAACTGGCCTCTCGCGCAAGCACAAACGGGGGAGCGGGAAAAAAAAAAAAAAAGATAGAAAACAGAAAGATAATTCTAAGTGCAGTCTTGAGAATCCAGATCGCTAGGCTTAGGCGTGCCCGGTTGATGTAGGGTCGAATGCAAAGGGTACGGGCGGTATGCAAACGGGAAGGACGGGGGGGGGAAAACGAATTATTGAAAAAAGTCAAACGAAATAAGGGGGAGAGAATCAAAAGACGGAACTGGGAGTCGGGATATTTTTTGGTCTGTCTGTAGAGAAAAAGGAAAACAATCAGTTAGAGGACGGCTCCTAGACAGGGGAAAGAAGGACGCCAACCATGTTATTCCGGGCATTTCAAAAATCCTTCCAGCTGGGACTCCAGCTTCACGCTGCTGGAAAGCTGGTGAGACAGGGGAAAAAAAGTAGGAGCGGCAAAAAAAGGAATGGCACGCAGAAAAAAAGCACAAGGGGAGGCAAACGAGTAACGAAATGAAAAAAAGGGGGGTGAGGGGTTGGATTTGTCATTTCTACAGGTTTGGAGACAGTGGACTTCTTCGCAAAACAACGGGGAAAAAGGACCCTGAAATTCAGGGAAACGCCAAAACACACACATCGCTAAACCTATTATTAAAAAAATGTTGCAAGACGGATACTTAAGCGAGACCTTGAGGAAAAATGGGGAGGGAGGGCACGCACTCGTCCACGGACAGGGTAAACAAAAAAAAAGTGGGCGGGGAGGGGGCGGAGGGGGTTCCTGAGTCAAGTCAGAAGGAGTGTGAAACGGGACGGCCGACCATGACTTCGTGAAAAGAGTGGGAAAGGGGGAAGGGGGTAAGGAAAGGCGCGACCAAAAGAGGAAAGGTCTTTCTTCAACAGAAGAGATACAGGGCAATAGAAAAGGGGGGAAAGTGGTACCTAAAGGAAAAGTTCAGAGATCCAAGCAGAAAAGCGCAAAGAAGGAAGTAAAAGTACTCATTGCCTCCACAAAGGGGAGAAAAGGGAGGGGAGAGTGTTATGGAAAGGGTCTGCTAAAGAAAAGAGGGTCCAGGCACCGACTAGGCAGACAAAAGGATGAGCGGAAAAAAAGGCTAGGCTTCGCTGGGAAAAAGGAGATCAACAACACACGAGGAAGAGGGGATCAAGGGTTGGCGCCTTCTTCTTCGCTACGAACGTGCATCGGCTATCTGTGAGAAGAAAGACGTGCCGGGAGAACAGTGGAGGGGAAAAAAAAACGAAAGTCAGCTATCGTGAAAAATCAAAGACGGGGTTTGGGCTGTTAAATCGAGTAACCGCCGTGTGCGCTTGACTCGTCGCGGCCCCGTCGCACAGAAAAGAGGACAAGAAAGGGAGTCGAGGGCCAACGAGGACAGCGGGTGACGTGAAAAGGATGGGGTGGTGGAAAGGGAAAGGAAAAAGGCGTAATCATATCGCCCGAAGCTTAAAAATGTCAGTTAGGTATTGAAGCGAGGTCCAATAATATGGAGTACGGAATGAGGGACGCGAAAGGCTAAGTAAAAGGGCGATGATCCTAGATGGGGAGACGAGGAGGAAGGAAATGTAAATAAGAAAGGAGACTAAGTCGCCGCGGGCCATCCATGGCTCTTACCCTTTTAAAACGGAAAGGAATGAGAAGCGTCATGGGGGGGGGGGGGAAAATTAATGAATTGGGATTAGGTTTAAGATTGAAAAAAACCGGGGGTCACAGGGGAAAAACACATTGTCCCATACCTATTGTGGGATAAATGGACAAAAGACACCACTCTGGAAAAAAAAAAGAGGGGTGCTGAAAGGTTATTCGACGAAGACTGCACGGGGGAAGGGGGTGTTTCAAGGAGGAAGGGTCAAGCTTGGAAAGTACGGGGTAACAGCGAGACCATATAAATCTGGGCCTAAAAAGGGGGGTAAAAACTAGGGAGGAAGAGTAGGCATAGTGCAGGGGGGACGTGCGAAGTTAGGAAGCCTGGGAAGTGGATAAAAAAGAAAAGAAAGGTAGCCCGGGATTTTGCTTCAACCCCTATGCTATGCCAAAAAAAAAGACAAGCACACGCGCCAAGTGATAGGGGAAAACTGAGGAGAGGACACGTCTTGCGTAAGCTCTATAGTAATCGGGGAAAAAGGTGTCGCTTACGAAGTGATACCAGAGTACGACTAAAAGCGAAGCGCAAGAAAAAAGCATACTCCCGCAGCCAGGGCATCCGTGGAGAGAGACGGGGAATAGAACGGTGGGGAAAGGAATGGGAATGGTCCGATTGATTGGGTCAATATGCTTAATAACCGAAAGTTAATGGGGGACGCGAGATACTGCATTTGTGAGGACTTCAATCAGGAAAGCAATGAAAAAGGCTGGATGAAGGAAAGACAAGCAGGAGTGTGGTTTTCAAGAGTCTTGCGTACGTAGCGTTCACTGTAAAATGGGGATAGTAGAGGCCATGGGATAAGAGCGCATGTGTCTTAATCTCTCTAAACAAAAAAAAAAGACCTGACCACGGAGAAGAGAGAGAGAAAAGAAAGGGGATAAAGCATCGGATGACAGGGGGGGGTGTTCAGGGGGGCGATCGTCGATGTACGATAGAGTGAACAACACGCTGCAAAAAAATGGCGGTGAGGCTATCACGTGAAGGGATCAGCTGCAGCAAAAAAGTTTCTCTGCGGAAAAAACTGGACGGAGGGGAAGGGGGAGAGGAACGAGCAATGGAGCACGATGAAAGGGAGAACTCGCAGACTGAGGGTGTAGTGTGGGGTCGGTTAGATGACGAAAAGGAAAAAAAGGTCTCTCTCGCAAAAACTTCGCTTAAAGGAGAAAACAGGCAAGGGGGAAAGGGGGGGGAGGAGAAGACTTCGTGCTCAGACGACTTGGAGCTACTCAAGGGAAATAAGCTGATCTGCCAACTGATGATTGTGTGGTGGGACTACTGGGAGGAGGGCAATCCAGGGGGGGGGGGGGGGGGGGGGGGGGGGGGGGGGGGGGGGGGGGGGAAAAAAAAAGGGCTAGAACTCGGCTGCGCGGGGCAGCCTACAGGGGCAGGCCAAGAACATTAGTCAAACAAACAGCGCAAGTCATTTCCATCCAGCTTTCATAAACCTGGGAAGGGGAGAGGGGGAAAGAAGGGGCTCGCTTGTTAGCTAAATCAGGGGGAGGCAAGGCCTTGCATCGAGAAACACCTAGGTGGTTGGGGATGCCACTCGGGAAGTATGAGGAGGGAAGAACCAGCAAAAAACAGTTTGGAAAAAAGGGGGGGGAAGGTGGGGCAGTCAAGGGGGTTTGTAGACTTGAAACGACCCATACATCGGGAAAGTACGCCTTCCTGACATATTCTAAGTCAGAGGGGGGGGTATAACAAAAACGATGAAAGAAAAAAAAAGAAACGAATACTATTTAAATAGGGGGGGAAGCCGGCTGACCGGGGGGAGGGGGCGCAATTATTACTTGTCAGGGGCAACAAAAAATCGTACAACCACCTGGGACAATAACGTGGGGGGGGGGGAGTGCAGGGGGCGAGGGGAGAAGTCGGATGAGAAGAAAGGAAGGCGAGGAGGGATTAACTGAGCTCGGTGCACACACAAACAAATCAGCTATGGAAGGCTATTGGTACGAACTCGCGGGGGGAGCGCCTATCTGGGGGGGTATTCCTGTTCCCAAACAACAAGAGACAGTTACGCAAAGAGGAGTAAGGGACAAAAGGGGAACTGCTTCGTAGTTAGAACCACTGGAGATCGAAAAAGAGTTAAACAGTTTACTCCCAATAAAAGGATAAACAAGGTTAAGGGCGGCGGATGTGACCTTTGCAGAAAATAAAAATGGGGAAAAATCAACGGGCAGTGCGTCTCAGAATAGAACGACCTGAAAAAAGCGTCCTAGCAGCCAAGAAAAAAAAGGTAGGCTCAGGCTTAAGGTTGTTGACACCTGCTGGCGCGTCGATCAGGAACAAAGGTCGGGTGAAATGGACAAAGCTTTGAAGGGAGTAAAAAGAAGTTTTAAGAGCAATAAAAGACGCCAGAATAATTGGGAGAATTCTTTGGGGGGGGGACTCATGACGCTGTTTAAGGAGATCGGGGGCGTGACTTCGCGTTCGTGCAAGCAATGAAATTGAAAGGGAAAGAAAAGGGAGTAAAAACGGGTCGCACGAACGTTCGAACCGAGTGAACGAAAAAAGTGGTGGGGGGGGGGGGGGCACAACGTATGGACGCTCAAAGGCAATATCAGAACTGCAACGACTGGGAGCGATAGTCCGTGGGGGAAGGGAGCGAAATTGTCACACTCGGGACAAGAGGGGAGGGGGAAAGTATATCGGGAAATTGATAAAAAGAGAAAATGGAGAAAAAAGGAGGAAACAGTAGGTGGGAGAGGGGGGGGGGGAGGGCAAGAAAGAGAAGCTCGTCATTCACCTCCGCCATTCCTTGCAAAATGGGAAAACTTGGACAAAATCGGTTTATTGAGTCTAGGTATGAGAACAGAGAAAAGGAATTGGACGGGGTGACTGGTTGAAAAGTGGGCTAGAATAAAGAAAAAAAAACAGCGGGTAAGCAACCAGTGGTAGAAAGGCCAAGCCACCCGGAACAAGGTTGGGTCTGCGGGGGATGAGACGAAAAAGGAACCTTCAAACTTTGTTTTAGTGCGACTGTGCGAAGGCCTTGCCCCCGACGGGGTTGTAAGAAAGAAGAGCAATGAGAGGGGGGGGGGGACAAAACAGCTAGGGAGGTTTAAGAATGATAGACGGGGCCTCGGGGAGAAAGGTGAAGGGGCCTTGTTGTCTTGCCTGTAGGGCGCCCCGGCAAGGCAAAGAAGTTAGACGGGGAGGGGCCAAGGTTGGGGGGACGAGCCATCACGAAAAAAAGAAGTAACACGCATAGCCAAGGTGAAGGTCAACTGGGCGTGAAAAAAAGTCCAGGACTGGGGGACGGAGCAGCCTAGGAAGCCTTGCAAGGGGGGGGTCGAGAGCGCAAGGGTGGAGAAAAGAGGAGAAGTACCGCACAACGAAACCAAAAGGAAAAGAATAGCGAGAAAAGGAGGCGCACCCGCCAACGGGTATGGGACAATGGGGGAAGGGGGCGGGAATAATCCGTGTAAATAATACCGTCAAAGGGGATAAAAGTAAAAACCGGGGGGGGGGGGGGAGGAGCCGTCGAAACAGATAACGGGGCAGGTCTTAACCGCCGCCTTTTGGAAAAGGGGTGGTTTGGTCCATAGAAGGTTAAACGTGCCGTGGCATATCGAAAAGGAGGCGGAAATCCTGGAAAAAGGAAAAACGTGGCATCCGAGGGTAGTAAACGCAAGGGTTGGGCTAAGGCGCTAAATCAAAAACGTGATGGAAGAAGGTGATAAATGTCCGGAGGGGTCTCACCCGGATGAGAACATTCGACGGGGGAAAAAGAATGTTCAGGAAAGGGGAAGCGGGATAGTAGAGAAAAGGAAAAAAACTTTCAAAATGGCTTTGGAAATGGCAGCAGCTTGAAGTTTCGGATCTTCCTCTCACACGGGGGGAGAAAAGGGAGGCCCTGCCAAATTTGGATGCGTAGGGATAAACGGTAAGGAAAGCGGCCAAATGGAATATATACATTTTTAAGGCATTCTTGCTAACTTAAAACCGAGGCTATCACTTGGAAAAGGTTGATTGATGTCGGGGGAGATTCTCAGAAAGCTTTCAGTACTCCACAAAGGGGCGACGTGAGGGAAACAAGATGCTATGGAGGGGAGATGAAAAAGGGAAAACGGAAACAAAACAAAGGAGAGCGACACCTTTTGGCGGCTCTGTTTTGGCTGGGGTGGGTAACCAAACTACAAAGCGGTACGACAGGGGCCTCCGACAGAAAGAGCAAAAAGGAATTAGAAGGGGAAGAAACGACGGACTTTCACGCAGACTTTCTAAATCACAAAAAAGGTCAAAGGGGGAGGGGGTCTCGCTGTTACAAACAAATGAATAGCATAAAGGGGGGATCGAAGATACAAAATTTGGGAAAAAGAGGGACGCATAAGAAGAAGCGGGTCCAGGGGGATTGGCGTTGGGTTTGGGTGGGGGGGGTGTGGGTGGGGGGGGGGAGGGACAATGGGTGGGAGAACAAGGGAGTCGATCAAAAAAAAGAAAAATGACAAAGGAAAGGAAATATTATCCGGAGCCCAAAGCGCGAAAACACCGAAGACCATTTCACATAACGCTATTCCGTCGGGGGAAACTACCCTGGACTGAGGTTGCAGGAAACGTCGGGCTCGTATTCAAAAGGGTCAAAGGAGGGTCAGGGTTTAAAAAGGAAGGAGGAAAACGTCACAAACCCATGCTATGAGGGGAAAATTGGACGGTCCAATACACTGATGCTGTCAGTCTCATGTGCCGTTCAGAACGTGGGTTCTGGTACGTCCGCTTGCAGAACTCCTCGTAGTGACGGACCAACAACAATACGGGGGAGAAGTCGTAAGGGAAAAAAAGGGAAAAGAAGGAAAAGGGTATCGTTCGTTGAGGGGACAGGAACGGGTAGCGGAACGAGCGGGGTTACGCATGGCATAAAAAGCAGCTGGGATACTCCATTTAGGGGGGGATCTGATATTGAAAACTTCAAGAAAAAGAGACAGGAAAACTCGAGAGAAAAGAGAAAAAAGGAGAAACGGAGGTAGCGAACTCGTCTAGGACCAGGAAACAAATGGAT
>Ga0179593_1425120_pt1 | contig 16191 bp, 13 predicted proteins | sample CZODoug2_1_08_16_FD_185931 | JGI IMG/M metagenome (GOLD analysis project Ga0179593, IMG submission 185931) | Vadose zone soil fungal communities from Angelo Coast Range Reserve, California, USA - CZODoug2_1_08_16fungal (PacBio error correction) | ecosystem: Environmental > Terrestrial > Soil >...
TGAAAAAGGTTCTTCGCATAATCTAACCTCAGCAATTTTAAGTCATTACCTTTTCGGACGAATCAGCGGGGAAAAGGCTTCATCAGGGCGCAAGAACGGAGGAGGAATCTCTTACCCCGCCGCACTGGGCCCCCACGCGTCCAAGCTTGTTTCGGGCCACGCTATAGGACGCAGAAGGACTCAACGCATCCTGCCGGGAAAAGGGAGTAAGGGATTAATGACTGACTCCTTGCAAACTACGGATTTACGTGCAGTAACACGAACCGGTATCGGAATCTCTTATGATTGAAGTTGGAAAAACCCCCCTTTGTGAATCGTCGAGACAACCACAGAGTCCTTACCTCGGGCGGCGCGCGGGGGGACCAGGCAGAAAAAAGGTGGATGAGGCCGGACTAATCCCCTTTGTGGTTGGTTCGAGCGGGTTGGTATCAAAAGGGATGGGCCTGTTGCGGTAGGGGTCATGGGAACTCCCATTTCATGCAGGTTGGAACGTCGCCGTAGAGTACCAATGAGGCTAGAAGATCGAAGTTCTGCGGCACAAGAAGGGGGAATCTTAACCGTCCAATTCGTCAATTAAGGGATACTAGTCTTGCTTCGGGTGACTGGTTTTGGGGAAATAATAAACGAGGGGGTGTCGCTACTCCTCTAAAGGGCTGCGGACCGCGTGGTCGCAGCTATGAGAGAAGGGGGGGGGGGGGGGATTACGCCCGGAAGTCCTGGTCAATTTATAAAATCGGCCAGGCGCAACGCGACAGAACTGGGGGGGGGCGCATGCGGGCTGTAAGGGGGAGCGGGCTATGGGTTCATGTGATACCAGCGGGTTGTCGCCCTGGAATTAACGAGCAACAATAGTCGAAATTGGCTCGGAAAGGGCAACCGGGAGGACTTGCTTTTAGGGATCACTCCTTGCGGAGCGTGGACCGGGTCGGTGGGTGACAGAGGAGAGAGAAACTTCCTATGTGGGCCAGAAGGCTCAACCAATTGACGGATGAGTTCGGGATCCTCAGCACAAAGAGTATCCTCGGTGGGCGGGTAAGCCAGTTCCGCGCGGAATTCTCCTAAAAAAAGGGGGGTTCCTGAGAACCTAAATTCGGGTAGGTCTCATCTTTTTCAGGGTGGGTCATGCGATGACTATAGGCGAAGGACCAGTTTTGGTGGGGAAGAATAGCTCCGCTTCACCAAGTTCACTATAGTCAGCCCACAAAAAAAAGCTGTCTGGGAAGGAAGATGAGGGCAACTCGATGCGTCCCAAAAGGGGTATTTACGACCTTCGCTAGTGCGACCAGCTTGAGAGCTGGACTCCGCGATGCGGGAAAAGAGAGGGGTAGCGTGCCATCTTATAGAGTTGAAAGGTAATGTCTAGGGAGAAGCAAAAAATGGGAGTCTTCAGGAAGTACGTATGTTTGCTAAGAACCAGGAGGAGCATACCTTGAATAAAGACCAAGGTGAACTCGGTCGCTCAATTACTTGAAGACCGCCGGAGCGGGGGAGCACGTTTTGGGCTGTACGCAGGGGGAAAAAAAAGGGGACGGAACCGCAACCCGTAGAAACGATCCAGGAGCTTGTGAAAAAAAAAAAAAAAAAAAAAAAAAAAAGACGGGTGGCGGATGCGGGGGGGTCGAAGAAAAGGGAAAGCGCGGGTGTTACAAAAAAACTCCAACAAAGAAAAAGAGAGGATAGAATCAGGCTCAGTCGTTCGGGAGTTTCCACGGATGCGGGGCCAAAGGGTAAGACGCAAAAAGAAGGTCACAACGTCCCTTTTTAAGGGAAAGTGGTCATCGTCTGTGCTTCATCATTGGTCGGGTAAAACCAGCAGCCAGGTTCGCGGGACTGGGGGGGAGGAATGGGGAATCGGAAAGGGGCGTGGGGCATGTCAAGTGTGTCGGCATGTACGTTTTGATACCGGATCACCAGGCAAAGATTCTCCTTCTCCGGAGAAGCCTTGAAAGGAAAGAGGGGGAAAAAAAAGCGGAGGCTCGAAACTACTCCTCGTCAAAGTGGCGAGAAACGAGAAAGAAATAGGCATGAGTCAGCTGGCCAGCTGAGGAAGCGCTCGGAAAAGTCGCAGTTTCATAGGATCGAAGTTGAAAGCGAGTGGCTCGATTTTGAAGGGCTCCCACGCAGAGGGGCACCGCGGGGCCGGCGCGAGAACCAACAACAGACAGGGCTCGGAAGGGAGCAAAAGGACAAGCTTCTCTAAAAAAAACAACGGCGAGGGGCGAACGAACCTCGTTGGGTGGGGCTACTTTGGGTGTTGAACAAGAAAGGGGGCATTGGTCATAGACTGTTGGGAAAAAACAGGCGGAGAGATAACGTACCAAAACGCCGAATGTCTGGTCGACGATACTCGGAGGGGTGTAGGGGGAATGGAGCAAGTGGAAAACCGTAAAAAAAACCTTGGGGCGAAAGGAGTGGATCCTTCGTAATGTAACCGATTAAAGAGAACCGAAATTCGGTTAAAACCACTCCGTAATCGCGGGGAAGGGAAAACAGAGAAGTAAGAAAGGGGGGGAGAAGTGGACCGAAAGCATTTCAAAATCTTATTGTGGGACATAAAACGTTCTTGCTGAGATGGAACCAATCGCCTGGTCACCGGTCAATTGTTGGAGAACAAGTCGATCAGATAAATTTTGGGAGGATAAAATCCGAGTAAATCATATACAAATGCGCGGCGATCATTCTAGGGCAAATCAGCGGTCATACGGGTACTTGGGGGGGTATTTCCCGATGAAATTAATGGGTGAACGATCCGCGTCTACCAGAGGAGTCCGGAAGGGTTGTAGTCATCAAAAGGGTATAATAGACGAAAAGGGAGGGATCGGGGGTACGGCCCCGATCGGAATGGAAAATATTGGCTGTATATTGTGGGCCTAGGAAGGAGGGGGGGAAGGGCAAGTGACGAAACGAGTATGTTCACCTTCATGATTCATGGAGGCCTCGCGACAAAGCATTATAGAATTGCCGTAACTCCATCGTGGGATGAGGGGAGGGGGATAGGGGCCTCAAGCAAGTCTGAGCATCGCACGCGGGGAAAAAGGTGTCCGGCGGGTTGTCAGACCAAACTGTGGAACCAACGCTGCCGGGAAAGAAGTCACGGTCGGGACAGCCTGGAATGGTTCACTTTCTTCTTGAAAACGGCTTATGGGGGAACGCTCCAGAAGTTGGAGGGATTGGGGGAAATCGTTAAAAAAGAAACTGGAAGGGGGGCGAGTACCTTGTTTAGAATCTTTCCGAAGATACACGGGTAGGTAGGGGGGTACCGTGGCTCCTGTTCGAAAAAGTAGGAATGGACATTCAAAGATTTGACGAGCATGGGGGGGCCCGGGAGAAAAAATCGGCTTGGTTGGCTGGAGGGGACGAAAACCTAACGTGGGGGGGGCGAAATTACGCATCAAGCGACAAACACGTATGAGTAGTAAAGGGGAAGAAGGTCGATGGAGGGTTAAGAATAACCTAATTAGTAGGGTCTGCGGCAATTACTATTTCTAGTAGCAGAGGTGATAGGAGAGGGGATGCTCCGAACTGAGAAGTATTAAAAATCTGGGTCTGAAAACTTGGAATCACCGCCAAGGTAAAAAGAGGGGGGGTGGGGGTTCAACAGTATGACCCACGCAGGCACCAAAATTGCGCGGCAAGAGATAGAACTGCGACAAAAACCGACGGGCGGGGGTAATCACTACAGTGCCAGGGATTAAAATGGGCACTGAAGGTTTTGGCGTGATGAAAAAATCAAACTTCAGGGGAGGAGAGTCAAGGTGAACGGCAAAGCGCGAAGGGCTATCCTCAAAATGCCGACACGAAAAAAAAAAAAAGGGAAGGAGGAAGGGAAGTTTGAAAGGGATTGAACCCGGAAAAAGGCCTGGGATCTGCAGAGCAGTTCTATAGTAACCAGATTCTTCGGACTAGATGATCAGAAGAGGAGAACAGCCCCGACTCTCCTGTCCCACCGTAAAGTTCAACTCTTCTCCTCCCTCTGGCAGGGGAATGAAAATACTTGTAAAGAAAAAATAGCCTAAAAGAGTTTCATTGGCGAAGTGCATTCGTGATCCTGCAACAGGGACTACCGAAAGTTTTAAAAGATTGGATCAAGGGGAAAAGTCGAAAATCTAGATGGGTCTGCCTTAGAAAGGTGGAAGCAATCGGAGTAAACTGGAAAAAGCTAGGTGAGACGAAGCTTTCTAGACTGGCTCCATAGCTTAAATAGTTCCGGAATGCGTACTCTTCCGAAGAAGGGGGACTTGATTGAACACTCATATTAAAGTGAGGTGGCGGTGAACGCAAGTGATGGAAATGTTTGAATAGGGAGAGGGTAAACGGCGTATACCGATAGGCGTAAAGAGACCCCAATTAATTCTGTGACTCTGTTCTTGGTGACAAATACCCATTCTATGATCAAAAAGGAGGGGGGGGCGCGACATTTTTAAACGGGAGCTTCCCGGGGGAAGGAGGGGTCGTGCTGAGGGCTTCAAGCAAACTCTCATTGGAGGTTGTGTTCGCGGAAAAACACAAATTGTTTAGGGAATCCATAAAAAATGGGTGGGGGTGAGTGGGGTCTCCCAACTCGGTTCTTTATTTTCCCCAGAAAAAAAAACCGAAACCCACCAAAACCAAAAAAAACAAACAAAACCCCCCCCCCACAAAGACCAAAACCCCCCCCCCCAAAAAAAACGAGAAAAAACAAAAAAAACAAAGAACAAAAAACAAACCAAACACAAAACAAACAAAAAACAAACCAACCACAAAAAACCACAAAAAAAAACAACCACAACTAAACAAACCAAACAACACAACAAAAAACACACCACCGAAAGAGAAGAAGCCTGGGCGACTGGGAGGTCTGTCATTACCGAGAGGGGGGCCGGGGCGCGTCTCAGCCACAGGCCCCCCGACGAACTTATTTCAGAAAAAAAAAAAAACCATTTTCGAGAGGGGGGGTGTACCAAAACGGGAGACTCCAGGAGCTCTACTGTTTTAACACTTAAAACCAAAAACAATTTTGGTGGGGGGGTGGACCTGGTCACAAAGGGTTGGAGAAAAGGCTCACGTACAGCCGCGTGGGCCTCTATGAGCATCGGGCGAGACACAGATACTAGAGTCACCAAAGATCATTAATTTGGCTTCCTGACAGATGTTCGGGGAAGAATGAGAAAAAATCCTTAGTTCTGGGGGGTCGGAGCATAGATAATTGAGGGAAATTTGGTGAAAAAGGGAATGAGAGGATTTCAGTCTGTTCTGGTATGAAGGATTGCCGAACCCTGAGTACATTGGCCGACCCGGGAATGATACTGCCACAACTTCTTGAGAGGAGGGGGCATACACTCGATGCTGATCCGGATGCTACATGGGGGTTTTCTTGGGTATGTCTTGTCTCCTATAAAAAAAATACTTTACATTCAAGACCATGGAAATGGAAAAAAGGTATTTGGTATCTGTGGGGGGGTGGGCGTGGTTTGTGGGTTGGTTGGGGGGGGGGGGGGGGGGGGGGGTAAACTATTTTAATCCCAGTAAGCGATATGTGGAGTGGGGGGGAGGGACTCTCATCAAAGCCTAGGGGAAGGAGAGAGGAATAATCTCTCCGTCTGAGTTATTCCAATCCGTATCCCAACCAAACATAAAGAAACCTTAGGAAAAAACTAAAAGGACTTTTTCCAGGGAAGGAGTCCATTCTATAATGGGCGAAAAAGTGAAAACAATACGCGCGAAGGATGGGACATTATGCTTTGACTTCCGCACAGGCATGCCAAATGTCTGTTTCTGCGGCCTGGTTCTATCTGGGCGAAGGACTATTATTGACTATCCTGGGGGTGTTCCCGTAAAAATTCATACAAAGGTCAGCTCGGACAATATATAAGCGGAATTGCAGAGTTTTGAGCGCCCGAAAGAAGTCTCGATATGGAAAGCGCATAGGTGCGAGAAACAGTCAATAAGGCAAGGAGGCAGATTAGCCAAGCTGGCAACCGGGGCGAAAAGGTCGAATGGCTCTAGATCTGGGGGAGACCTAGGGATAGCGAGGAGTTCTACACAAGCGGGAAGGGGGGGGAGGCTTCTTAAAAGAAATTGGCCGAACTTAGGCTCAAGGGGCTCCCCCTCAAGGAAGCAGAAGGGGGGACACGGCCGGGTAATAGGCCCAACGAAACGTTGGGGGTCGCCACGACGCCTCTTTGTGTCGAACTTTTGAAGGTTGTTTGGGAATACATGAATGAGACGAAGACGATCAATAGTCATCTTTACCCGGGGGGCCCGGCTCAGCCTTTGAAAAAGATCTATAGGAGGTTGACTGCGGACGTAATGAAACGAGCAGAAGAAAAAAATGAAGACAGGACCTGAGCGAAGGTTCTTCGGAAGAATCGAAATTCCAAGTAAAAAAAGGGCGAGCTAAACACCTCCTAAGAATCGGCGTTCAAACCGCGAAATGGTAAAAAAAATAAAGGGAAAAGGCGTACAGAAAAACAGTTTGGCTTTGGTTTCCTCACTGCCAATGTTCGGTCTAATCCACAAAATAAGGGGTCGGGGGGGCACAACTCGGGCTCGTATTATACCAGGAATGAATGAAGAAAATTGATCAAGCCCCTGATCGCCCATATCGAGGGGGAGACTGATTCTAAAGTTCCAATACACATGTAACCTAAAATTCTGTGTATGTGTGTAAGGTTAAGTAGCTTATAGACAGGTAAAAAGACAGCCGCTCTGTTTCCGATAAATAGCTGGGAAAACCTACGTACGTATGGGCTCTCTAGGGTTGAATGCCCGCGATCAAAGTGTAAAAAGTAGGGGAGGGAAAGTGGTATGTATTGTGCCGCATCAAGGGCGATTCGTAATTTACGAAGGTGTTCAAATGAGAGGTCCGTATTAACGAAATAATTGGAAACCCCGGGGGGGACACCTGACGCCGATAAAGCAGGCGGGCGAGTGTGGGAAGAGATAGAGCCGATAAAATGCGAAGGTGAAAAAAACCTGGGGGGTCTTGCTTTGTGAAAGCGTAGCAAAATCGGGTTGTCAAAAAAGATCTACTCACAGCGTTCGTGCGTACCATCTTTGACTCAATCCTGGCTGGTGAAAGAAGGGGGGCTTTAGGGAAATCCTAAATTAGAAACTCTGGGACAGGGAGTTTTATTTATTGGTTATGGGAAGAAGATGTGGGCCTACCCAATGAAAGTTGGAAGGGGACGAAAATATCGTGGGAAACCGTGGGTAGCTGGCTGCCTCCTGCGGAGGCCGTTGACGAAGCATTCCGCGAGTCGATTACTAGGAAAATTCAAAAGGGGATTGAAGGAAAGTACGAAGTCTCTTCTGTCTGTTGGTTTATCCGCGTTTGCTAAATTATTCAATTAGGAACAACAACAACGGGGAGGAGGGGGTATTGGAATAATTCGCGCAATTGTCTGGGGAATAAGAAGGTGTAGTTCAGGCGGCACGTAACGGGGGGGCAAAACCGGGGTTTCCTGACCGGCCGTAGGAAGCATGGAAAGCTACGTAGTTCTAATTAAACGAGCAAATTATCAACGTGTACACAAAGATCTTCCATCAAAAAAGGGAAATGGCGAATTCTCGAGAAGGATAAAAAACGGCGGTCTGACCGATTAAAAAGGAGGCGAACGGGGGCGAGTGAAACAGCGTGGCACGCCAGCGGGTGGTCGCGAATAAACAAACTAGTCCGCGGCGCGCGGCGACTTCGGGCGCGGACATCCAAGGAAAAACCTCAGAAAGATCTGATTCAGAGAGCATCGTCGTGAAAACGATTGGGGGTCACGAGCAAAAAACTATCCGGACGGGAGCTGGGCGACCGGGACCCTTAATAACATTCCTGACGGCTTACTGAACCAACACGGCCTTGACCGGGGCAAAATCGGAGCGACTCGGGATGCGCGCCATGAACTGGGCACCTAACGCATTTCAGCAAAACATCGACGGACCAGGAAGGCTCGGCGGCGGCGAGTGATGTGGGGAGCATGGACGGACTCGCCTAAACATTCTTGGAACGTGAGAATTTTAGCGGCGGAAGGCGCGACCCATCGTTTGCGATAATAGGTGCAGCACCAAAGGGGGTGCTTCTTGGGGGAAAAAAGAGGGGAAGGGTAAAGTGCATGTGGGGGTGACGGGTCGCACCGGTCCAAGGAAGCGTTGCAAACACAGGCTGGTAACATCATGGATACTTAGAGGCTTCGTTCGTGAAACACAACAGGCACGCAATTCTATGGTGGAAGTTCCTGTGTCGCTCAGATTACGGTCTGGAAGGGAAGGATTAGGCAGTGAGGCTTGCGCATCACGAGGGACCCGCAAAGTAGTCAGGCTACAGTATTGGAGGACTCTTAGACAGGTCGTCGGAGAAGTATCTTAAGAAATGTTTCTTTGGACTCGTTAAATCAAACGTCGGAAGAGGACGACGGGTGCTTCGTGGGGGTCTTACGAACGTGGTTGAAGAAGAAACAATATTGGGTCAGAAATCGATGAGTAACCGGTCAATTGCAATGAGTGCCTGAAGGTATGAGTCGCTGCAAGGAGAAATCGCCCCGCACCGTTGCTACATTAGGAAAAGGTCTCGGCGCACCTAGGGGCCACAGTTGTAGGGGAAAACTACGCGAGCGTGGCCAGATGAGGGCTAAGCTGAGGATCGGGGACATGGAACGTGACCTACCTTATGATCAGAAGCCCTGCGTGATGGGGGAAAAGGATAGGCTTATTCTCAAGGGAGCTGGACATATGGACGAGAGAACTGAAAAAGGGGGAGTAATGCCAGCACATGGAGCCAAACGGGGCAGAGGGCTCCTGGGGAAACGCCAATAAAGAAAACGGAATGTGGCGTGAAGAAGTGCTGAGCTGCCAACCAAATGGAGAAAACTGGAAAACTCAGAAGGACGTGGTGCATGAGGTGGCTTAGTTTTACTCAACTTCTTGAAAGGAAGAATCGCTTTATTTTATGTACACTCCACTTGGGGAAGGGGAGAATAAGGGTAAATCTCACGGCGGCGTAGCGTGACCAGAATATTCCTAGAAAAAAAACCTTCTCTAAATAAAGGTCATTCTCCGTTGGGGGGAGTCGGGGGGAGACGACAAGGGGCTTATGTCCCTAAAGGGTCTTCCTAGGTCGGAGTAATTGCGCAGACAGTATTTTTGGCGATTATGTCAAGGTCAAAAGATTTAATAAAGTGGGGGCTCATGGAACGCTGCGCTAAGATCAGCCGGAATTTTGGGGGGGAAAAAAACGAGAAAAGGCAGCAATCTAACTATACGGAAAGAAACAACGCTATAGAGTCTGGAGACAATACAGCACGAAAAAACCCGGACCCCATGTCCGACGGAATCACTGGCAAGCCGTCGGGGTTTCTGGAGGTATAACTCTAGGGTGATAAGCTGAGTAGCAGCTGCAGCCACAGCGGTGTAAGGTCAAAAGACTCACCGCGACTAGCACGAACCCGCAGAACCTGCTCATGAATGGGCCGCAAGGGACGCAAGCTCATCGTGGGTACCACTTCAAACGCAAAATGGTGAACAAGAACCAATCGGCATCTTTGTGGGGGGGTTGGCACTTAATAAAAAATAGTTCCTATAAGATCAGCGCGAACTGAAAAGTCTTTTTACCAGAGAGCCGCGCCCGAGATATCGTACAGGGGATGCGGGCGAAGGGAACTAACTGGTTCAGTCTGACCTGTGGTGCCAAGATTCTTCGAATGAAGGATGAAGAGTCAACCCGCCAGGGTCCGAACAAAAGACACGGACGGAGACGAAGGGAGTTGGCTGGGGTAGATCCCCAGTGGCCTTAGGGGCGGGGGAGTAGGAATTGTCGGGGCAAAAAACTCTTTCATATGAAGGATGGGAGGCTGGGAGTTGAACGAGAAAGAAAAAATGGCTGAGGAAAAGAGAGGGGGCCTTATTGTGACGAAACAGTGCGTGTCGCCAGGGGGGGTTCCAAAGAAGGGGGAAACAAGGGGAGAGGGGATTTAGACCCTTCTTAAAAACTTCGAAGGGTGTTGGAGTCCAATCTATGCGGGATCAGAGCCGCTCTTGCAAAACATTGGACTCGCAAGTTATGCAAAGTGGTTCTGGGTGATCCCTTGAAAAATGGCAAGGGGGGGGGGAGATGGCCAGACAGTGGGAAAGCAAAGTGAGGTAACAAGAGGTTCTGAGGGGGGGCACCAGAAAGAGGATACTAAAGTATGCTCAGGGGGGGAAGACAGCAGGGCGGGAAGGAATTGGGAGAAGGGGCCGGGGTACCAGGAAATCGTACGATCTGGCCACGGTACCTCTCCCTCGGAAAGTCAAGCCGTGCCTAGCCGCAGCAGTCGGCGCCCATCCGGGGGTTGCTCTAATTGCATCGAGAAAAAATCGGACCCGTTGCGTCGGTGGTGGGAGAACGCAAACAAACTGCTCATTTTGACGGGGGAAAGGACCTCCTTGGGGCTGAAAGTCAGGGGCTTTTTGATGTTGCGAGAATGGGGCCCAAGTCCGAATAGAAAGCCCTGTGCCGCAAAAAGTCTGGAAAATGACGCATCTCTCCGGTCGGGGGGGCAGGCGGGGGGGAGGGGGAGAGGGATTGAAAGAAAAAAACTGGATGTACTGAGAACCTCAAATACGGCGGCAGGTTGGGAGCAAAAAAAAAAAAGGGGGGAAGGATACGGTGTTCCTAAAAGAAATAGGGGGGGCTATCGTCTTCTCTTTGGAGCAAAGTTAGGGATTCCCTGGGATGCGAGAAGAGAATAGTAGGGGGGGAGAGTTTATCGGGATGCATTAAGTAGGCTGTTCTAATACGTAATTTCGAGAGCTTCAGGTGGGTTATGAAGACCTTAACCGGGGGGTCTTTTCGTATTAAAATCTCAGAAACTCACAAAAAAAGAGGAGAGAAGAGAGAGGAATGGGGAGAGCAAAAGGTTCGGTTTCACAAAAGCCCAAGTTAAGGCAATTTTTTTCGTGTCGACCAAAAAGGGGGGGGAGCATAAGCGACCGAGCAGAGGGGGGAAGGACCATCCTCAATCCCGTGATGGAAAAAGAATGGAACCAACGTAAACTATTGTAGGTGAACGGGCACTCCAAAACGAAGTATAAGGGGGGGGGTGTATTATTTCAAAAAACGAGAAGATGAAAAAAAGACGTATGGATTTCATTATCATGGCCAAAGGCGGCAAAATAGGGTGGTACGAGATATAACGCAGAGGAGATCGGGGAAGAGTTAGACTAAGTCGCGCAATGGGGGGGGCAGGGCTTTCTGATAAATTCAACGAAAAAGGAGACTAAAATGAAGTCTCGTAAAAGTCCGAAAGAGTGTTGAGGTCTCCGGCTCGGCACGGGGAAATCTCAAAGGAGATTTCCAGAGGGGAGATGCATTCGCTCAATCTTAAATAGGCACTTTTACTGAACTAGGTTTAACACCGGGGATGGCTAACAAAGAAGTCGAGGCGACAGCCCTATGCTTGGGTTGAGCGAGATGCGGAAAGTTTCGGCGAGGACGAAGCGACTTCGAAAAGTGCTCGCACTCCCTACAGTTGAAGAAATGACTTGGCAGAAAGGGAGACCCGATAAAAAAAGGGGGCATCATAAACGTGCACACAAAAGGATGTCGGGGGGCAAGAATTGGGGGGGGGCCTCGTAGTGCGCGCGAATGACAAGGGGGTGGTATTGTCCAACGAAAACGTCATTCCTGGGTAAACGAAGATCGGCGTTCCTGGAAATAACCCAGATTTGGGAACGCGTGCAAGTGGGAAGTTTGGAAAGAGCGTTTATTCTTAAAAGCAAGCAGGAAGGGGCGCCATCTCTACCGCTGGTGCCTGAAGCGGCATCACCGACACCAGGTAGGGGAGAGAGGGGCAAAAGAGGTATTGGGGGGGAGCGTAATCAGCAGGACTTCAGGGGAAGCGTGAGTTATAGCAAAGGGGGAGAAAAAAACTATGGGATGTCAGAGGTTTGGAGCAGTTGGTTCAATCTTTTTATGAGGCGAAGAAAAGTAGGGGGTATGATTGAGCATCCACCTTCCTTGGTTAAGAGTTCCGCGTGGCAGGGGGGCGTGTATATCACGAGGGACAGTAATAAATAGGTAGAATCTAAGGGTCTAGAGTTTTGTACGCGCTATTGCACATGTGGAAACAGAAGTTTATTTTCAGATCTCAGGAGATAAGTGGTTCCGGGGAGAAAAAAGGAAGATCATCTTCAAAAAAAAAAGTTTAACGTGGAACGGAGTCAATAAGGGACATGGCCGACGGCCCTAAAAGGAGACGCCCCAGAAGGGGGGAAGCGCGTTCCTAAAAAAGGAGGGCAGAAAGAACACGTTGGGTATGGAAATCCGACAGGATAAGAAGGAAAAGGGGGACCAAAAGGGAGGGCTCCTCTTCCCGTTACGTGGACGGTTGCTTATAGGGGGGCGATTGGGTCAAAACAGAAAGAAGATTTTCTTGACACTCTCAACAACAAAAGGAGGGGGCGATCCACGAAACGAAACGCAGGGCAGGGGGGGAAAAGAGAATCGACAAAAAGGAGAAAGACCGCACCCGTAATTCAAAACACAGTACAGGACTTGTTCCAGGACAACATGGGTCGTGAAGGCGACTGGATAACCAAAAACGTGTTCGCTGAGGTTCGGAAAACGGAGTAATGACAGCAAAGAAGTCTGTTCAAGCACTGTTATTAGGTAAATGGCGATGTGACATCTCTTTCTGAAGAAAGTAAGACGTCCCAACTCTTAAGGCTCATGCAGGAAAGGAGGGCTCGAAAAGAAGATCTCGGCTTACGCTCTAAGGGGAGGTCTAGAAAGAAAAAAGGGAGGACGACCGAAAAGGGCAAACTAAAACGGGAGTAGGACTAAAGTATACGCGACCCCAGGAGTTGCAATTCGGTTAGACACACTCTCGGAAGGGGTGTACTAGAAACAGGGTGGGGGGAAGACGGCGAAGGGGTTGGCGAAGCCAGCACGGCGGAAGAAAGAGGTAACAAAAGGGCTTTCATAAATTACGAAGACTCAACTTTCTGTGGGGCTAAAAAAGAAAAAATCGGGTCGCTATTGGGGGTGTTTCGCACGACGTTCAGAGAATTTGCGCGGTTTAAGGGGACGGCGACCCAGAAAGGGGGCTCTCAGTGAGTAAGCCTAGGGATGAGTCACTCAAGTAATTTCTAAAAGGGGAAACTCTTAGTGGCTATGGGGGGGTTGGATTTCCAAGATGATAAAGGAAAAAAGAGGGTACATTTCACAAAATCAATTTGAGCCCGTCTGCGCAATGGGGGTGCTCACACTAGAGAAGGAACGGGTGAGAAGTGTGAAGGAAAACGGGCACTTGGGGAGATCTTTGAAGAACGTCCCGTCTCAGGCTGCGCACGGACCTCAGGGCCCCCGATACGGGAAGAAGGGCCGATTGTTGTGCTGCATCGAAACCGATGGCACATCGTCGTCCAAGACCAAATGGATCTACCGGGGAAAAATGGGTAGTTGGGGAGTAAAAACTCTTGGGAAAGAAAAGCTTAATTGGAAAAACGTCTCCGTAGCCAGCCGGCGTCAGGTCCGCGAGGTGGGAGACTGAAAAGAAAGGGTCTTTATCGCCCATGAGTCCCAAGCGAGGTAGACGGGGCCTTCAAAGATCTTGGCGCCTACATTGGGGAAGGGGAAGGGGACGGGGGTAGTACGGGAGGGATGCGTCTATCTAAATAAGGGGGTCAGAAAATGTAGCGGACCAGAATCGTATTCATCGGAGGAACCAAAAAGACGTTTAAACGGGTGTCCTATACTAAAAGGTGCTAGAGATATTGTGAAAAAATTGAAGGGAGACGGAAGAAGCAAAGGATGATCGGTTGAAAGGGCACGCGAGGCGCTTCAAGACTGATTCGGATCGGGGCAGACAGTGCGGGGTGCCCAAAGACAGAAATGCCGCTTGTGTCTAAAAGAGACTGCAGGGAAAGCAGTAGTTGAGCGTGAGGGAAAAAGTTCTGGGAATCCTTTGAGGGGGAGTACGATGTGGATTGAGGGGTGGGAGGGAAAAAAAAAGTATCTGGGCCCGAAAGAAAAAAATTTAGTTTATGGCTCTGGGACTCCACTGGACAGGGAAGTTTACATTAGAGATTGATTCCTTCTTACGCGGTATCTCTGGGAAAAAGGAAGTACTTCATGGGAAGAAGAAAATTGGCCGGGGGGGGGGTTGAAATACTGCCAGGGGTCTGAGTGTGAGGAATGGCGACCAACGCTGGTGGACAATCGTAGCAAAACAACGATGAGGAGAAAAATGAGGCGCCAGAGGGTTGAGGGGCGGAAAGACAATACGCAGGACAAGGCGAACAGGTCTTGGCGAGTATTTCCGCGATCAGGGGACGTAAGGGGCAAAATCGATCCTAACAAAAAAAGCACGGGGGGAAAAACCGGGAAACGGAGCAGTAGTCTTAAACGATATTGGCCAAACACGCGTAAAAATCTTCCGTTCACCCCAGCTCGGCTAAAACCTACAAACCGACACCAGGAAGGCGCAGAAAAGGACAGCTTGCCACCCGCGAAAGAAAAAAAAAACCTCAAAGCGGGGAGCATTAAAAGCGAACTCGAGTTGAGCATTTGTCAGGGCAAGAGTTTGAGAACGCAACCTAAGGTTGGAAATCAGACCGCCTCACCTGGTTCATCCGTTCTCTCAATGGGATGAGCCGGGATACGCCGCCACAAGTCCTGGGGGGGGGTAGAGTATCGAAGGAAGTGGATAACTTAGTTGGGAGTTCGAAGAAGAATTATGAACCTGGCAGGGGGGAAGGGAACATAAAGTCATCCTAACCGTCTTCATAGATATGGACGTATGAAAAGCGAGGATGAAAAATTCGCATCATCCTGGACGCGTAGGAGGGATCACCGAGGCGCCATCGGGGTAGGGGAGGAAAAAATGGGGTAGCTCGCTGAGGAGTCTCTGCTTAGGGTGTCATTGGAGAACCGGAAGACCGAAACAGCTTGGAAGGGTGACGCACATTTCGAATGCGAAACATCGATCCTGCGATGAGCAAAGAGGGGGTTCGCCCGACGGGTAGGGGAAGAAGAAGCAGTGGGGGAATGAAAAAAAACGGGGTGCGCAAGAAACGAACTGAGCCCGAACTTAAGGGACTTCGCAACCTTCGACTTTATTATAAAAAACCTATGAAGGGGAAGGGGAAAGAAAATTTCGGTTAAAAAGGTTCAATCCTTTTGGCCTTCTTCGTCGGGTGGAGGGAGCAAGGAAAGTTGCGAGTGGACTTCGGTCCGCAAAACAAGAAAAAGATCGGTAACGGGGGTCGACGTATTAAGCAATCTCATGATTGATGGTTATCCGTAAAACCTTCAAAGGATTGGGAGACACCAGGTGGTGTTCAAAAGAAGCTTGGGGTGCTTCCTTGCAATACCTGGGTGGCAAGGGCGTCTTTGATCAACGTGCGGGAGTGGAGAAAAACAGTGCGAAGGAAAAGATAACACGCCGTTTGCAGGGTGCTTAGTAAGTCTTAAAGTAGCGAGCGCTCACCGGAAATGGGAACGAGGAAAAAAAATCGCTAAGGGGATGAAACAGGAAATGAAAACGCTTCGCGCCTAGAAAGCTATGAGAGGACCAGCGTCTGGTAAATAAGTCTCATAATTGACTAATCTTGGAAAATGTAATTCATGGGGGACTTAAGAAAGGAGTCAAAAATACTTCCGCCTTAAAATACTGGGAGAATACCATAAGTCGGGCATGTACGCTCTGCACATCCTCAATACACAAAGATTGGGGGAGGTGCTCATCATACTAAAACGCACAAAAGAGAAGCTTGGAAAAACTGGAAGGAGGAAAGGACGGGTGAGGGGCGTTGGCAATGGTTCTCACGGACTAAATCTCGGAAACAGGACTACCATCAAAAAAGGGGATGAAAGAGACTTCTCAAAGAGGGGGGGGAAAATCGGAGCCCAACCATACCAGGAACCAGCATGAACAAAAAGTACAGATAGTGTCAACAGTTACTAGGGGGGTGGCTTCCGTTGCTCAGGTAAAAATACCAGGGAGACTGAGAGGTAGGGAGGAAAGATGGCGGAAAAGGAAAAAAGCTTCTCGTTGATTCAGGATTGGACGCGAAAGGTACAAGGGGATCCGTGACAAGTCAAGCATTACTTGAAGAGGCGAAGCTGGGTTGAAAAAAAGAAAACGGGCAGCAAGTATAAAAAAATCAAGACAGTACTCGACAACGTCGAAAATAAATCAGGGACCTCAGCTAAAGGGACTGGGGAAAGTGTCTTAGAATCGG
>Ga0179593_1434553_pt1 | contig 16190 bp, 28 predicted proteins | sample CZODoug2_1_08_16_FD_185931 | JGI IMG/M metagenome (GOLD analysis project Ga0179593, IMG submission 185931) | Vadose zone soil fungal communities from Angelo Coast Range Reserve, California, USA - CZODoug2_1_08_16fungal (PacBio error correction) | ecosystem: Environmental > Terrestrial > Soil >...
CTTAATTGGCCGGACAGGTTTGCCACGGAACAGAAAAAAACTTTTGCGGACCCCCTAGGGATAAGAAAAAATGGAACAAAAACTTTCGGCCATAGGACGCAAGGGTAAGGGGACACTGGCCCCCCAAAGGGGAGCAGCTTGGCGGAAAAGAAAATCAGGAAGCTCCACTTAGCTCTGGGGGGGGAACCTTCCAGCAAAAGTGTCTCGGTGAGACGGAACTGTAGCAGGGCCGCGAGCAATATTGCGGAAAGATACCCGTTTAACGGTGGAAGGGGTACAGAACTCTGACAAGTTGGGACCTTGCTCTCGGAACAAAGTGGGAAAGGGTCAACGGGCTAGGTGCCAATTGGTCAGCAGGGGGCACAACCCACAAGGAAGGGTTATCCCAAAAGGTAGGGAGAAGATTGGTTTATGGGTGGAATTAGGAAACACGGACACAAACTGGGAAATGGCAAAAACAAGAAAGACGTGAGCACTAATTGAACGGGCAGGTAACATACTGGACTGTGATGGTAACAGGGGGGGGGTCGGCGGACGGACTGGCGTGGTCCTTCAACTGTCTTGAATTTGGGAAAAGAGCAAGTCCAGGCCTTGAAGCGAAAAAAGGACGCTTTATAAAAGGGCAGAAACGGGAGGTAAAGGCAGGAATGGAAGACAGAGAATACACAGGCAGCTAGGGTTACGGAAGGCAGTCCACGCACATGGAAAGCCACCGAGTGAGAGAAGGAAAACGTTGGAAAGTACTGAAGAACGGGGGAAAAGGGGCAAAAGGAAGGGAGTGATGACGCAAACAAAGAAGTTGCGGGGGGGGAACATCGGACTGACATTCGGGAGTGGGAACTTCCAGGGGAAAACAGAATACGAGGGGGCCAAACGGATTTACATACAAGCAGTCGCGAAAAAAAAACGGGGGTCGGAAGTGAAAAGGGGAAAAAACTCTAAGCGAAAAAAAAAGATTGGACGAGGGGGAAAAAAGCAAAGTTGTTGGAAGGGGTGAGGGACGATTTACGCCGGAAGGAAAAAACAAGATCCGAAGCACAAGATTAGGCAAGAATGGGAAATGAAAAAAAAGGGAGGAGGAAAGGGGGGAGAGCTGAAGAGCATGGGGAAAAGGAATCCTGGGCGGCGCTCCTTGAAGGAAAGTCATGTGTTCAAGGGGGAAAAAAGAACGACCAACTCAGGGGGGTCTGGAGAAAGGCTGGGCAAAAAACATTGGAAAGGAGGGGGGAACGAAGAGCTACGATAAAGGGATTCTGGGGTCGATGGGGAAGACAAAGCCGAAAGAGAGTTCTAAAAAAGTCACAGGGAAAATTCGAAAAAGGTTAAGGGCCGGGGGTACAAAAAAACAGGGGGGAAAGATTGGCTGCGGTGGGTGTCCCTTAGCGGTCGTGACCAAGGAGAGGGGGAGTGGGGTCACTGGGCGAGGTGGAAGGAAGAGAGGGGTTGTAGTGAAACAAGAGAGAATACGGTTGGACGAGAGGGGGGGGGGGGGGGGGGTCACCACTGGGAAAAAAGACGGAAGAAGATTGGGGGAAGGAGCCAAGGAAAAAAAAGGGGACACCAATAACAAAAACTTACAAGGTGGCAAAACAGGCGCAAATCAGAAAGGGGCAATGAACCTTCCTAGGAGTAAAATCTCTTGGGACGAGAAAAAGGAAAAAGGAAAAAAGAGGACTGAACGGCAGAGGTCCTAAGTAAGGGGGAAAAAGTCAGAAGGGTGTCGGATGTGGTACGGGAAAAAAAAAAAAGGCACTTCTGTTCACAAAACCAATGGGGGGGGGGGGTCCTTGGAAAACATTATCAAGCATAAGGAAAGGGGGCTCCTCTCCAAAGAGCAAGTAGGATCTCAGGCCATTCAAGTAAAAGGTCGTTGGGGAAAAGAAAAAAGTGGTGGGGTTAAAAAGGTTCCCGATGGGGATAAAAGGGGGAGCTTACACTCAAAAAACGCAAACCCTACGGGGGGACTAGTGTGGGAAAATTCGGGGGGAAAAGAAGTTGGAATGGGGATTGTTCGCGGGGGGCACAGGGGGTACGCGGAAAGGGGGGAAGGGAGGAAAACGAACAACTACTTCTGATTTGGGGGGATTTGGGGGGGGCCCCTGTCACGTGAAAGCTTGAAATGGGTCCAGGACGGGAAGGGGGAACAAAATCTGACTGCAAGGTGACAACAAAATAAATGAATCACTGGATGGTCAAAGGACCAAAGGTTAGCACCACAATCGGAGAGTTGGGACACAAAGAAAAGGACTCCCTGCAGAGGTTTTAAAAAAACAACAAACAACAACCACAAGAAAAACAATCCAGAGGAAAGATAATAAAAAGCCGCGAGGGGAAAAAAGGAAAAATATAGTGTTGCACCAAAAAACGGGGGGAAAAACCGGGCCCAAGGGGGAATGCGAAAAGAGCAAACGGTGGGGAAGGGGAAGGAAAAATCAACAAAAAAAAAAAAAAAAAAACCACGCCACTCCAAGGGAAATGAGGGATGCATCTTCAATCATGGCAATCCGAAAGTTTGTGTGACAGGCGAGCAGAGAAGGAAATCTGAAAGGGGGTGGAGAAGAAATTAATCAAAGGAGAAAAAGGGGAATCGAAACTAGAGAAAACAAAAGGAAGGCTTTGCATCCTAATGAACAGGAAAAAATCGACTTGCCCGTGAGGAGACCCACAGCCACAAAAAAAAAAAACAGAAAGCACAGAGAGAAAAGAGAGGATCCGGTTTGAATCGGCGCAACCGGCAACACTTCATGACACGAAACCAGTGAAAAAAGAACAAATCAACTCTCAATTCGGGGAAAAGGACGAAGTAGGGGAAGAAAAACTCAGGACGAAACAACTACGCAAAGAAAAAAGCCTTTCAGGTGGGGGGCAGTCCATTATGTGTCGTTACTCACACCAAGGGGGGACATTCGGTGTCTTCGACAATTTTTATGATGAAGGGGGCACGGCCGTTGCGCTTGGACACTTTTTTGAGGATTTGGGGCGAGGAATTAATGTCAGGTAGGGGTGCCAAAAGGACAACCACCCGGAAAAAAAAGGGCCCCACCCGGTGTCTCCTGAAAAAAGCATCCAGGCCGCGGCTCCATAATCTTATGGAGGGGGATTCACTTCTCAATAGCTTTAGGAGAGAGGAGATCATTCCATAAAACTTCGCGTCCGCAGTGGGGTCACTGATGAGCAAGGGGGTGAGGCACTGTCGCGGACGGGAGGAAAAGGGGGGGGGAGCGACTGAAAAGGGTGGGGGAAAGAGGTGAGGCATGCAGGAAAAAAGGGAAGGGAGGAGAAATATAGCGGGTAGTCAGGGGGGAAAGTCCAGGACCATGAAGAGAAAGATTGCAGGGGAGCCACAAGGTCTGCGCAGGTTTCGAGGAAAAGTCCACTTAAAAAGACCGGAAAGAAATCCACTCTTGACATAAATTAAAAGCTAGAGCGGCGTCACAAAATTGGGAAAAAAGTCACTCGGACGGGGGGGCTATCAAGTGTGGGGTTTTGAGGGGGGGAGAGGAAAACAAATGCTGAGGAGAACGGGGTAAGGAGAACTACTGGTTTTGAAAAAGAAAAAGGGCTGAAGAAGGTTGCAAAAAAATGGGGAATAATGGAAAAAGGAATCAATGTTGCAAGAAGACGAAATTGACGGGAAGAGTAATCCGATTGGTCAATGCAAACGTATAAAGGGGGGGGTATTCACAGCTGGGGCAGGCGAGTCATGGGAAGGGCTAAAAAAAAAAAAAAAAAAGGCACTTGGGGGGAAGGACAGAGAGGGAAACGCCGGGTGAGTTGGGGGCTCCACAGATGAGCCAGGGTTGGGCAGAAGGCACAAGTGGAGCAAGAGCGAAAAAAAAGAATAGTGAGTACCTCTAAAAAACGAGAAAACTCCTATTTAAAAGGGTAAAAAAAAAAGTTGTATCACAAATCTCAAAAGGACAATATAAAAAAGTAATAGAGAGAAAGAAGCCAACAAAACTGAGGAGTATATACATCGTATCTGGGAAAAAAATGGTTGCTTACATTGGTGTAAGCTGGGTTTTAACAATGCGGGTCTTGCAGACACAAGGAGAGACGAAGGTTGAAAAAAGAAATCGTTCTACGAGGTCAGAAAATTAGCAAGGACACTTCTCAGCGTGGGGACGAGAGAACAGACAAACCAGACGGGAGAAACGTAGAAAAAAAAAGGGGTGGACAATTGAAAACAAATGACTGGTTTAAGAGAATGAGCAAACCGAAGACTGCAAAAGAGGGGAGGAAAAAATCAAAGGTAAAGCACTTAGAAGAGGACCATTGTGGCGTAACAGTCTTAGGAACATTGGATGGAGGTCAAATGAGTCAAGTGGTTGACTATAAAAAGGGGGATTCACGCCAAAGTAAAAAAGGTGAGGAAGCGATGCGAGGAGCTTGGGGGGGGTAGGGGGTGTATTCTTCGCACTAAAAAAATAAAAGGAAGGATGAAACGAAGCAAAATCACGAGGGAGGAAAAAGTGGTGGTCCCGCGACTTATGAAGGGAAGGAACGCCTGGGGGGTGGGTTAGGAAGATCTGTGGGGAGGTACCTGCAATTGGAGGGAAAAGGTGGGACAATTAGAGAGGGGACAGGCATTTAAAAAAAAGAGGAAACGGGGATACTCGCAGGATGATCGCCGGGAACGGCGAGCAAACGTTCAACAAACGAGTAAGAAGCACCTGCAAACTCCACTAAGAAAGGAGGCAAGAAGGTGGGATGAAAAATTTGAAAAAGGAGAGGGGAAAATGCATGCAAAAGTCGAGGGGGACAAAGGAATAATGTACAGGGAAAGAGAGAGGGGGGGGGACTGATTACAGTCGCAATCTAGAAAAGGGGGACTGAAAAAAAATAGGTCTATATTAAAGCAAGGAAGGAAGGAAGGCGTGTGCTGGAAAACATTGAGGGGAGAAAGGTCAAAGAGGATGCTATAAAGAGGACTTCAACTGCTCATGTCAGAGGAGGTTAGAGAAGAAGCCAAGAAGAGGAAAAGGGGGGTTCATGAAATGTGAAAAACAAGAGTGGGGGGGAGAGGGCAGAAAAGGAACATATCTCAGAAAAGGAAGGGGGGAGTAATAAGACTCAACAACTCATGGGCCGGAAGAAAGTAGGTAGCAAAGCGAGTGGAAAAAGGAAAGACTTACAGAAATAGCAATGGGAAAAGAGGAGTCGGCCAAAAAAACGGAGGTCTCAGGAGTGGACCAGTAAAAAGTCGACGTTGAGTGGCGACAAAAGGTCAAAAGAAGTTCGTGGGGTTTCCCCAACTGGGGGGGGGGGAGATAGTGAGGCGACTGGAACGGTAGAGGACGCAGATGGCGCGGAGTGTGGTTGCGGAGAAGGGTTTGGGGAATTACCCGCAGAAGGAATAGTGGATGGGGAAAGGAAAAAAAACCACATTGGGTGGGGAAAAAATAAAGGTTTGGGTGGGAAAAAATCGGATCTCTACGATTTGGAAGGACAGAAACTAAGTATGGGTGAAAAAAAAAAGGAGGGAGGTCACAGGAAGGAACTAGAATCAAAGTTCAGCCGGGAGGCACTCAGGTGGCCGATGACAAGGCAGAGGAAAGGAGAGAGAACTAAAATCGCGAGGAAAAGGTCAGAAAAAAAATTTTCAAAAGGAGTAAACTCTTAGGTCATGAGGCAGGAAAAAAGGATGTGAACTCGCTCAGAAAAAAAACCCCTTGGAGAAGGGAAAAAAAAAGCGACGGCGAAGAAGACGAAAATCAGAATCAAAAAAAAGAAAATCGTTATGAAAAGAAAGATAGATCTAAAGACGTCAGGGGAGGGAGTATGGTGTGTAACGTCAAAAAAAGGGGGGGGGGGGAAAAAATGAGGCCGATAAAAACACCTACGGGAAATAAAGTTCCGTTTTGACGAGAAGTGGGTAGGAAAAATAGAAATTCGGTTGAATTTTCGTTCGTAAAGAGCAGGGGAAAAGGGCTATACGACAATCAATAGAGGGGGGGGGGGGGAGGGTTTTGGCCCATAGGGAACTGGCAAAGAAAAAATGAAGAACGTTTACGGTGTCCAGGAAAGGGAAAAAAAGAGGTATTAAGCTCAGCGTGTTAAACACAAAAAAGGAAGAACGTAATGTTATCCAAACAGAAGGAAAAAAGAGTCAAAGGGCACAGAACCAAAACACAGAGACTACCGTAATTCCACAAAATAGGAAAAAACACTAAGCGCCATCCCGGCGAAGAGGGGGGGGCAAAAAAGCAAAAGGAGGACAAAAAAGTAAGGGGGGGAAAAAAAAATATTTCACACACAGTCTCCTTCCAAACCGTTGGAAAAAAAACCTCCTGGAATGTTCGAACAAGACAAAGGGGGGGGGGACATCATAAAAAAAACAGAAAAGCAAAAAAAGAGCCGAGTCTAGTTAGACAAATGGTGAGTCTGGCTCTTGCGGTAGAGGGAATGCATAGAAAAAAAGGTGGGGGGGAGACCAAACTGAAAATGAAGGAAAAAAGAAAGAAGGGTGTCTTATTGTGAAAAACGAAAGAAAGGGAAATTAAAAAACCGCGAGCCGGAGCACGATTCTGCTAAAGGAAAGAAGGGGTGCATATGAACACAAACTAGGGATAAAATGAAGGCAAAACGAAATCCAATTAAACGCAGCTAGAGAAAGGATGCGAAGATACATAAAAAAGGAAAAAGGGGGGGATTCCCTGTCACTTTTTGGGGGGGAAGTAAGCCGACAATTGTGGGTTGGGGGGGGGGTTGCTGCTGAAAAAAAAAAAAAAAAAAAAAACATAAACGACAGCTTGGGAGAGCAAAGGACGCTGCAAGGGTCGGGAAAAGAAAGCCTCCTGCAAAAGACGAGGGGCAGGGTTACGACTATAAGTCGATCATAAAGGAAAAATAGTTAAGGGACTAGTCTCGAACTAGGAAGGGAGTCAGGAGGTAAACTAATTAATTGGGCCCGGGAAACCCAGCCCAAGGAAAGCGATGATTGGTTGAGCTTGGGGACAATTCAAAACAAAACGCATTAAAAAAAAAGGATGGGCGCGTTCTTCCAGGTGGGGCAGAAAGAAAAAGGGAAAAAAAAAGACGAATGAAGTTGGAAAATGGGGGGAAGAATCGTGCAGATCTGGAGATGAAAAATACGGCGAAAAGAGAAGGAGAGTAATGTCTAGTGAAGGGGGGGAAATGACAGTAGAAGGCTTAATGGCCGAAAATTTGGGCTGGAAGTCACGCCAAACCATCCCGGGAGGGAATCGAAAAAAGCAGCTATGTAAAAGAACATGTGTTTCATGAAGGAAAAGGGGGGACAACGGGTCAACAAGATTAGGAACACTGCAGGGCAAATGGTGGTCTGGCATATAAAAACATGCAACGGTGTTGGTTGGGGATTTGTACGGGCAAAAAGAAAAAAAGACAGCTAGACGAAAAGGGAAAGGGAACGGGGGTGGAACCGCATATTGGAAAGTTTCGCAGGAAGACTTACCAAACTCAAAAGCAGGAGGGGGGATGCTAAAGTGGGAGAACCTGGAAAGATTTCTATGAGGGAATCGAAAACTGTTCATAGGGGGGGTACTGTCTTCGCCATGGATATTCTGGGAGGACCCGCGCGTAATCGGGTGATTTCAGCGGCACAAGCAGGCTGACTCTAATTTCGGGAGCCGGGCTGAAAAAGAAAGCTAGAAAAGGGGGGGGGGGTATTAAGTGTGGAGAGACGTTCGGGGAAGTTGAAAGGGGGGGTCATCAAAAAAAAAGAGGAAGTGGGTTGTGAAGCTAATTAAGTGAGGGGAACCTAGTGGGAAAAAGCCTCGAAAGCTACTATTAAGGGGGGGGGTCAAGCACGAAAAAAAAAGAAAAAAAAAAAAAAGGAAAAGGAAGACAACAGACATGAATGAAAAAGAAGAAAAAGGGTCTGTAGAGATACAACTTTATGAGGAAGGGGAAAAAAAAGAGAGAAGAAGATTTAAGTGACAAGGGGCAGTGGGTCTTAAGGAAAGCTTTCGGGGGCCCAAAACGAAAGGCACCGGGAGTCAAGTTGCCAAAGTGGGGGGGTAAGAAATCCAAAGATAAGCAAAACTGCAAGATCAATAAGGGGGAGGCAAAAAAGGAACAGAAGACCTTTGGGGGTAAGCTTGCAATCAAACAAAATTGACCGAGGGGGGATCAAGCCGGAGCCTAGTAAAAAAAAGATAAGGAGGTGTACGGAATAGGGAAAAACGGGGGGAAGAATAAAATCAACCAAAGGGGGGCTCCTCTGTTCAACAGGGGGAGGAAGGGTCAAGTATAATTGGAAAAAAAAAAGAAGCAACATGGGTGGAAAAAAGACTCAGGGGGGAGGTGTAAAAGAGGAGGGAAGGAGCTTGTGTTTAGTACGGAAAGAAAAAAATCAAATGATGGAGCAAAAAAGACATACGAACTCAAGGGGGAAAAAAGGCGAGGTCACACAGACATAGGGGAGTTTACTCAGGGGGGTGAGTGGGTGAAAAACGATCTTGGAGTTGTAAATTCATGGCGTTAAAAAAAGTGGGGAAGGCTCAGAAAAACTGTTAAGGGAATCTCACCCGATAAGACGCTATAGCACCTTGTCAAGTCGAAAGATTCAAAAACGAACTAAAAGGACCAAAAACGAGTCTGCTCCAAAGGGGGGGGGAACCAAACGGAAAAAAAGCGAAAGGAAAGCAGTGGAAAAAGGCACGGCGAGGGGGGACGGGTTATAGGGGGGAGGAGTTGTTGCAAAAGTGAAAAGGTCGGGGGGTAAGGCCTCTTAACTGCTTCCAGAGGGAAGGCACCGCCTGTCAGGAATCTCTGTGGAGGGAGTTAAGGCCGCATGTCAGAAAGAATGGAGGAGTCTCTAAGCTCGTAGGAGCTGAAGAAAAATTTCTAGGGCCCGGTCAGGGATGGGGTTGGGGGGGAGACAGACCATTGTGGGGGAAGGGGGGCAAGACATTCACTCCTGGAGAAAAAGAGGGGAGGGCTGCTGCGGCGGCTTTGAAAGGAGGAACGAGTCTATTACCTTGGTATTTTTCAAGAAAAGGGGAAAAAAAAAGGGGAAGGAGGTGGATCGGCGCTGCAAAAAAAAAAAGCAGCGGGAGACGGAATGTGTTCATGGAATAGTACCAAAACTAAAAAAGGTTAAGAAGGAGCATGGGCAGGGCCACAAGAACAAAAAAAAAAAAAAAAAAACATCTGAATTTCTTCAGCTACGATAAGAAGGAGAAAAAAAAGGGGTAGAGTCGCCTCAATCGGGGGAGGGGGATTTAAAAAAACCCGTTGTGGGGTGAAAGGGAGACAAAGGCCATGGGGAAGTTTTTCAATGCAAAAAGGGGTTTGTGATACCTATCTGTCAAAGAGGGGGGGGGACTATCGTCAACGGGACAAAAGCATGGAGGGAGGGGAAGTGGGCAGGTGGGGGGGAAAAAATTACCATCGAAAAATTGTGGTTGGGCCCGAAACTGGTTGGGGGGGGGGGTGGGGTACAGATAAGTAGAGTTGGTCAAAAACAGGAGGTCAGGAACTACACGGTGAAAAAACAGGGGGGTAACAGTTGCGCCGTTCACATGCAGGTCAAAAGGGAATGAAGAAAAGAAACAAGAGAGTGCTGCGGATCACTCGAAATGTAGCTAAACAAAGAGAAAACCGAAGGGCGATTTGGACCCTGTCAAAAAAAAAGTAAGGGGGTCACGGGTCCAGTAAAAAACCTGAAAGTAGGAAAAGCAACTGGGGAAAAAAAGCCCTTTATCCTGAAAAAAAAAGAAAGGACAGAGATGGCATTCCTAATCAAGGGGAGGGGAGGAGAAAAAGAAGAAAATGAATGGAGGGACGCTACTTTTCAGGGGCAAAGATCCAAAGGGGTTGGGTTTGGGGGGAAAAAGGGGGAAGAAGTTCACGCGTTGGGAAAAGTTAAGGGGAAACATCGGAAAAACCAGAATGTTTTTGGAAATAGGGAAAAAAAAAAGCAAAAGCTACCACTCGCGGGGAAAAAAAGGGACGTGAGTAAAGGCGGAATACGTCACCAAGAGACACGAAAAAAGGGCTGATTTGGATAGTTGACCTCCGGGGAAAAAAAAAAAAAAAAGGGATGAAATGGGGGCACTGGTTTGAGGCGGAGGGTACAAATCGTAGACAATCATTATTGGGAAAAACAAAAATAACTCAGTCGGAACAAAACGCCAAGTCGCCAGAGTCATGCTACATAGCAAAAAAGACTTGACCTCCCTGGAAAAGAGAAGACCAATTCCGCGGCACCAAGAAGGGCGGAAAAGAGACGAGCCGAACAGGGGAAGGGAAAAAAGGAGAGGGGAAATAGACACACAATGTGGGGGGGCACAGGCATGGCGAAAAAATTACAAGGACATTAGACTTAAGAGGAACACGAAAGCACACCGGTCAGATCACCGATCCCCAGTGGGGAAGGAATGAGTAAAAAGGAAAAGAGAAAGTGTGTGCACCGCAGCTCAGGACTGAATGAAAGGGGTGGGAATTCCACAAACGAAAAAAAGGACAATTTAACAGCCCGCAGCAGGGAAGGAGGCGCACTCTAACATCTGGAGAAAAAAGGGAAATCAGAGGCAAATGAAGACAGAGCGCAAAGCCGCAATGTCAAAAACACAAGAATATTAGGGGCCTGAAGAAGAAGGGTTGGCCAACGCACAAAATCACCACACACAAAAGAAAAAAAGCATAAGGGTGTCTCAATGAGAAAAAGAGGGGAATAAGGGGTCCGTAAAAAGGAAAGATTTCATCAGTCAGGGAAAGGAAAAAGAAAAAAAATAAGCGCTAAAAGAGGGAGTCCGACAATGCAACCACTAAAAAAAAAAGTAAGAGGGAGAACTTACGCCTGAAATTCAGGGAGGGGAAACTCCATGATCTTCTCAAGTGGAGGAAGAAGAAATCAAGGCAGGCATATCGGTTGGGGGTAATTTGGGTGGAAATGGGGTGTAGGGAGGACGACGGGTGGGATGCGTATAAAGACGTAGACGCACGGGTCAAAATGAAGAGAAGTACTTAAGGTTAGGGGGAAAAAGGTGTAAAGACCGGCCAAAGTAAAAAGGGACCACCAAAAGGGACGCTTGTTGCACCCGGACCTCTAACAAGTGGGTCTGTAATCGCGGCACGCATACGTACCCAGTTACAGGGAAGGAGGAGTCAACATATTGAGTAATCTGAAAAGCAGAAAATCTGTTGCTATCACAAGCATTTGGGGGTTGGCAGGGGAGGTAAACAATCACAAAAATAACGAGGAGGAAAATAGAGAACGCTTAAGGTTTGTGGGAAAACAAAGGGTCTGGGAAACTTGGAAAAAAAAATTAATTGAAAACCTGGCCGCAGAAATGGGTGCATTAGCATACAGAAAAGGGGGGAAGATTGATTCAGAGTGGTCTAGGGACTATTTCTGGAACGTTACACTTCCCTTCTGGTCTGTATCGACTATCAGGACGGGGAAGGGGAACGGGTAGGCAACGCAAAGCTTGTGGAAAAAGGACACGACAGGTCTGGAACCAAAGTCTAAAAAAAAAAACCGAACTTTTTTGTGGGTGGTGACAGAGTGACAATGGATAAGGGGGGTGGAAGTCCGTTGAGGTGGGGGGGGAGGGGACCAAAGAGGAGAACAGTGTTTGTGTATCTGTGCGAATGGGCCACGTTAAAAAATTGGGAAAACGTTAAAACTGCGCAAAACAGAAGGAAAAAAAGGTGGGCCTGGAAGATGTGAAAACAGAGGGGAAAAAATCCTGAAATATCAAGACGAGATCAACAAAAAACAAAAGGTATTGGGGGTATCCAATCCGATGGGGAAGGGGAGATAGAGAGAGAGACGGGAGTGAGCAGGATAGGAAAATTGGTAGAGGAGGGAGTGAAGTGAAAACGGAGAAGCGGGGAGTTGGGTAGTGGATAAGGGCGCAGGGAGGGGGGAGAGGTGTAGAAAGCTAGGGAGGAGAGAGGAAGAAGGGTGGGGTGGTGCAAGAAGGCCGGGATTGAAGGGTGCTACGTGAATTCTACTACGCAAGGTGTCAAAACTTGGAGGACAGAGTGTCTCGGACCCAAAAGCCAAAAAAAGAGGTTTCCACGTTCAAAGTCTAGAAGGAAGGAGGGAAGATCGCCACGCGACAGTAGGGGAGGGAAAAACCAACGGGGAGCAGCTCTGGAAATGGAAGGGGGGGAAAAGAAAGGGATATTAATCGACGTAGTCCGGAAAGCGAAGACTTGCCGAATCCTAAGGTACGGGGGGCGGCAGAAATCGGCGAACTATTACGGGAAGAGGCAAGGATGAAAAAGTCAGAAGAGGATAAAAAAAGGAGATGGGAAGTTAACACTAGTCGACGAGAGTGGAATTGAGTTTATTCGTCCAGACAAAAAAAAATGATGGGAGGAGCAACAGCAGCGTCGAAGTCAATGTGTGAAAACGCAGCTAAAAGGGAAAAGAGGGGGGGGGGATTCAGACGGAGTTGCGGTGGTCCAGGGCAGGGGACGGGAATTTGTTGGGGCAAGCAAGCGTCATGGACATGTAATCGAACCGGTACTCGTCTATAAGTTAACAACAGGGACAACTGAGAAAAATGGTCGACGAAAAAATGAGGGGGCGACAACCTGCAACGCACGGAACAATACGAAAACGTAAGGGGATGGACTTAACGGAATTAACGGTAAAGGAAGAAGGGGGGAGGGGGGAATTACGTGCGGGGTTTGTAGGAAAAGAGGAATTTCGTCTCGAAACATTGCCGAAGGAGAGGGGGAAGGTAAGTTGTACATAAAAACGAAGTAGAGAAAAAAGCTGACGCCTTGCTTGTCGGACGCGAAGTTACACGAAAAAAAGGGGGCGAATTCAACGGCGTGGTTTCATGGTGTCGCAGAAAAAGTGCGGCAAAAAAGTACTGGACAAACCGGGATCGCGGATCTTGCACAAGATACTGAAACCAACAGGAGGGGATTCTGGCACAGGGAGAAAACTGGTCAAGTGAAGATTCAAAGGCAGGGACGGTGACTCAAAAAAGACGGCATACGCGCCTGATGAGGGGGGGGAGGGGGAAAGATTGCTACCTCAGTGGGACTAGAGAGGGGGCTGCACAAAAAAACATCTGCCAGAACCTCGAGGGCTACAGATCCTATGGGTTCTCAAAAAATTGAGGAGAGGGCTTCGCTTGCAGAAAAGGGAAAACTAAAAGGGGGCTGCGCAAAAAAAAAAAAAAAGCATGGCGGTGTCAGCCCGGGTGTGTGGACGTAGACTGCACGGCTTGCAAGCAGTTCTGGTCAGAGGAAGCTGGCCGGAGTTTTGGGGATTTGGCCGAGTGGGGGGGGGAAAGTACATCGAGGGTGGTATGTGCCGACAAGCGAGGCCAAACGACAATTTTGGTGGTGGGAAAAGAAAGGAGGTAATTGGGGAACACCTACTTATGCAACGATAAAGATTTGGTGACTAACCCGAACAGAAAAAAATGCAGGCAGTTTACAAAGGGGAAGAGACTCAGAAAAAGAAGCAAGGGGCGAGTGCCGCATTCTAACCCCAAAAAAAGGGGGTGACAGGGCGCATAACAGAAAAAAGAATCACGAAATAAACGCGTGGTTGGTAGAAAAAAAAAGTAAAAACTTAGGGTTGCAACAACGTAGGTCAGGAAAAGAAGGCAAGGGAACCATGTTCACAACCCAACACTGGGTGGAAGAAGGGAAAAACGACCAGACGATTGTAAAAAAAATGTATCTGAGACAAGGAGAGCAAACGCAAAAGGGGGGGAAGGAGGTTGAAGAGGAGAAGGAGACATGAAAAACTCGATCGAGCTAGTGTCCGTGAACCTGGAAAGCTTAAAAAAAGGGGGGGGGGGGTTCGTTGACGTACATAGGGGTAAGCCCAACCCCACCCCAAAAACCGTAATTCGTGGAAGGAAAAAAAGAGGGAAAAACAGCGCAGGTTGACGGGGAAAAGCTAAGAAAAAAAGCCAAAGAAGTGAGAGGGGGGGGGGGGGGGGCAGGTTGTTAGAGACAGAATTACGGCACGGGATCCGAAACACAGACAAAAAAAAGAAACCTGGCTGGGAAAAGGGGGGGGAAAGGGTTGCACCTCAACTTACGGAATGGAAAAAAGTTTTACGGGGCTGATGTGGGACAAAGAGGACGCCTGGCATTGTGACATCCAAACATTTTGGAAAATTAAGAGGAAAAAACTAAAGTGGGGGCCAACGGGGGTTCAAGGCACAATAAACTAAGCCACACTCCGTCCGCCGAGGTAAGGAACAACTGAAGACCAAAATCAAATACGGGAGCCAATCGCGATACAGGGAGAAAAAGAGAACAAACACGGCCAAGAAAACTGATGTTTCAAAACAGCTAACACCGATTTGGGAAAAAAACTCCGCCACTGGACTTGCAAAACGAAAAAGACAAAAAAAAAATGGACTGGGGGGGGAAAGCCGCAGGAGGACGCGTCATCAGGACATGGAATCATCAACATTTGGTGTGCAGAGGGGGAAAAAGAGAGAACTTCGAGGGGCCAATGGGCGAGTTATGGCAGGCGAAAGCTAAAAAACTTTGAAAAGGGGGGGGGCGTTTAGTGCACGTTCGACTCTGGATTATAAACAAAGGCCGCAAAAAGCCTCAGACCCATTCGAAACAAAATCAAGCGAACTTGAGGAGGTAAAAAAAAGCAGAAAAAGGAACTCAACGCAGGGCTCAAGCGAACAAAGTACCAAGACCCAGCCGGAGAGGGTCTGCAAAAGCCACACATATGGGAACGAACCTTAAAGGGTTTGGAACCCGGCCGCCAAGGATCCATAGGCGCTAAGCAAAAACCCGTTCAAAAGGGAATACTGCGAACTAGGCAAAGGGAAAAAATGCTCGAAGTCGAAGAAATCTGCAAAAATGCAAAAATTTTCGGTCCTTCAGGGGGGGAATTTAACTACCGCCCAGGGTGATTCTCGCCTTTACCGGCAAATTGCAGAAAGAATTCAGAAAAAAACACGGTAGGGGTGGGGGGTGGTTGGGGGGGGGGGGCACTGACAAGGGAAAAGAATTCAACCACGTACCACAATCGAATCATTCCAATGAAACACCGGGCCGGCGATCAAAGGCGTGACGGGCTTTTACGGGACGTGGCCAGTTGGGGGGGGGGCGGGAGAACTCGTTGGGATTCGTTTCGAATCAGTTAAAAACGCACCGCGAGGAACAGAGGGGTAGAGGGGGTCGAGGTGAAAGAAAAGGGCAACCATAGCGCGGCTCTGAAATTAAACGCTTTGGGGGTATCCGAAAAAAGGAACTTCGGCACGAAAACGGGCAAAACGTTACCAATCAGGGGTCAGTAGGGCTTGGGGGAAAAAAAGTCACCTGAGAAAAAAGTCACGCGCAGAGGGTGGGGCAATTACAAAAAACAGGCAGTTGGTTGGTCAACCGGGGGGGAAAAAAGGATAATAGAATCGAGAAGAGGTAAAATAAAAGGAAGTTGGACCAAAAAACTATGCTGGGAATTGGGGCCCGGTACTGGTTGACCACCGGGCATCAATGTGCTCAAAGGGTGATCAGAAAGAAAAGGCCGAGGGGCCTTGGGTGCAAAAAAAAGTATGTCGATCAAATGGGTTCATTCTTTCAGAAAAAAGGTTCACATGAACCGCAGAGTAACGGGGTGAAATTTAGTACAAAAAAGTCGAAAACGCAAACCAGGCCTTCGCGAGGCCGACGCAACCATATAAAACGATCAGAGGGGGGGTGGTGGGGGTGGGGTGTTTTGATGCACTTTGGGGGGGTGAAAAAAACATGCGCGTCTGGGGAAGCTTGAGGTGGGGGGGAAAAAAAAAGGGAAGCCCAGAGAGCAAGGGGGGGGTGGGTTGGAAAAGGCACGAATAAGGACTGAGGGGAAAATCGCAAAAAACCGCGACAGCCGGGGGGGTGACGGGGGGCAGAAAGATTTGTACATCAGACACCAGGAAGGAAGTAGACCCTCAACTCCCCGCAAAAAAAAAAAAAAACCAAAACGTTGAGAAAGAAAAGAGTGCTGGGAATGCCGGGGGGCAGGGGGAAATGAGGGGGGGGTCAGATTGGGAAGCAAAAAAAAAAAACTAATAGCAAACGGAAGGAGTGAAAAACAATCTGGGAACAGCAACCGGCAAATGGCAGGGGGGTAAGAGAAGTAACAACCCACTGCGCCATCAAAAAGGGGCGAAAAAAACAACCCAACGACACGGCGATGTCACGGGTTGGGGGACTCGAAAAAAAAAAAAAAAATCATGACGTAGCAAAAATCGAGAGCGAGGGCGCAAAGC
>Ga0179593_1535126_pt1 | contig 16190 bp, 14 predicted proteins | sample CZODoug2_1_08_16_FD_185931 | JGI IMG/M metagenome (GOLD analysis project Ga0179593, IMG submission 185931) | Vadose zone soil fungal communities from Angelo Coast Range Reserve, California, USA - CZODoug2_1_08_16fungal (PacBio error correction) | ecosystem: Environmental > Terrestrial > Soil >...
ATATATAAACTATGACGCGGAGAGTATTCTAGCTAAATCGGGCCGTCTGTGGGCCGGGAGTAAAAAGAACTGCGGCTGCATATCTTGATAGGGGAGAAAGATTGAAATGTCACCGCGTCCGGTCCCGCGGCGACGAGAGATTACCTCGGCTGAGAAGGATTCAACGCTTGCTTTGGCCTGCAAGCGCTAAAAACGTCCTCTGCGGAGGGGGGGATAACCCTCTAAAAGTGCATAAAAAAGGCCGTTACGGATAGAATGGAACTATTGGGTATCCTACTGGCTACGTGATTTTTTAGACATCCACCGGGTGTACTTTTCCAAGTCCTATGCCAGTCTCTCTCGGGACGCCTCCGTCAAAAAGCTGTCCAGAATGCTTGCTGGGTCGAATCCTCGATGGCATCAAGGAGCGACCCCTCGCCTCCTCTCAAAGGGGTAAGAAGACCTGTCACTAAAAAAGTCGGAAAAGCTCCTCATAACGAACTGTCGTCAGCAACTCTACACACAGGGGATTCTGTAAAGCTTCCGCAAAAGTCCGATCGGACTTGCCAGGGGGGACCTCCACGTATCGGAGGGAGGGGGGCCCAGCCTCCAAAAGAGAGAATCGGCCCGAACACGAGGAAACCGAGCCCTCGACCACGGAAAAAGATTCTCACCAAACAGCCCTGACAGAGGGAATCCATCAGGAAAAGCCGGAGAAACAAGGAAAATAAACGCGTCCAGCGCGTAAAAAATCCCTGATGCCGCTCCCAGGGAGGTCAGGGGGTCTCGGGGTGCAAACGGCGCGTCCTGGAGTCCAAAAAAAAGGGCGGCGCCTCCTTGTCCGCGGAAGGCGACAGGGGTAGAAACCGTACCGAACAGAGATCACATGGACGTTCAAAAAGGGGCGCAGTTTCGGGGAGGAAAGTCAGTGCGAGGGGACACCGTATGGGAAGTTCTAGAAAACAGCTGATTTCACCCTAAGAAAAACCTCTCAAAAGTACGCAGACAAAGAGGGACGGTCTCAACACGGTCAAACAGGGGTCTGCTAGCGCAACGGACCGAAGGACGAGTTGGGGTAGGGGCAAGAATGGAAACGGTCAAAAAAAAAAACTCCGCCTGCGCATGCTGTCGAGGAATCAAACCTCGGAGGAGTGAAAATTGTCTCCATAAACACGCGACGTCGTAAGGCGAGCAACTCCAAGGCTGCCCAGTTGGAAAAAGAAATGGGACGTTGCTTTAAAGACAAGAGGGCGCCTGGGAAGCGCCTCAGAGGGGGGAGTATGACGCCTGCCGGGAAAACAAAAATGTCCATGTACTCCAAGCCTTTGCTCAGCCTCCGAGAGTGGGACTCTTAGACCCAAAACCAGCCACAGCCCTTGTCGTCTCCTCCTTGGAGGTCCCGAGCCCCCTTCTCCTGCCCCTCTGACGACCGCGGTCGCTGTCCCCCTGGCACGGGAACCGAGGGGTCTCTTCGGCTTCGTCACCTTGGCCCTCCTCTGGGACGAGAGGCTCATCTGAGTAGTCAAAAAAGATTACCTGAATATCCGAAGTCGGACTTTTATCCAATCAGTCGCCGGGAGGAGATTCAAAACTCATAAGACCCCAGACGACTCTTCTCCCTCCTTCAAAAGGGGGGTGTTTTGCCCTTCTCTTTTGGAAAGGGGAGTGAAATTGACACGGGGAGGGCTCAAATCTCCATCTAGATTCCAAAACCTGACCCTTCACGTAAAGAGGGCAGGGTCCGCGGGGAGTGGGGGTAGTGCCACGGGAAGAACGCGCCGCCCGAAGGAGGTCCGAATCGAAGGAAGACCAAAAGCCCGTGGTTTCCCAGGGGGTAAGCAAAAAATAACAAAGTCATCGAAAAAAAAAAACCTCCAGAACCGGCAGAGGGAAAAAAAAAAAACGATGTACGGAAAGGAAAGGGTTAAAAAAAATTCGCTTCGAGAGCCCTGGAGAGTGTCTCAAGAGGGGAAGGGGCGGCCACTCGCGGGAACAAGCGGTCAAGGGGCCAAAAGTACAACCACAGATGCGGCCTTCGAACCCCACCCCAGCCTATTGGGGCATTGGAGAGTGACCCGCCGGCGAAAGGGGGTGGCGGCTGAGGCGAGGATGTGAGGCGGTAGCAAAGCAAACAAGGCCAGGAAATAACTGGAACATTCGGGGAATCAGGAGACAAAGAGGGTAAAGGGGGGGGGTATCCGATCGGGATTGAAAACCCCCCTTTGCTAGAGAACCGGAACCTGTCCCGAAAAGAAAGATCGTATGAACAAATCGGAGGGGAAGAAAACTCAAGAAACACAATTCCTGCGCCTGATAACCTAACAGCACCTCTCTCCCAAGTGTCTTCTCCCACAGGGGAAAATGTGGCAACTCAAAAAGACTTAAACCTTTGAAGATGGAAAAGAGTCAGGGGGTCGATGCTTCACTTCTTTGAGATAGGGAGTCTTCTGGGTTCAGGGGGGGGGGAAGTAAGCGTCCGCCTGAGGTGGGTTCGCGATTCAAACCGTAAACCATAATTCAGGGGGAGAGTTTAAACGAGAGGAGGATGAACCGTAGGCAGGTCGCGTCTAGTCCCGGAATCGGGGGACGGCCGGGTGCACATTCAGAGGTGGTGGCTGAAAACTGGAAGCATTCTAGTTGCGACGGAAGGAAGGGGGTCGCAAAGATGAAAGGGGACACTCAGGGGAGGCATTATCATAATAGGAAGGCGTAATCGGAAGTCTTGAAAAGTAAAGCCTACGGGCCTTTAGGGGGATCACTTCGGCAGCTGGAGTCCTTGGTCGGGGCAGCGACGAAAAAGAAAACAACCAGTTCAAGAAGGGGCAGGCCGGCAAGAAAAGGGCTGGGGCGACGAAAAGCAGACGGCCGCCGTAATATAAAAAAAAATTGGCAAAGAAGCCCGACCAGCGCATGGAAGGGGGGGCGCCGAGGAATCCTGAAAAAAACCGTGCTAGGGGAGAGCATCGGAAGGGTGGAGTGCAACAGGCTAGACTCACCGGTGAAAAGAAATGGGGTTCGGCCGAGAAGATGGGGCAATAGAGGGGGGAAGGAAAAAGACTACATCCTCTCAAGGGGAAAAGAGAGAGCGGTAAAGGAGGTATATGGTTGGAAAAAAAAGAGGGTACGCGCCGAAAAAGCACGAGTTGTAACGGGAGGTGGAGCGCCAAGAAAAAAGTACCACGAAAACTCAAAGGCAACGAGCCTGGGCTCGCTCGAAGCTGGGGACGGCCTTTACGGGTTGAGGAAGAGAAGTCGAAACGGCGGGCATGTCTGTAGGGAAGGGCCGAAGCTTCGCCAAACCCCTGCTCAAGTGAGTATGCGGCAGCCCTTGACTTCTCTTAAAAAAAAGGCAATTCCGCCGATAAGGGAAATGGATAAAAGCCTCATTAAACCTAAAGGCTTAGCAACGGTGGCTACATTAAAGGAGTGGAATGTTTTGCAGGCTGGGGGTCCATAGGAAAGTGAGACTTGGGGAACGAATACGAATACATCTTTCCTGGGTAAAACGTCTCAATCGGGGAAAAGTTGCATCACAGCCTCCTTTCCTAAAATTTACGGGGGGGGGGGGGGGAGGGGGGGGGCCCTTAGGGTTCTTCCCCTTCGAAACTACTCAACTCGACGACGGGCCTTGTAAAGCCGAAGGAATGGGTGGGAAAACGCCTGGGAAAATGCGTTGGTAAATTCAGAACTGGGAGTATGAATGTTCTTACTCAAGGAAAACCATAAGGGTGGCTGCACAGGGAAAGGAGGGGGAAAGAAAGATTGATAATCGGTGAGGACAAAAAAGACTTAAAGAATACTATTCCACAAAGGTCCGCCAGTCGGGGAGGAGTGGACCCTACATTTGACCTCTGAAAAAAAAAACGCCGACTACGAAAGGTACGCGGCTTACTAAGATCTGGCTCTCCAGGGGGGTGGCTTTTCTTATGCGGGGGGGGGGGGGGAAAACGGGTGTTTCAATAAAAGAACTCCGGGGGAAAAACGTTTTTTCAGAAACTGGGGAGAAAAGAAGCGGAGCATAAACAAAGAAAACCCGAAGGGGAAAAAGGCGGAGGTCACCTAACAAAAGATTCACCTACTGGAGGTCTTCATTCTCCCCTCGACAGCTGAAAGAAGAACACGTGACTGTGCTGCCGATATTGAGAAAGTTCCTGAGCCAAAAGAAAGGGCCAGTGGGTTTGGTCCAGGTCACGCGCAAGGTGGAATTTCACAAATCGATGACCGTGGCCCATCGAGGGAGGGCATCGCATGTCTGTAAGTCAAGATGCCCAAGGGATATAGGAAGCAAAAATTCAACGATGTTCCTGCATCCGGGTAAAAATAAGACAGCATGTTCTAATGATGAAGAAAATTACCGGGTCTTGTCAAAGAGCAAAAAATGGCAAAAAAGCCCTCTAAACCTGACTGAGGCTTCCCTTTCGGAAAAAAAAAGAGAAAAAGAAAGGTGCTCCCGAGAGATCAAAAAAAAAGACGAGTCAGCGATGAAGGCAGGGGGGTCTTTATAAAAAAAATTGGCGCGGGGAGGGAGACGAAGTCCCGATCTAAAAACAAAGCGACTGGCAACTGCCAGAAAGGTTTAAGCTGGGGGGGGTACAAGGGGCGTGCTGACTGAAGGGTGTCGCTCACTAGGAACTGCCCGATTTGATCCCCCGTCGAGGGAATCTTTAAAAAGTCAACGGGGCAGAACGAACCGGAAACAGGGGCCCAGGAGGGAGGGGAAAGGCGTGGCGACGGAGAGTCGGAGACGGGGAACGTCTACGAGTGGGATTAAAAAAAGGCCGTTTCGCAGGAAAATCGTCGACTTCTAGAACATTCTAGGGGGGACCGGAGGCCGGTTTCTGAGGGAATTGCGGAAAAGGCCCCGTTGAGGAAAGAAACATTTAACGAAAAGACGCAGGGAATTTAAAAAAGGGTCCACCACTAAGAATACAGTCTATTCTATGCCGAGCCCTAAGACTGAACATGGTGAAAGAATGGGGGACAAAAAACTGGCCGATGAATCGGGGAGGAATAAAAACTTATCAACTACAGGAAGGGATTGGGTTCCCCGCCAGGGGGCGAACTGGATGGGGAAAGGCATGCGTGGGAGTGAGCAGGGTCTTTCGTCAAAACACACCGGGGGAGGTGATGCAGTCTTGCCGCCAGGAAACCAAAAAAAAAAAATACTGATCAACGGCCGGTTGCTAAAAATCGCAGGGATGCAGGGCGAAAGAAAGTCGACAATCTGACGGGAGGGAGAGGACATCATTTTTAGGAAGGGTTTTAATAATCGAGGGACAGATCCATGGAAGCGCCGGGGGGGATCTGCGCTGGCGCATTTGAAAGCCTGAAAGACATGAATCGACTATCTTATCGAAAGTAGTGGGCTCTCCCTCAGTCTTGCCAGCAAACATTACCAAAATTGGGGAAACTGGAGGAAGGATTCGTAGGCAAGTGAAAGACTAACTTCTCCTTTAGGAAGTATCGCTGACACATGGTCTAAGAAGAACGCGGGAACGGGAGTAGGTCTCCGCTTCGGCCAGAAAGTGATGTCAGTAATAAAAAAGCCGGGTTCATGAGAAAAGCCAGAACGCGGGTCGAGGCGTTGCAGCAGTTCGTCCAGATCTCGATGAAGTGATGGATTTGGGAAGAAGGCCGAACAACTTGGCTGCTATGGAACACGTTCCAAGGGGCAACTGGGCGAAGCGAAGTGATGGATCAGCAAAAGTCCAGGCTGGTCGAAACAGGGGGAAGCAGTCAGATGGCGCCGAAGGGGAAAAAAAAACCGCAAATATAAAGGGGATACTTCAGGAAAAACGATGCGGGCCAAGCGCACTCGGAGTTCCTCCAAGAGCCACTCCCGTCGGAAAAAAAAAAAAAAAAGTTTCCCGATGGAAATGTCGGGCTAGAGTGATCTAATTCCCTATCCTTGTTGCAACGGAAACACTTGACCCCTAATTGGCACTGAAAGGCTCCGACCATCGGCCATTCCCGCGAACTCGAAAATGAGGGGGAATCTTGCCCAGTCTCTTTCTCAGCCTGCCGTTCGGAGTTCCTGCCGGTTTCTTCGTTTGTGGGCTATCTGAAAAGGAAGCCATCTAAGGAAACCAAGAGGAGCAATCAAGGCCGCCGGGCCGGGGGATGGTGCCCTGACCGAAACGGAAATGAAAGAAGGTTCAGAAGAAATGAAGAGCGGGCGGGAGATCTCACCATCCTTCAGGGGATGGGAGAGACGCTCAGGGTACGGTCCATCAGAAATCTCGGATTCGCACGAAGGAGGGAAGAGAGGATAAGAAACGGGCCTGAGGTTTAAAAGGACCAAACTCGGCCTCTGGGGTGACGAGCGATGCAAGCGATCGTTTACCGGCGGGGGCATCACGATGTGCCGCGCGTACCAGAACAGAAAGAAACCCTCGGGGAGCAGACAAAAAAAAAAGGCGCGGGGCGGCTGCTTGACCTAGGGAATTGGGAAGTAACCGCTCTCACAAAAAGGTCAGAAAAAAGGGGAAGTCTTCTAAATAAAAAGGGGCAGCTCCACCGCAATTTAGAAGGGAAGGAAGATATGGGCGCTTGTCGCACGACAGAAAAACGGTTTTCATCAGGGTTACTTGTAAGCCAGATTGCCGGGAATGTCCGGCGGCGAATCGCAAAACTGTAGCGGACCTTAACAGGTGTTGGCTTAGGTAAAACTAGAGTGGGGGGGTCCGGGGCGACCTAATACTTTGATGAAAAAGTCAGTTCACTATCTTCAGAACGCGCGCGCGAAGGGAAAACAAATGAAAAACCATCAGGAGTGATGGCGGGGGTCACTCACACGGCGAGCCATACTGAAAAAGTCGATTGGCACAGAGGGAAAAGCGCCTTCATGCAGGTTGCTTCCAAAAGAAAATAAAAATCGAAGGTGCTCTCAAAATCAAGGGGGAACTGGCGCTCGAAAGACAAAGCGGAATTCTCTCAAGGCGAATTGGAGCTTCACTTCATTGCCCGTATACAATAATCCAAAAAAGAGCGGCAGCGCTAGAAGAAAGGAGACCTGGAGGGAGTCATGTCTCGTGGACAGGGGGCCACGCGCAATACATGAACATTTTAAAAAGAGAAAGTTCAGCCGAGAAAGCGCCGAGGTTCGGGCGAAAATCAGAAATGGGCGGGATTCATTTATTGCCCGGAAGGGGGATCCAAGGGGTTACGGGGCCAATAGTCAGGCTCCAGGCGTTTCAACAAGGTAGACTTGAAAACATCTTGGCGTCAACCCCAACGAAAAGTCATACCATGATGCGGAACACAGCGGAAGGGAGGGTAGTCGCCAAACAAGTTCCAAAGGTCTAGAAGAACGCACAAAGGCCGTTGGCAGAAGGACCTTGGGACAAAAAAAAAATCCAAAAATAAAGAGGTACCGCAAAGCGCAAAGGGAAAAGGGCCGCGCGAACAAAAAAACCAGTGACGGGGGAGGAGAATGCGGAACACGAGCGAGGATCCGGTGACCACACAATGAGCCAGTTTTAACAGGCGGGCACATGTCATATCGGAAGGAACTCTCTCTAAAAGGGGGGATCAAAACTGCTTCCTCCAGTTAAAAAAAAAAAAAAAAAAAAAACGAAATGGACAGGAGCAAGGACTTTGTCGTCCAAGCAAGGTTGCTCTGTCAACCTAAAAAAAGATGGGAGCACGATCGAAGGACGGGCATCACCACGACATAGGGCGGGGAGGGAAAGGGCCGCCCGGTTAAAAGACCGTACGAAGAGCTGCAACTCCTAGGCCAAAAGCGATCGCTTCTCCCAAAGGGGCCAGGGTAATACTCAATAGGGGGGGAGCCAATCGGCTAAAACCGGAACTGCCTAGATAAGCCCCCGCGACTCCTAGACAGAAAAGAGCCCTGGTGGAAAGGGGGGAAAAAAGGACTCCGTGGAGGGGAAAACGTCCCATGGAGTCTTCCGAAAAATCAAGCACTTTCGTGTCATGAAACCAACAGCGCGGAAGAAGAAGCCTCCGCTTAAGAAATTATGCTGAACTTCTGAATCACCTTAGCCACTGGGGAGGTGACAGCTATTGAAAGCCCCAAAGCGAGGGTTTCTTGCGCTGAAGAATCGTTCTAAGCCGTATAACTGATCTTCCTCACATCTAGGCGTTGTCGATAAAAAGGTGAATGCATCGTCTATTATAACTTGGCGAGTGGATCCATCCATAGGGTGACCGCCCGAGGAACGCTTGTCAGGTACAAAGCCTCCAGGATGTCGATTGCAAAAAAACCGACACCCATAAGAATAATAAGGCGGTAACTGACTTACTTAATGAGGCTAAAACCTTCCGAAGAAGAAAAAAAAAGGGTTCGGCTCAAGGAGACTGCTTGAAATAGGTGAGCAACTTTAGCAAAGGCAGGAGTTGACATTCTTTTACCGATGATAAAAAAGGGTTGTAAAAGGTATCAGTTCTTACCGTCAAAGCACCCTTTACCTATGTGAGAGATGTTCAAAACAAGGGGGGAAAAGGAAAACAATCTGCAGAAAAAAACCAAAACAGCACGGCAGCCTCCCGCGCGAAAGAGACTCCTCCACGCTACCCACATTCACTCAAGAGAAAAAACCTAAAGCCCCGACTGTCGAAACTTGTCGGGAGAGAATCTAAGCGTAAGTGTTCTAAAACAGTACAGATTAAAAAAGGATCGTAAGGAAAGCAACGGCATTCCTTGCACCACGGTGATCAGAAACCTGGAAAAGGACAAGAATAATTTCCACGAACTTACAGGAAAAGAAAGCCGTGGGGAACACCAAGTGCGTGCGCGTCAGTGGAAGCGGGGAAAGGCCGTCCAAGGCCGAAGGACGTCTTGTTGAATCCTAAAAGAGTTTCGCTTCATAGTAGGCACGACTACCTGCTGTGAACAGCTCAGGCAGGACCTAAGTGGGGGTTAATAGCAATGGTATTTCACCTGGGGGAAGAAGGGGCTGGTTTGTTCCGGGAAGGGTACAATACGGGGGAACAGGGGACTTATCTGTCAGCTTAGGGTCCCCCGATAAGGTCCCAACCTCATGCCTGAAAGAACTTAGAACAGTTTCTGATAAGAAAGGAGACTGGGGCATCGAAGACGCAAATATTCCATTGTGGGCGAAGTCCAAGGAAGGCCCGACCTAAACATCTCACGGGGGAACATGACGTAAGTAGTCCCAGGATCCGCGTTTGGAGGAGCATCAGTTGGTGCGGCACAAGCTAAAGGAACTTCACCGGTGTACACGAGGAGACAGATTTTCTTAAAGTAAGCGGGGGTTAAACTTATCGAGAGCCGAAAAAACTATATCAACAAGAACTGAGGGAAAGGGAGATGGATTGGCACCTAGGGGAGAAATCCTTCAAAGATACAAGCGTCGCGGCTCCGGGGGGGGAAAGGGGAGTCTAACGATTTGGGCACCACATGTCCATCAAAGAAAATCGGCTCAGTAAAGGAATGCGACATCTGCTTTAAAAGGGCCGGGGGGGACGTGGCCGGTGCTCGCAAGCATACATCAGGGCCGGGAAATGGTCGTCGATGGACGAAGACCATAAACTGGCAGCCAGTCGCAGGCGGAAGGAGACTGGGAAGGTATCGGCCTAGGGGGAACAAGTCCGCCTCAGCGATTCTAAAGATAAAGATGCTCACGGGATCGCGGAGACAGTGACCTCTTCCGTCTTTTGCTGCTGAAAACGAGCGAGTGAAGAATGGGGGGAAAGAGAAGCATGCAAGCGCAACCCTCTGCCAGGTAAAGGGAAAAAAAGAGGCCGTGAAAGTGAAAAATCCTGGCCCCCGCAGGAACGTAGGAGTGGCAGGAATCGGATCACGCCTTCCGGGGGCTGAGAAAGGGGGTCACGTTTCAAAAAAGACCAGGGCGTTGAATTAGGTCTTGCGGATCCAGTGTGATCACAATCCAAGTCCGGTGGGGCAGACGAGTCTACAGCACCAGAGGGGAAAGTGCGACAATAAGAATAACGAAAGGGTTCCGAACGAGAAAAAAGGGCGCCTTCGGGCAAAAACAAACCGGGACATGTACACCGGGGGAGCCGGGTCTGCAAAGGCTCACCTAACGCAAGGCTTACGGAAAAAGATGGTGTTGCGGGTTTCGGGACAGCCTAGGTGGGGGCATGAAGACTTCCTGGAATTGCCAGGCACGTTTAAACAGCAAGAGTAACCGGCTGGACAAAAAAAAGAGGGGATCCTTTACACGGTGACGGGAAAAAACGGTAACAATTGGCAGATTAGAAATGGCCGTTGTACATCTCTGCTAAACGCGACGACCCTCGGCGGAAAAAAAGGATGCTGCCGGATCTGGGGGGGAAAAATTAAGAGACCCCAGCCCCACACGCGTGGGTGGGGTTTCAAGGAATAATGTGTGTCCTGCTGGCAGTGCCCGCGCGGGAAATCGACCCCCTTGGGGGTAACCCTGAAACCTTCTGCCCAGAAGATCGTACGTCGCAGTCAAGGTGCCTGGCACGGAAAACGAGGAGCTGTGGGACAGGTGGAAGAAGGTACGTCTTGCGGCCGGGAAACGCAAACGGCACTCTGCTGGCGGTCTGAAGGAAGAAAATGCTCGAAACGCAAAAGGGGGAAACGGTGTCGCCAAGGTGGGTCGAAAAGCGAATCTATGTATCGGGCGGGGGAGGCGACGTGACTCGCTCCAGTTTGGGAAGAAAAAACAAGGGGAAAGACGCGACTACAATCTAAAAGGGCCCAAGGGTTACGCAGTCTAAAAACGTCGAAAAGGGGGGGGGGGATGACGTGGCTAACGGAAAAGCGATCATTCGGCCTAAGGAGCATTTTTGTCAAAAAACTATTGAGAATTCTGTCATTTCAGGGATCTCTCGACTTGGACCTGAGTTGAAGGAGCACGGGGCTTCTCATGAAAAACCGTAACCCCGGCCTGAAGTTGGGGATAAAAGGGTCTTACTAGTTTGGATAGATCTCCCCAGGAGGGAAAGACTGGATAGAACGAACACATGTCATGGATAATAGAGAAGTTTGTATTAATTTGGTAAATTCAGTTACTAACTACCTTTGCATGTCTAGACCGTGCTTGCGGTGACTCTCCGACTACCCCCCCCAGTTGTCGTGGTCTCTTACCGGCTCTGAACGGAGAATTGGCGTTGAAATGAGGGGGGGGATTTCAGCGTAGCGGTTAGTCGGGAGGTTGCCTTCTTGGATGTCGGCTGGTGCCCCTGATCGGGAGTCGGATTTTTTTCCGGCCCAAATCCATACGCAACTGTTAGTTTAGTGTGGGGCCTGAGTATATTAGGAGGGAACGCGGTGGGAAGATGAGACCATTTCCGCGAGGCCGTAGATGCCGCGGGGCTTAACCTACTTGGGGGAAAGGGGAGGATAGAAGGGGGGACGACATATCCTAGTTGGAGCCGGGCGAATTGTTGATTAGGATGGGAGTGAGCATCTGATAGGAAAGAGAGAGGGGGGTGCCATAGAGGGGGATCCTGAACGAAAGGTAGAAACGGAGCAGCTAAGGGGCAAGAAAGGTGACCCTTCCGAAGGTCTGTGATCGGCCCTAGGGCTCAGGGAAGAGCAACAGGTGTCACGGACTTCCTAATTGGGGCTAAAAAATTAGATCCCATGGGTCGGGGACTCGGGCAGATGTCACCACGAACACACGCCGTACCTTTTAGGCAAAGGGGACGCTCTTCTCCTAGAAAGATAGGGGGGCAGCCGATTCTGAGACCAGAGGGAGAGCGCCTTTATCTCAGGACTAATTCCGGGTCAAGAGAAAAGCGGCGTAAAAGGGTCGAGGCGTTGCAAAGCGGGGTGGGCAGTCGCCTAGATCGTGAAACACTTTGGGCAAAACGCAAGCGAGAGGCGCGGAAACAGGGAGTAAGCATATGATCTGGAGCGAATGTGGGCAACGGCCAAGGGAGACAGGATCAAAGAGTCATTGGGGACTCAAGCGAGTGGTAGCTGAGGGGGCGAACTCGTCACCGATGCTTCTCAAGGGAAGATGAGCGGGGAAAAAAGCGGTTCTACTCAAGCCGAGAAGGCTAATTGCCAGTTTCAGCTAAAAAAGGCGTTTCTATCTGCTGAGAATAAACTTCAATTTTGAATCAAAAGGGGTCCACACCTTTTGGCTGACCAAATAAGGCTGACGTTCACTGAAGCCCATCAAGAAAAGCAACTTATTCAGGGATGTTGGCCGTGTCAAAACTGAGGGCGGAACTTACAATCCGTTATATGGGACGAAAAACGGTTGCGCAGTAAAAAGCAAAGCGGAATAGGACAGAAAGGTCATCGGAGAGCAGCCGAAGCGAGGGCGAGTTGCCTGGACGCACCGTCAGCTGGGGAGAATTCAACAATACGATGTAAGAGGGCAAGTGTGGATCTCAACACCTTCGGGTGGGTCCTCACTATCATAGCAGTCAAGGGGAAGATCAACAACAAAAACAGAGATGAAAGAGAGATATCCTAGGACGAAAGCTTAGTACTCGACGAATCGGACAGGCTGTTTGCGAGCACAGAAAAAAATTCAAAGTCGTCTCGGAATAAGGATAAAGGAAAACTGTGGGAGGACGGCCCAGGCCATAAAAATAGGCGGACAGAAATGATCTCCCAATGACATCGGGGGGCTGTCTGCTTCTCTCTTAAGTTCTTACTGTAAACCACCCGTCCAGGAGGCCCTATAAAATAAGGGACGAGCCGGTGGGGGGGGAAAAAGAAAACAAGTCTCGGCATAAGGAGGCGGGACAGAGGAGCCTACAAGTCCAAGGCTTGTTGGGCCCCGGTGGACTAGCGGCAAAAGGGGAAGAGGTCGAGCTAAGATGTAACAAGAGGGCACCCTGCGACCGGGGCGGGCCTTGGGGGACGGAAAATCGAGTCCAGAAAGCCCTTCTCCAGCCCACAGGTGCTTCGTGGAACCGGGCAGGCGGTCTGACAAAATATCTCTCAACGCGCGTCGCCCAATCCATCCTGCCTGTTAATTTTCATAAGGGGGGGGATGTCTCCATCAAGCGTTATTAACAACGAGCGGCCGGACGCCACGGCGCCTTGCGTTTGAACCAACAAAACATCATCGGCAAACATGTTGATTGATAAAAAGACGACCCTGTTGAAAATAACGCCGGGAAGGGAAAAACATTACACGGACGGTGCATTCGGGAAAAAAAAAATTCTGCTGCCGGGAGTGAGACAAGAATCTTCAAAAAGCAAAGGAAGCTCAGCTCTTACCCCCAGAGTGGGAAATACAACATGATGTCGTGAAGGACGTGAAGATTTGCCCTCAAGGAAGGAAGCACAAGCGACACGTCGCCTAAGGTGCAGGGGCCAGCTTCCCGAGAAGGGGCGCGAGACTGAGAAACGCAAGGGGCTAAAAAGGGGCCACAGTTCTTTCCCTGAGCGAAAAGAATGTTGGCGCGCAATCGAACCAAAAGGGCGGGGGCGGGAAAGACAACATTCCCACCTCCTCCTTGAAAAACATTATGACTAGAGCAAAGACGGATATTCGACAAGAGCACCTGCACGGCCCCTGACGGCTCAAGTGCCGAGCCTTATCCGTCAATTTTGTAAGAAGATGACATCCACCAGTAAAAATAAGACAGACGCCGTTCCATCCGGGAAGAACCATCCAATTAAAAACGGGCTGTCTCCATGGTGGAAAAAAATAAGAGGGCTTATCCGTTTTAGGGGAAAATCAAAGCATTCCCGGAATCGCCAGTGGGGTGAAACCGCTGGAGCTAAAAAAGGCGGGGCGCGGGATCGAAGGAGGAAGGATAGAGTATTTCGCTTAGCGGACGTTTCCCCATAGGGGGAAGGGACGGCCCCTTCCAGGGGGGGACCGAAAATTTTAAGAGTCCACCCGAGATGGTGCGATCAAAAACGTGGGAAATAAAAGGGACTGCCGGACCTTCAAGCCCATAGGAAGAGGGTGGCGGGCACTGCCCACGGCAATAACCAGTTGCGAGAATCTGCCATCGGAACTTCAAAAAGAAGAAGGGGCCGAAACTCGAGGGGGTCTAATTCCAACCCGCAGGGACATAGAACCGCATAGACGTGAAAATCATCGTCTCCTGGGGGAACGGCTCTCCACAGGCCCTGACCAATCTCGAAGCGAAGACCTGCGACAGATGCCATTCCCTGGTCAAAAGGTCTTTCCTTTCTCGTAGAAAGCCCGCGCAAATGGCACGAGGGAAAAAAAAGAACCAAGCAGCTAAAACCGGGATAGGTAATAGGGCTGATAAAGTTCCCATGTGATAGCAAAAGGAGGAAGCACCGGAAAAAAGGGTAAAGCGAAGCGAAGTAAAGACCGAAAAAGGACTGGGTGTTGCCGGGAGGAAAAAAGGGAAGCGTCTACTCGAACAAACTGGATCGCACATCGCCAGGGGGGGCATGAAATGCGAGTCAAGGGGAGGGGAAAGGCAAAGGTGACAGAGGTCAGATTACTCGGCCGGATACATCGCTGGGCGCTTTGGGCTGGGACGACTTAAACTAACTCCAAGGATAAGTTTGACCGTTGCCGAGGTCACCCCCCCCCCACCTAATGTTGTTGCTTTTCTGTCCAGCGGAGTACCATGGCAGGACAGCATCCAACGGAGGGTCGGAAAATGCTACTCTTGCAAAGGGCGAATCTTTATACAATAAAAAAAGAAGGGGAGTTGAGGGTTGACCCTGACGAAAATAACAGTACGGGGTGAGGGTATCCTATTCAGGCTTAACGGAAAGTTTAGTGGGAAACCGAGCCCAAGAAAAATTCTTTGCAGGAAGCGGAAAGTAACGCAAAAAAGAAAAGGGCCGTCAGCACAAATCGCGCAAAGGGAGACCAAGGCGGAGGAGCCCTCAACCCCTTTCCCTGTCGTTCTCAAGCCGCCGCCTACTGGCAAAAAGGGGAGCATTAGAATCGCGAGAAAGCCGGGGGGTTCGAAAAACCGAGAAGGAGGGGATTCTTCGATCGGCCGGCACGTACACGCCTTATTTGTCGTGACAGATGGATCCCCCAATAATGTCAAAAACCGAACTGGTGCGGGGTAAAACCTTGCATAAGCAGGGGGAATGAGTGGGACCAGGTTACCACGGGATACTTCCTACCAAATTAGGAAAAAGAAAAGGGTGGCTGCACCTGGAACCGAGCCAGGGGTGCAGGCCGCCCGGGCGATCGCAAGACTCACACTCGAAAGGGTCAGCATCAAAAAGGTCCATTGTCATTGCCTTCCGGGACAAGGGTTTGACTTTGGAAAAGCGTTACGCAGCGGAGGGGAAAAGGACGGGTTTTGCGCGGCCAGAGGACGGGGGAACGTCGAGGCAGATCAGTCCCTAACGGTGAAAGGTCTGGGGTCACAGCGAAAATCTAAATACTCCGACGGAGGTTAAAAAAATCTCGGAAGACGTATAAGGTGTAACTTGAAACCCCCTACGGCATCCTTCTGGATCCTAACTAGAGGGTCCGCATCTTCGTACATAGTAAGGTTCTTCCCAATCTAGGGAAGTAAGAAACCCCCGTTGCCAGAACTATTTTCTTGGACAGGGGAAAGACGGAATGGGGCGGGGACTATATCGAGCGACTGAAAAAGGATTCCTCACAACAACAAGATTTGGGGGAAGATGGGGAGTACCTTCGCTCGTGATATGTTTCAAAAAAAGATACCTTCGATGTACGAGCCGAGCATCGTAGCTCTTTAACTAGTGAAGGCCGGAGGCCGCGCTGGGGAAGAGAGCAGTTCACTGCAAGGAGCCGCTTCTCCTCCTCTTCCTGGGCATCGGCGGGTCGGAACAAAGGTCCGTGGGGGGGGGATCGAAATATCCACAAGTACGGCGTTGATCTGGGGGGGAAAAGTTCTTCTGCAACCAACAGCTAAGAGCTTCATCACGAAGCGGGAAAAATCAGGCCTCTCAAATCACGATCCCCTAAGAAGGGCGACACCTCAGACCAGACAATCTCGAGGCGCGCTGCTGGAAAAAATGAAGTCTGCTTGGTGAGAATCCACTAGATCGAGTTTTAATGGTGGTTCTTCATGATATTAAAAACTCTCTGAAGGGAGGGGCAGCATGGGGGAGAAAAGTTCAGTGAACCAGACCGGAGGAACCTTATATAGTTCCTTACTGAAACGGAAAGTCAGTGCATTTCCAAAGGGGGAAGAAGGGATACATTTAGTAGATGGGGGGGGAATGGGGGTATCCATTTCTAGACGGTCTTTGTAGGTTAGGAGGCAAGGACTCTTGAGAGGGTTTCGAAACGCGGCATAAGCGATTCCTGAAAATGAGAAGCCGAACGCGGTGCGAAGGGGCG
>Ga0179593_1551684_pt1 | contig 16190 bp, 14 predicted proteins | sample CZODoug2_1_08_16_FD_185931 | JGI IMG/M metagenome (GOLD analysis project Ga0179593, IMG submission 185931) | Vadose zone soil fungal communities from Angelo Coast Range Reserve, California, USA - CZODoug2_1_08_16fungal (PacBio error correction) | ecosystem: Environmental > Terrestrial > Soil >...
GGGGCGGTCGTCTAGTGAGTTCAGAAAAAAGGGATAAAAGAGCTGAAAGGGGAGACCTGCTGTTCGGGGGCATCACAGAACTCGGGTCAGGGGGGGGGGGATTAAAAGAAATCATCTTCGCAAGAAGTTCGCAATCATTCGCTCAAGTTCTTTTACTCAAGAGATAAGAGCCTATACTCTGAAAGATCGGGTTCCGGGAAAAAGAACCGGGAGACCGAAATCTACTGCTCATTTCTCGGATAAGAGAAGGATGACAAAAAGCACTTCCAACGAGGAGCCAAGGGGGGGGGGGGGGGGGGGGGGGGGGGGGGGGTTTTGGGGGGGGGGGGGGGGGGGGTGTTGTTTTGGGGGGGGGGGGGGGTTGGTTGGCGTTTTTGGGGGCGGGGTTGGGGGGGAAGGGGTTTTGGGGGGGTTTTTTTGCCTCTTCCGGAAACCCCATTCTCTCTCCGAACCTTTTCTCATTCTCTCCCTTCTTTAGACGGGAACGTAAGCTGTCCGGATTCCATATGAGTCCTTATGATGAGAAGGTCAGGAGATCCTCTATTTCAAATCGATGCATCATTTTGGGGGGAAGAAGCACAGGAGCGGACTCTCTGAGGGCGTATTCCGTAGTCATAGAATGAGATACCTTTTCTCTGGGGTATGGGGGGGGTACCCAGCCTTTCACGACGCCCCTAAGGGAGGGACGGGTAAAAAGGGTGGGATGTGCTGTCCACCTAGGGAGCTTACTCCTGCTCTCGAGACCACTGGCATACACTCTCGAAGGTGTAGAAGGCCGGTGGGCGTTACTTCCAAAACGAATAGGTCAGGGACTCGTATCGAAGGCGCACGGGAGGCCATTTTGTTGGAAAGTACGTTTCCGATCGACAAAGATTAAGGCTAGAGGACTGATTCGAGGTCCTCTCATAGGTTGCTCTAGAACAGTGAGCGTCAACGGGATTCCTGAGGCTCCTGGGTCTCGGGAAGGGCATACTTCCGGGGACACGGGATCAGAAAAGTGAAAAGCTAATGTAAAGCCTACATCCTGCCTAGCCTCAAGGAAAGCTAGAGCCTCAGAGTTTTCAAGTTATCGGCACGGATACATTGAAAGACTGGGCCGTGGGCGGGGGCTAAATGAACTGCCTAGTTCGCTCTGTTCAGGACGGCCAGAAAAAAATCTGAGTCGGCTGGAGGCTCGTAACTTTGAACCCTCTCACTCCTGGGCGGGTGGGTAGGTCGAGCTCGAGAGTCTCCTTTCTCCTCCCGCCAGTGGCAGTCGACTTGACCTTGCCTTCCTTCCTCTCGTCTCTTGGGAACGCCTTTTTGACTGGGGGGGGGGTTCCCCTGTAGCTCAGGACTTTGAATAGGAGAGTCACCTCCGGAGAGAAGCACATCGAAAAAAGAATTGTCACAGATCTCTTTCCCCGACTCCACACGGCCGAATCAAGCGGGGCAAAGTAGAAAAGACCGACACGCCTCGGAAAGAGCTCGTTGAATGACGGAGAGCCAGGCTTTGTTAAAGGCGACTCGAGAGGGCAGCAGACCACAGACAGAGAGGTGGTCAATTGTCACGACCATGAGGGGCGATTATGCGGGTGGCTCCTTGGTCTAATTGGACACGTCCGTTCACTCCCTTCCCACAAAATGCGTCAAAGCCCGGTTCTGAACCCCAGCCTTTCATAAAAAGTTGAACGAGAATCCAGCGTTAGACAGTCCGCCTGCAATTCCTATCTAAGAAATCCATACAAAGAAAGGAATGGCACGATGAGCTTTGGAAGGGTTGGAACCTGGTCGGAAGTCCGTGAATAAGGAGGAAAGTTGTGCAAGGCGCAGGGAGGTCGGGCAGACCCTCTACCCCCGGCCGAGTCCATGGGGAGGACCGTGATCACCTCGCCTGAGCAGCAGACCGAGGTTCGGAGAAAAGAAAAACCTTATGTTTGGGCCCACCTAGATGGGATCATCAGCAATCCACATTCTTGTGAAATTTATCATTCTCGGGAAAAAGACACGATCGGGAACCTAGCAGCGAAGTCATTTAAGTCGCCGGTCAGAACCGGACATTCGCCAGGGAGTTCAGAAATTTCGGGAGACTTCCCCTTAAAGGGTGGAAAAACGGGTCGGGTGTGATCAGGGGCTTCCAAAACCGTATGCCTCTCTTCAGGACCGAAGTGAAGACGAATCGGTTAGGAGCCTGATGACTTATCTGCCGGTTAACCGGAAAGCCAACGCTGAGAGGAACCAGGAGGGGGGAGGAGCTATCAAAAAGAAAAAAAAAGGGTAACTGGTGATTCAACCTCTAGGGCGACATCAGGAGTTAGCCTAACGGAGGGAGGCTGGAAGAAAGGAGGTTCCCGGGAAAGACCGCTAACTGGTAATCCTATCTTACCGGAGAGGAACGGGAGTAAAAAGCCCACATAGAAGAGAGTCGTCCGATCTTAAACTAACAGAAAAGGAGGAGATCAACAACACAACGGAGGCGGGGAGGAGAGATATTTTAAGGGGGGCCGAGCGGAAATGGAACGAAAGGGACCTGTTCGTGAAAAAAAAAGTCATTCGAGGGAAAGGGGAAAGGCAACCGACTGGAGCCCGGTCGAGGAGAATCTCGGAGAAAAAAAAAGTTCGGCCGGCATCCTCCCTGAAGGGGAAACGTAAGCGAGTGCCTCCAATCAAAAACCGTCCTTGTTCGAACTTTATAAACCTACGGGAGGGGGAAAAAAGGGATTGAAGAAAGAGGGGGGATAAAACAGGTCTGATTTCGGGGAAGAAAGCATTGAGAGCGAAACCCACGGATATGCGGTAGCCAACTTAAGTCGGTGATAAGGCGGAGACGTTTTCCAAAAATCTGGGTGAGGTCGATGATCGAGAAAAGTCTTTACTAGCGCGAAAGGAAAGGTCATACGGGTCAAAATTGGGGAAAGGGATTTACGTAACAAGCAGCATAAAGCATTGACCTTATGAAAACCGACAAAAATAGTAAAATGCCAGGAGAGAATTTATTTAACGAACTGCCTTAAAGAGATACGGAAGAATTGCACTGTAATGGGTCGAGCTTCTTCCGGTAGGTCCTAATTTAAGGGACTACAAGGCTGGCGGTCCGGGAATTGATACCAAAAAACTTCTTTTTCCGAGCCCCCCAGGAAATTTTTGGAAGAGGGGCGACTAGGAGGGGATTGATGCACTTTCACTTCCGAAGCTCACAGGGCACTGGGGGGAGAAAAACGGGGGGTGCTATTGCGGTGAAAAACTCTTATCAAAGACACAGGGGGCTCTTTCAAGTGAAGAAGGGAACTCACTCAGAAGGAGACCGTTCCTACCACAGACCAAAAAAAAATATCTGTAGGACGGAAGATTTGGGAGAGACTCTGGGGGAAGATCTACAGGGCTGTCTGGGGAAAGCCTTGGATTTTCGGGAACAGGAGAAGAAAATCGGTGTGGGAGAAAAAATTCTTTAGGCCCTTCCTTGGAGAGAGGATATTGGAAAAAAGAGGCTGGGTGTAGTTCTTCAAACGTTAGTAGGGTCCAGGGGAAGGGGGGGGGAAACTCGAAAATTAGAGGAAACTACTACTCTTCAAATTTTCAAAATTGAAGACCCTAGAAGGGGGACCTCGAGGGAACTCTTTTTTTTGAATGCCTTCGAGAGCGAGCTCAATGGAAATGATAGGGGGGGGCCCATCTTCCAGAGTGGGAGCTCCGAAAAGTAGTGGGGGACGCGCCGGGAAAACGGAAAAAATCGAGTCGGGGTACCTTTGTGAGCAACCCGGCGGATGAAAGGGGGTGCGGGACATTGGGCTTCTCCCCCCCTGGCTTTGAACAGAATACATGGAGGGCTCGCGTCTGTAGAGACTGAAAAGAAAATCTGGGCTCGGGAGGGTTAACTTCTTAAACTCTATCACATAGGGACCACTCAAAGCGGAAAAAGGAGGGCACAGGGGGGAGGAAGCGCAAGCCGTCCCCGCGAAGGGGAAAGGGTGTCAGGCATAGCCAGGGGCCACGTCTACCTCTCCTGAAAGGAGCATAAAAAACTGGGGAGAGAAGGACTCCCAGGTCTCTTTTGGAAGGACCGGGCCGACGGAGAGCCGGAGTCTTCTCATTCTTTCGAAAAAAGTTAGGGGGACGCGTTCAAGCTCGGGAGGAACCCGGTATTCGGAAGGTCTAGGGACATCCTCTGCAGGGAGGGTCGCTCAAGACTAAAACATACAGAGGAAGATATCTCACCCTTGGAGATTCTCATAGAGATCTTCAGGTGGGCAAAAGGGTAATCTAGATAGGAAAGATCTTACTTGCACTGCAAGGGTCTTCGTGGAGGAGCATTTTTGACGTCATTTGGGGCCCACTGAAAGCCGGAGAAGAGTCCCCAAATCTGGCTAGGTCTCCCTCTCTCGTTTCCTGAATTCATTCTCCTCGGAAAAGGGGGCCGTCCTCTGTGGGGCCTCCCCCGACGACCAATTTGCTCAACCTGAGAAAATGGGGGGAAAAAGGGAATCCGTCCTTCCTGCATATCGGAAAGGGCACCAGTCTGGGAGGCCGGGAAAAAGGAGGAAACGCATTTGTAAAAAAAAAAGGGGATTCTTCCAAGATGCCTCAGAACAAAAGGGACTCGAGCATCGAGGCTTCGTCCAGATTTAGCAGGAAGCTCAAATCCGTAGTAATAGGGACTCGGCACTCTTATAACCTAAATTTTTCTTCTGGGTGTAATGGTTGGAGGACCATGGGAAAAAGGAAATTAAAAGGAATTTTGTATAGTGAATATTCCCTCTCCCTTAGTGGCTCAGTGGGGTTCAAAAAAAGGAGTAGTCCACGAATCGGATTCTGAGGCTCAAAAAAGAAAATAAGGGTTGAAGGGAGACGAGAGAGGGGTCCCCAGAGAGCCGCGTGCCAAGACTGAAGGGAAAAAAGTCGGAGGCGTTTATCTTTCAAGGAATCTGCATCTAGGAAAGGAGATAGGAGGGAGAAAGAAAAGGGGAGAGGGAGAGCAATTGAATCCTCACTAGAGGAGGAGTAACAAGGGGGGCCAGTTTCAGAATAACATAGGGAATATTAAAGAAAAGATGACATCATCTTCTTCTATTCAGAACGATCATCTCAGGAGGTTCTTGGAGGCAGGAAAAAAGGCCGAAAGGGGGAATCGGGGGGTCCACCCGCACCTATTATCAAAACGACGACTGTCTCCGAAAACTGAGAACTCAAATGAATTCATAAAGGGGAAAGGGGAAGCCTATAAGAGGGGAAACACCATTTGTTATAGGTGAAATGAGGTTTCTCCTACGGGAAAAATAGGAGGAAAGAAAATGGAGCAAAAGGAGGCAGCCATCGAAAGGAAGATCCAGTTGGACGCACATATAAAAAGCCGCGTAAGGGCGAAAAAAGCTGTGCCGCTCGCATTCTCGGCTCGAAAGCGCCTCAACAAAACCTTGAAAATTGGGGACTTCTTGGGAAACCCCCTATTAAGCTGATACAGAGATCCTCCACGCATCCCATCTGATCGTTCTCCGTAGATGTAACTCAAGGTGAGGGCCCGAGCACAAAGCTAAACTCTTCATACTCCTGGGGCGTGAAAGTGAGAGAGATTGAAACGGTTCAGATCTCCTTACGAAATTCATAAGGGAGAGTGGGGGTTCTAGTCATATGATCTGGGGCGGAGTAAGTACACGTACCTGGGGAGACAGGTCTGGCTCTGTCGCCCCTGGGGTTCGCGATCTTTACTCTCTTTAGATAAGGTTCTGGGAGAGGAGAGGGATACCATCCTGCGGAGTCAAGAGTCTCCGTGCTAGATTCTATCCTGGTTCAAAATCTACTTAGTATCGGGGACAGGGGTAACCGATTTCTGGGAATTCGGATGATGGCTAAAGTTGCAATTGAAAGACCATCTCGCTGATCCTTTCCTTCTTTCTCTACTTCAAAACTTCCAGGTCTAAAAACCTCTTGGCTTTTGGGGTGAGCGGCATTGGGGGGGTCTGTTCCAAGTTCTCATAGGTCTTTCAGATCCCCGAGGTTTCCAAAGGAGTTACGCGATGGTGCTGAGCTTGGGAAATCTTCTCCCGTTTTCTGTTCTTGGGTGAAACTTCGTAGCTACTGTTAAGAGACGAACCGTTAAAAGAGGTTCTTCTATTTCTTTCTGAAGGGGAGTTTTACCCCGGGAGGAGCACTCTGAAAAAAGGAGGAGAGCTTTTCTCGCTTCTCCGTCTCCACACTCCTAGAGGGGATCATCTGTCCCTCCGGTTTTCCTAAAAAGTGGCCTTAGAGCGATTCTAAGGGGGAGAGGGCGTACGTATAGGGGAGTAAGATGTCATGGGGGGGACAAGACGAAAAAACCAATCTTGGAAAGCAAAAGAAATCCTTTCTAAGGGTTGCAATTGTCCGAACCCTGGGCGAGGTGAAGAAAGCCCGGAGAGCAGGAACCGTAAATCCCGTTAGGGAAGGGAAAGGGGAGATCAGCAACGAAGGAGCACGGCCTTAGGTTTCGAAAAGGACAGAGGCTGACCTTGGAAGAAATCTAGTCTTTCAATCCCAAAGTTTCTAGAACGTTCACAAGCACTTGTCCGGAAGAGATTAGAGTTGGAGTTTGTCGCCAGTTTCTTAAGAGCGTTCCTCTTCGGAAGGCGGCACAGACATCTCAGGGGGTTTTCTGTCCCTCCTTCCCAGCTCTAAAAGCGTCTCGGCCAGAGAAAGGAACGGACTGAAGTCTGGGAGGGAAAAACGTCTTGGGTGTGAAAGGAAGCTTCTAAAAAGATCCCGAACGCCCTTCTTTTAGCGGGGAGCAATTCTGAGGGGGTCACTCGCGGAGGCGAATAAAATGTACTAACGCGATCAGTGTAAAGCCTTTCAAAGGCTAAAAATGAGTAAGTGCTCGAGTCGTTTGCAGGCACCAGGGACTGGCAAGGGGGGGGAGAGAATCTGTGTCGGGCCTCGTCTAGGGGCCCTTGGAAAGCGGGCCTCTCCGCTAAGCTTAAGGTTCGATCGTGAACTTCCCGAGGAGCTCATTAGAAAACGTAGCAAGGTAGCGGAGACTCAATCCGATATAACTGTGCCAAAACTCGACTGCTCGAAACGTCGGTTTCAAAAAAGGAAAACGGATGCGAAGGAGAAGAGCGTGGAAAAAAACAGGAGGAAAACTGGGTCCGCCCTTTACCTGAAGACCTGGGATGGACAAAGGGGAATCACAAAGAAGTAGGACGAACAGAACATAAAACCATCCTTCGGCGAAACTCTCAACAACCACACGGGAAGTATAAGATATTGTCGGGAAGGAAGTCCTGACGATAGTGTCCTAACGTAGGGACGTGCTGCACGCGACCCAAACCTCCCGTTCGCAGGATCACTTTCGCAAGGGAACCCCGCGGGTAACCGAGCCTCACCGAATCCGTGGGAGACCTGTATAAAAAGGATGTTTCGCGGAATTGAAAAAACACCAGGAGGGGTCTTATGTCTTAAGACCAAGATAAGCTGAAGAAGTGCTACGGGGGACACTGGGGGATGTCGGAGGGGGGTTCCCGATTCTACTGTTCCAAAAAATCTGATACGAGGGAGATACCAATGGAAAAGGTGCAATGCCTCCTAATATTAAACCTACCTCAACCCCCAAAGGGAAGCCGTCATGAAAAGAATCGGACGGAGTTTTTCTAGAGAATTCTTTCACTCCTGAACAAAGAACGAAGATTCGCGACGTTTCTGTCAGGGCTTCTCTCTCGGAGCTGGTCTAAAAGGGCCGAAGGAGGGCTAAGGCCTGGCGGGGGAAATGATAATCATCTTCAGGGTGGGGGCCCATCCCAACATGATGGGCTAAGGCCAGATATTTAGGCTGCCTTGCGACAGTCAGCGGAAAAGCCACTGGTTAGGGTCATTAGGTGACAAGCGAAAAATGACGCAGGATCAGAGCCAACTAAAGACCTTTACTAAACGGACAAAAGGAAGACAGCGAGGGGCTCTGGGGGCGACAGGACCTCGATAGAAACAGCCGCCATGTCAATCGAAGGAACGACATACCCTTATGCTAAGCAGCGGGGAAGTGAATGGGGGATAATGGACGGGCAAAGGGAGATGTCCTGTGGGAAAAGTCTCCAGAGGAGACTCCAGCTAAGGACGCGGGTCGACAATGGCCCCCGAATCAACCAACGGAACGGAGGGGTTTTTCGATGCCGCATCTTCTCTTCGACTGGCTCCGATCCAGAGTCGCGGAAAGGGTTACATAGCGGACTTTCTCCGGACCGCCTATACAAAATGTGGAACCTAAGAGGGGGGGTATACCGACAGAACTGAAATCTTCAATTAGAAGGCTAAAGGAAGTCTTGGCAACGACCACCCCCGTCTCGAAACGCGGGAGTAAAGGTAGAGGAACACGCGGGCGGAAGGACGGGGCGGGCACAGAAGCATAAAAAAAAAAAAACAACACGATGCTCGGAGTGGGGGAACCCCGAAGCGATATGGCTGGGAGAAAGCAATCATGCACCAAGGCGACATCTGGCAGCAAAAAGTCATTATCACGGGGTGAAAGGTTTGCCTAACATCGCAAGCGTGGATTTGATCGATAGATTCTTCGGGGGGCTCTCTCGAGACGTCCGGGTCGAAGAAACTTAGTGGCCTCTTTGCTCTCAGGTAAACACTCGGAGGGGGGGGGAAGGGAGGAACGCAGCCTAGGGAAAGATTCGAGAGAAGTGCGGAGTTGCAAAGTGCTTCTCTGCACCCAAAAGAGAAAAAGGGGGAAAACGACGAGCTCGCGCAGGTCGATATAACGTCAGCTCGCTCTTGCAAAACGGGACATCAACCGGGAGAAAAAAGAGGCTTCGAAGTTCCGGCTTTCCATAAAGGCCACTCAAAAATGGCGTTCTCAGAAGGAATGTCTTCGGGGAGACGGAGTAGAATTAAAAAAAAGAAGGGGGTAATACATCCAGGTGAGCAATCCTGAAAGGGGGCTCGTTAAAAAAAAAAGCGAGAGGTCGATCTATTGAGCCTCTACCATGAACTCGGCAGGTTCCTGGAAATCCACCGGAAGCAAGCCGGAATCGAGGCCAACACAATCGTGAACTTAAAAAGATGTCCGCAGCAAGGAGTCGGCCGACACCGTATAAAAGGCTCCAGGGGAGGGAGAGGGAACGAAAAGCCTGGGAAAGGCGGGAAAAGGGGTTCCGGGCAGGCCTTAGGACGAAAGGGGGGGGGGGGACCGAGAAGTCAGTTGTGATGTTCTAACTCGCATGAGAGGGCACGATTAAAAAAAGGAAAATCGAGAAAATCAAAAAATAGGGCTACTGCTCGCGCGGGATGCAGGGAGGGAAGGAACTCAACAGATCAAGAAGGTGAGGACAAACCGAAAGAGGACGGTCGGCCCAGGAAGAAGACGACTCTTGATAAAAGGATAACTTCGAAAAATGAGCTGACACAACAACAAAGGGAGGAGATGTACGCTCGAAAGGTCAGAAAAAAAAGCACACGCGCGCTGAGGGAACTGCAAGGGTCCTCACGCTGCTCTTCTAGGGATATTACTCCAAAGTGCGCTATACAAGCCAGACAAGCAATCGTGGAAAAAAAAAGGCGATCATAATGAAAAGAGAAAACGGGACCTATATATGAATTTTTCAAAGGAGGCAAAAGAGGTTGGGGCCGCCTCGCACGGGACTATCACGGAAGTAAACTAGCCAGGGGAGGGGAAGCCTATCCCAAAGAGGGTCATCTATCCTACTCAATGGGGTATAACAGGGGGTTCCTGCGGACTCGTTCGAGGAAATTAAGATGAATTTCCTCAAAGGAAAAAAAAGGAGTCATCTAAAAGGGGACGGGGAGGTGAAGAACCGAAGCCTTTTCTTAAGACGAAATAAAAATCTACCTGTCAAGAAAAGAGAAATGCTCTGAGTAAAAAGCTCAGGATCCTCCCCTTGGGGGCTGTCGGGAAAGCCGATTCTCTGGCGGCACGGCTCTCCTCCTCTAGAAAAAAAAGCTCTCTCTGTCACTATCAAAACTTTGGGGGGGGTTCCTCCTGGAGGGGAAGGCCTTGGGAAACTAGCGTTAAAAGCCAATAGTTCAAATCCTGTCCTCAAAAGACATCTCTTACTTTCAAAATCTCCTTACTTGGAGTAGCCGGATTTGGCTCAAGGCTTCTTCTTCCAAAGTATCTGAGAAAGACTTAAGGGAAGGAGAGGGAATCTCGTACCAATTCCTACTTCTTGGCATAGAGGAGGAACGCTTCTTGAAAAGGGGAGGCCATTATCTCCCCATTCGAGAGGGGAAGCGAGAACCGAAAATTAGAGGGTCTTAAGATGACCAGGAAAGGGCTTTGTCCCCCCTTGTTTCAGAAGGGTTGGGAGCAGAAAGGGGGGAAGGTAGATCTTTCGACTCTGTTGGGGGGAGAGGATACGCAAAGGGGTATTCGACTCGGGACAGGCTTTCGCGTCGACAAAAGAGGGGAGCAAGGGGGTGTGACGCTTCTTTGCCGCCGGTCTACTAACACTAGAGAGAGTTTGAACCGTACCGGTACGGAAGCTCCCCCTTGGTCTTTTCTTTTTGAAGAATGCAAGGGAGCTGGTCCTCCGATCCATAAACTTTATTTCTATACCACGCCTCTTAGGGAAAGGGGTCTGAGACGACCTCCACAAGAAAGAGCTCAACGATGGAATCCTTGTCCAAAGATTCTACTAGAAGTGCTCCGTCTCAGAAAAACAAGAGTTGGAAAAAAAAGAAGGTAGCTTGTGTCCTAATATGAAGCCTCTGAAAGAAATTAAGATCTAGAGAGTTAACATGACACAAAAAGGACGTCCCGGTTAGCGGGCGGGACCTGAACAAAAGAAAATCAGGGGGTCATCTCTCTGGCAAAAGTTCTAAGGCAATGGTCTTCGGAGGAAAAGAAAATATAAGTCTAAGGGAAAATGCCGCTAGCAAACGTTTAAGCGGGTGAAGTAACCAGACAAGCCCGTCGAGAAAGAGTTTCCGGTCAGGGTGGTCGTAGGGGCTCATTAGGAAGGGCGGGAGGGACTGGGTCAGCCCTCGCGCGAAAAAAAAAAAGGTCCACGCCTGCAAAGACTAAACCATTTTCAGGGCACATGCCCTCGGAAGCCCGGGTGGGAAGGAGAAGAAGGAATAAAAATAAAAAAGTTTGGGTATGGAATTACCCCGGGAGTATAAAGGCGATCATCGCCAAAGGAACAGCAAAAAGCTTTGGGACTGTCTCCCGTCGGCCAAGATCGGAAACGCGGTAGGGGCGCGCATAAAGACCGGAAAGAATTTCATTCGCAAGTTCCGGAAGGAGACATCACACTGAGCTTTCAAGAAGGGGTGAGAAGGACGTCCATGGGGGTTTTGATGATGGAAAAAGACAGCGTAGAAGGTAATTAATCGAAGAAATCTTCCAGGAGGTGACCGAAAAAACGAGGTAGCCGATAAGCCGGGGGTACCGAAAGGGAGTCGTCTATGAGGTATACCTCAAGAACGTTTGTCATCGGAGACCTGGGAGGAAGGACAGAGCCAGGTAACTGAAAGAAACCATGGGAGGGCCTCGACACAGCCCGGGTTTCTCCAGTAAGGAAAGGGAGCAGTTAGGGGGGGGAGAGGGGAGATGCATCATAAAGGTTTTGCAAAAAAAGTGAGAAACTCGACCGGGATTTATCAGGGGGAGTTCCTCCGGGAGGTCTACGAACAGGGAAAAGAGCCGAGCGGCCCATCCTTCAATCTAAAGGAAAGGAGGAGTATGAAAGGGGGAAGGGGGCGGGAACCGGGGAGGCACTTCCTTGAAGGAAAAGTCCGACTGAACGACCTTCTAACTCCCGGAGGGGCTCACTTTCGAGCTCGGGGAGAAAGAGAGACGAAGCAAACTGTGGGGAAAACCGGTAACCATAAGCGAATAAGGGGTTCTGCGAGAACGTACTTGCAGGACCGGAATTTACTTCAAGAGGATTTCGGGAGGAAGATCTCGACCACGTGCTCGTATCTCAAGAGGAACGGAAAAAATGTAATCAGGGGCAGAAAAACGGTTGGGAAAAGGAACTCGGGGAGAATCTCTGAGCGGGAAAGGCGGAAGGCGGAGACGAGGAAAAAGAACTGAAAACGACCGGCTCAGGACAAAGCCGTAGTCCAGTGCCAACACTACCTCTAGGGATGCCCAGGATGGAAGAACGGACTGCGGAAAAACGAAAGCAGGGAGGAAAGCTCTCTATGACGATGAAGAAAAAATTCCTAATTTCTCAAGCGAAATCCTTTCTGGAGGGGGGGATGAGCAAAGAAAGAGTCGGTGTCCTCCATCCCACAGGGGGGAAAAGGGACTAAACTTTCTGGCTGAAATTTCACTCTAGTATTCTCCGGAGAGGCATTTCTATACAGGGGGGACAGGCGACACTAAGATGGGCTAAGGTCCTGATCCGCACTCCTCTCAAAAAGCCTTCCATACAAGAAAAAAACTTACCGGAGATGGGGGACCTGAGGAAACTGGAGGTGGAAGGGGGGGGCTCGACAGCAGTTATTTACCATGAGAAGCTGAAAGTCTAAAAAATCCAGCTGGAAGTCGGGAAAGAAACTGAATTCACTTTCTCATAGTATTACTTTTCGGACTTATGCGTCGACACCGTACTTCAGGGGGGGAACCTTCTCCCCTTATATACCATCTAATACTCTTCAAAAGACTTAAACTATCACTTCTGTTGACTCTTTTGAATGGGCTTCGTGAGAAGGGGGACATTCGGATATCTAGTCCAGGATTGAAGGTCCTGCCACTCTGATCCGTACTGAGGAAGGACGTGGGGATCCTCCTGTCTGGCTCAGGCACTTGGGTATAAACTTCTTTAAACGACCAGAAAATTATCTCTAACGAAATTATCTGAAGGGTGTGTATGCAAGGCTTGCGGAGGAGAACTTAAAGAGACAAGAAAAGCCACAACCCAAAAATCTCTTTCAAAAAAAGGGTAAAAACGGGGCGAAGAACCCGGAATATGTCGGCCTAAAGGAAAGACTCGTGAGGTCTCAGGAAAGAAAGGGAAAGCAACTCTAGGGAAAAACTTTTTTCCTCAAGATTGTAGAAAGGATTCCCAAAAACTTTTACACTTGGGTCTCTCCGAGGCATGGAGTCTACAGTCAACGTAGGGGGGCAATCGAGGTCTTACTAGGGTCTAACCAGTCTTAGGAGGCATCCCGTCTGAGGGGGGTTAGAAGGGTGGTTCCTTTTAATCCTCTTCGATTCTGTGGGGGGGGCTCATCAGGGGGAGGGTCGGGAGAGAAAAAAAGGAAGAGTTTCTCAGTCTGTAGCGGGCACCTCTATGGTCGAACATGCGGGACCAGCGGAGTGCAGAGCTAAATTGGGGGGGGAAGGAGCGATGGAAATAGGTGCAGGAAGGAAACCACAACCGTCATGGAGGGGAAGACTCGCGCGGGAGGATCTAAACCACAAAACGGCGAAAAAGCAGTCCTCGGTGTCAGAAAGGACAGTCCAGGTATGCAAAGGGGCGTCGGGAGCCACTCTTCGAGCATAGAGGAAAGGCTTCTGGGTCTTCGATACCAGGAGTACTGAGGGATTAGGGTTTCAAGGGGACACCGGGGGAGGCATCCGGTCTATCTTCGGGGGGGGCAGGAGAGGGCAGCAGCTTCTTAGTCCGAAAAGGAAGGAGAAGTCCTACACCTCCTTTATAACCTTCAGGTCTGACTGCAGGGAATGAGACTGATCTTAAGTCTCGTTATAAAGGAAGCGGCCGACTTCCTGTTTATCGAGAGGGGAATGAAACCCAAAGGCGCCGCGCGTGGGGGGGAGGGGGGAAGTCAACGGACACCTCGCAGAGGGGAGGAAATAGGGACTCGTTCCCAATAAAGGCAGAGCTATATGGCGACAGGACTCGAACGAAGCTAGGGCAAGAAAAAAGGGGGGCCTTTTAGAGAAAAGAGTTTGCCTGTTCAAAGGGTACTGAGGGGGTTGCTGGTCTGATCAGGGGGGCTCAGATAAAAAAACAAGGGGATATATATAATGTATGGTCTCTCTGAGCTCAGAGGGAATCAGCGTCTTGGATTCACTACTTTGGAACTTGGGAAAGTAGGTGAAGGTCTTCTATCTGAGATGGATTGGAATAGCTATCAAAAAGTTCAAAAAAGGATATTCGCTAAGAGGATTTCCTCTCTCTAGATCATAATTAGACGGGAATAGAGGTGTGTAAGAACAAACAACAAACGCGCCTTCAGAAGGGAGAAGAACCTTCTGAGGGAAAAGAAGCGAATTTATAACTATCCCATGGAAGAGCAGGCCCGATAAGCCATAGGGGAACTAGAAAAAGTGTATAAGGTGAAATTGAGGTTAAGTTCCGACTCTTCTAGGGGGAGTCCGTGAAGAGACTGGAACGGGAAAAGGCCAAGAGGGATCTAAGCAGAGAATAGGGGACTCCGGGCACTTAAGAAACTAAAAAGAAAGAACGTGGAGAGGAAGAAATCAGGGAGCGGCTCTAACTCTAGAATCTCAGCACTTTTAGACCGTTCTAAAAAAAAGAGGCTTTATTTCTTTGGGAATGATTCTGCTCTGTCTCTCCTCTCATCCTACGATTGAAACACCTCGGGTCGCCGGAGTTTTTGGGCGTTGCCTTAAGAGGAATACGAGGGGGGAAAAAAGCAAAGTCTAAAACTCCTGGGAAAGACTTACGCCTGGAGGAATCGAAAAAGGAGAATCAGAGAGTGCAGTCGTATGGCGCTCTCGGAGGGTGCGCTCGCGGAGCTCAAAAAGTCAGAAAAAGGAAAGGTCGCCCGAGCTTGTGACCAGGCTCGCGAGGGGGGGGAGGCTCAGTTGGGAAGACGTGAGCATCCAATGACGCTTCCAACTAGAAAACGGGGGTCCTCTAACCAGAGGGACGCTTGCGACATAAGTCGGGGCCAAAATTTGCGCAGAGTTGGTTGCCGAAGGGGAGAGGTCGCACGCTGTGCAATGGGAAGACCAGAACAGCTCAGGGAGGAAGGAGTGAGCAGTGCCTACTGAAGAAGGGGGGGGCGGTTTTTGCACGGAGTGCTAGGGGAGGGGGGACACCCCAAAACCCCAAAACCCCAGAGCCTACTAAGGAGAAGAAGCTTTACCCTGAAGGGAAGATCGTACGCTCGTGTCGAGGCGAAGTCACGAAAAAAGAAGGTATCAGAAAAAGAAAGTCCGAGCAGGACGGTATGTCTAGAAACGTTAAAAGAGGGAGTGAAAGTGTCCTAACGCGATCCACTCTCAAAAGCTCTTCCAAATTCTGGGACCAGGGCTCTTGGGAAAGGGGAAAGAATCTTCCAGAACTACCACCGGGTGAAAAAAGCGGGGGAAATTCACCCCGTGGCCTTGTCCGAGAAGACCTGGGGTAAAAGGGGTCCACATTACCAACCTTTCCACTAAAAGGGGTCGCACGTTGAAGAAAGGAATTCGACAATCGACTTCAGAGAGGTCATTGAAAAGTTTCTCTCTCGTTCATCGCGATCGAAGGCAATCGAAGGGGAGGGCCCTCAGAGGTCTATATACCAGAAAATACATAGCCAAGGTATTAGGTTGGAAGAGGGGGTTGTCTTCGAATGGTCTTGAAAAAAATCCGGCGTCAAAAAGCTAGGTGAAAATGTCAGGACCCAACTCGAAAACCAGGGGTCCATTCAAGAGAAAGGATCCTCATTCCTGCACAGGCAACATAAATAGTGGGGGGAGGGTAAAAAAAAAGGGGACGTTTGTAGGGGGACTCTTAGGGGGATTGAGCATCATAAACCGAACAGCCAAATGAGCAACGGAGGAATGGAAACAGGACTCTCCTCTATGCGGATGTACAGAAGAGGAGAGCCTTTCATGCATTTCCCCGGTCCATCCATCTCGAGTGCTCTGGGGGAGTTGGCGGTCACAATTTCGGGGGGAAAAAAAAAGGGGATCAGGTCGCGAAATCTTCGAGGTTCAGGGAAAGTCGTCGGGAAGCCCGGAGCGTTGGGCGCTCATCGAAGGGTAATCCTATGAGGTGCTAACTGGAAGGAAGGATCGGGAAAAAAAAGGGACTAGAGGGGAGAAGGGGGGTACCTCGTATCAAGGGGGGGGGGGGGGAAGAGAAGAGCGCTCCGCCATCAAGGACTGTGTGGTACAAAAGAGCTGCCTAGAGAGGCTCCATGAGAAAAAGAGGGATGCGAAGCGCGATTCGGGGAGAGATTATGAAAGGGATTGGATCCTATCTTACCGTGAAAGAGGGAAACCTGAGGAACTACGTAAGAGGAAGGAATTACAAACATGACCATGAACATCCCATAGGAGGAAAGGGGAACCCCAA
>Ga0179593_1325949_pt1 | contig 16188 bp, 27 predicted proteins | sample CZODoug2_1_08_16_FD_185931 | JGI IMG/M metagenome (GOLD analysis project Ga0179593, IMG submission 185931) | Vadose zone soil fungal communities from Angelo Coast Range Reserve, California, USA - CZODoug2_1_08_16fungal (PacBio error correction) | ecosystem: Environmental > Terrestrial > Soil >...
ATGGCACTCTCTTCAAGCGAAGAAGGGTCCTGACTTCTCAGGACCAAAGAACTGAAGAAAGGGAGGAGAAGGAGGCGGGGAAAAGAAAAGAGGGAACAGGCGGAACTTTCAGAAAGGAGGGGGGGGTGATCGGACTACGCCTGGGCCCCGAGGATGAGAACTTTTTCATAAAAAAGGAAAGTGAGAATTGGGCGGTTTGAGGAAGGAGAGGCGAGAAGAAAAGGAGGGAAAAAGAAGAGACGTCTTTGAGGACTTGTTTGGACACCGCAAAAGAGAAGAAAGTCAAGATTGTCACGAGGGAAGCAAAGTCTCAGTGAAACGGCACGGTGAAGGGGGGTGTCTAGTGGGGTAAAGAGGCGGCGGGGAGCGCACAAGGGGGATGTCGTTCGTCAGATTATGTCCAGACGGAGCTGGATGGGCTGTACCCTAAACGGAGAAGAAACTCAACACCATTCGGGGAGAAAAAGCGAGAGCTGTGTAACTTATGGCCGACGGGAAGAATGCCGAGTGGGGACGGAAAAACAGAAAAAATGGCCGGGAAGTAGGGTGCCTTGACAAAGGTAAGAGGAAGATGAGACGACGCAAGCTGGAGGGAGTAAGATATCCCCTCTGACAGGGGGGTCGCAGGCTGAAAGAGTGAGTGCGCGGGGGGCAAGGGAAGGGGGTGAGGCGTGAGAACCAATGCCGGGAGCTAATCGGCAGCCTGCCAAAAGAAGAACTAGGCTAATCCTTTTGGAGTCCCTTTACCAAGACAGCTCTCATGAAAAGAGAGCGACGGAAAAAAGAAAACGGGCCTTACCACAGTAAACGACCGGAACAAATACTGGCTATAAAAAAACAGGAAAAAAAGTCAGGGGGACAGTCATCCCCAAAAAGGGGAGGAAAGGGTCCACTGGGGGACAAAAAAGAAAAAAGGGAAGGTGTCAGCTGCAAACCAAGGAAGGGGGAGAGGGGGAGGAGGGGAAGATGGAAGGGGCAAGCTACGAGGAAGATAGAAGCGGGCACTCTAGCCGAAGAGGGTGAAGGGGGGGGGGGGGGGAGCCAAAAAAAAGGAGTCCGAAAGGGGGTTGGTAAAGTGTCCGAAAATTAAGAGTGCTAGGGGCCTCGACTATACCGGGGTGAATGAGAGTGTGGTTGGGCTGGGAGGGGAGGGAGGTACGCACCGGGTTAGGCCGGCGAAGTTGGATGAAGAGGAAAAAGGTTCGTGGCTTCATCGGGTGGATGACAGAGTTCAGATACGGGTCATTGATGGAAGATCCAGAAATCAAAAGACTTGGTTCTTGTAGACGGAGGGGGAGCCTTTGAGAGTTTGGCGTAGGATGAGAAAGACAAGGGGAACATTGGACTTCGTAGGTGGAAGGTAAAAAATGCACGGGAGGAGAGTGGCAGGGAGAGGGCAAGCAGAAAAGCGCAGGGCGTAGGGAAGGGGCATGTGACGTGAATGAGAGAGGGGGAAAAAGGGGGTATACCTCGTAGGAAAAAACAGGTGGAATGAATCAAAAAGGTGGTGGAATGGGAAAGTCGTGATCCCAAGAGGTCATTGCAAAAGTTCAGTAGAGGACCAAAAAAAACCCTACGGAGGGAAAGAGCTTACTCAACATTAGGGATCCGGATCGGGGAAAGGGACTCCTCGGGAAAAACTCAGGAGAGCAGTTCGGGTAGAATTGGGTTTACCTCGCATCATTCTAGTGCAGATGTGAGGGACTCGAGGGAAAAGCTTCAAAGGGTGAAGAGAGGCCAGAGCATGGAAAGAGGGGACTAAAAAATTCACTTTGCGCTGCGACAAGAGAAGGTCCTGGGGAAAGGACCGGCAAGGGACGGAGGGGGGGGACGTAAGAAGAGAAAAGGAAAAATCGGAAAGGCAGGGGAAGGGAACCAAAGAAACGCAAACGGCCGAAATAGAGAGGCAGACGCCTTAGGTGAGACAAAAGGGCCGGAAGGAGGACTTGTAAACAGGGGGGGCTATGGCTCTGGACTCGCGGTGGTTTAAAAAGGGAAAATTGAGGTCTAGAAAAAGCCGAGGGGAAGGAGAAAGGGTGGGGGGTGGTCAAGGGGAAAACGAGCAAGCATAAAAACGTCAAAGAATGAAAAAGGCAGTCTTGAGGGGGGAGCCACAAGAGGGCGGGTTTAAAAACTCGGGAAGGACGAATGAAAAACACATGGGAGGATTTGATCTTTCTGGAATGGGGGGGGGTGGGGGGAAGAGGGGTGGGAAAAAAGGTGCCGGGGCGCGCACGCGCCAATACAAGAAAAAACCGACTTACTTAGTGGGGTCAGCTGGGGGTAAACGTACAGAAACATAAATCCGCTATAGAGAAATAGAGGGGGGGTCGTAATGGAGGAGAGAAGGGGGAGGGGGGGAACCAAGTCACCAGTGGGGGCGAACGGGGACTGCGGGACCTCCATGGGAGGGGGGGAAAAAAGTCGGGGGCAGTGAAACGGAAGGACTGTGAAGTCGGGGAAAAGGAAAGAAGGGGAAAAGGCAAGAGTCGGAGTGGGGAGGGGACCTTTGGAACGCATCTTCCGAGAGAGGGAGAAGAATCTCGTGACTAAGGGCCAACAGAAGGCGGTCGTCTACGGCAGGCTACTGGGTTTTAAGGGGTCGGGCAAAAAAGGAGTGGGCTTCAGGAGGAGACATTGAAAAGCGGAATACTCCAGTATGACACGAGAAAAGGGGAGGGGCAACGGGGGAGAAGACAAGAAAGGGGAGGAAAGGGCCACGGAAAACTGGGGAAGTAGGGGAAAAAAAGGAGGAGGGAGCAGCGAAAAAAAAGAGCAAGGAAGAACGTTTGGAGGAATCCGTGAGGGGAGAAGACTGCCGTTAAGAGGTAGGGGGCTCAAGAGATCCGGAGGGGGGAGAGGGTACAAACAAGGGGTAGACTCTCCGTTCAAGAATTATTGTGGGAAAAAGAGGAGTAGGTGGGCGCTGATGTCCATGTCGGAAAAAGAAAACGAAAATCGCAGAGGATGCGAAGGGAAAGAACAGGACGGAAGGGAAGGCGTCAAAAGGCTAGATTATCGAAAAGACTAATTACTTTCTTTCAAACAGGGACATGATAACGAAGTCCATGTCAGTTAAGGGGGATCTTAACTCAAGGGAGAGGAAAAACGGCTTAGCAAAGTAGGGAATCCGTTAAACGATATATCTAAAAGCAGGTCTCAGTCGACCACCATGTCTTCCCAAGGAATAAGAAGATGGTAGTGGCAAAGAAAGTAGTGGAATAAAAGCGGTCATTAAACTGCAGGAAGTATGTTCTTAGTTAGACCGGCGAAGAGTCCCTGTATGTAGTAAAAAAAAAACGTGCCGAGGCCTGCACTAAACGGGGGGGCATGACGGATGAGTTCTGAAAAATGGGACGGGGATTATTAAGCGTAGAAAGTGGAAGTCGTACTAAAGAAGATCTCCGAAGAAAGAGGAGCCTAAAGGGGAACAGAAACGATGGGGGGGAAGAGGACAGAAGGTGCAAAATTCGTAGTATGGAGAGAAAAAGGACCAACTCAGATCTCGTGAGATACAGAAAATCTGGTGCTCTGACAAAAATCGTAACGGGCGGAATTCGTCAACTACGGACTCAGAAGTGAAGTCAGTTGCGGCTCCTAAGGATCCAACCGGGGCTCCTACCTGATAGGGAGATTCATTCCCTGAGAAGAAAGGACGGATTCTTCGGGCTGGGATTCGAGAAAGGCCAATTGGGCAAGAAGATAAAGGGCGTTATGATATTCTTTGAACGTGAAAAAAAAGAATGAAAGGGGGTGAGGGGTGGCATACTGGGTATGGTGCAGTACAGTTTAAGGAAACCTGTGGACCCGGAACACTGCATACGAAAAAAATGGTAGTTATCAGGTCGAACATTACCCGGGAAGGGGTGAGTGCTTGCGTGAAGCGTATGATGGGTCAGATGGGAACACGGAAGAGGGACCAGAGGACTCCAAAAAGAGGAGATTCAAATGGCGTAATAGGGCTGTCATCTGAGGAAACAGGTCAAGCAAGGAGCGCTCTAGGAGAGGCTGGAAAGATCCCAATGAGGGCGAATAGAGAAAGAAGTAAGGGGTCAGGGGTTGAAAAAAGGACGAACGATAACGCTTCCTGAGGGAGTCAGCCTTTAGTGACGCGCAAGTCCAGGAAGAAGACGGAGGGTCCAGCTGAGGGCTCAAAAGAAAAAGAGGGGGCCGTAAAGAGAAATCGTGAGGGGGTTCGTTGGAGCGGTATCGGTAAAGACAAAAGGGAAGGTGGGGCGCTTCCAGCTGAGCAGTAACAATGCAAAAAGCGTGAAAAGGCTGGGAAAGGAAATGGTGTCGCTAAAAAGGGGAGACAGAATACATTGGTCGGCTTTGGAAAGTTAGTAGGAAAAGGACGAATCCTTCAGGGAATGGAAGGGCAGACGTCCGTGCAGGATAGAATAGATTTGGGGGTCTTGGTCGATGGAAGGGCAAATCATTTCAGTATTGAGGGATCGGGATACAACAAAAAAGACGTAGGAGGAGGAAAGGGAAAAGTCCAGCAAAAAGATGGATCGAATTAAGAGGAGGTTCGAGAGTCGGATTATGAAGGGAAAAATGACTTCAACAAGCTGCATAGGCAGAGGACGGGTTGAATCCTACAAAGGGAAAGCTCGCAATGTATTAAGGGGCGTTGAGAGCGAACGGGAAGGAGCAGCATCCAGTGGGGGCCGGAGAAGGGAGGGGTATAAGGAGAGAAACCTCACATCTACGGCCCTAGGCTAGAAAAGCAGGGCGATGGCGGCAAAGGGGATTTCAATGACCCAAAAACTTGGCGCGCCGCGTGGTATAAACGCTCACTGGAGTGATAAATTCAAAGAAGGATAGATAAGGTCTCCTAGGGCATAGACAGTCAAGACGCCAGGAAGGAATGCGCGGGTAAAGGACCATGTAAAGGGAGCTGAAACAGGGTACTAGATTTGCGCGTTTAAAGCTTTTTCGAGGAATCACAGAAGAAAATGTAACCGAAGGGCTCCGGGAAGAATTCAAAAAGAAAGGCTAATCGAATTCACGAGGGGAAAATGTGATACATTCCCAAATGAGACACATAAGACACACAGAGAGGAATATAGCTTTTACCAAGGGATGCGCATATCCCTCAGGAAAGGAGGAAAAACGGCGGATGAGAAGGAAGGTTGCAACGACGGACTAAGAGATAGAAAAACAAGGTAAATCGGGAAATGTTAAAGCGCAAAATTTCTGGGAAAAAAAAACAGGTTTGTAGGGAAAACGAGACGGATTGGGACGAAAGGGGAGAGGAATGTCTCAAAGGGTCCCGGGTGATGGAAGGGAAAAATCGCGAGTAGTCTGACAAACGAAGCATAAGGAGAATTTGGGAAAAGCCTAGATTGAGAGGCAAGGAAGGTAGTGGGGTAGGGTTCCATAAGGGGGATGCCGTGTGCCAAAGGTAAGGGGAGGAAGGTCGGGGGGGAGGCGGCGGAAGAAAGAAAAAAACAGGTGCGTTGAGAAAAATCTGACTCTCTTTTTGACGCAGGGGGGGGAGAAAAATCGGGATGTCAGAGGTCAAAAGCAGCTGTGGTTGTCTCTAGGAAGGGGGGCGCTCACGATCTAGGAAGTTGACGAGGACTGAGACCAGGCAAGGGGGAAAATGGACGGAGGGAGGAAGTGGCCGTCGATGGGGTCGACGAGGACGCTGGAAGGGATCCGGACGGGAGTTCCAAAAAAATCAGAAAGTATCGAATGATTATAGCTGTGGCGTGGCACCGAGCTTTCAGAGGGGGGGTCTGGGACCAATCGCGGAGGGGGGATCATTTAACTTGGAAGAAGAGATTGCCGTCGAGGGGGACACCCTGGTTATCGGGGAAGGGTCAGCTTATAAACAATGGGATGAAGTTGCGAGGTGATCAAGGACCTGGAGGCAGAAAAAAGGGGTAAAAAAGGGGATGGAAAAAGGAGGGAGGAAGTCGTCGTGACCGGGTGCGAGGGGTTGTATCAAGGTGAAAATGAAGAGATAACGAGGGGAGGAGATCCTGAGGTACACCGGGAGGGGAGGAAGGTAATTGAGCCGGCGAAGAAGGAAGGACCTGCGACGATGAAGGGGAGAAAAGTACTACAGGTGGGTTTAAACGAGGACGAAGGGGAAGAGAAGAAAAAGGGGCGCCGTCGGGGAGCGCATGAAAGAAAACATCCTTGACAACAGATGACTTCGCTGTAGACGATTAGCCGAACATGTTTAGGGACTGGGCTAAAGGGGCAGATAAATCGGATGAAGATCGGGGGAAAATAGACACGAAAATGAAAGGAAGGTCCGATAGAGAATCACCGGAGCGGAGTAGAAAAAGAAGGGGGAGGCCGGATTAAGGATGGACGAAAGGGGGGCCCTAGGTGGCGGATTAGTGAAAAATTAGTCGCAGTGGGAAAACTGGAGATGTGAAGCTAATGTAATAGTATATTTATCGGAGGGTTACGTAAGAGCTGGGGCTGTCGTCTCGATAGTACAGGGGAAAAAACCCTAGGCGGGAGGAATAATAGAGGTCCTAGTAAGGGCGGTAGGTTGGCGGGAAAAAAGTGAAAGTTGAAACAAGAGCGGCCGAACGGAAAGGGCCGGTGTCTACACTGAGCGGACCGCGAAGCGAGGAGCCATAAAACGGTATCTTCTAGACAGAGCAACTTTCGTGATGGGTCCGGTGCCACCCACCCCTGGCTAGATCCTGGAGTCGAAATCAAGGAATGAAGAAAAAAAAGCCATCGGAGCAGCGGCCCATGACAAACTTCTGCAAAAAAGAGATCACGGCGAGTGCTGGGGATGGGGGGACATCAATATGAGGGGAAGAGGGAACGGGGCATTTCTTGAGAAGCTGTAGGGGAGCTGGAACAGGGGGGGTAGAGAGAAGGCCGGCTGCACGGGAGGACCTGTAAAGAGTCTCCTCTAGGAAGTCAGTGGGAAGTAGAGGTCCCAGGCTTAAAGGAACTCTGCAAAGACGTCACTAAGGAAACGGGACCAAGGCCGGGATGCAGAAGCGGCATGCAGGAGGTGGCAGGGACTTATTGGGCATCCAGGAAGAGGGGATACCACTCGCGAAAAGGAATCCTGAGAGAAAGTCGTTCGAGGGGCGGGGGAAAGGGGGCATGGGACGAAAAGAAGAAGGCTCTGTGGAGGGGGAAAACGGGGGGCCAGGGTGGATTGTCCCGCTGGACTTCAAGGGGTTGAAATTCCCAATGTGATGGTAACAACTTTTATGGAAGCAGGGAGAATTTGTTTCGGCAAGGACTGCGCAAGTTCGGTGGTACGAGGGGGATATAGAGGAGGATGTCGCACCGAAAAAGGAAAAAAGGCGAGTTTTTCGGAGGAGTAGTCCAAATCCCTTGGAAGCGGGAAATAAAACCAATGAGTGGGGGGTCTTCGCCATGGAGGATGAGTCCTGGCCTGATGGGTCCACGATGAGGTAGAAGTTAACTAGAGGGGAGGAGGCAGGAAGAAGTTGGAAGTTAAAGGGTCTCACTCCGGGAGAAGGATCCTCGTGGAATAGTAATGATAGGGTTAAGCAGAGCCAAATGCGGCATGGGTATGGGGGGGTTAAAAAACCGGAAAAAAAAAAATCATGCTTAACTTCTGTAGATCTCATCCTCTTATGGCTGGGGGCATGCGCGCATAAAGCGCCGGGGGAGAGGGCAGCTCAGGGGTTTGGCAGAAAAAGAACGGGAGGGTCCCCCTCATTTATTGGTGGGGGGAGGGAACTTTTATTTGGAGGAGTTTTCAGCTGTCAAGGGGGGTCGGGATAGCAAGTACTTGAGGGTTCTGGGATGGGGACGGGGAGGGATAATTCCGCTAGGGGGAGGCAGTCCTGACTCATACAGAGCAATGTCACACCGTAGGCGAGAGGGAAGGGGATCAAGGACCGGGCGCTTAGCGCAAAAAGGGGCTGGGCTGGGCAGACCTTGATCAAAGACAGAAAAAAATTTGGTGTCTGAAATCTCGCTGGTAAGCCGGGCGTGAAAGGAAAAGGCAAAACAGGAGAGGGACGAGAAAAGGAGAGGGAGGAGGGATTAACTATTAAACCTTCTAGAAGGGAATATCTTGCAGTAGGGGCTCAGGCTTGCGGAGACCTCTCTGGAGGAAGCGGGGGCATCAGTGCCATGTGAGGGGGAGACTTTTCCCGCCAACCGAGGGGGGGGGGGAAATCCTCATTTGAGGAGGCCCATAGGGGAAATAAACTAGGAGATCTAAGCGGAGTGGGGTGTTTGTAGTTTTATGAAGGGGTAGACGAGAAAGAAAAATCAGGAAAAACGCTGGACGTAAGAACGCGAAAGCCAATGTCTAAAAGCCCTAGAAATCGTGAATGAGATCAATCGGAAGGGAGGGAAGATAAACGGCTGGAAGGAGGAAGGGAACAAAGACTCAGTTACCTTTCTGATTGAGGCGCCACGGCTATGCAGCAAGAGAGAGGGAGGGGAGGGACCAAAAATGCAAATGCGCTCTCCTTCGAAACCGTGGCGAGAAAGCGCCAGGCGAGTTGGGGGACATAACAAAGCGTGCTTAACAGAGGGACTTGGAGAAGTGGGGCTTAGGTTTTCTAAATTAAAATGTTCCGGGAAGGGGGGGGGGGAGGAAGAGGGATTTCGCGCCGCTGTAAACCAAAAAGGTCAGAAGGCGGTAGCGAGAAGAGATTCAAGAGATCGGAAGAAAAACAATGATGAGGAAGAGAAGAATAAGTGCTCCGGGCGCGCTACTCCGCCGGGAAGGTGTGAAGAGGACGAGAGGGCAGGCTGGGGGCGGCGGGAAAGCCTCGCCAAAGAAGTCAACGCCGGTAGCGCCGCGGCGGTATGGTGAGCCTACCTCTCCCGGGGGAGCTGCCTTGTGTTCGGGTTTCAAGTATATAGGCAGTGGGAAAATTGTGTACCGTGGAGGGGGGAGACGCCTGAGAAAGGTTGGCCAGACGGAAAAAAAAAGCAAGACATGAGGCGGCGGCGCTGGGCATGGCGGGCAGGGACATGAGAATATCAATCTCTTTCGGAGTGGACAGGAAGAAGAGTCAGACGCTTGGAGGGGCGTCGTCTGGGAGAAGAAGCCAGCGAACTATGAGAATGGCTACCGAACGAAGCGAATACGCCGATACACCACCAGTATCGGGGCGGAACAGAAACTAGTATTTTCTCGGTGATGGACAGAACTTAGGGAGGAAGGAGGGAGGTAAAGGAAAAAGTAAGCGAAAACATGGGACTTGGCCGACGAGGAAAAGAGTTGGACCAAAACGAGAAAAGACAGGGAGGTGGGATGGAATGCACGAGAAGAAGGGGGAACAGGGGAGAATCATCTCCGAGGTTAAAGAGGCGGAAAAAACAAATCCGGGAGGGTCTAACATTGAGGTCAAAGGGAAGGGTGGAAATGGAAGCAAAAAAGAGGGGGGCTCCTAGACGGTCATGGGGAGTGACAAGACTGCGGGACGCCGAAAAGGAGAAAGAGAAGGGGGGGAGGAGGAGCTTGTACGATTGAAAACATGAAGCTCTCTCCAGGAGAAGCACGTTAATCTGAAAGGAGAGAGGTTAACGAAAGAACGAAGGGAACGCTCCGAACAAAAAGACCTGGGCAGATAAACCGAAACCCATGTTTGGGAAAAAAGGCCCCATAGGCAGTTCGCATAAAGATCCAATGTGCAGACTGGGATTTCAAATAGGGCAGAGTCTGCTACCTGAGGGTAACAGTGTTAAGATGCTACAGGGAGACAGAAAGTGAAGATGGATGGGCCTCCATCAAAGAGCCGACTTGGGAGGCAATGATCCACAACAAGACGGGAGCCGAGGCCCGAAAAATTTATGTATAGTTGGGGGAAAAGAGATGGGCTAGGAATCAATGGATGGAAGATAGTATTTGCGCTCATGTGTAGAGCGTGGGCCCAGGGGGCGTGGAACCGAATGAGTCGGCGCGCTCCGTTACAAAGGAAGGCTTGAGAAAAAAAGAAAGGGACAAGCGGGGCCAGGGTCCTCAGGAGTGGTCCTACCAAACCCTTGTTCGTGACAGAGTCCGTGGAGGTAGGCAAACAAAAAGAAGGACAGAGTACAGCAGTTGACGCGGAGCGCATTGAACCAAGAAAGAAGGGCGAAAAACAACGACTTGCATTAAGGGGTGTGGAACTAAAAAGACTTGGCATAGAAAAAATTCTGGGTCCCCCTAGGAAAGGCGTTCAATCATTGGAAGAGCGGATCATCGTAGAAACCACGGACCCATGCGGGGCACAATAGATTCGGCAACAAACGGAATTTGCCCGAAATAAAATCGAGGCCCAACCGGGTAGGGACGAAAAAGGTCGTGACTGGTAAGACTCCTCATTCTGCGCGATGCGGCAAAAAGAGAGGCGATGTGACACCGGGGGGGAATTTCGATGAGGTGGGAGGGGGGGCAGGTAAGGGATCAACGAACCCAAGGGGTCCTGTCTGAGGTCGGGAAGAAGGAATTTAAGGGACCTTTGTGAAAGGAAAGAATAAGCCGGCAATGCGCGTAGGGAGGCGAGCCCGGACGACGGGAAGGGACGGAGCGGAAACTGACAGGACTAGGGTGAGAGCGGCCGTACCTTTACCTGTCGTGCCTGAATTCGTGTGGGGAGGGAGTGGGGGGAGGATATCAAGGCTTGGGGGCAACCGCTTCGGAACCGTAGTAGCAGAAAAGGTGTGGTGGTACTGGGAAAGAAGGGAAAATAAAAGGGGGAGGTAAGCCTGAGTCCCGGAAGAATGACGACTCAAGGAGCGAAGGGGAATCTCTCTGGAGAGTCGGGGGCGGAACAAAACACGGGGGTTTCAGTTAGGAAGGAAGAAGGAGGGTACATTCAGACGACGAAAGAACACCTAAAAAAAAATCTAAGGAAGTGCATGGGGGAAGCTGTGGGGAGAAAGAGGGGGCAGACGAAAAGGTGCAAAGGACGAAATGCACCTCCAAAAATATCAGGGAAAAGTGCGATGTAATGCCGGGTGATGGAGTGGGCAATGTGGGGAGAGGAAGAAGGAGGCGAAGCTGCCAGACAGGAAAAGGGAAAGAGGGGTAGAGGGGAAAATCATGGGACGGGGGAAACTTGGGAAAAAAACGATAAAAGGGGATTCGAACTTGTAGGCGGTCTGTGCGACTTGGCCTGGGGGCGCTGAAGAAACGGAAAGGGCCCGGGGGTCTCTTAGAGAGGGAGGGGCACGATACTTGTTTGAAGAGGTCACGCAGGCCCGGGCTGGTTATCGTAGAGACAAGACGAAACGCCTAGGACGGAAACGGACCGGGAAAAGGTGGGCGCCGGAGTTGTCTCCTTTTTCAGGGGTGGCAGCAAATCAACGGGGGGGACATGACAAACAAGGAGGATAGGTCCTGCGCCGGTTAGTATGAGGGGGAAGAGAGCGGCAGACGATTCAAGGCATGCACAAGGTAATGCAAGGATGGTAGACAGGCAGAGGAAGGGAAAGATCGTGAGATTGGCAAGAAACGGAAAAGCAAGAAAAAGGAGGAGGCGGGTTCGGCGGGAGCGAATCGAAGAGAGAAGTGCTTCGAAAGGGAAATGGATCCGCCATGAAAGACGGAATCGAACGCAAAAAGGGATGCGAGAGGAAAGAAGGGAAAGTAACAGTCACGCCAAATTGAGGGGACGCCGGCGGGAGGAGATACAGGGGAACCGGGGGGGGTCGCGGCGACACTGGACAAGGGCGCACCTGCAGATCCAAGGGGTAGCGGGGGAGTCAGGCAAAGGTCGGTAAATGGGGAGAAGGGTCTGGCGAAAAAATCTGGGGCAAGAAAAATCTCGGAAGGGCAAGCGGACTGGGGCCGGCGCGCAGAAGAGGAATCTGATTCATGGGCTCAGCGCAGATGGAATCGGGCGAGGAATCCGCGCGCGAATGGGGGGGGGTGAAGGGCGAGCAGTCCACGAGAATAGTAGAAAACCTGCAGCTCAAACTCAATGGTCTGGGCTCGGCTACAGGATCGAGGGAAGATGCTAAGGCTAAATTGCTGCACAGGGGGGGGGGGGGAAGAGAGGGACAGTTGCTTCCTACGGACACAACAACGGGGAAATAGGAAATGGGTTGAGCTTAAGTAGAGAACGGAGAATGTCCCTCTGGGAGGAGTCCAATTGGCCCAGTGATCACTGCGGATTAGGTGGAGGAACGGTGGACAGGGGGGGAAGGGGAAATCCATGTAGGATAAATAAGGTTGTCACTAGGGTGATCAATTAAGGGGGGACCATTCCCTGGCGTTGCTGATAGCATGGCCCAGGGAGCCGAGGAGGAAGAGGGGCTTCAGCTTGATAACCGCCATAACAAAAAGATAAGGGGCAACTTCAGTCAGGCAATATTCGTTCGGAAAAAAAAACTCTACCAAAAAAAGCATCGCTCTCGATGGCGACGAGCAAGGGAAAGACGCGAAAGTAGCATAAGGGGTGCACGGGGTCCTTTAGTAAGAAAGGGGGGGGGTTAGGCTTAGGGTGAAGGAAAAACTAAGGCCCTGAACTAAGAAAGAAAAGGCCGTGGAATGAGAACAGGCGGGTCGGTTGCCAAAACAACCGGCCCAGGCGATCAAGAGCGGGCTAAAGAAGCCAATGGGGAGGAAGGGTAAGGGTGTTCTTGGGAGGGAGTGGGGTATGGAGCGGTGCTCGACATCCAGGATCGTCGCCTACGAAGGGGAGATATGTACAGGGGCGGCGGATGTTTCGGGTTTGGTGAACAGGAAGGGGAAATCAAATAAGCTTTTGGGTGAAGAACTGCAGGGGGGGGGGGAATTCCTGATAGGGGAATAGTGTCGTCATTACCTGAGAGGTAACTTCATTAGGAATGGGAGAATGACCTCAAAAGGAACAGGGGGGAGGAGGAAATCTAGATGAAGGATCCAAGCAGAATCGGTTCTCTTGGCATGACTACTAGGGGGTCGAGGCGTAAAGAAAATAGGTCCTAAAAAGAGACAAGAGGTCTTCCGGGATGGCAAACGGAGAGAAAAACGGACAATGGGGGGGGAGAGGGGAAACCTTTACTATTAGACTGACTTATGGGTAGGGGGGGACAGCGGCAATGAAAGCAAACAGAAACACATCACGAAAAGATGAAAACTGGGGCACCGGGGTCGTTGGGCATGAAGAAAAAGAAGAGGCTTCATAAAAGTGGCACTTGCCCTCGTTCATTCTTCCTGAAGGAGTGGGTGCTGGGGGAATAAGGTAGAAACGTTCTTCAAGCATAAACCGGACGTATTGCGCCGAGGGAGCTAGTCTCAGAAAATAGGGGAGCGCGATGACGGACCGGGGGGGCAGGCTGAACAGAGTATTTAGAAGTTGTGGCAGGGTCAGGTGGCTTTCGGGGACTCGAACGAGGAAGACAGCTCCGTGGGGATACCGGGCGCCATGGAGAAGGGATCGTGAAAGACGGTGTGTGGGTTCCGCGGTAGCAGGCATCGGCGGGAAAATCGCCAACGGTTCTTATAGGGGACACGGCAAGAAATAGAAAATCTTACTCTCAACTTAAGGGGGGGGAGGGAAAAAGAAAAAAAGAAAGAAAAAGGAAAGGAAAAAGGGAAAAACAGATAAATTGGGGGCCTCGCCCCAAGGGAGAAAAAGTGCGCCGGAATTAACGACTCGAAAAATATGCGCCGTGGCAAGAGTAGGCGGGCCGCCCGGAGCGGGACAAGTGCCGAGGCAGAGCACCGGGTCAAGGGAGTCTATCAGAGAGATGTTGCTCAAGGAGGAGGGAAAGACGGGGTCGGGTGTTAAAGAGGGGTGGCCGAGGGTCTGCGTTGGGGAGGGGCGAAAAATGTCGGGCAAAAAACGGGGAGGAATGGAGTATATAGGATGAGAGACACTATCATCAAGGGTGATCTGCGGCAGAAAGGGGAAGAGAGTCCGCTGGGGGGTGCAGAGAGGTGTTGGCCGAGAGAACGTCCGTCACGAGCGCGTGATGGGGGTCAGAGATGAGAACGCACAAGAACCGTCTGTTCAGGTTTTCGGTTGAATTCCTAAGTGGTGTTGGTCGCCGGAAGCGAAAGAGCTAGAAGGGCGGGAGCAGGCATGGGCGAGGGGAGGAAATGCAGGGGGGTAACAGGGCGTTACAGATCGGCAATCTCAGGTCGGCATGTCTACTTTTTCAAGAGGAACTTCATTTCGCTGTCAAGGGCCCCGCGAAGAGCCAGACGCAGAGTTCGGGCAAAAGCAAAAAATGCGAGATAGCGAGGCACGACGGGAATAGAAGGCGGCGAAGCGTCGGAGGGGGCAATGAGACCTTGATCTTGAAAGTAAAGTGGTGTCGGAAAGGGAAAAAATTTGCAGGCCACGGACCCGGGGCGTCATGAGTGGCGGCCACTGGAGTAACGTTTAAAAAAGAGGGGATAAGAAGAGGGGGCATGGTTAAGTTCTTTTGCCGTCGTAAATGAGGTTAACGACGTCCACAGTGGGAAGAGAGCTATGCCGCCCAGGATGACAGAGGGAAAGCGGGCAAAATGCAAGGAAAGCGCATACTTAAGAATTACGAAAAGAATTTACATCCTACGTTAAAAGGGATTTCTTGTCGGGGAGTGGGATGTAGATTGGATTTGAAAGGAGGTAAGGCAGGGGAAAGTCAAAGTAAGTCTATTTTAGGCGGAGTGGGGTCTTAGGGACAGAGAAAATCCAAAGGACCCCCAGTATAACACAAATGTAGTCGGTATGTCGTTGAGGCCGGGGCCCTGGGGCCGAAAAGGAAAGCACGTGAGTACACTCAGAAAGAGGGGGGAGGAAATAGCTGTCTTTCCAGAAAGACGTTGGGGGGGGAAAGAGGATAGCCGGTCTGGGGAAGTAGGTGGGGCGCGACACTGGCTCCAGGTCCGGAGAGACAACACTATTGCCAAAAAGAGAGGGAAACCATATCACCAGTGCACTAACGGGGGGAGAACGGAAAGCCGGGCTTGCGTCATCATTGACGTATCGCGGCGTGTGAGAGAGAAAGGGGAAGTTGCGATCGGAAGGCGGGCTGCGTGACCGGACAGAAGGGGCTCGACTTAAAGGGAGGGAAGGAGCGCTCTCTCGGGATATGGTTGGTGCTTCCAGCTCTTCTGGTAACTCACGAAACGGGGGGCTTGGCTCCGTCATAAGCAAAAAAATGAGGAGTAAGGGGGAAAAAAACATACCTCTACTCTGATCACGATGATTAGCTGGCAGATCATGTATCACGTGGACATGTGTCCGTGAGGAAAACGGGAGGGACGGGGAAATTGGTTCGGAAGGTCCCGAGGAAAAAACGTTGTCGATGTTGAACAAAGCCGTGATGGGGGGGAAACGACAGGTATTATGCAGCGGGGTTTTTCGGCCGGGGGCCGGACAATGTTGTGGTGGACGTGGGGTCTGTCGGTTAGGTCAAGGTCGCACGCGAAACAGTTGATCGGGGAAAGGAGATTGGTCAGGGGGAGCACACAAGGTACCCGTACTTAGCAACCGAGTGTGTTTTGGGCAACAAAAGGGGGAGGTCCGACCGCTGTGGAGGGGGCAAGAGTGAAGTGAAAGGGAAACAGGGAGCTAAGGCCGTGAGACGCTCATGGAATCGGGTGCCGGCAGTGTGCTCAAGCCAAAATTAGTGGGCGAGGATCGGTCTATTCGGGCGGAAGTGAAGTTGCATGGGGGAGAGGGGGAAGACATAGCTGACTTTTCGTATGTGATTTAGAATGGCTTAACGACGGAAAAATCAGGAATAAAAAGAGCATCCTCGAAAGGCAAAGGGTCGTCGGTGACCAAAATGGGCGCTGCATGAAGACTACAAGGGGCAACAAAATCAGGGTTCGCCAATGACAGGAAGGGAGAAGAAGAATAAAACGCCAGCTAGGGAAGTGATAGTGGGATCGAACTTGTATGTTGGCGTTGGAAGGGGAAGAACCGTGAGGGTTTTGGTGGGCAGGAGAGAGGTGTAAAAAGGGTCATTTTGAGGGCATGGAATTCACAGTTTCGTCTTCGGAAAAACCGTCGCCTACAGAAGGATGGTCGCTGAGCAATCGGAAAGAGGGGTCAAAGGGGGACAGGAAAAAGACGATAAACGGGTCAGCGTAGGGCTGGTGGTGTTCTCTTCGGGATCAGTGTTTTTCGCACGGGATAGGACTTGTACGGCCGGAGAAGCACGATGAGGACTTGAAAAGGGGGGGTGGCGATGGCGGGAGGCGAAGATGGCTCGAGAGTGGGGGTCGGGAAAAGACAAAGATCTCTTTCTGGGGTCGTGACCAATTGGGGAGGATGACTGTTCCCGCCACCGGGGATCTAG
>Ga0179593_1361615_pt1 | contig 16188 bp, 16 predicted proteins | sample CZODoug2_1_08_16_FD_185931 | JGI IMG/M metagenome (GOLD analysis project Ga0179593, IMG submission 185931) | Vadose zone soil fungal communities from Angelo Coast Range Reserve, California, USA - CZODoug2_1_08_16fungal (PacBio error correction) | ecosystem: Environmental > Terrestrial > Soil >...
AAAAGAGGGTTGTGGTCGTACGGAAAGAAAAAAAAAGGTGGGGTTTCTTAGGGTCTGTCCCAAAAAAAGAGGAAGGGGGCCTTGGAAATCATGCGCCGGAAATTCATTGAAAAAAACGGAAGACCAAAAAAATACTGGTTTTAAGGACCGACTAGGGCGGGACAAAAATCGGAATGGAGCAAATGCGTTCTAAGGGGGGAGGTCAGACCAAGAGACAGGAGAAGGGAAGGAAATAGTTGGAGTACAAATGGAAGACGCTAGTCATGTTAGGTCTAACTCTCAAATGAAAACTGCGGGGGGGAAGACGGAGGCAGAATCGGTGAGAACATATGGGAACACAGTGATCAGGTCCAGGGAAATGCGGTATATCGCCCAGATTAAAGTAAGGGACGGGGGGGTGGGCCAAGAAAGACGTCGATTGGAAAAAAGGGGGGAAGGGAAAACGTAGTCTAGGGGAAAAGGCAAATATCGCTCTTCTAGGGGGGGCTGGGTAGGGTGCAACGTAACATGAAGATTGCGGGGCGAAACGGACACTGATTGGAAAAGGGAACGAGCGGGGCCCGCAAGGTTCAAGGGAAGAAAATTAGTCTAGTGGGGAAGTAGAATGCAAAAAAAGCGCAAGGACACTCAGGGGGGGGGAGAAATCATGGGGGTGCAGCCGTTGCTGTCTTCAGGATGAGGGGGGGAGGGAGTTATTCATTGTGGCCTGGAATGTCACTTTCGGGCGGGGAAAGGAAGGAGGGAGATAAAAAAGAAGAGGAAAAATATTGGACCTATCACTAAAAATAAGCCATCCTGGATTGGGGGGGAGAGGGGGAGAAGGAACAAAATCGTGAGGGAGCCGAAGAGACATGAAAAAAAAGTCCATTTGAAGCTGGCAAGCGCGAATCCAGAGGGAAGAAAAACCGTGAATGGAAGAAAGGATGGGGCGGAACGCGACGATGAGTTTTATGAATCTGTGAAGGGAGGGAGGTAGGCAGGGTGAGAAGCCAGTCATTACTGGGTACCAAAACTCTCCAGAAGAAAAAGGTGATTTAACGATTATTGATCAAAAAAGAGGGGTAAGCAATCACAAAGGGACCTGATAAGAAGTTACGGGGATGCGAGGGTAATTTCAGGTGACAAAAGAATTTCATCAACAAGACTGGGCGCAGGTTACTTGGAGCTAGACAAGAACTATCCGAAGGAGTACAACGAAGAAAGGACGCGCAGAGAAGGATTTTAGGGCGGCTGCCACGAAAAAAGGGAGTAAAGATGCGGTAGGGGGAAACTGGAACGCACAGTGACTGGGTGGGACGAGAGGGGTCGGAATGGGGTTTAATCAACGCATCTCTAGGACTGTTGTCATTGTTAATCAGGTTGTAGAGGGAGCGGTGGGCGAACGCAAAATTGGGCTTCCTGGGGAGTGTGGAGGATGACGGCCTGTGACTCGTTACGCCTTTGAAGATTAACAAGTGGGGAGCTTGCGTAAATGCACGTACGATCCGGTGCAAAATTCTTCTCACAGAAGGGAGGAAAAAGTGAAGAGGGGGGTCGGGATTCGGACTTCGTAATCTCGTTTGAGGGGGGAAGCGCCTCGGGAGGCCAAGAAGCTCACGTACACGATGACCGCTGCGATGCAAAAAAAGAGGTCCGGAGGAAGATGAAGTCCTTTGCAGTACTCGCGATCGAAAGAAACCTTGTTAGCGCAGGGGATAACGCAGCATCGATTCTTTGGGAAGGGAGGTGCAAACAGCCACAGGTGAAAAACAACTTAAGACGGAGGGTCATATGCAGGGAAAGTCTACAACTAAGAGCGAGAAAGGGTCGAGCGCCTGAAGCTTGCGGCAAAATGAAAAAAAAAGAGCGAACAACTTGAAAAGTCACTGGGTTCACTTCTTTGGAAAAACTGTGTGGCAGAATAACTTGAAAAAGAGGTTGAAGGGGTTCTCGTTCGCCTGCTGTATCTTCGCGAGAGTAAACTAAAGGAAGAGCATTGGGGATGGACTTTCCCCAATGGATAAACAAAAAGGTGGGAACTCACACAAAAGGTATTGGTAGGCGCCTCGGAGTCCAGCGCTTCTTGTCAGGGGAGAGGTGGGAAAAAGTTGGAAAGATTAAGGTCAAGTGCGGGGGGATCTTTGAGGGTCGTTCTGAACCGGGAACAAGAGTGGTTCCGTAAAAGGGGAAAAGGGGCAATGCTGACGTTAACACAGCGGCGGCGCGTTCAGAAGAGGGGGAGGAAGGTGTGGGGGGGTGACCTTCCGTGTTTCACACGCAAAAGAGAAAAAGAAAACCGCCGGGAAGCCAGACACAAGCGAGAAAAGGAAAAAGACGGGGAGGAAGGTAATACAAGGGGTTCGAGCTCATAATAAAAAAAGGAGGGGAATGGGTTGTTGTCTAGCCGAGCGTGGGTGGAATCCGGGCCGATCATCAGCAGGGAAGGCAAAATAACGGAGCAAGGGATTTGAAGGAAGTGTACGTTGAACCGGAAGTCTGACGATAAAAAGGTTAGCTCGCTGAGGTCTGGGGGCGGAGAACCGGGTTCGAAAAAGGACAGAAAAAAGGGATTCCGGTTAGATGGGTATTCGGGATGGTTGTTCGCGTCTGGGGAGGATTTCACAGACCTGGATCACCAGACGATTGAATAGAAAAAAAGCGTACTGTGGCATTTCATTTTCCGAGGATTAAGTTTGTGATGGAAATAGAGCTCAACACAAAAAACGAAGAGAGAGATCGTCAAGAAAGGAACCTACGCGGACAGACAAGGTGTTGATCCCATCCTCTGAGGGGGGGGGGAAGCAATGGATGCCAAGAGGGAATAAATAAGACGCTCAACCATCTCGAACCGCTCAACGGAACGAAATGATGCCACTTGTCTTGACCGGGGGCTCCGCCAGCGAAAGTAGAGCGAAATCGATACGAGTTCCCGGGAAAGTCCACGTGAAACTGGCAATTCCGAGACCGTCCGGAAGCCAGGCGGAGACGCCAAACGGTCCCAGAAAGGAAACAATCCCCACACAAAACGAGGAAGAACTCGAAACCGCGTCTTCAGAGGAAAGGCAGTAATTGTGGGACAAAGAAGATAGAGCTGGGTGGGTCACGAGTTGACTCTCAAAAAATGCGAAAACAGCTGAAGGAACCCAAACCAACGGCCACGCTCGGCCGCGAAGCCCAGGGGGGGATCGGGGGAAAGGGATCAGCAAGTCTATGTCCAGGAGATTAAAAACGCCACCTCCAGAAGTGTACACAAGTAAGGAAAACTTACAAAATTAACAGATAACGAAGTGAAGGCCATAACATGGACAACCTGGGGGCACCACGCAAACGGAAAAAATAGATACGTACCGAGCGAGAAAAGGACCTCTGGGGAGGTGGGTTTGGAGTGTAATACAAAGTTGTAAAAGTCCCGTGCAGAAAGGGGTCGGCGCCGGCGTAACGCGCGCGAAGATCACAGGGAGAAACGGGCCTAAAAAGACCCCGCGGACATCAAAGGCAAGGCTTCGCCCATTCGTCCAGAGACCATGAAAAATTTCCGTGTAAAAACGAGGGAGGGCCTGAGCTGGGTCCCTCAAATCGGAAAGTAGCAAAACGCAATAGCGGTATGGGTAGAGAAAAACAATTGCTAGCCGCGGAGGACGGGGGGGTTAAAAAAAACGGGGGAAATTCGGGCTGGTGGGGGGACCGTCAACATATCGATGATGTACGGGCGATCCCCAGGACCGAAAATACTCGCGTGACAAGGCAAGGACTCAAGAGGAGAAGACGCGATTGGCCGCGAGCCGATTTCATCAGAACTCAAGTGGAAAGTCAGCAGACAAAGCTTGCAAGAAATTACAACGCGACCGGCCGAAGAGCCAAAAAACTATTTTAAAGAGAACGGACAGACGGCGGCAAAGGGAAAATTGTAGCGGACGGGCAGGAACCGCAGATAAAAAAAAGTGTTAATTGCTCAACGGGGAGGGGGTACGAGGGAAAAGGAAAATACAGGGAAAATGAAAACAGGCATCAAACCATCAGGAGAAACCCTGCCACACAAAAAAAAAAAAATCAGAGAGCGAGGAGTAAAAGAAGTAAGCCGCTTCGGCAAAAAACTTACTGGCCGGGTTCCAGAACCGAATCCGCTTGGAAAGGTTCGAGGCAGAAGGGGCGTCAAAGAGAATAGAGAGAAGTGGTTCGTAGTGGGGTACTCCGGATGATAGTTGGGGGGAGAAGAAGAACACCGGAGTCAAAAATGGCCTAATCTTCCCAGGAATTGCGCGTCAATGAAATTAAACAACTTGGAGCATAATGAAGGAAGCAGGGGGAAGGGGAGCAGACGATTAATCAAAAATAAAGGGGGTTTATCAGAGAGGCAAACGCCATTCGGTCAGTCTGTCGAGGGGGGTAACAGCAAAAAAACGGCGTCAATAAAAAGGGAAGAACTGCGCCGCAGTGAAAGAAGCAAGTCGTCGCTGGGGAAGAAGAAAGGGGGGAAACTGGAAGGTATGGAGAGTTTGATCGAAAAGGATCGATGCGGTGACAAGGGAATATGTAGTTCGTCGAAACGGCGAGAGAAAATGGCTAGGCTCGATCAAAACTCCCTTGGGCGTTATGTTGAAAAAAAAACGAAAAAGGGGGGAGGCACACGGGAGGGGGGGGCCGGATCGCGGCTGAGAAGCTTCGAGAACCTTGCGCAAGGGGGTTAAAGGGACCAAATAAAAGCATCTCAAAAGGAAAAAAAGGGAAAAAATCAAATTTTTCTGAACCAAAAACCAGATGCTCCGAAAAAAAAGTCGGCGCGTTTGAAATGGAGAAAAACCAGAAGGAAGGGCTTATTGAAAGAACAATGCTTGGGGAGCGGCGCGGTATACCTGGGAAAAAAGAAAGATTAAAAGGTTCGTCCCCAGGGTCAGCCGCGCCGTGCATTGAACAGAAAGCGGCAACTCGAATCTAGTGCAGGTTCACATCGCATACAAGAAAACGCCTTGGCAATCGTACGTCTTGGGGGAAAAACCCACCACCCGTCAACCAGAGGGAACAGGCAAGCAGGGGCGATTAAGCACCGCATTGGGGGACGGGGGGAAGAGCACAGGGGTCAAAGCGGCTAGACACTTCTGCCAGCCGTAGGACCCGATGGTTTCAGTCGGGAGGCGACGGCAAGCAAGAAAAAAAGAAGAGCGAGTAAGCAAGCCCACTGTGGATCTTACCACCTATCGAACAGGCGAATCACAGAAGGGAGAACAAAAGAGGAAACATTGGCGCCACAATTCCGATTTGAACCCCTCGTCCGTCAAAGAAAAAACAATTAAGCATTTGGGGTGCTTCAACTCTGAGGTCACCTGGAAATACGCAAAGGGGAGGGGGCAAAGTAAAAGGGCCGGACTCTTTTGGGTGAAAATAAACCAAATAGAACAACAAAAAGAGGGTAATTTTGCGGCAAAGCTGCTCAAGGGATAGAGAGAAAAAAAAAAACGGAGGAGAAAGAAAAGTAAGATAAGGAGAGGGGGGGGAGGACCGGAAGAAAAATGGGGGGGTCTTATGCGTGCGGCCACCAAAAAGAATCACAAAAAAGGGAAGTGGAAATCGCGGAACTTCCAGACGAGGCGGAATAAAAAAAAAGGGGAGAAGGGGGGGTCAGGGCTTACGGAACAAGAGGCGGAACAAAAATCTTCAACTGGGATCAATTTCCGAGCTAGTGGGATGGAACGAGTCATTCGCCGGGAAAGGATAGGGGAGGAAAAGGGGGTGGGGCGGCCTTACCGAAGGGCTGGATTTTTCGTGTCGGAAGGAGGAAGGAAAAACGTCGGAATGCGGCTATCAAATCGGAAAGAGGGAAAAAACGTGGTATCGGCCGGAAACGGGATAGCGCCCATGCTTGACTGATTAAGCTTGTACTGGTGGGGGGGAAAACAAGGAAATCGATGGGCAAGGCGCTTGTAAGATTATCGAGGGGAACCTGAAAGAGCATCGCGTTCTCGGGGAATGGGGGCATCGTAAGCGGAGGTAAGCTGCTACCCTTTACTGGCGTATGGGAAACGCTGTAGAGCAGCTGGGGGCCGAAAAAGAAAGGGGTCAGCAGAATATAGGCTAGTGGGGGAGACGGAAAACGATCCGGCTAAGGGTGTTGACGTAGCCTCCTGTGGGGGCAAGTTCTAACGTCCATACACATTTCGGGCGATGCTTGGAGTTTTGGGGGGACAAAGGGTATGCCAGTGCGAGGTATCTAAGGGAGGCATAACGCGATCGGCCAAAGTGTGCCCGGGGACGAAAAAGCAGTCCAAGACGGAGTTGGGGGGGGTTCGCGCCGAGCCAAGAAGAAAGCACCGGATGCGACTAAAAAAGAAATATGAGAGGCAACTCGAGAATCGGGAGATGAGGAGAAACCTACCGTCATTGCTAAAAAAAAGTAACTCGAAAATCAAGGATGCTTGATTAATCTTGGACAAGAGCTCAAAAGGTTAAACGGTCTAGCCAAAGCATGAGGAGGGTAGCAACAAAAAAGATCTACATAAAGAAAAGGGCCGATTTCTGGAGAAAAAAAACGAGGGAAATAATCGTGGATCCACGTACCTGGATCAAAACCCAACATAAAAGGAGATGAGGGGAAGTTTTATTGAAGGGGCAGAAAAGGAATTGCAGTAAGCCGGAAAATCGTTGAGAAACTGTAAGTGGGGGATCTCTCCACGAACGTCACAGGAGTAAAACTACACCAATAAGGGGGGCGCAGAGCGGTAGTGGCGCGGCCTGCCACGCAATTGAGCATGAGTCTGAAGTTTACTGGAAAAACAAGTAAGGACGGAAGAGGTCGAAAAAATAAGTGGTTTACTCCTCAAAAAAGAAGCATGGGGGTCTATCATGGTGGGGTCCAATTCTGTGAGAACGGGGGGTCAAAATTCGTCCTGCTGGGGGAAAAAGGCGTTACTTAAGGGAAACGACATAAGTGGGAAGGTAGGCCTACGTTTTCATCGGCAATACTAAGAGGCCGGCCGCATTTCTTCTCCCAGAAGAGATAAAAGGACGGTTTTGGCGTAGCTGCGGCTTGGAACTGTTGACGGATCCAGCGGGGGAGGAACAAAAAACTTGCATATCGGATGGACCGGAAGTCGAATGACGCCAATCGATCCGGCAGAAGAAAAGGGGAGAAAGGGAGGGAGACCGCGCGAGCGCCGGGACTTTGCAAGGGGAGATAGAAAAATAATCGGAATGGCCGGCGTCTCCCATAACCCTGGAAAATAAACCAAGGACTCAGGTATAGAACATTGGGGGGAGCTGCTACAACGAACAGAAACATTGCAAAAAGCTGAAACTGAAGTGGGCAAAACCGCTTCAGCAAAGACGGACCGGACCTTGAGTTCAAGAGTGGAAGATGGTGCGAAGACAGTGTTGACGGAACGGAGGTGTAAGGGTTCGCGTGAAAAGCAAAAAACTGGATAGGAGAGGAGAGGGTACTCACACGGCGCAAGAAGTTGCGGGGGAAACAGGACCCACAGGGGCATTAAACGTTTAGCAACGCAAAGACCATAGGGAGTTTGAAAAAAACTTATGACGAAGAGGCTGAGATGTGCCAGTGGAGTGTAGGGCAAAAAAAGGGGGGGTTCAAAAGGGGAAGGGCCGTCAACGGTTACGGATTATGGGGGGTTGGAAGAGGGGGGGTTCTTAACCTGTGGACAAAAAGGGGAGGAGGGATTTGTGGGAGAGACGCCTGGACATCGTTCTTCTGCCAGTTCCCGGCGGCGGCAGAGTGGAAGGTACTAAGGATCCGGTTGGTGGGACCTCGAGGGTGTCCCAAGCGGAATAATCAAAGAAAAAACTCGAAAAACCGAGTGGCCACAGCAAAAAATGTACGGCCAGTCCTTGTCAGAAAGATGGGGGGTCTAGAGCTCGAATAGCGGGGGTCCGTGGATGGGGAAGATAGTGGAGGTATTGGACTCCGTGGGGGATTCCGCGGCGCTTTCAAGGGAAAAGGGAAAAATTAAGTTAAAAGTGAAAAAGGGGGGGAACTTTCCTGCAGGAAAGGTGGAAAAAAGGAGATAGTGTCGAGGAACAGGTTTCAAGAACAAAGCAGGATGCCCGTTGTCGGAGAGTCGAGTGTTTTTAGAGTGAAGGGTGGAAAGGAAAGTGTCCGGGCAACTGGACACAAGGGCATGTGGATGGTAAAAAAGAACTTGTTGTTTCATAGGTCAAAAATATTGCCCACTACTCTCAAAAGAGGGAGCTTGGTGGGGGGGGGGGGGCATCTCTCGATCTTTCAATCCAACTGAAGACAGAACAAAGAACTGTAAAGTGGGGATAAAGACCATCGCTTTTAGGCACATGAGGAACTCTCTCCATACAAGCCGAGCAAAAAGACCCGCTCAAAAGGAGAGGATGGTTGGGGGGGGTCTTTAACGGTACCCGCCGCCAACGCAGCGAGCTCAAACCGGATAGGAACCCGTTAAAGTAAACGTCAACGTAAATTTCATGGAAAGCCAACGGGCCTCGAAAGCCGAAAAAAGGAAGGAAAATACCGCATCTATAAAACAATCACCAAGGTAAACATCAAAGGAGATGAGGCTCTAGCGACAAACACGAAAGGGCCAGAAAGGCCGTATTTGGGTGGAGTCCGCAGGGGGAAATATCCGCGGTTTAGGGTCCGCGCATCTGATAAAGAAAAAAACAAACGCGAGAGAGGAAACGGTAACGGGCAACTCAGGGTAAAGTAAGCACAAAGGGCGAAGTGCCGAGGAAGGGAACAGCAACCGAAGAAAGGTGTAAACGGGGAGAACAGGACAACATAACAGAGACGAAGTGAGGAAAATCAGCAAAAAAAGAGTGTTAAACACTCCCCTGGAAAAAAAAAAAATCATCGAAAAAAATCGAAGGAAATCCCCTCTGAGGGTGGGACGGGGTATAAAGTTTACTGCCTCTGGTGGGGACAACACCCAAGGGGAAACCAGGACAGCACAAATAATAAAGGGGCCGCAGGGGAGTTAACGGGAGGCGAAGATCCCGTGCGAAAAAAAGAAAAAGATGTCGGTCAAGCGGGCTTCCCAAAATTCGGGTCAACACGAAGGGAAAAGAACTTGAAACAGAGTCTCGGGGGGCGTGCTGAAGGGGGAAGCAGGTCAGGGAGCTCGAGCACAAAAAAGTCGCGATAGTTTGTGAGAACTCACATGGCATATACCGGAGACGGCCTTTGTTTAGGGTCCAGGAGGTCTGGGCCTGGGCCGCCAGATAGAGGGAGAGGCCGGCGCACCAAAACAGGGCAAGTCACGGCCATAGCATCTTCCGAAGGCAGAATCCCAAGGAACCGGACCTCGATGGCGCAAGTACGCTGTCTCTGGGGCGATCACGGGAAAGGTAGGCAAACCCTCGCGAAAGAAATCTACTCCAGGCTAACCGAAAACGCTAAGGTGGAACAGGGGAGGGAGTTAGGAAAAGGGGCTCGACGGCCTGCTCTAGGGATATGAAAACGTTTAAGGACTACAAAAACGGCGGGGAAGCTTACCAGGCAAGGTACCCACCGGCATTCACCTCAGGAAGCAACAGGTCTCCCTCGGACTGTCTGGACACCAGATAGAAAAAATGACTCGAAACTCTCTTGGTGAAAACATACCAGGAGAAATAGGGGGAACCCAGTGAGGGCGGTACATTAAAACCTACCGACAGATGTATCAAACTATTGGCAGACTAAAGACAGGAATGTAGGAGCTAATGGTCGTAGTACGAACTGGATGGAAATAGGGAGGATAAAAAAGAAAAAAAAAGGACGGATTAGGGGTACATTCCTTGAAGGGTCTGTCATGAAAGGTACCAAAATTCTAAACCATGCTATGATACGGTAAGTGGGCGGGGGGAACATAGGATCAGACCTTTTTGTTGATCAGAAAAGCAGGAAACGAAACTGCAGTAGCTTTCGAGTAGTGGAGAAAAGGAAAAAGCTGCGAAACAACAAAATACAAATTCGGGGAGTACAGGATGAAGACAGCATTAGTCGCTTGAACTCAGACGGTGGAAATTGCATGATAAAGTTATCTACCGATAGCGAGGGGCCAGCTCCCAAGCTGAGGAGAATCGGAGAGCGATGGATGTCGCGATCCAATGACCATTAATGTGCCAAGGGGGAAAAAAACGTTCTTACGGTCAAAGGGGGAAAAGAATATGCTCTGAAGTCAACGTCGAGATACCTGCGAAGGAAGATCAAGACACAAAAAAAAACTATCGTCAAAACGGAACGAAGTTAAGAAAAATGGAGGACACCCACCAGCTACAAAAACGAGAAGGGGGAGTATGGTTGCAAGGGGAATTACAATCCACTAGCCTATATTAGAAAAAAAGAATTGGGAACGCGGTTAACAGCGGTTCAAGCCGATTACCGGGGGGAGGGAAATAAAACAAAAGAATTAAAAGACCACACCCCCTACACGAAAAGAAAACGCTAGTTCCAGTTTCAATGCAATTCCGATCAAAAAAGGGGCAATAGAAGGCTGGGTAGGGGGAGGCCCACAAAAACAGTTCCAGCGAAGAAAACAGGGGCTCTATCCAAATTGTTCCGGAAGAGAAACCGGTTCCCCGAGGGACCGCTTCTGGGGGAAAGAAGACGTATTCCCTAAGTTTTCATTCTGCAAGGAAGAAACTAAAAAAACCGCATCGCGGTAGAAGAAAACTTGTCTCGCCAGAATCGGGGCCCGGCGGAGGCAAATAATGGTGGGAAAAAAACGAAAGAACAATCGGATCCGCCATTTGCCAAGAAGAGGGGGGGGCAGCCAGAGCCCGGTACCCGCGAAAAAACAAGGGGGAAACATTGGTCATTCAGAGACGAGGGCCAATTCCGCGTAAGATGCAAAAGGAAGGAAAGAGGTGTGGTGGACAGACGAACTAAAAACAACCAAAAGGGGATACAGGCGAAAGTACTCGCTCCTAAGTAAAAAAAAAGAAGGAAGGGGGACGAAAAGAGAGGAGAAGGAACGAGGGAGTTCGCACGAAAAAAAGGGGGGGTAGTAGGCTTCCTGAAAAAAAAATTTCCGGATTTAAAAAAGGAAAAAGGAGAGGAAAAAAAAAGTGAACAGTGCATACGAACGGAATACATAATACTGGTGGGGACGCTGGGAAAGGGGACGAGCACGTAATGGACAGGAGCGAGTGGGTGCAGGGTGAGAACAGAGGGGCAATTCGCCAAAAACGGGCAAGGAGAGTGGGGAGATACAAAGTGGGAGCTTACCGCGGGATGCGAATGTGGTGAGGGGCTTGCAGGAACAGAAGGAAGTTGAATAAAGTGCAATAAGCTGTAGCGCTAGGGGAAAAAGGGTTATCTTAACCCAAGAAAGAAGGACTCGCCACTGATGGCGTATGAAACGGAGGGACTTTTGGTTGGTTCCAACACCCTGAAAGGTCGTTTCAACTTGGGCTCTTGCGGACCTTATAGGGAACCGGCCCGCTCATTAAGGGGGGAGAGAGCGATTGGAGTTCAAAATCACGGCATTCTTTGGTAAACTGAACTCGGGGAAAGACAGGGTATGGAAACGCTTTCTAGCCGGCGCTGGTCCCGCAAGACAGGTTCATCCTAAATCGAGGAAGGAGTGTGAAAATTGGCACACCTACGACACAAATCTTGTTCGGGCTCTGGTGGGACAAAAAAGGGTGGGAAAAAAACTGGGTCCATTACATGGGGCGATGCCCTTCTGGGGGTACGGGAAGATCCGTGCGCAGGGGGGAGAAGAGTCCATCGACGCAGAGAAGGGCATCGGAGTTTTCAAAGAAAACTAAAAATCCAGCAATAAAGGGGTGTGAAAGAAAAGGGGAAGCGCTGAGACTAGCGACGAATCCAAGAGGGGGGGGCAAAGCGACATTCCGGGGAGATAACGTCTAAACCGACCGAAAAAGGGGTGCTGAAAAGGCTGAGGGGGAAAACAGCGACATGCGTTCCTTTGAGAGGGAGGAATTTGAGGGGCTCGATTGCGAAAGCCTGCTGCGGGGGGGTCCCCCTAGAAGACAGCATTAGTTGGGCCAGGTTTAAATGATCAATCCAAAAGTGGATAAATCTTCGGGATCACAAAGAAGAAATCAAAGAAGGATCTAAAGGGGGGAATTTCAGGGTGAACTCTAAGTAGGGCAAATCCGGCAAAAGGGGTGCAGTTAGTATCCCGAATCTAAAGGAATACGAACAAAGGAGCGCATTAATTCTGGCGCGACGACAATCAAAGGGCTACGACGAGGAGTTACTGACCGCATCGGGGGTCCGTGGTGGACGAAGAGGGGAGGGAACGGGAGGTTAAAAAACTCCGCGAAGAGAGTCTTTTTGGGGAAGAAAGAGTGTCAGCGGCGGGCGAAACTGGGGCTTCAAAACGAGGTGGAAAAAGGATGGCGGACTACTTGTAAATAAATCCTTTGAGGGAAGGTCAAAACAGTCTGCGAGAGTCATTAAAAAACGTAAGAACGTTTCGGGGCCTTCTTCTCAGAACCGCAGGGGGGAGGTACAGGAAGTCGTGTGCGATCTATGCGGACGCAAGTTGCAGTGTCTCGCAAGTAGGAATGCGAGAAGCTCACGGGACGAGGCGAGGAAAAGCGTGGGCGATGCGCCATCTCGGGCCGGTGGGGGGGGGTCCGGCAAGTAAGCGCGAGCGCCGTTACGGGACAGGTGGCTTAGCATTAAAAAAAAGAAATCTTTTTCTGAAAAAGGACAAACAGAACTCGGGAAATAAAACAAGGGCTTCGGGAGTGAAGAAATGCAATGGGGGATCGAAACTATCTCGACTGCTCGATACTGTCATTAAAGGGGATGTCCCAAAGAAAAATCACGGAAGCGGCAAGAAAAGGAGGGGAAGGATTGGGAAGGGATTTGCTAAGACTGTCTTTAAGGGACGGCTTGGAGTGCGCTTTGCCTGCTTGATAGGCGAAGATTTACTAAAGCTAAACGATCCTTGGGTGGGTGCGAAAGGGGACCCGAAGGGACAGTCAAAAACCTTGGGAGGGAAAAAAAACATCCGAGATTTGCATTAAAAAGCAAGAGGGATGCTTGCCACTTGGAGGTGGGCCAACAAGTTTCAAAGCACGGCAAAGGAGTTATAGGTTTGGGAGAAGGTTCTGAACCTGTGAAAAGATGGGAGGAGGGTTGTAACTTCCGCCTGGCCAATCGAGTCAGGCAAGGGAAAGAGCGGGAACGCGGCAAAATTGGGGGGGGAACCACACAGCGGGGTTTCGCACAGGCGCTCAAAAATCGAACAGGATCGACTAGGGAAAACAAAGGGCGAAAAAAATAAGCCGCTGATTGAAAAAGAACGCAGGAAATCCGTACTCTCTCTGATGTGGGCACAAGGGTTTGTGGTTTCTATAATTGGGGGGGGAACCGTTGCGAATAGACGACTTGCACGCTAAGGGCAGGGGAGCTTAGGGGGTTTCACACTTGACGTTTGGAAAAAGGATTCAAAAAGAAAGGGGGGGGTGGAACTCAGGGCGGGAAAGCTGGCGCGAAAAAAGTGAAAAAAAGAATAATGCACGTGAAGTTTGAAAGGGAGTAGTGTTTTTCAAAGAAAAGCGAGTAGGAGGCTGGACTCCCAAAATGGAGAAACAGGAAGTGGGATGGGGAGACAAAAGTAAGTTTGTTGTTCATTGGGAACAACGACATGAATTGAAATCAGAGATCAAAAAAAACAACTGGATGGGAGATAGATTTCATACACTTGCCGAGCGCCATGAAAGTAAGTGTTGAAAAAAAAGAGGGTGGATACAGTGCGGCCAGCGCCTCATAAAACAAAACCGAACTCTCAAACTACGCCCGCTACAAGCACTCCTGGATGGCTGGGACACCGGTTCACCAAAGCCAACGCGGAAGCGTACACACTTGCAGGAAAAAAGTCCAGAAAAAGAAACGTTCAAAATGAAGGAGACACGTGAGGGTGAGCACCGCGATCGCCCGAGGGGCAACCTCAGAACCTAAACGGGAAAGCCGCGATGAGAATAGGAGCACCGCGGGTCGTCAAGAAAGCGGACGGCAGGGTTTCAAAGAGGCCAGAGCGCGCGGTTTAAAAGAGGTGTCATAAAAGGTGTAACAAGCGAGGGGTCAAAACGAAAAAAAAATTAAGAAACGCGAACTCTCTCGGGACGACCGCACATGCGATGTCCACGGAGGAAATAAAATCAACTCAAGAAAGTGTCAACCGGGTCTCAAAAGTCCAAAATAAAGATACGAACGGGGCATCCGGGGAAAAAGAGGGGGCAAACCAACTAAAAGGACAAGCAGCGCTCGTACTCCGATGAAAATGAAATCCACTTCTTTTGCGTGTAATACACGTTTTAAGGGGAACGAGTGAAATGGGCCAAAAAAAAGGATCGCTAAAAAGGGGAAGTACGCTCAGGTCTAAAAAAAAGAATCAGTGGAGAAAAGGCTAACCTACCCAGATTAACAAGCATAGTCACCCCCCATTCTACCCCGAAATACAGCTGGACAGGTCCGGCGGGAGGGAGGGAAAGGTGAAAGCCGTCAGGCGCTCAGAGGCAGTCGCATTTTAAAAAAAAAAGGGTGTAGAGAGCAAAATTGCTATGACCGCGCTGAAGTGGGTGCGGGTCCAGGCGGCAATTGGGTAAAGCAGGAAATCGATATGAATGCTTAGAAAAACCGCGAAACACAGGGCACGGACACGGCCGAGCAGAGCGCGGGCAAGTAACAACTCTTACAGGCAAGGACGCGAAAAGGTCTACGAGACCGAGTCAAATCGCGAGCACTTTGTGATCATCAACGCGTCGCGACGTCAAACTCGACGCAACGCAACCACAGCCAACTGTTTGGGAAAGCTCCGGCGAGAAAGGAGAGGAAGGGGGGCATTCTCTTCGAAGATGAAAATGGAAGGACATCAAAACGGCTGGGGGCTCTTACCAGGCCATTACAACGGAAACAGGAAAACGCCACGAAAAGAGCCCCCAGAAATCGGAAAAAAGAATCAAAAACTCTGAGAAACAAATTCGAACAGGGGATTTTCTGGGAAACCAGAAGGGGAGGACGGGAGAACCGAAGAAATGTAACTTCAAAAACTTTTCAAAAAGCCAGGCCGGAGAGGCGCAATGGGGAAAGTAGTGTGACTAAAAATAGGGAGGGGAGCTTCCAATCATGCGCAAGAATGAAGGGATTATGCACCGGGCCTGCGGCGTCGAAATTAAACCTGACAGCACTTGAAGGGATAAAAAAACAAGAGTTGGGTCGAAGAGAAAAAGAGTTGGGGATCAGTACCTCAAAAAAAAGAAGATGAAGGAGTACTGTCGATCGGGGGATAACAAAGAAAGGGGGCGGCGCAAAACACCTAAGGGAAAGCGACATAAAAATCAAAAGAAGGGACGGCGCACTTGTTCCCGCAAAGTTAAAAAAATTGACGGGAGGGTTAGCGTATAGAAATACGGGGCAGCTTTGCCAGCGCCTCTGGATTCACGAATAATCGGAGAGGCAGGGAGAGCGCGCATCCAATCCGAGTGCAAGGATTGGGGCGTGATAAAAAGTGACGAATCGCGTATTAAAATCCGTCGAGATGAAAGCGCACGGATCGACACCGGAACCCACAATACATCCGGCCACTAACAAATTGAAGAATGGGGATGCAAAAAACAGAGGAAAACGAAAAAGGTCGTACAAAATTGGGGCCAATGGGACGAACTCAACGAGCCTAGAGTCTGCAGAAAAGGCTGGGGAGGCAAAAGGGAATACGCTTCATCAACGATTACCGGTTCGGCCCAGTTTCAGCCTCGAAAAGGACATGAAAATAACCGACGAGAGAGACGCGATTCGGGGGGGAAAGAGAATCCTCGCAACACTTTTTCAAATACGGGGGAGGAGGGGTCCCACAGAAGGCAGCAGCTAGCACAGAACAAAGGGACGAGAAAATCATTTGGACCGTAAGATCACCGTGTACCCCCAGCAGCTACCCAACCAAACTCGTGATCACGGGAACAGGGTAGATCAAGTTGTTCAGAAAAGGAAACACGAACATCCAAATAAGGGGAGGGGGACGCCGCAAAACTTTTCTCGCCACAAGACACAGTGACTCGGTGAAACCAAATCAAACCAAATTAGAAAATGACCTAATTTGGGGACCGCACTCGGAAAAGTAAAGCGAAAAAAATCAGTACAGGGGGGGGAGCGAGTGCCCGGCTGGTTCCAAAAAAAAAGGGCAAGCTAGGAAAATAATACGATGGTTTGGTGTCCAGACGTGCCGAAGACAAAAAAACAGGGGGATTCAAGCAGAAATCCCTCGCCCGGATACG
>Ga0179593_1398269_pt1 | contig 16188 bp, 19 predicted proteins | sample CZODoug2_1_08_16_FD_185931 | JGI IMG/M metagenome (GOLD analysis project Ga0179593, IMG submission 185931) | Vadose zone soil fungal communities from Angelo Coast Range Reserve, California, USA - CZODoug2_1_08_16fungal (PacBio error correction) | ecosystem: Environmental > Terrestrial > Soil >...
ATAAAGAAAGCCGGGGAGGAAAGACGGTCAGGTTCTGAGGATTGTTTCACTCAAAGACTAAATGATATAAACCAAAAAAGGGACTTTGTTGTCCGGTTGGAAAAACCATTACAGAACGGGTATCGTAAAGTAACAGACTAAACTAGTTTAACTAATTGGTGAGAGGGACAAAAACCGCCGATGATGGGCGAGATTTTCCGGGGCAAATGTGAAAAGCAATCCGTCGTCTCGGAAGCGCATCTTTCGGAGACCCTAGCTTCTCAAGAAAAAAAAAAAACAAAAAAAAGTAAAGGATAAGAAGAAAAGGAAAAGATGCGCCAACCACTGCGCCAATCGCAGGGTTCCGACTACACGGGGGGCCTGAAGCCGATCTGAGGAACGCGCCCACGCGAACCCTAGGAACGTAAAAAAGGCGCCTCCCGTCTATTGAAACCCACCGGGTCAAAGTACAAGGTGGAGCCCTCATGGGAACCAGGTCAACGGATTTACCCCACATGTACTCCCTGAAACATCAGGGGAACCGATCCCACGTAAGTCTATAAAGGAATCCTAGGGACACGCGGAGGTGGGTAACGATGTTTCCGACGACGGCAAGGAAGGGACCTGAGGGTAAAAAAATCGAGACCTGTAAAGCGTCCAACGTCAACCTCCGTTCCCAAGGATCCACCTGGGAACACATAACGGCAAGCTACCGTACTCACTGGAAGAACGCGGAGGGGCCGTCCGCGGGACACCTATGTTAAACAAATCAGGGTGCACCGTCGGGCAAACGGCTAAGAGACGAAAGGGGTGGCGAACGCTAAAGCTTTGTCGAGACAAACGAACCAAAATAGGGTCCAGTGTAAGATCTCAAAGGGCGGTGGGGGCGTCGGGATGCGCATACTAGTCGAAACCTGACAAGCACACGACAAGGGCAGGAGAAACACGGAGGGCATGGACCTTGTCCTTAGCGAAGAAGCCCGAGAACGTGGAACGAAAGCCCCGAGCTAAAAAGGGAGAAAGGGGATGACGTCGCGACAAAAAGCGCACGCACACGAAGGGGCGCTAGTAAAAAAAAAACAAGCGGCAGTGAGGGGAGAGAATGACGAGGAACGCAAAAGGAGCTGCCTCGGGGAGAACGAGTGGAAGCCCAGGGGCCTTACACAGGAAAAACGCGCCCTTTACGGAAAAACTGATAAAAGAGCCGGAACTATGTCTGCGACATACGGGCCGTCACTTCGCGCCAACGAGGGGAATGGAAAATCCGTCCACTACGTCCGGAAGAAAGCAGTCATCTGGAGGGAAAGTCCTCTTCCAGTAGATAGTACTTCTGAGGGGGGGACGTGGGCGAATCGACCCCCCACAAGCTAAGCAGTGAGTATGCCTACGCGAGCTGGAGCTGGAGGGGGAGTGGCCTGTGCGTAGGGGGGACCCGTACTCCAGGAAGATGAAACTAGGCCCCATGAAGCCAATAAGCCTACCTGACCCGTCAAGAATGCGGGCCTCACGCCCCGGGCTGTCGAACGAAGAGTAAGGGGCGCAGGTGTCAAAAAGCGCAAACGACGGCACCACCAAAAAACGAGAACCGAAAACAGGGCACCCCACGTCCCACCCCTCGTTGCGGGGAGAAAACGAAGACGGGGGACACCCACAAAGAGGCCCACAGACAGGGGGGGGCGCTCACGAATTAAGGCAAGCTTGCTAGGAAAAACGTGGGGCGGCAGACGGGGGGGGGAAGGAACGATTACGAAACACTCATGTGAACTCAACGTCCAGACGGCTATCCAAAAAACGAAAGCGCGGGAAAGGGATGGGAGGCGGAAAGAGCTTCTCTCGACGAAGGGCCGTCGAACAGGTAGGCAATAGATGAATCACCACACCAAGAAAAAATCTTCTAGTAGTAAGTGGACAAGGAAAAAAAGATCCCAAGCCGTAAAACGGAAACGTTTGAAAACTCGGGCACCTTCAGCATTAAAGGGACAAGGAGTCCAATGCCGAGACAAAAACGCCGGGCCGCCCGAAGTCGGTTGGGACAGTGAAAAACACAGAGAGGCCCCAGGCCAAATGCCGATTTGTAAAAAAAGCAGGCGATGAAAAAAACGGTCCCGGGGGAAGGTGTGCCGGAGGGTTGGAAGGGAACGTTGGAAACTACGGCCGTCAAAAACAACCGCCTGCCGATCTGAAGGATCACCGAAAGACCGCCCAAAAACGAGACGTTTTTCACAATAAGATGTTGAAAAAAGGGGGACCAGCCAACGGAGCTCGCAGATCTGGAACATCTAGAAATGCGGCCCTCGAGAATAGGGCCGTCGGACACCTGGGCCGCCGAAAAAAAAAAAAAAACCGGTAACGAGGCGGCTGATCGTTCGGGACTCCCAACACCGATATCATCCTGCCACTTAGAGAGGAGGGCTAACAGCGATTGATCCCTAGGTCACAAATCGAACCCGAGGCCTGGGAAACAAAGCTCCGGAGGAAACGTCAGCATTGCGTCCGTTGCAAGAGGCCAACGAAGAAAACTGGGTCGGGGAGGGGGGGGAGACCTTTGGAAGAACTCGACGAGGCACCTGGGGAAAACGCTTGTTGACCAGCTCCCGCGATTCAGAAACGCCAGCCACGCCGTGCGCCCCCCACTAACCGAAGTTCTAAGCGGAAAACAGGATGACACTCCCAACGGGGGAATTGTCGATGAGCAAACGATCGGGGAACATCAAAAAGGAGAGGCGATTTTCCTCGGGGTCAGAATGGACGCTACGCTCGCCCCCGAAAAAAACAGATCTTGTCAAAGACCTCAAGTCCCTAGGAGTTAGAAAAGGGGACCGACGACCGGTTCCCCTTTCTTGCGTGGCGCGCCTGCCTAAGCCGAGGGCGGGGATCATCCTTGAGCCCGGGGCCCGCACGTTCCCCCTGGTCCATAAAAAAGTTCAGGAAGACTGTCATGGGGGACAATTAAAAAATATAGAGGAACTTTCCATGCAAACGTGTCATGTCCAGAAACGAATTCGGACAAAAGACGAACCCGGCGCCCGGCGGAAAAGTCCAGGGGGTTGAAGCAACAAAAATCAAAATTGCAAAGTCCCGCTACTGGTTCGTGGGGAGAGCGGCGACGAAAGAAAAAAACGTAGACTGCCGGCGGGCGGCGAACCGAAGAAATGAAGAGGAGCTGAAAAAGGTTGGGCAATACCGGACAATCTCCGCCTTCTAACAACTCGGCGGCCAAGAAGCATCGGAAAGAGCGGGTCCTCGTCCGAAACGGTTCATGACCTTGGAGGAAAAACCAGCAGAGCGGCGACTACGGGTTGGACCCTCTAGCAGGCGAGCATTCGCTGGCGACTATCCCTAGAGTTCGGAAGGGAGAAAGGGGTCTAGCTCGAAAAACGGGAACGCGGGAAAGCCCGCTTCACAAGAGAAAACGCAGGCGCGGGGACGTCAGCAAGGGGGACATCGACTCGGGGGAGCTTGGGGGGGTAGATGAAAGGCACGCCTCCACAAAGAGAACGAGCGCCGCGCCAGGGAATTCATCCGGTCGGCGAGCCGGCATCGGCTGCCCTGCCCCCCCGGGGGAAGCGGGAACGGGCAAGTCCGATACGGGGGACAGGGGCCAATAAAAGACCCTGCACAAAAACTCCGTTGCACGCCTCGAGCACGGCAGCCAAAATCGGCCCTCGTTAATCCTTAGGCAGCCCCCGTCACCCCACGCCCACGGCCGCTCGTCGACCGTCTGGAAAACGAAATCGGGGAAAATGGCCTCTTCTTATGAAGAGAAAAAGCCCGGTTTAAAGAAAAGTAGATGGCCCGGAGAACGGGCGTCCCAGAGCGGAGGCTCCTTCGGGGCACGGGCAAAAAAACCCCGAAGCGGAACGGGGATGCGAAGGGGATGGTACAGGCAACGTAACCCTAGAAAATAGAAAACTCCAAAGATGTCCTTAAAGGGCAGCGTATAGGCCGGTACCGCCGAGAAATCAGTAGACTTGAAGCAAAATGTGCCTCCCCGCGAAGCGGAAAGCACCTCGAGGTCAAGACGGCCCGCGGACGCGAAGGGTAAAGCCTTGAGCCACTGCACCCCAAGCCGCTCGCGCCAATCCACCCTCCGAGGGGGACACAAATCTCCCTCCAGAAAAAACAAACAGAAAACGTATTAGATTAAGGTAAAAAAGGGGTCGATGTAAATGCTCAAGAAGAGAGGGTGTAAAAGCTTAAAATTCAGAGGAACCACCGGCCGCGCCTGACGTGGCCACGCAAAAACGACTATCTGCGGAACGAGCCGACGCGGGAAAAAAGAACGGGGTATGATCCCGAAGAAAAAAGGGCTCAGTAAAACCTGATTAGAGGTTAGGAAACCCGGCGATGAAGAAGGACGACGTTCGGGAGTGGCGTCGATCTCTCGGCGCCCTCCTAACCCGGCGCATGCAACCCGTAACGCAGACCGGGGAAAAAGAGCAGACGTTTTTTGGAAAAAGAAAGAGGAAAAACACACCACGTCTCGGAAAGGACCGACGGGGGAAGACAAGTTCAATAGGAAGGTTCGTGAACCGGCTGGCCTCAGGATCGCCAGACGCCGCTCCCCCCCCTAGGGAAAAACGGGCAAAAAACCGAAAATGGGGGGTCCTAGAGCTAACGGAGCACCGCCCTGGGCGGCCCTTGCTGACGAACATGCAAGAGGCCGAGGCTCTCCGTGCCTCGAAGAGTGACAACGCCCGGGAGGGTCAGTTTCGAAACTGCCGTATAAGGGAAAAAAGGGGGGCGCCGGAAACCAAAAGCAAAACTACCGCCTCCCTGTTGGCAAGGACCGCCCAGAGAAAAAAAGAAAACCGAGTCTCTGGAAGAGAGGAGGGGAAAAAAGAGCCTCTTCAAGAAGTAAAAACGTCGATCGCTTGCCCTCTGGCGACGTCGCCGCCACGAAACTGTAGCCGAAGCGGGGTCACGCTCAAAGCAGTTACAAAGGGAAAAGAACCTCGGCCGGGGAAGCCATCTACCTGCGGATGCGTCGACCCTAGAAAAAGCATCGCCAAAACAAAGAAACTCCATGACAGGGTAGTTGCCAGGATGTTCGAGCTCCCGCCGGGTAAGGGGACCCGGGGAAAATGTAAAAAACCTTTTGGAGAACTGAGCGCGGCAATCCCCGGAAAAAAAGCAGCTCGCCCGCCAGACTTGGTTTAGAGATTCAAAGGACAAAAATGGTGAAAGCTCCCAGATCGGAAATGGGTTCTTCCGGACCGAAGGAAGAAAAAATAAGTCTTCACGTCCACCCGCCGCACCTACCAAATCGCCAACAAGGGAAGCATGCAGAAGCAATAGGTAGGAAGTGAACCACCGGTGACTTTAAGGAGCGGCGTGACATCCCCGGTAAAACAGGGTCGCGACCACGAAAGGGCAGATCTCTCGGGACCATGAAAGGGAAAAGGAAGGTCCCGCCCTCGCAGTACGTTTCACACCCAAAGAAAACGTCTGGGTCCTGAATTCTTCCTGGAAAAACCGAAGAAATGGGCGGTTCCCTTTACGAACGGTATATTCAAAAAACGCGCCGAAACAGACCCAAAACTCCAATCTGGATCTCAGGACAAACCCCGTTCACAGGAGAAAAACGAAAAAGGAATGGGTCAAAAAAAGGACCGTCCCACGGGTTCGACAGAACCGGAGAAACGGACGACGTTGTGCGCGACACGCTCGTGAGAGGAAGAAAACACTCGGCGAGAGCCAGTTCCCAAACGTGAATCTTCAGGAAAAAAAAAACGAGGGCCAAAGGGGAGGGGAACGGCCCCTGACGGCGGTACCAAGAGAACGGGATGAGAAATCCGGTAAAGTGCCGGGGTAAAAGACGTGGACCGAAGGTCGAACGGCGGAGCGGGTTTGGGGCGCGGCGCGGGGCGAGTCAAAACTTCCGGGAGTCGCGGAGATGAGCCCGCGGGTTGTGAAGATAAACCAAGAAAAAGGTAGGAAAAGGGGGGCCAAAATGACAAAGAAGGCAAACGTTTCCCGGGCCTCTGCAAAACAGAACTTCCTGAAGCGGTGTACCGCCCAGAAAAGCTGGGGGGGATGGGTGATGTACGCGTCTAGGGGCACGACTGAAGGGGGAGCCGCCACCCCCCTGACCGATGGAATCCCGCCTGGGGGTGACGCAAAGCAACTGGCTCAGCATGAGGGTGTGGTGGAGCCAATATCGCGCCTCTTTCCCGGAATCAACAAATCTGAGAGGCCAGGGGGAAAGGGAGGGTGGCTCCTAAAAGACTAATCTCCGCCTCATAAAAAAAACATGGCCTCACCGCGTATGGTACGAGCTGAGCCAAAGAAAAATTCTGCCAACCGGTCAGGAAAACAAAAGAGGCAAAATATATCATCAGGGGGAACCTAACCCCCCAAGGACTGGTAAGCCATCATCGATCGTCGTCGCCCGAGGCCGGCATCCTGCCCCAAGGCCAACGAAAACGGCAAAAACAATAAATCTGGACAGGGAAACTACAGCACTTACTGGGGGGTCATGCCGGCGGCCGGAAAAGAAAAAAAACTCCCCCTGCCCGCCGCTGGGAAATGCAAGAAAAACAGAAAAAAGGTTGAGGAACACGGGCTCAAATTGAGGAGGAAAAGAAACAACAGACGACAGGGACCCCGAGCCAAGACGAAGAACCTAAAACGCAAACGCGGACTCGAAAATCTATCAAGCAAGTACGCCTTCAATTAAACCGAAGGGGAATGGGGAGGACGCTACTGGGACCTGCCTGTTGACGGCCCGGTCGGAGAAAGTCATCTTCTGGTCCCGCCCCAGCATACCACACCTCCCGGAAAAGGGGAAAAAGACGCCCTGTTTTTTTTCTATAGCCGCGGGGCTCGGAGGACCAGGCCGGGGGCGATCCGCTCGGAAAAAATCAGCCCGAAACAAGGGTTCGAGAAAGAAGGCGCCGCAAGAAGGCAGGAAACTGAAAAAAAAAAAAATGGTCAGAAAAAACGCCGTGGGAACGGGCGGGTAATCAAAAAAGCAAAATAAGGAAAAGGTTTCCAGAAAAGACGGGCTCCAAGAAAAATCATGGCAAATTTTGGCGGGAGTTCCCGGCTCGGGTTTCGCTGGCCACACAAACTCCCTGAATGAATCCAAAAGGCCCGCGCCAAAATGCCGGAAATCTAAAATAGCTCTTAAGGTGTCAGATTGTGGAAAACCCCTCGCCCAGAAAACAACCCGGTACACCTCCCTCGTAATGATGCCTCCTGAAAAAAGGACGCCCACCGACGTCACAGAACCGTACTCGATAAAATCCCGCGAGCCGAGGCGGGGAGTACCCACTGAAAGAAGCTTTCCCGGGGAAATAACGGACCAAGGATCTCCAAAAAACGAAGCGCCCTTAAAAATAACTATCACATTCCCATGGTCTCCGGGACGCTGAGCGACGCAGGGAAAGAAGTGAGAAAGAAAAGGACGACGGGGAAGAACATCAAAACTTCTTAGAGGGGGCAGGAGAGCGAAATCTCATAGTGAACAGAAGATGGGCCTAAGAGAAAGACCGCGGGTTTCGGTGTATGTAAAAAAAAAGGCTCACGCCAACACGATCGAGGAGATTCAGTGGGCAAAAAAAAGACCTGGGGCTTCAAAGTATGCCGTCAACGAAAGGAAAAAGTGGGGGAAAAGCCCCCTGCAGGGCTTGGAGATGGAAGAAAAGTCAACTAAGAAGGGCCCAGAACGTTAAAAAAAGAGGGGGAGATTCAATTGGAGAAGGTGAAAGAAGGACACGAGACGACCGGGAGCGAACGAAACGGGACCCGCCAAGGAAAAAATGCTTTGTGTGGGGGGAAGGTTCGCGCGACGAGAAAGAAAAAAAAAAGCCAAAAATCCGGGGGGCTACTCTTGCCAAAAAAAAAAACGGAACGATTGGGGTCAGTGCTAGAAAGGACATGGGGCGAGCGTTGCGAAAATCGGGGAAAAGGGGAAAAAAAAGGAGGCGCAAACTAGGCCTAACACCAAAGAGCGTGGGAAACGAGCACCCCGACCATCAAGAGCGCAAAAGTGGCAGAGTGCACGGGAAGAGAGACCCTACGATTAGCGGCTGTAGCAGGTCGCAACTGGAAAAAGACAACGGGGGTTCGCTGGCCCCGCCTACGAGGCGACGAGGGAAAAGGAGGCGGGGAAGGAAAAAAAAAAATCGAGGCCCCGCCGAGCTGTTCGAGAAAAAAAAAAAAAGAGGAACAGCGAACCCAAAAAAACAAAAAAAAAAAAAAAGGGGCAACGAAAGGGACCCACGGGGCGGAGGGGAGGGGGGAACGCCGCAAAAGCAAACTATCTGCCCAACAAAAGGACAGGTGAAGAGGGAACGATCGAGTGTCGTACTGAACGGGAGGTTCTAAAAGTTTGCCGCGGGTACCAGCACCGCGAGAAGGGGCAACAAGACGGAAAAAAAAAGAAAGTAATCGGCCGCCGGCGAGGCCAGGAAAAAAAGAAGATCAGGACGACAACACCAAAAAGGGGAGGAAAAAGAGGAGAGGACGATCAAACAAAAAACTGCAACTCCCTAAAAAATTTTTCAAGACGACGGATCAATCACGGTCGAAATGGGGGACGCAGAGAAACCAGGGAAGAACACTCGGGCGTAAAGCGGACCCTCGGTAGAGGTAAAACCCGTACAACGTTACAAAGTGGGGGGGCCGCTCATGCAGTCGGAACGTCAACACACAGGAAGAAGAAAGAAAAAAGTCGTGGACCATCGCTAAAGCTCGTCGAAAAGGAACAAAAAACCTCGAACCGCGCGTGGGGAACGAACAGAAGGGGGCCCTACTCTTCCGACACCGGAAATGGAAAAGGGGGGGGAAAAAAACGGGGGAAAACAAAATTAAGGATTCCCAGGCGAACTGACTAAAAAAGCTACATTCGATCCTCTAAAAAAAACTGAAGGAACGCGCCGAAAAAGTTATTCTTGAGAGGGAAAACGCCCTCTTCAAGCAAAGGGTGGTTGGAAAGGCAATATCTCAACATTGGGGGCCCGACCGCCACCAGTTCACGTGGACCAGAGGAAAGAAAAAAAGCTTCAACCCTGACCCGGAGGGGGGAAAGAGCGAGCGCAATATAGAGAACGAACAAAAAAAAAAAAACCACCTGGGGACAAACCAGGACAGACCCCCACGGAAATAGGATGAAAAAAAAGGAAAAAGAAAAACGTTAATCTGCCCCCTCGCAGAACTCGAAAAAAAGGAATGACCACGTAGAAAAAAAGGAAAAAAACTAAAAAAAAAGGCGGCGCCTATACGGAAAGGTGTAAAGATGAAGAAAAGGAATCCAAGATCTCCCATCAGATCCCCTGTAAGCCTGGGGTCTACAGAAAGAAGCCCCAAACACTTGAGTAAAGAGATCGGTCAAGGAGGCAGGGAGGAGCCGTCCCAGAAAGCCCCTCGCGCCGAGCGGAGGAAAATAAACGCCGTCTACATCGTTGCTGCCAAGTACAAGAGGAAGAAGAGGGGGTCTAGGAAAGTGGTCCCGCAATCCGTAAATAAAACGCTGAAAAAAGCGGAGGAAGGGGAGCCAGTCGCGGGGTGCAAAAAGAGCAAGGGGACTAGACCTTGATTTACAACAAGGGCCATACGCCGCCCTCGGAAGGATCGGGGGGGTGAAGCAAAAACTGGGTTGTCCTTGAAAAACCGAACTGGGGGGTTACCGATGAGCATCTCCGAGTGGAAGCGAAGGCCCTAACCGAGAACCCAAAAAAAAAAAAAAACGTCATGCGGCTCACAAGCGCGGGACAAGGGGAAGGAGAGGGGCTCGGGGGGGTGAAAAAACAACGACGGCACCCAAAAGGAACAAGCAAAGAGTAAGCCGAGCAAAATGACCCAAAGTAACCAGACACGCGTGGGGGAGGTGGTGGAAGAAGCCGGCCCCACCCGGCAGGAAAACGTGGGGAAAAAATAAAGGGCGGCAAACTTGGCGACGCAGCGTAAAAAAACGGTCGGAGGAAAGGACACCGCGGGGTAGGGCACCAAAAGTAAACAGTAACGTAAATAAGCCGATTCACAAAAACCTAAATTCGGAAGCCAGGGGGAAGAAAAGCGGTAAGAGCTGACGGAGAATCAGGGAGGCCAAATCGAACATAAAGCAACGTCTCTAAATCAAGAATAGGGGGCGGGAAATAGGGTCACCGTAACGTGAGGCGAGAGATCGAGAGAAAGCAAAACGTTCAAGACGGAGCGCAGTGTTTGACAGGGGCCTCGGGTCAACACTGAAAAAAAAAAAATGTTAGACCCCCAAAACAGCCCGAGAAAGGAAAAATAGAGAAAACGGGGCGCGACAGTCTACCTGGGGCGTGGACAAGAAAAAACTGAAGCAAGGGGAGGTCAAAAAACCGATGTACGCGCCCATGTCAAGTCAGGTGAAAAAAAAAAATTTACGACGGTGTTCTTGGGGAAGGACGTTCAAGTCGAAAGAAAAATACAGTCAAACACGATGATGCCCCCGCCGCCAACTCGAAGCAAAGGATTTCTCCGGGGGGGGTAAATGTGCTCCCTTCAGAAAAAGAAAAGGACAGGTCGCTAGAGGAACAAGACCGGTAACATCGAAACCAAAAAACCCTCACGCGAGAAAGGGGGGAGGCGGCAGAAAAAAAAAAAAAAAGTCCGCCCAAGGGGACGTTTGGGGATGCCCCGGAACTCTTGGAAGGGGAAGGAAATCCCTCTGCCTGAACACAACAACCCTGAGCAAGCGCCCCGGACGGGGCGGGAGAAACGAGGGAAGAAAAAACATATCAGCGCAAGGGGGAGGCGACCGGGGAGAAAAGAGAAAGCAAAAAAGCGCGTCATGCAAACCGATGAAAACCAGAGGGGAAAAGAGCACCGCACGTTGCCAAGTGCGGCCCTGGGTAAAAGAAGAAAAAAAGAGAAGAAAACGTTTTCGGGGGGCCGCTTGGGAACAAGACTGAAAAAGGGCTAGTACGCAGCCAAAGAAACCGGACAAAAAAAGGAAAAAAGTTTACCCGTTCAAGAGGGGGCACCGGATCAAGAAAGTAGGGGTAAAAAAGTGAAAAAGAAAAATCGGGGGAAAACATACCGTCGTGGGGGAAGGAGAAAGGAGTTCACACCTTGGGGGGGGCAGCGGGTCGAAGAGGAGGAACTTGCACGCCGAGAAAAAGAAAAAAAAAACGCATTGAAATTTTCTGCACCCCCACGGACCCAACATAGTAGGTTCAAAAACCCGTGTACGAGGAAAAATGAGGTCTTGCCTCGCCGACGTTGCAGAGTCAAAAAGCTCCCCGAGCGGCGGGCCTAGAAAAAGGGGGCACGCGGGGGGGGAAAAAAACTGCTTTCCAGGGGGGGCCAAAGAAATTTTTAAAGACAACAGGTCCTTGCCGCCAGGAAAAGAAGAGGGCGGGACATCCATTTGCAAGGTCATGTCTCGAAGCTCGAAAGGAAGGGCAGGAGGGAAAGAGGGGGTACGGTCCGCAGGGTATGGAGGGGGGGGGGGAAGGCGCAGAGCGCGGCTGATAAAAGAGTCAGGGTAATTCTGAACTTCGGAGGAAAAGACGACAGTGCGGAAGAAAAAAAAAGAAACCTAGGAAGAGGAAAAACTGGCCAAAATGGGGGGGTTTAAAGACCAACTCAGCGCCCGCCTTCCCTTAACCCGGCGGAGGGAGGGGAAAGTGGGAAAAAACCCCAAATAACCAACGAAACAGTCCGAAACCGGCTTAAATGACCGGAAAACCCAGAAAGGGGAAGAAGAAAGAAGGTTGACCTCATAGCGTGGGGCTGGGGGCAAGGGGAAGCCTTTGCTGGGCGACGCCTCCCCGTGGCGATGGGGGGGGCAGAAAGGCTAAACAAAGGAGGGGGAAAAACGTTACGAGGGGAAGCCGGAAAAAAAAAACAACCCACCAAAGAAAAAACAACAAAAAAAACAGACGGGGGGGGGGGTGGGGGGGTGGGGGGGGGGGGGGATCAGCAAAGTGTCCGAAGGGAAAAAATCAGAAAGGGGGGCAAAAGCAACGCGCGTTTGTTAGAAGAGAGAGCTGCAAAGACAAGTATGACAAGCAAAAGGGGGATTGGTTTTCAGACGTCGTCTAAACGGCACAACATAAAAAGGGCGCCCGAGGGGGGCCGAGGGAGACGAGGGGGAAAACCCAAACCAAAAAAAAAACGGGAAAGAGAAAAGAACAGGGGACAAACTTAAAGGCTAGCCACAACGCTCTGCCACTCGACTCCTACCCCACCCTGCCCGTCGGCCACGGCATCTGAAAAAAGGACACAAACAAACCTCCTCTTCTAGCAAAAAAAAAAAAACCACAACGTTTCGCCACGAACAGGGAGGCACCTGAGGGAGGAAATCGAGCCTCCTGTGTCAATAGTCGAAAAATAAAATGGAGAACAGAAGGCGTCCGGAGCGGGAGGTGGGTGGGTAAGAAAAACTGGGAAAAAAGGGCAAAAGGCCAAAATTCCCGAGCAACGAAAGTATGAAAAAAAAACTGCTTGGAGGGAGGGTGAGACTTTTGTTACACCAAAAGAAAAGACTGAGACGCAAAAAAGGCAGGAGAAAACACAGAGTTAACAAAGCAGGGGACATCCGAGCATCAAGGGGGAGAGGGGGGTCAAACCTGGAGGAAATAAAGAAAATAAGCGAGCTCACACGGAGCGCCAACGAAGGTGTACGCGCCAGCGCGCAAGGTCCAGAAGGATAGGAGAAAACGAACGGCTCCCCGGACAATGACCAGAGAGTCATCTCCGAACAACCAAAAAAAAAGAGAGATGGGGGGGGGGGAAGTACACCTAATGGATGGGCGGGTGGGGGGACCGCGAAACGCATCGAGCCCCCACGGCAGGGGGGACAGAGGAAAAGAACTGGGGAAAAACAAACTACTGGAAGGCAACCAGCCTCAGAAGGGAAGAAAAAATAGTAACCATTTGGACCGACACGGTTAGAATCAGTGCTCAAGCCTCTACATGCCTCAAACGAGGAAAAAAAAAAGAACATTACTACGTCCGACATGGCCGTGAAGATAAAAAAACGCTAACCAGTATAGAGGCATCACAAGACCCGTCTCTCAAGGGGAATCCGCGGCTTTGACCAAAGAGGAAACACGCCGCTCTCGGACATCCTCTTTTAAAAAGGTCACGAAGAAAAAGGACAAATGATCGAGGAAAAAAAACATACTTCCATCCCGGGTCTTGAAAAGAAACTCGCCCAGGACGAAAACGAAGCCAGAAAATCCCCAGCATGACGGGTTTTTCGAGGACACGTGATATAGAAAGGGGGGGAAGGGGGAGAGGGACAGGAGGGGGCTCGCCCCGTGGCTCGATCAAACGGTTTCCACGGAGGGGAGGGCCCTGGAAGAAAAAGGGTTATCTGGACAGTGAGAACAGCACAGAAAAAAACCAGGAGGGACGCAAAACGAATCGTTTTTGACAAATCGCCTGCCGAGGAAAAAAACGCGGGGGGAAGACAGAAGACCTGATCGTTAATCGCCGCGTCAAAAAAGAAAGAGAAAAGAAATAGAGGGCAAAAACTCTGCAGACTTTAGGGGAGGGAAAGCAAGGAGAAAAGACAAACTCGTCCGCGCCTCGCGGTAAATTGAGAGAGACACTACAAGAAAAACTTTCGTCTGCAACTCTAACGCGAAGGCAACCGGGCACCCAGGAAAGAAAGCTCGCCGAAGGTAACAAACATCAGGGGGGGGAAACGAGAGGCCCTCGAGCGAAAGGTTCAGTGGAGAAAAGGGGGAAAAATCTGGTCGACGAAGCACAAAGAGGGCTCGAAAAAATCGCCCCTCCCTCGCCGGTAAAGAACGGGGTAAGGCGGGAACTGTTAAGGGGAGGCCAACTATTGTGTTCAAACAGCGCCAAAAAACAAGGTCAAAAGTAGAGGGAGCCTCAAGTCAAACGCCTTCTACGTCTGAGGTCGCACACGCCGCGCATAAACGACAAGGCAGAGGGAAGGAAGAGGAAAGCAACGGCAGCCAATTCCAAAACCCGAAAACCTACCCTGGCAAAGGACCGCGTTCCGGCCGGAAGATGTGAAAGAAGAGAAAAAACGGTACAAAAATCGTGGCCAAGTAAGAAAAAGCCTCAGGAAGGGGGAAGGCTAAAGACCTGTCGGCTTTCACTGAGCAAACTGGACACGAAGAACTTGTCGCCCCGTAGAAAAAGGAGAGGACAAAAAATCAAAAGGGGAGAATCCGCTCCAGGCAACACGGACGAAAAAGCCAGTCAAGACAAAAGGGGGTACGTCAGTTCAGGGGGGGGTTGCGCTACGATTCTCCGTAAAAGAAATTAAGAAATGGTGGACGTAAAAGTCAAGGGAAGCCAACCTCAACGGCGAGGCTGAGGAAAAAAAACACTCCTCTGTTTCAAAAAAAAAAGGGAAGGAAACCCAGAAGGGAAAAAAACAAGGTTCGTGGAAGGCTATAACCGAAAAACGAAAAGGGTCCCCCGAAAAGGGACTCCAGACTCCGAAGGAGGAAAAAAAAAAAAAAAAAAGAAGGGGGGGGCACCTGGGGTCGAAGAAGGGACGGAGAGCGGAAGGGGGAATAGGCCGACTTTAGGGCGCGAGAGAAAAAAAAATCGCGGAGATGTCAAGCACGCCCGAAAAAGGTTTTGCCCCCGATGGGAATATTGAGTGAAAAAAAAAAAAAAAGGTTGCCAAACCCGCACTGAAAGGGGGGGAGAGGTGACTAGGAAAAAAACCGACGGAGGGAGAGTACGCCCATAGCGACGCAACAGGGGGATGGAACCACCGCGTCTGATTCCTACGGATCGTAAAACTAAAACCTTGAAAAAAGGAGCCTCACTTCGCCCGCACCGAAGGGAGGAGGGGAAAGGGTTTGGGAAAAACGAAAGACGCCAGTCGTTTAACAGGGCATGCAAAGGAGTGGTCTCAAAAAACGGGCCAGGGTAAAAAACGCCGTCCCCGCTATCTCTCCCTAGCAAAAAATCACTGGGTCTGGCTATCTTGATAAAACAAAAAATCTGAAGTCGTAATGGCAACATCCGTGAGGACAAACACCTCGCGGAAGAGGGAATCAGCTTAGTCAAAGCAGGAAAAACTGCCGTGAAAAAGAAGAAAGGGAACAACTGGAGAGAGGCAAACTAAACGTAAGACGAAAGAGAAAAGTACAAGGACGTGAGAAGAATCGGTAAAGAGGGAACAAAATTCGGCCGAAAACGCCGCAGTGGGAAAACAAGCAGAAACCAGTCGACGTTCAACAGGGTAGTCTCTCACGGGCGCATGTCTCTAGAAAAAAAGAACTTGGCCCACAAGTACGAAAAAGAATGGGGGAGCGAACCGCGGTCAGTCGAGGAATACTCTAAAACGAAGGTAAACAAGCCGGAGGGGGGAAGAGACTGATGGGATCGCAGTTGGCCGCCCAAGGTTCGAACGGCCCGGTAAAAAAAAAAAATCAACGGAAAGGACAAAGACATGCCTCTTTCAAGCACAGAAGAAAAGGAGAAGAAAGGGAGGGGAAAAAAAAAGAGAAAACGCGGCGCGGACAAACGGGGGGCCCCGAAAAGAAAGTTGCCCAAAGATAAAGAAAGGGGTCCGCCAACAGGGAGAGGGAAAAAATGATTGCAGGTTCCCAAAGAAGGAAAGGAAAAAGAAACTCAACCACCAAAGGGTAAAGGGATTTGTGTCACGCTGCGTTACCCCCTACCCCGAAACGGATAAAAAGTAAAAAGTGGGGACGTGAGCTCCCTCACATAAGTGACTTGGGTGGAGGTGGAGTTGACCGTAACGTTTGCAAAAAAGTGGCCACAACAAGAGGTCCAGTAAGTAAGAGATTCCGAGGGTGAAAGCATAATGAAAAGTCCATCTGTATGCCTCTCTGCCTAATACGGGAAGGAAGAAAGCAAGGGCAAAAAGGGGAGGAAATCGGCTAACGGCCAGACCAGGGAAGCGAACAAAAGGGCCCTTCTATCAAAAAATAACTCTGGGGGGGGGGGAGGGGGATGTACTCAAAGCCTTGGCGCGTGGCACTCGGGGGAAAGGCCTAACGATCAGACCCACGAAAAATGGGGAGCTCCTGTAAGCCGCGAGTAGGGAGCTGCCCCTGCTCGAACGACCTGCGAGTCGGACCAACCGACTAGTAGAACCGGGAAAAAAGGGTAAATACCAGCGGGAGGGAAAAAGGGGCCGGCAAAAAACGGAAATCTCGCGCAATCACTTGAAAAGCTAAAAGAATCTGAAAAAGGGAACAAATGGGAATTGTCTTTAAACCAGCTCAAGAAAAGAGAGAATACGAGGGGGGGGAGGGCTGTACACCG
>Ga0179593_1420199_pt1 | contig 16186 bp, 26 predicted proteins | sample CZODoug2_1_08_16_FD_185931 | JGI IMG/M metagenome (GOLD analysis project Ga0179593, IMG submission 185931) | Vadose zone soil fungal communities from Angelo Coast Range Reserve, California, USA - CZODoug2_1_08_16fungal (PacBio error correction) | ecosystem: Environmental > Terrestrial > Soil >...
CGACTGGGGATAAAAAGGGATGAAGGGAGAGCCACAGTAAGGCACCTGTCGATAAAGTCACACGGGGGAGAGAAAGGAACTCTACCGTCCCTCCTGGTTCCTCTTTAAAAAGGGGGGGTCTGTACGGGGGGCGTAAAAAAAACGCAACAGCTGGGACGCTGCTCCGGGGGGCAGAACGGCATGCACAACTAATGAAGAAGACAGGGTCTGAGAACAACAAAGACAATAAGACCGAAAAAGCCACCTGACCACCTCCTTACATAACCATACAACTGACAGAATATATCCCATCTGAGATCGGAGAGACGGTGCACCCGTGTCCTGACGGGAGCAAGATAAGAACGTGTGGTAAAAAAGACAGCAATAAGGTGGCGATCAAAGCTTCTCAGGGCAGGTCGGAGGTGACTGGAAAAAAAGGAGGACGGAGTGAGGGGGGGGAACAAAACACAACAGGAGACAACGATTTTCAAGTGGGGGACAGGCGCGTGCAGGCCAGATCAACGCCTGAAAGGCAGCACAAAAGTGTGCTAAGGGGCGCGATCAACAAAACGAAGGGGACGCAACGATCAAGAGAATCAAAAGGTCCAAATCTCAAAGCATCCTATGGATAATCGGGTGGAATAAGGAGGGGTGAGATCTATATCCCCTCTTGTCCTTGGAGAGAGGTAAAAACGGAAGTCGTACAAAGCATATTTTTCATGCTCAATAAAAGCTGAGGACTGGAAAAAGGGGGGGGGAAAAAATTAAAGGGTCTTAATGGGAGCCAGTTAAAAGCCTGGGGAAAACGAAAAAACAAAGAAAGCAAAGGAAAAAAAAAGAAGATGCCTCACTCGCTTTCGCCTCGACAAGGGACCACCTCGCGGAAAAAAGCTATCTCGGGCCGGACTGGGAAAAAGAAAAAGAGAGGTAAAAAAAAAAAAAAAAGAGTCCGAGCCAGAGTCCATGGGCTGAAGATCAAAAGAAACCAAATCGAAGGAGTAGTCGTTGTCTCGCTTAGAGTCGAAATCTGATGGAAGGAAAAACTATTTCTTGGAGGAGAGAGGCTTGAAAAAAAAAAAGAGGGTTCGAAGGGAAAACTCAGAGAGTCAGACGAGGAAGAAGACAACAAACCCAACCGGGGTCCAGGAACAAGCGCGAAGTAAACAAAAGTAAAGAAATAAGTGGCAGAACGAGGGAAAAAAAAACAACACACAACGCTATGGGTCGGGGGAAAAAACGGGGGGGAAGTGGGGGGCGAGGTGGGGGGGTGTTCGTAGGCGGAGGCAGTGCCATTTCCTGGAAAGGTGGAATTCTGACGAAAGAAGCAACACCTGCAACGGCGCTCATGCAAGGCAAGGGGGGCAGTTGAGGTAAGGAAAGAGAGGCAAAGGGGGATAGTCTCTTGAACTATCGGGGCGGGGGGAAAGAAACTCAAACACAAATTTTCATCGAGGTCGGACGAAGGGACGAGGGGGGGGGGAAATTAACAAAGGGGAACACGAGCTGTTGATTCAAAAAAGGATCTAGGAGAAGAGGGGGGAAAGAAAAGGACCTTCAATCATAACCCAAAAAAAAGAAACCACAACAACTGAGAGTCTGGGGAGAAAGAGGGGGAGTCATGACCGAGCGCCGAAGACAAGGAAAAGACAGAGGTGGAATGGGGGTAAGAAAAAACGTCTCATCAGGGACGCTATCTTGCAGGGCCGTACTTCTTTAAGGGAGTCTCAAAAAGATGAGGGTCAAGAGCGATAAAAAGGGAAGGGGAAGGGGAAACAACGGAAAGAATCGGGCATAGGGGGAGGAATGGAAGGGTGGAAATTGAAGAAAAAGGAACGTATTCCATCCTAAGAATGGTCAAAAAGCTAACTGCAGAGAGTTGGGGGGTAAGAAATCGCGCCCTGGGGGGACGAGGGAAAGGGGGGGATAGTGACCGATTATACTACAGCTTTTGATCAAGAAGAGAAGAGGAGTTTCAGGAACGACGGGAAGGAGGAGAGGGGGTTAAAGGCCATCGGGGGGAACAGACCTGCCGCAGCAACATGACGAAAAAAAGGTGCCGAAGGGAGGGGAGGGGGAGGGTGACGGCAATTGGGTCTTCGACGGACAGGTTTTCTAGAGGGAGGAGGGGTTTAGCCATCTCACGGAGAAGAGAATCAAGAGGGGGTTAAACGAAAGCGGCAGGGTGGGGAAGGGTGGAGGGCAATGATCTCTTCAGGTGAGGTTTTCAACAAAGGAATGCAAGGAGAAAAAGGGGAAGAGGGTGAGAATAATAAAAATTGAAAGGGGGGGTGGAACAGGGACGCGACCGTCGTGTGAGATTTCGAGACTTATTCACCTTTTCCCCAGGGGAATACACTAGAAGCCCAGACTAACGGAGAACCAAAATCGTGAGTCTTCTAGGGATGAATACTTGGAAAGAGGTAAAGGTGAAAGGACTGGGGGAGGTGAGTCGGATGGAAATGGTTAGCCTAGATCATGGCGGCACGCTGGGGAAGGTGACAAGGGGGGGCTGGGGAAACCGTGGGTCTCGAATCGTTTGAACCGAACATTCTAACAGAAAGAGCTAAAAGGGGAGCTGATGCTTAACACGAGGGGGGAGACCACTGTTCGTGAAAGACATTTGAAAAAGGGGAAAAAGGGGCTACGGTAAAGAGGGGGAGGGAGGGTAATTTGAGGTTGAGGGGGCAGGGTCCGTTGGAGTTTTTCGAGGGTGGGGGAGCTGGGGGAAAGAACAGGAGCCTGCCACTTTAGACTGGCTAAAGCCTATAAAACTAGGGAAGAAGGAAGGGGAGCAGACAGAGGGGGAAGGCGCGCTGAGCGGAAAGCAAGGGGTACCGCAAAATGGGAAAGGGAAGCTATGGTTTAGAAAATCATTTCTCTCTCAACCAGAATCGAAATAATAAAAAATGTAAGATTATGATAGAAGATGGTCCGAAGGAGGGGAAAGAGGAAAGTCGAACGAAAAACATAAGCCTGGGTCCACGAAAAGGACGGCACGATAAAGCGCAGTCTATAGAGGCTTTCCCGCTTTTGAGGGGGATCTCAAAAAATTGTGGGGGGAAACGGCAATTCGTGGGAAGGAAAGATCACCTCGTGAAAAAACCGAGATCTTCCACATAAACAAGGGGAATAAAGAGAGGAACGAGAAAAGGGACTAACAAACCCAGGGAGAAGAAAGTCAACATCAGCTGAAGAAGTTTTGGGAGGGAGTCAAGTGACAGGGATGCAGAGAACGCACGTGCAAACAGGCAATCAGGGGGAAGAGGGGAACTTGATCAAAAAGGCCATTACGCAAATAGGAACCAACTAAAAAAAAGGAAGGAATCCATCGAAAAGAGTTGTTCATGGGAGGAGGGAACTTTGGAAAGAAGGTTCACCTGATACGGGAAGGGAAAAAGGGGAGCGCGATAATCAGAAAAAAACCGAAAATCAAAAATTTAAATCTCCATCCTTTGGTAGGAAGCCGAAAAAAGAAGGGGGAATCCTTAAAAAAAGGAAAGAGACCAACAAGAGGCAGGCTGTGAAGCGGCGGAAAAGGAAATAACTGAATGAGAAAAAAGGTCAAATTATCTAGGGGGGGGGAGCCAAGGAGATCATCCGGGAGACACGATGCCCCTGCATCCGGAAGGAAAAACAAAGAAACAAAAAAACAAACACATGAGAAAAAAGCATTCCATTAAAGCAACCGGTCGAAAAAAAGAGGAGTCTTAGGGGCATGGTGATGCTCAGGGGGCACTATGTGGGGGAAAAGAGGGGCTCTACCTCCGGGGAGAAGGGGAGTTAGAAAAGAAGTCGGTTATCAAGCAGTGAAAAAAGAGGAGGGAAGAGAGGTAGAAGGGACCCGAAGTAGAAGGGGGAAAAGAAAAAAGGGGGGGTAGAAAAGGAGGAACCCACACTCTCAAAAAGGGGGTGGAAAGAAGAGAGAGGGGGTACTCGGAAGAGGACGGATCATGAAACGAGGTAATAGAAGGAAAATAATTAGCGCCATCTTCGAGAAGGCAGGTCACAGGAAAAAAAGCCATTCTGGCAGAGGGGAGGCGGAAGAAGGGGAAAAAAAAACTCTAACAGGGGGGGGTAAAACGGCCAGAGAAAAGCGGCCGAGATGCAAGCGTGTTGTCTCTTCTTTGGGATGCTTCTATAAAGGGGGTTCAAAAGCGTCTGAGAACTCACTCAAAAAACCAAGGGGGGAAGTAGGGAAGGGGAAACTAAATAGAGGGATAGCAGCCAAAAGGAAAACAACTCCGCCGAGAGAAAGGGTCAGGGATAAAGTTCACTTGACAACCGCTTGAAGAGGGAAGGAAGACTTGTTCCGGGGGGATCCTGGGACGAGGGAAAACTTTCGAGAAAGAAGTCATGTGGAGAACCCTGGGAGATGAGGGTGGAAAGGATCACGATGAATCGGTCAAGTCAGGGGGACCTTTTTGGGAACTTGGGCACGTCCGGGATAAAAAGAGGGAAAGGAAATTCGGACAATCGCCAAGGACACAAAAGAAGAGTGGTTAGAACTGCTACTTCGGGGATATTCCGAACCTCGCCGAGAGAAAGATGGCAGAAGGTGGGCCTTCGAAGATCAGATCGAGAGCTGATGGGGGGGTGTTGGCAAAGGCCAAAGGGGCAGACAAAAAGAAGGGTGGTGGTCCAGACATCGGTAAAGAGAAGAAGAAACATGACGAAAGAAGCCGGCCGAGGGGCCGATTGGTGACTCTGAAAAATTCGGGGCTGAGGAATTGGAGGAGGGGTAAGAACGCTCTCAGAGAAGAGATACAGAGGGGTGGAAAAAGCCGAGTGAGGAGTCACGCCCGCCTGAAACCGCCGAATGAGCGGTAGGAGATTGTCGGGGTTTAGAAAAGGAAAGGGGAAGGCACAAAGCGGGGGAAGCCAGTACTAAATCTTCCAAATCAAGAAAGGAAACAGGGGGGTGGCATCTGAATCACTTGGAGGTGGTTACGGGGAAAACGACTGAAAGAGTTGAAAAATTAGGAAGGGAACTAGACTGTTCCAGTGGAACGCCGAACGAACCACATCGAGAAAAGCTATTCGAGGAGTTAAATTAAAATGGGGGAGGAAAAAAACCGGAGCAGGGGAGGCGGCATGACAAACGGTTGCGGCAAAAAAAAAATCATTACGGTAGTGAACAGAGGAAAGTTTCCACTTGGGTCGGCTAAAGAGGGAAAGGAGGGGTTCAAACCGCGCCGGAAAATGGCAGGAAAAAGATCGATGAGGGGGGGACACGCTGAAGGACAGGAAACGGAAGGGGGAGTCACTACCACGAAAATAAACAGACAAAAAAGAAGAGAAGTGAGGGAGAGGGAGTGTTTGGAGTGAGGGAGGATAAAGGGGCAGACGGGGAGGGAGGGGAGGTGGGCCTTTGATGTACCGAGAGAGGGAGGGAAGAGAGAGGGTAGGGAGGTGGAGGAAGAAGGGAGATAAGAATTATGGAGCGAGGGGGGAAGGCTGGAAAAATGTGGGGGAATAGGGGTCAGGGAGGGTTATAGGGGGAGGGCGGGAAGGAGGCGTAAGAATGGGAAGGGATATGAGTGTTAGAGGAGAGCAGAGAGCGGCGGGGGAAGTGTGAGGAATCTCGGTTTGGAAGGGTGGAGAGTGAGAAGGGAGCAGGGTGGAGGGGCGGGGTAGAGCAAGTGGGGGAGGAATAAGAGCGAGAGGGGAGTAGCGGGTGAGAGGGGAATAAATTGGGTAGGCAGGGGGAGAAGGATGGGGGAGTGGAGATGGGGGTGTGGAGAATGGGGGGGGTTGTAAGGATATGTGAGGCAATAAGGAAATCAGGTGAGAGGGGAGAGTGGGGGGTAGAGAAGGAAGAAAGGAATAAGCAGTGGTCAGGAATAGAGGGGAAAGGGGGGTGTATAAGGGTGAGGGGGGGGGGCGTAGACGAGTTAGAGCGAAGTGGAGAATAAAAAGGTGGGAAATAAAGGAGATACAGTGTGGGGGAGAAGGGAAGAGGGTGGAAGGGGAAGAAAAAGAGGAGGAAGGGGTGAGGAGTTGGAGAAGAAGGTAAAGAGAAGAGGGAGGAGACGCGGAGCGGGATGATGATGTAGAAGTCTGGGAACACGGGCGGGTGAAGGGGAATGGTGAATGTGGAGACTGGTGAAGTAATGGGGTAAATGGTGGAGGTGGGGGGGTAGGGGTGGCGGGGAAGAGGAGAGGTGGGGGGAGAGTGGGGGGAATAGAAGGGTGAAGGGGGAGTTAGAGAAAGGAAAGAAAGTACGGAAGCCCCGAGGAATGGAGTGGGAGGGGGGTAGTGGGGTGGAGGGGGAACAGGCAGGTGGGGGGAGCGTAGTTGGGAGGAGGGGAGAGTGTAAAAGAGTGGGTAGTGGCGGGGGAGGGAAGAAAGGTGTAGAGGAGTGCGAATAGGAGGGGAAGAAGAGGTTGTTGATTGAGAGTGTGGGCGAGGAAGAGAAGGTTGTAGAGACGAAAGGGGGAATAGAGGAGGGTGAAGGAGGAAGTGGAGTAGGGGGGGTAAGGGCAGAATAAGTTGGGAGAAGAAGGTCGTAATGCAAGATTGCAGTTGGCGTAGCAGGGTAGAGGTGGGGGGTGACGTGCAGTTGGGGTAACGTAAGGGGGGGTAAGAAAGCGAGGAGGGCTTAGTAATAGGGTGGAAGAGAGAGGAGGGGGGAGGGGGTTAAGCTGGGGGGGGGGGATAAGGGAGAGGAGTGGGGAGAAGGCGCAGAGAGGGAAGAAAGGGTGTGCGATGGGAAGAAGCTAGAAGGGGGAGGAGGAGGTGGTGAGTGGGGACCAGATATGAGGAAGTGGTGGAAGTCTTTTCTGTATCTTGGAAGGGTAGCAATGAGGGAGAGGGGGGGGGAGCGGTTTGATCGGAACATCATAAGCCTAAACAAATGTAGCCTCAACAGTAAAAGAGGTAAAATCGAAAAAGCATCGCAAGGCGAGGAGGTCTGGTCAGGAGGACCCCGGGTCAGCACTCCCTGAAGGGACGAAATTATGGGAAGGATCGTGGATTGATGCTAAAGAACGAGGGAGGAAAAACGAGAGAGAGAAACAAAAAAAAATTCGGAGGGGAAAAAAGAAGGGAGAGATTAAAGCTGTCTTAGCTCTATAATACATCCACCTGGGGGGGGGTGGAATAAAATGCAGGGGGGAGAGGAAGACAGTCCGGCGAGGGGGAGAGAAGGGAACGGAAACTTACGAGAGAGCGTTTTAGGTCAAAAACTGGTTGTGGAAAAAAAAACGATCAATTGGGTTTAGGATTTCCTGGTCAACGAACTCTAAAAGGAGGAAAGACGAACAAGAAAAACAGCAACACGATAACGAGGGGGAAAAAGAATTTACGACAAAAAGGGGGAAGGGCATATGCCCATTTTCACCCAGCAGCGAATAGTTTCGCGAATTTTGCGCAGGTCGCGGGGAAAAGGGGGAATCGGGGGCAGGAACAGAAAACGGGGCAGAAGAGGGCCTGACTCTTAAAAGGCAGGGGACAGAAACCGCTCCGGTATACAAAGAAACAGATAATGGGGAGAGGGAAGAAATCTAGGGGCACCAAGAGTGAGCAGGGAGAGGGGCCACATGGAGAGTTCCTTCTACGATGGGGCAAACGAGGAAAAGGACGCTCGGGAAGAGGGAGAAAAAAAAAAGGACGTACTCGGTCTCCGGGAACACCAAGGAACATGTTCTGTATGGAGACAATATAAAAGCAAACTGTGGCAAGCAGGGGCAAGTACGCCCGGGAAAAAACGTAAAAAAAAAGACGGGGGAAAAAGAAAGCAGGGAGTAGGTTTGACATGGGAAGAGGGGAACTGGCTCAAAAAGCCACGGTTCAAAAAAGCGTATCTGCTTAAGAAAGGGGAAGAAACAGAGAAAAAATCTCGGTAAGAGGGGGGGTTACGAAAGAAAGGAAAGTTGTACTGCAACCCACGGAAAAATCGGCCGTCTGCATCATTTGCTCTTTAACGATTTCCTGGGAAGGAAGCAGGAAGGGGACTATGGGGGTCTGGGAACAGGGAATCTATCGGGGGATCTTTGTTCGAAGTTAAAAAGGGGGGGGGAGAGACTAGGAATAGCCGGACATTCTCCATCTCGGGTAGGAAAAAAAGACAGCGAAGTTTGGGGTGGGGGAAAGCGATGGCCGCGGAAGAGGGGAAAAAGAGCCTTGAAGGAATCGGTAAGCTAATTTAATGCGAAAAACCCTGATTGCTAGTGAGGTTCCAATCCTGCCAGGGCCAGATTGAAAGAAAAGAGGCGAGACAATTGACAAAAAGCTGAAATGGGGTGATACCGTCCATGATGCTAGTTTTTAGTAAAAAAAAAAATGACAAACTTTGATACCGTATCTTGTCACGGTATTAAAAAAAGGAATAGGGGGGAGAGTAAATAGAGAGAAAAAAGACACGTGAGAGAAGAATATATGTGGGATGAGCCGCGAAAACAGAAAACTATCCTGTCTTCATCAAAACCATGGTGGCTGGGGGGGAAAAGCGTGCAGGGGGGGCCAGAGTATCTTGGGAAGGGAGAAATAACTTGGTATCTTTCTAGCCGATGGAGGTACATATAAAGACTGGCGCGGAATGTCCAACCGAAATCGAATCCGAGGCCATCGCGAGAAGGTGGCCGTGGGAATGGTATATAAAAAGAAGGGAATCCCTTCTCCGGAAGATCTACTGAGCTTGAAATATGGGGGGGGGGGGTAGGAAAGCGGAAGGCGGGGCGGGACGAAGTAACCGGCATATTCAAAGACTGGAGATCTGAAAGTTTTCCTCGAACAAAAAGGAAAGGAGAGGGGGAGACTTGGGGGGTAAAGAAAAGGGCCGAAAGAATGCAATCACTCGAGGGGAAAGAATTAAGGGCAGCAGGGGAGAAACATGACGAAGGAGCATTCGTGTATACGGTGCAATGGAAAAGTTCCAGGGGGGAGAGGGGAAACAGCGGTGGGGTGGGGGGGGGGGAAGATGACAGGTCTATCAGGGGGGAAAAACTGAGGAGAAGCGGACACTATTCATCTTTTGTGTGCAAGCTCGCTGATAGGTCCGGGGGAAAGCACCTCAACCAGCAGCGTGAGGGGAGGGGGGGGACCTTTTGGGAGAACGTGCGACTGAAAAGGCAGTACGGATGTAATCTTTTGGTCACTAAGAAACATGGAGGTGTGACCGAGGGGAAAACGAAGGATTGTATCGAGGAGAGAGAGTCCAGAAAGGGAAAAGGAAGTTCAGGAAATGAGTGGAAAAAGGGGGGACTCCGACCTTTGACTCAACTCTGGCTTTAGAGATGGAGAGATCATGCTCGGCTGTAAAACTGGTTGAGGAGAAAAGGAGAGTGGTTAGTGGGGAGACAAAGGGAGATCAGCTCTTTATCCGTTAACCCTTTACTTGCCCTTGGGGAGGACTTGGGAAAGGGGATCGATGAGGTCAACCGCTGAAACGTTCTCACCTACTCCACCAGAGTGCGCTAAGGCAAAAAGCTTGACGGGAGAATGAACGAAATGGGTAAGTCAAGGGAAGGAATCGGGAAATCGGGATCGGTTCATGGTGGACGTATTAGAGAGTAAGGCGTGCCGCGGGTCGAGACAAGAATGGGGGAAGCACCTCAAGGGAAGGGGTTCAACATTTCTCAGACACGAAGTGACAAAATCCATAGGGTGAAGGGAGGAGGAGGTAGCGTAAACAGGAAGAGGGGTCGGGACGAAATTGATGAAAAAATTCTTAGGGGGAGGAGAGGGAGTACTTTAGCCTGGAGGACCTCATCTGAAGAAACACCCAGGTATTAAAATAGAGAAAACATTTCTTACGAAAAAAGAGAAAAGGGGAAGACAAGATCTGAAAAGAAAAAGGGCCCTCCAGGGTCGGGAGGGAAAAGGCCTTAGACGAGACAACTCTGGATGCGCGCGGTTAAAAGGAATTTGGGGTCTGGAATGTCCTCATGTTTGATAGCAGGAGGGGAGAGAAAACTCAGGAAGGGAAGGAAAGAATCCTACGGCAGTAACTCAGGCGCCAGACAAAAGCACAGAGAAAAAAGGAAGTATAGGGGAAGAAAGTCAATGTGTCAAGTAGAAAAAGAATCTCCGAGGGGATCAGATGATTGGGGAAAAAAAAAAAAAACAGGCAGGGAGGGAAAAGGGGCGATAGGAATGAAAAACGTCTAACAACGTGTACATCTCAGTGAAGACCTACTAAAAACGGGGGTTTACAGCTAAGTAAAAATCAAATCACAGAAGGGTAGCAACCATCAGGAAAAAGCACAGTAATGACGGAGAAAGAGAATCACCAAGAGGGTATCAAGTTCGGCTGGGCCACTGGAACGTATATTTATGAAATACCTGAGGCGCTCTACTCCGATCCTCACCAAAGGAGAGGGGAATCGTCTTCAAAAAACTGCACTGTTTGGTTGATTGAGAAAATCTTGAAAAAGAAGGGAGGCAGCCGTTTGCCCCGGCTAAAACAATCCATCTCCCGAAAGGAGTGCTATTTCTTACACAGGCATAAAAATCGGAGGAGGGGAAACAACCTGCTGAGAAGGAGACTGAGATCGCCGGAGAAAAATAGACATGGAACAAGTTTAACGATTTAAAGCGCAAATTCAATGTCTGCGGGCCACTAAGAGCAGTAGGAGGACATGGGGAGAAGGAGGGCAAGCGAATGTTCAGGAGGGCATGGAATCGGGAGAAACGGCCTTAAGGGGAAGGATTTTACAAGAAAATCGGGGGGAATTTAGAAAGTTGGGAAAAAGGCAAATATAGCAAAGAAGGAAGGTCCGGTAAAAAAGGGAGAAAGCGATATTACGCACCACGCGCGAAGTTGGTGGGAAGAAGCTCGTAGGTCCTCTTGTCGTCAAGGTATCAGGAGTTTCGACTCAAGTTAAAACGGCAATTCATGAAAAAGGAGGGAGAAGGGTCGGGGGGCCAAAAAAGAACCACGCGCCAGGGGAGAAAAAAAATGACTTGAAAGGACGAATTGAAAGCGGAAAAGGGTGCCGCCGGAACCAAAGTTCCCTCGTTTGAGTGACCAACCCCGAGAGGGGAAAGAAAATAAAGGGGTTTTAACTCGTCGGGAGATGAATTCCGCGGCGGTCAATCTATAGACAACCAAAAAAAGGAAGGGGAGGGGAAAGAATATCAGTAAGTCACGCGTGGGAAAATCAACTGGGAGCTAAGAAAGAGCTTCAACCCGCATACGTAAGTGAGAACAACTCACACAGCGGGCAGGCGAGGCAGCGAAGCGGGGAAGGAAAAGAAGAAGGGTTCAGAGTTAACTCAAAGTTCAAGAGAGGCGAGAACCTCGAGTAATTTTGTCAACAAAAGAGGAAAGAGCGGGGAATCGGAAACTTTGGCAGGGGAACTGGTAGATAACTGGGGCGAAAAGGAAATAAAGGGACTATGAGACTCGAGCTGCTTGCATCAAACAAAAACAATGCAGATTTGGGGGGGAGAAATAGAGCGTAAGGACTTCGGTACCGAGTCTATTAACTCTGTTAGACTAATATTTCATCCAGCACTCAATAGAGGGAAGGAGGTTGTCAAATAAAATGAAAAAAGCCCTCCGGTTCCATACATACAGATGGCCCAGGAAATGAGGGAACATAGCTGAAAACATCTAGTAAACTACTGCCATTTATAAAGGGGTGAACAAATGGAATTGGGTAAGGAGAGAAACGCGTTTGTACCTCACAGGCTTGATGTTCACCGGAGGGGATCAAGCGAAGAGAAGAGAAGGTGGTGGTGAAAGAGCGTCTCTGGTGGGAGTCCGGGAGAGCTTGCCGAAGCCCGAGGGCAAAATTGTTCAGTTGCAGTGGATACCTGGGACAGGAAAGGGCCAACGGAGGAAAAGCCAGGCTTTAACGCGGGGAGAGAAGAACAATGGCAAGGGGTGGGAAGATATTTTTTAAAAAAAACAAATCCAGGTAACGAGAGGGTGGGGATTGTCAAGAGCTCAAGGGCCTCTCTTGCCAAGGAAGTGTTATCAGAAAAAGAGAGGGTTGCAAAAGTGGAAAAAAAAGGACCTGCTCAACCGTCGGAAGTGTCGAAGAGGTTGGAAGGCTTGCGGTTCTTTTGGAAATGCTCTTCGGGAAAATGGGTAGAAGCGGCTCAGTTAAGGAGGAAACGCGGGGTATTTGTCCAGGTGGGAGGTCGTTTAGCGGAACGCATCGGGAAAAAAGAAAAAAGAGAGACCCAATATACTCAACACCTGGCTTCTGGGGGTCAGGAAAAGGCGGATTAAAAGAGGGGGAGAGTGACACCCAGGGGTAATTCTCGGGACATCGGGCTGTCCAATTGGAAATTTCAGGAAATTAGTATCAGGGTCTTGGCTTGGAAGGAAAAACCGAGGGAAGACTCAACCAATGGATCGCGCAATCAAACCTGGGGGAAAACAAGTGACAGCAGGCGCGCTGAAGAGGCTTACTTGGTCTCCTCAATGGTTACAGGAATTGAGGGGGGGGCGGAGTATCAAAAAGGGCGTAGAAGACTGGATGTAAGAAGAGGATAGACTCGTCACAACAAAACTAATTTGAAAATAAATATAGATCTATATCAAAATGGGTAATTCTAAGAAAAGAGAAAGAAGGGACAAGAGTGTCCAGGGGGTCTAACAGGAAGAGGAAATCAACGTAATGAGAAAGTTCGCTCCTTGTAAGTGTGGGAGTTGGTTAGAAGCCTCCAATTAACTTCATGAATGGTCCGCGCAAAGAGACACAGATAGAGAAAGAAAAATCCTGAGTTAAAAGGACCATGACAGCACGCGGAGGAAGAGTACAGAGAAGAGGGGACATCAAGGAAACGGTCATAGACTTGCCGACTTGTGCCTGCTATTTTGAAGAGGGATGGTTGGGTCAGGGAGAGGTGAAAACCTAGGAGAATAGAAACGTAAAAAGGAAAACTTGGGGAAATCATCGTTAAGATACTTATCAGAAATCTAAAAATGGGGAAAGACAGCATCAAAGGAGAGGAGAAAACATCAATTAAAAGCAGAAAGGAGAGTAAGCCAAGACTCTAAGGGCATTCGGCATTCCACGAAAGATTTCATTAGGGTGTCAGCCCGATAGTCGAGAAAAAAAAAAAAAAAGAAGGTCTAGAAAATCGCGTGACAAAAAAGGAAGGGGTTGATAAGGGGGGAAGGAAAATTGCAGTCCAACGCCGGGACTTATTCAAGAACAGAATGTCCAAAAAGAGAAAGAAGCGCGGAGGGGAGGGGGGGAAAGGGGGCAGCGGACGGGAAGACCTCTCAGGGAGGGGGAACAAAAGCTTTATAGATCGACGGAGGAGACGACCACACCGGAGTTGCGAGCAAGGAAAGGAGGTCACAGGGGGAGAAAACGCCTAAAAAAGAAGAGGGGGGGGTCTGCAAGGGGGTTGGATCTCGTCATCTTCAAAGGGTCCTGGGAAAGTCTAACCTTCGAGGAAAGTCTTTTAACAGAAGAGGAGAGTACAGTTTATCTGGGGAGGAAACATGGCATAAGAAAAGAGAAGATTCAGGGACACTAAGTTCCAGGCCAGGGAAAGGGGGCAAAAACAAATCGCAGGCAAGCTCGTAGGGACAAAAGTCCAGGTTCAAGGGGGGAAGATAGGGGGTCCTCGTAATCTCAAGTTCCACCTAACGGCAGAAAAAGTAAAGAAAGGATGATAGGCTCAAGCAGACGCCGGGTCTCTCTATGGAAAGGAATAGGAAAATACAATGACAGGGAAAGATGGATCCGAAAGGAAGGGGGGAGAAGAGGGACACAAAAAGGGGGGGTGAGTCCCAGGACAAAAAGATTGGGGGTAACCTTTTCATAGAGGAGAGCTTAATGAAATTACTCTTAAGGGAGAAAAATCTCAACATACAACGGTAGTAGGGAGGGAGTGGGAGAATCGAACAAGAAGGAAAGCCCTCGAGAAGGGGCCGAAGAACAGTGATGAAATAACCAGCAAGATTTGACGGGACCCACAGGGGTGGGACATATTCCTAGCTTCCAGATTGGAAGCGGGGAGGGGGGGGAGAAGTGAAGGAAAGAGCCCCCAAGGGAGAGGGGGGTGGGGTGCCACAGAGAGAGAGATTGCAATCCAGTTGGAGAACTTGGAGATTAACGGAAAATCCACTGATTTAGGAAGCTGCGCAAAAAAATAGAGTGGGGGGGGAAAATAAGCGCTGGACGACTGGACGGGAACCGCTAGCCTAGCTGGTATATAAAGGTTGGACTTAAAAGACAATATCAAGGCGATGGTATTCTATTGTCACATTCCGGAAATGAAGTTTGAAAAGAAGCGTTGTCCAGCAGGGGGGGGGAACAAGCTTCATAGAAAAAAGGACGAGACGAGAGTGAAGTTCTAAGGGAATTGCGTCGACTCTGGTTTAGAAGAGATTAGTTCTATGAAGAAGAAAAGGGAGAGAATCCGGCGCAGGGGGGGGAGACATCTTTTGGGGGAAAAAGGGAAAGGGTGTAAAAACCGTTTCCTCGAAAGTAAAAATCCTGGCTTGACGATGGGAAGGGGTTTCTCAATAAGGGGAAAAGGAAGGAAAAGAGGCTGGCCGCCAGGAGGGAAAAGATGTAGCACAATAAAGGCAGGGGAACTAGAAGACTCTACTTCTTTGGGGGGGGGGGGAGCTATTTGTGAGAAAGGGGCTTACAGGGAGGAGGGGAAAACCCCTTTACAGGAGAAAGAAAAACGAGTTGCCAGGGGCCACCTAACCGACCAGACCTCTGTGGGCCGGGATAGATGTGTGAGAAAGAGAGGAATCAGGGGAGGTGACCTGGGGGAGTAAACCGTACTGCGGACGGACAAAGCACCCAGAACATTAAGGACTTCGGAAAGGAAAGGGAAAGGGAAAGTGGGGTCTGCTGTGCTACGTGGCATCGCATGTTTCACCTAGGAAAACAATGTAAGAGGAAAAACATGCAGCGCAACCTAGCAAAATTTGGATGGGGGAAAAGATTATACCGGCCTGGAAAGAATGTGTATTCACACTTATCGGGAAGATGAGAGTTTGATTGTTTGGCACCTGTTGAGGCCGATGATAATTTGGCGCGCGCTGTGCTCTTAAACAAAGAATGGAAGGCAGAAAAAGAAAAGTGAATCAACGGCGAGAAAAATTTCCAGAAAAAGGGGGGGAGAAACGCGATCGTCATCCTAAGGAAAGAGACGCAGGGGAAAGGGTTCTACGAAGAGGGGGGGGCCATGGGAAGGCTGAGGGGGGGGAGTAGTGTAAGCAAGGTAAGAGACGGTTCGTCGCTGAGAAATATCATAGCAACACAAAGAGGGAAGGATGAAAGTATATGGGATAGGGGTTTAAGACTAAAGGATATAGAAAGGCTCAAGGAGGAGGGAAAACAGAGGAATGTCCCAAGTCGGATAAACATCACGTAGACGCTCCTGGACGTACCTGAGTCTAGAAGGTTTGAGAGAAGGGGTTGTTACGGAAGGGGGTGAATCAGAGAACGAATTGTGGATGGGCTTGTTGTCTCATACAAGGCAGCTCCACCTGAGTACGACCAGGGAAAACGGAAAAAGGTTACAGAACATAAACGATGGACCGAGAAAAGACGAAAAATGGTGCATCACGCCAGGTCCATACGGAACTCCATCAATCGCATATGTGTCAAGAGGAAAGGAGGGTTTAAGTCGCGGTGACGTGAGGAAGAGGCCGACACGAATAAACGATAGTGCTCTGAGGGAGGACTTCACTGTTCAGCAGAACAGATCAGGGGGAGAAAAACAATCAAAAAACAGCCAGAATGAGAATCTCCAATACGATAAATCAAAGAGGTGAGAAGGGACTACAAACTTTAAAAGAAGGGTTCCAGTATACGTAAGGGGAAGGGGCCTCGAGAAAAAAGAGAGAAAACCGACGGAGGGAAAGGGGGAGCCGGGCGTTTCCACAGGGAAAGTGGCGTAAGGGGAAGAAAAGATGATCTACGAAGAAAAGCCAGACGAAGGGCTCAAAATGAACAATCGCCCGCCCAGGAGGAGGTGGTCATGGAAAAGAGACGGCCTCACACTCAGGAGGGAGGGGTGACACGTCTACTCTGCTCCTGAATGGAGGAAGGCTCAACCTGCATCTGGTACAACGGGGGGGAGGGCGCGAAGAAGTACATTTGGGGGACGGAAAAGTCCTCCAAAAAATCAGAAACGTCATGAAAATGGGATAGAGGCAGGGACTCTTTTAGATGGACAACAAATGCGAGGAATGAAAAAGGACGGAATGTCTTTGAAGGTCAACTGGGGAAGGGGAGTGATCTGGGGGAGGGTAAACGAGGGGGAAGTAGCTAAGGA
>Ga0179593_1456692_pt1 | contig 16185 bp, 14 predicted proteins | sample CZODoug2_1_08_16_FD_185931 | JGI IMG/M metagenome (GOLD analysis project Ga0179593, IMG submission 185931) | Vadose zone soil fungal communities from Angelo Coast Range Reserve, California, USA - CZODoug2_1_08_16fungal (PacBio error correction) | ecosystem: Environmental > Terrestrial > Soil >...
CCAAGCCGCGGGTGGGGTTGGCCGCTCGAGTGGAGCGAAATGTTGAAAAAATGCGAGGGTTTGTGGGCGACGGGTATAAAGGGGGGGAGAGAACTGGAAAAGGTGGGCTAGAAACAAAACCTTTTTCACTGGTGGTACATGTTTACAGAAGCAATGTGTCCATGGGGGGGGGAGTTCCCCACTCGATGGGAAGGGAAGCAAGAGAGTTGGGGGTAGTGAGCAGGTAGAGTTTGAAGACGGAGTGAGGGGGCTAGAAATGCCCTTGGTGCACCAATGACCAATTCTCGGGAGAAAGTGGGCAAGGGATAACTGAAATGCGGTCTTTGATTAGGTCAAACGAAGAACGGGGTTGAAGACAACGTGGAACAACCGAAAGGGATAAAACGATTGAACAGAGCGCGTAGTAAAGAGGGGTTCGGCTAGGGGCGAGTGGTCGAATCGATCTCGATTGCTTCTTCATGTCGCTAGTGACAGAGTTAAGAACCGTGCAGGACCGTAACCGAGTAGCTGGCCCTACTAGCCCGTAGTTTTACCAAAAAGAGAGCGGTTTTCTCTACGCGTGACGCAAAAAAAACACCGGCTACTGGGAGAGGTGAAGGAGGGAAAAAGAAGAGAAAACTCGGAGCCAGCGTTCTGAGACAGAGGCGTGGCACGATCCTTAGCGACTCCAGTCAAGCGGGAGAGATCAACAACGGGGGCTGGGCAGTCCTGGCACGGGCGGAACGCCGTCAGGGAAGCTTCCTAATGCAAAGATCATGGAAGGTGACCTGGGACCCCGGAAAACCAGAAAGAGTCGCAAGCTGGCAAATCAAGGCGATTAAATGCATGAGGGTGGGAAAACACACGTAACGGAGGGAAGGCCAAACAGAGTTACGGCTTCCCCTTTGGAGCCTCACTGTATGACCGGGGAAAAGAGCTATTCCGATAAGGGGTCAAAGGAAGGAAATGAAAAAAAAGAACGCAAAAAAAATCTAACGCCCTATACGATACGGCCATTCGGTGGATCGGTTCTTGTGACCGCAAAGAAAAGGGCATAGTGGCTGTTCACCAAAAAAAAAAGCCGACGCACGCCTGTAGAATTCCCCAAATAACAGAACGCTCAGTCACGACCAGTCCGTTAGACAACGGGATAGCACCGGGATTCCCGTGGGTGGATTGATTGCAAACGGGTGAGTGGCCGCCTGGACAAGCAAACAAGCCTTCCCACAAAAGCCATGGGGCGGCAAAGCCGCATGATAAAAAACTATACACGCAACGCAATCCCTACGAAAGACCAAACCCACCATTTGAGGGAATCTGGTGGGTGTCGAACAAAAGAAAAAACGCCGACCCGGGGGGAAGATCACAACCGTTCTCCACGAGGGACGAAAAAGAACTGATATAACGCCGGAACAACCCGAACAAAAAATAAGACTTTGGCAAATGGGGAACTTTCTCTCACGGAAAGACACAGGGGGCCGTCTGAAATCAAGTTTCGAGGAAGGGAAAAAATAAGTCATCACACGCCCCGCGAAATCGAACGACAATATCTCAGCGTTTCCAGTGGAGGGGAAAAGAAAAACCGGAAACTTCTACGGGGGATCGCCATAGTTCGTCCAACAGAAAAGGCGTCGTGAAATCCCTTCTCAAATCTATATCGCAGGGGGGCGCCAGGGGCACCGCTTTCGGGGGAAATAAGAAAATTCAGTGAAATGCTGTGACGCAGGAGGGGCTCACAACCGAGGTTATTGCGTCTCACAAGTGACTCAGGGCGTGGGAAAAAACAAAAAGGTGCGGACGGCTAGGACCAAAAAAAGCAAGGTCCGAATTTCAAAGACTGGGCTGTCTACCTAGTGGTGGGACGGGGGGTGGGGGGACGTCGGCAGAAGACTGAACCCTCCGCGAGCAAAGTAGAAGTTTCGCCGACCAAAAGCGTGGGTTCTCGGATAACGTCCAGGGCCAAAACTCGGACAGCCGGAAGTGGTTGGAAATGAGAAAACTAACAGCCCGGGAACATCGACGAATAAATGTGGATTAAATGGGGCAAATGCCCGACGGGCGAGGAAAATTCTTGGTCGACCCGGAAGAAATGCTGAAAGGTGGAGTCTCCCAGGAGCACTAAGTACCTGAAGACCTAGGCCAGGAACCACAGGTCCGAAACCGAGGGAGCAAAAAAAAAAGCAAGACTGAAGACGACACGAAGGCGTCCGGAAATCCAAAATCTTCTTTCTATCCAGAAATAGTCCTAAGTCCATCGGGAAAACATACGGAACAACTTCCCCAAGAGAGGTCGACGAGAGGGCAGAGAGCTGGGTCCCCACCCATTCGACGGACGCGAGGAACAAAAGAATCTCAAACTACACAACCACAAAAAGAGGGGAGGGAAATAGTATACAGGAGAACAGAGGTCGCGAAAATAGGACTGCACTAAAAAAGCATCGACTATAGAGCGAGCGAAGATTGGGGAAGGGTTTAACCTTGTTGAGCTGGCAAACACTTCGGGTGTAGGATGTGACTGTAAGAACTTTTTCTCTCTGGGGTGGGGGACGACGACGGCGTTCGGAAATGGGGGATTCATGGGAACTCCTTATGAGATGTTCGTAGGGGGACCCGTGGTGTCGAGGGGATGAGTGCTTTTGTGGGGGGGGGTGTTTCTCGGGGCGAAAAGATCAGTGTACGCGTGAATACGCATTGTTCGTAATGTCCAATTATCGGTACACCTTTATGCGGGCGGAAGGGGCTACTCTACGGGGGCTCGCGAGACACCATTCCGCTGTCGCGAACCGAGCAGGTCCAAAACTTCTGACGAAACTCGAAAAATCTATGGAAAAGTCCGCTGGCGGGGTCATTAAAGTCTTAGGAAAGAAAAACACCCCGAAAAAGAAATGAAAAAAAGGCTCTATCCAAATCCAGTTAGAGGGGAAACGGTGTTCGTTCCGAGAATCCCTGGGGTTAGCACGTTGAATCGCCTGAGAAAAGGTGCGTCCGTAAGTAAAAAAAAAGAAGATTTGCGCACGAACCTGAATGTAGAAAAAGGGTATCCCAAAGAGCAAGGGCGGGGGGAACGGCGTACGAAGCGCATCCGACTTGCCAAAAACGATTTTGTAGGAGAAGAAAAAGGGGGTTGGCAGTATTAAAAAAAGGAGCCGTAAAAAAGTGAAATCGGTGACGAAGAAAGAATGGGGCCGTCCAGATCTCGTCGTTTCTCTGGTAGGACAGGAGGACAGCTGACCTGAACGGGACGGGCTTATCATAGCAACCTCGCTGGGAGGCAGTGCGACCAGAAAAAGGGGTTTCCAGTGACAAGTCCAGTGGGGAAGGTTAAAAGGGGCGGAGGGCGGGAAACTCTAAACAGCCGGGGGTGCAAATGGCGGGGGTTCGCCGTAGTTGTGAAAATCCGTTCGTTCGACCGAGAGAACGGGTGGGCAGGAACTTCGTCACAGGGCTTCGTCGTGGAGGAAAGTTGCGGTTGAACTGGTGCTCCCAGGGGGGCGGGGTGGAAAAGGGAAAGTTTTGGGGACTCTACGAGGACTGGCAAATCACCACCCTGTGCAAAAGTCCAGCAAGAAGGAAAGTTCAGTCTCATGGCAAGGGACCCGTGGTGAGGAAACTTATCCGGGTGCGGGCGCGGGCTCTCGGAACCAACGTGGAAATCCAAGGAAAAAATACGTCAGGGAGGGAAAACTGGGGCACATCCATCTTGCCACGAGTTGTTACTTGCATTGGGGGGGGGGGATCATCCCATCACTATTCACATTCGCTTCAAGGGTGTCGTTAGGTTCGAACGGTGTTGCAGGGTAGGCCAGATGTAAGTGCTCGGGGAAAGGGCCTTCTTTGGCCCTGGGGGTTCGACGCAGACGACACCGGGAAAGCATCAAGTTCAGCAAAAGTCACCGTGACCGTAGCCTGCATTCCATGGGGTAACAACGTCGAAATCGCTTGTAAGGTGCTGGTCTCATTCAAAGGGGGGGCCGTAACCAGGAGTCCGAGCAGAGGCGGGTTCTGGAAACAGAAAAGTCGGAACCGATTTTCCAAAAGCAAAAGGTGGGGAAAAAAGGAAAGGGGTAGAGTGTCTCCCAAGGGGAATGGAAGTAGCGGAGCGAGAAGGAAAAAAAAAGAGAATGATGGTGCAGGAAAAAGGTGGGACCCAAGGAAATCCGGTGAGGCCGGGGAAAAAAGAAATTACCTGAGATGGGGGGGGGGTTGAAAAACTAAGGGGCGAGAAAGCGGCTTTGAAAAGGCACCACGGGAACGGCGCCTTAGACATTAAGTAGAAAAACGGACGAGATCGAGGAAGGACCCACTCGCTATCCGAAAAAGAAACTACAAAAAGTGGAACGATGCTCTGAAGCAAAGGAGGGCCAAATCCATACGGAAATGAATTGTCCCGACCCGTCCTGAGAGTTGCAAGATAAAGAGTAAATCGTGAAAGACGGTTCAGACCTGGGAGCAGTAAAAACTTTCCTTGAGTCGCCGAAACCGGGGGGGGTCAGAGGGCAACAAATCCGATCTGCTCACAAAAAAAAAGACACTTTCCACTTCGAAAAATCGAGGAGCTGGAAAATGCTAACATGGAAAAAGGAAGACGAGTTCAACGGCTTAAACAATGAACAGTGGGGGGGAGGTTTCGGAACCGGGCGGTAGATAAGAAATGAAGGCGGCGCCCACCCAGGACGCATTCCGCTGAAAAAGGGGTTGGCTAAAAAAGGACGTTGAGGTCGATGCGCTCGAGCGGAACAAAACCGCGGCTTGGAGGGGGGGGTTGAACAGAAAGAAAACAATGATGAGAGATACCCTCCAAGCGAGTGTTTCTAATTCTCGCAGGAAAAAAAACAAGCTGAGGAAAATGGCAGGGAGTATAGGTTTGGTCGACATCATTAAAGGTGGTCTCGTGAACTCGCCCGTGGGCTATCAGCACTTGTTCACTGGGTGGACGCCATTCTGAAACGAAACGAGGGTGCCCATTTTGTTGGACTAGGGGTTCCAGAACGATTGGGAGGACGGTGCAAAAACCGACTTTTGTTTTGGAGTGGCAGAGATAGGGTGGAAGACTGCGGTTTCGGCAAAGAAGAAGCGAACTTAAAACTGGACAATGACAAAAGTAATCTCTTCGAAAGAGAGTAACTGCGTCCGGGGGGGGAGTGAGCAACTTCTCAGGAAACAGGGTCGGGAAGAAGACATGTCACGGCAGGGTAAGCGAGCAACGTAACGTTCGAAAAGGAACAGGGTGGGTTAAGCTCGCGAGTTGGAAGAATAACTCGGGAAGGTGAGGACCGACTGTTCATTGGGGACCGAGTGAAATCAGGCCCGGTGCACGACCATTCGTATCTCCAAAGTGAAGACGAGCAGCATGGGTGCATCGTTCTTTGCCGGCGGGAAAAGTCACACCGGCGCTGGGAATGAGAGGCAACCGAAAAACAGAGCCAGCTAAGACTGTCCCGGAAAGGGAAAAAAAGCTTCAGTCAACGGAAAGGATAACCCGTCACCTGGAAAAAAAAGGTGACCTGCAAAAGCTGTCACTTCCGAGGAGTCACAAAACGGAAACAAGAAAAGACATGATCTCGAAAAGGGGTCCTACTAAAAACACTTGATCCAAAAGGGCCGCATCAAAATATGGCTTCTTCCCATTGAAAAGTATTCCCGGAAGGCGCGAAAAAGGGACGTCAAAGGCGACGGGGGGAAAAAGTTTCTATGATTGAAACGGTCCCTAAAGTGTGAACCAAAGAAAGTCTCCCTGGGCCGACAGGCTGGGAAATAGCGCCTGCAACGTACGCAGTAAAATCTAAATCGAATAAACGTGGTGCGGCGGGAAGCACAATTGTAATTGAGGTTCCAAAAAAAAAAACTCAAAGAAAAATCGAGATGCACGCGTCAGAAACAAGCGAGCCCGTCAATTCAAAAGGAAATGCTCCACTTGCTCGGCGCGGAAAGGGGAGTCGGCCTGGGGGAAAGGATCGGCCCGGCGGGCGGGTGGACAAGCCAGAGGAGTCCGTCAGGAAAAAACCTGGAGGGAACACAAAAGATGGCCGGAAAAGGACGCCTTACCATTCTGGGTCAAAAAACGACGCAACACTTTGATAGACACTAAACCATGTCAAAGGACGGCGAAAGAAAAAGGTGAAAAAAAGAACGGCGAAAAAACCGTCCTTCTTCAACACTACCTGAGTCGACGCCGAGAAGGCGCCAGGGAATAGACCTCGGAAAACCGAACTGGTTGGGGTTACGCTTCGCCCTCAGCGAGGGAAAGGGATACCTGGTTCGAGGAAGGTTAAGAGTGAACCAGGGGGGTAAGGTCACCAGAGGTACTACCATCTGAAGCTTCAGCTCATCTAGGGGACAAAGAAACGCTAAGGCTCGACTTAGGACGGCCAACAAAGGTCAGGGTTAATCCTCGGGAAACCATTCAATCTATCTCCGCGTAGTAAGTCCCGGGGGAGGATTTCTAACGGGTATCTCAAGCATGAATTGAAGCGGACTCTGGGAATTCTCACCCTAAGTGGGAGATACGAAACAGTTGAAGGTCATCCACTAAACGGGGGGGGCATTCTGGAGAGACGCACCCTCGAAGACAGTACTGGGATTTTTCAAAAGTGTTTACTATTCAACAAGGTTTGGGAACATGGGGGGGTTGAAGAAAACAAAAAAACTTGAGACCCCGCCATAGGGAAAAGGGGAGTAAGCTCAGTAGAGGAAAAGAGAAACGACCGCAAAAGGTAGATTCGCAAGCTTCCAATTTAGACACTTATAGTTGGAAAAAATAGCTAACTCCCACCCCCAAGGGGAAGACAACAAGAGGAACGAGAAGTTAAAGATGGCATTAAGGGGCACCATGCGTAGGAAAAAACACGCAGGGAAGGAGCCTTGTAGGCGCTCAAAAAAAGCACTCCGACCGAAACATAGCCCTAGCACCATGCACTACCCGCCGAAAAGCTACTAAAAAACCTTGATAAGCCACAGCAAGCTGGAGGAAGAAAACTACCGTCGTAAGGAATAGGAAAAACTCTAACGGAAAGCAAGACCCCGCCGCCCCTAAAATTGATAAAACGGAAACAAACAGCTGCGGGACGGGAATAGCCTGAGAGAGTGAAATTTAAGGAAGGTTTGTCGGAAAAGAATAGGGCCAGGTGATACAAACTCTCAACATTAGATAAAATTGGCCTCAGAAGACAGACGCCTGCGCAAGCAAAGCTCTCGGCTAGAGGGAGGTAAAAGTTGGGGTGGCCTAAAGGGCTGCACAAGCTGAAAGGCTCTCTTATAAGGTAGCATTTGGGTTCTTTCCAGGAAAAAGGCGGGGGACGACCATAAGGGACGAATAGAGTGGACGATTGTCTGCGGAGTGGGTTAGCGATGTATTTGGGGGCGGGACTAGGGAATTGTGGGGGATTAAGGGCTTTGGAAAAAGCAAAGGTATCGAGGGGGACTACTTGAGAAAAAGTGCCTTGAACCAGGGAGTTCTGGAACCTTTAGTCGGAGATGGTGCTTAAAGCTGGCGCGGGGCGTCTGTGGCCCCATATACGCTAGAGCGGAGCAGGATGCAACGCGGCCTGTACTGCTCGAACTGGAAAGGGAGAGTAAAACCGGAAAGTGTCGAGGAAAAAACACAACCCAAAAAGGGGATGAAGCAATTCAATCGGCAAAGCAAGGGAAGGGTCGGTCCCGTAAAGGGGGGGGGGAGGAGGACTCACCTTTTTTAAAAAAAGTGGTTGTCGAATACTGTGCGTTGAGTCCGCAAATAAGTGTCTAAACCGCGTCAACATAGAAGGGGAAATTCAATGAAATTGTTAACCAGCAGGAATAGCTCGACATGGGGGCTAGTTGCATCGGAGGAGAAGAAGCCGGTTCAGGGGGAAATGTAGAAATCGCGTCGTTGAAGGAAACGAAAGACGATACGCTCTGGTGAGGGGTCGGGTCGCGGGGCGTGAAAAAGGAAAACTGACCGTCTGCCACTAGACCCCTCGAACCATAGCTTTTAGCTTACAAAAACGCAGAGGAGGATGCGAAACAAACCGTTTCAGTGACAAAGGGGGTCGGTGTGGATAAGACAGGGCGTGGGAGAGTAGCCAGTACGAGAAGTTAGGTGGGAAAAATCTGGGAAATTTTCATCCTTGTTCAATAAAAAAAAAGGAGTACGACGGGGGGGGGGAAGAATATCTTAGGCTTTTCTGTGTACGTCAGGAGATTTCATCTACGGGCGCACGTGGAAAGGCCGTGTGTGAGCAGAAGGCGCCCGACTAGGGAATGGGTTAAAAAAACCCCGGGGCAAGGAACATTCCTCCCGCCCCGGGAAAAAATGAGGGCTATCCAGTTGGTAAAAGGAATGGTCCGTGGGAGGGGCTTGCAGGGCTGATCTTTTCTCGGCTGTGAGGGGAAAGCTGCGTAGGGTCCACGAAGGGGGAAAAACACTTCAACAAAAAGAAACGGTCCTTTGGAAAAATAACAATCACTAGGACATTGGCCGTCGCCCGGAGGAAGGTATGTGTAGGGGGAAAAGGCGGAGGCATGTCTCAATTTCGTGAGAACCAGGTCGGGTTACCTTGGTTTTATAGGCCGGTGACGTGAAAGCAAACATTTTCGCAAAAAGGGAGAAGGTGACTAGGACGGCGAAAACAGTCATGTGGCGGGGGGGAAAGGTGGGGGAGCCCGTCCCATAACTTGGCTGAGAAAATCCAGTAAATTCGACAGGACAGTCCGCCGGGGATGAAGGGGAGGGGGGTTAAGGACCTTGGGGGAAAAGGAAAACGACTCAAAATCGGAACCTAACCGGTTTTTGGGGTTTTGACTGGGGGGGTTGACCTCCGCTTGGGGAAGAAAAAAGGTAGGTAGGAAAAAGAACGCTGGCGAGGGGGGCGTGTGCGCAGTAGAGTTGTGGGCTCAGAAAAAAAACGTTTGTCTTCAAAGAGCGAGGAAAATATCGCTGTGGGGAATAAGGGCTAGAAAAGATAAGGAATGGCGGCGACCAAGGGGCAAAAGGCCCGAGGGTCCCTTAAGAAAACTCGAAAATCAGGGAAGGGGACCACTATTCGGGAACAATCGCGAGCCGAAAAAAATCGTTCCTACGCTAAAAAGGGGGAAAGGGGGAAAATCCGCTGCTTTGTGACAAGTCTCACAGGAATGATTATCCCTTTCATGTATAAAGACCGCAAGCATGGTAGTTAACACAAGAGAGAAAAGGTCATACTACTTAGGGACCAGGGCCTTCGCCCACTATCACAACGATCAGACAAGCATGAGGTCTGGTCAGAATAACGCGGTCGGACCTGGGGACAAACGAAAAAAAGGGGACACAATGGCGAAAGGTGTGGGATCGAACGGGCGGTTCAACCGGAGTACGTAAATTAAGTCACCCAAGGAACAACAGATAAATCCGCATTAGCAAGGCGCAGCTTGTCTGCACTCTTGGAAGTAGAAAAGAGAGCAAAAAGAACACCGTCTGAAATCGCTAAAAAACAAAGGAGAGAAGAACCCTCAAGGCGGGTTGTTGGAACGCTCTAAGGCGTCAATCCAAGAGTGAAGGACACTGAAATTCTAATCAAGGGGAAGTAATCTAGAGTGGTGTTGCCCTGGGGGGCTAACCTCCTTCTGGGGGGGCGCGCGAAAAGGGGAGAGGGAAACCGCCCGGGGGGTTCACGGGGGGTCCGCGGAAAGAATCAAGTGGTCGGTGGGCGAGGTAAAGGGGGTCCTAGGCGAGGTCGGGGTTGCGAAGTTTGGGGTTGGAGTGAGAGAGAGTGGAAGACTGCGGGGATGGGTCTGTCGATGAAACCGATGGACGGCGCCAAAGGAGGAGTAAAATGACCAAGTCGGCGACCGGGGGGAAAAGGATTCAATGCGGTGATTTAAACATCGTCCACACGACTAATAGTCCTTTTGTAACGTAATCAGCTCTCCTCACTTAGATCTGGAAAAAAGGAGAGGGGGAGACAGATGTGGGGGGGGAAGCTTGCTGGGAAAAAACGAAAGACTAGACTTGTGGACGATTGCCAACAGACCTGTGAAGTCCCCGGTGGGAGGAAAGACACATTCTAGCGGTCTATATAAGGGTTTGTCACCAGAAAAGTATCTGGGTGCGCGGCGAAAGACCAGGACCTAAACACTATCTCACACGACCAAGAAAGCCGGGGCTTGAGTCAGCTGACGTGGGCCAACTCTTCCGCTGAATTGATACAGGAAAAAAATGAACTGTAACGGTGGGGGTGAACCGGTCCGAGAGGAACGTGGACGAATCGCAAGGAAAACGGAAAAGGAAACCGATCAGAGCACTGCGAAGCCCCGCCTGAAACATATAGCAACAGGTGGCGGGGTAAGTGAAAAACAGCAATGAGGGAAGTCTGGCCGAAAGACGGCAAGTAATACGTGGTGGAGCGATCGGAAGGGAAAAGGGGAGCGGTCCTTATAACACCAAAAAAGAGACACAGGGGCCCAATAAGCGAAAGGGGAAAAATACATCAAAGCAGAAAAACAGGACCGCGCGGCCAAAACGCTCGGGGTTGGGCAAAAAATATGGCATGGCTGGTTGGCAAACCGCAGTGACCCTAAAGCAGGCCTGGGAGAGGACCGTTCAGCGGCCAGAAAAATAAGGACCCCCCGGAAGGCAGGGCATACTAGAAACGCGAGACGTGGACATGGACAACAATGGGAACGCCAAAGAGAGGGGCCCAGTAGAAGCAAAAACACAAACTTACAGCAACCCGCCGGCAACGTCCGCACGGGGACCTTAGCCACACGACGGCAAGCAGGAAAGGGGGAAAAGCGACAGCTCGGCACCAGTGGCGTCTTTTGGTGGGTCGAACTAACCGGCGAACAAAAGCCTGCCGCCATCAACTCTTCCCGGAAGGGGAGACCGAGACGCGAAAGGGCGCCGCAAACGATATACAACCTCTACTGACAGAGCTTTCAATTAAAACGTGGGATGGACAGAGCCGCTCGGGGGAAAGAAGCAAGAAAAGCCCTGTTCGATGCAAAAGGGACCGGTAACGGGGTCACAGCAACGAAAGTTGACCTACAACATGAGTCATAAAAGATTTGAACGGGGCGAAACTGCTACAAGAGTCAAACAAATGTCGAACATCATCTCGATACAATAGTGTTCGCGTTCACGGGGTCCAGTTACCCTGCTTGCGAAACGGGGAAAAAGGTTCAGGGGACGGAGCGGAGGGAGCACCACCAGCGGGGTCCGGTCCAATCGGTTCTCAGGGGGAGGGTCAACCAAAAGGGAAACTGGAGAACTTCGTATGAAGCACCTACGGTGGGAAGACAGTATGAACGTTAATGTGGGCTAGAAAAAACAACGGGGTGGGGGGTCAGGGGGGTTGTAAGACTGGCAACGAAATAGGGGGACACGGCAAGCCAGGAGAGGTTGACACCGGGAAGCCAACGCTTTGCTACTCACGTTCTCAAACCTATCTAGGGAAGATATGGGGGGGAAACGAACGCACAACAACAGCCGCTCAGAGGTAATAAAAAAGAACGAATAATGGTATGGAATTCTAAGGGCAAACAAGGAAAGGGAAAAACTAACCTTCTAAAGGGTTAGGGGTTCCAAGAGAATAAACAGAACCACAATCCCACAAAGCAAATACGACAAAAGGGCCCGAGAGTAGTGAGACATAAGGCGCGGAAAACAGGAGATCCAAAGAAAGATGGCGGGAAAAGGAATAAAGGAAGAAAAATTCCACATCTGTAAAACAGCCAATCAAAGGTTTGGCAGGTAGTCATCCGAAGCTATAGCCTTATATCTTGATGCAGGGACAGGCGATGTGAGCAGGGATACCGAATCGGGAACATTTACTAAGGAGAAACCACGGGGGAAGAAGCCACTCTCTTTCGACGAAGAAAGAGAGAATTCGAGGCAGCTCTCCGCTAGAGCCACGAGAGAGATCATTGGGGAGGGGAAGAGATGGGCAAGGAAGGGGGAAACTGTACGTGGGGGGGCTGTTCCGGGAGGATTTCGCGCTGGGGGGGGCGAAGTCGTTGGGGGGCGCTGTTTATGGAGGTGCGAGCCTTATGGAGAGGGGTAGGGAAAGGTGGGGTGGTTCGATTTATTGTGCTCTAGTGGGGGGGAAACTTTCGGGGGGCGATCGGAGGATCCCGGTCTCGGTAATGTTCCGCGGTGCCATTGAGGTAAAAACGGGTAGGTGAGAGGTTACCTTGGAAAAGGGGTTGTCGGGGCTTGGGACCGCTTCTCGCTCGGCGGCGGAGCAAAGGAGTGGGGCTGCGGTCGGGATCGAAAGAAAGTAAAGGGCCTTACGAAAGAAGGTCGTCGTGGAAAGTCTGCTGCGGAACCTGCCCAAAAAAAGGCAAAAACACTCGTCAAAAAATACTGGGCTGGACGTAGGGACGGACGAGAATACAACACATTGGGAAAAGGACAGGGACGGGGCGAGGGGGAATTGCACTAGGGGGGGGGAAAAAGAAGAGGCAAGGCAAGGAATTGATGAGAGAACAGGGAGAGAGGATTAAGGGAAAGGAACGCTTCGAAAGCCTTGTGCTAGGGATGATACTACCTTCCTTCCACAGGGGAACTTATGAATCGGTTAGATAAGAAAGGGTGACCGATGCCATCTGTCTTCATAGGGGAGGATGGTCTATAATGCGTTAAAACTTGGCAATCGCTCTAGGTTCTAGTGCTCATAGCAGGACCGGCGGCCTGGAGGACCAAACCGTTTTTGGGAAAGGAAAAAAGAGTCAGGAGAGGGTTGATCTCGAGTGAAGATCAGTGTCGAAGCTGAGACCAGAATCGAGGGGAGCAAGTAGTGTCGCGTTCAGACACCAAAAATAGAATGGGGGGGAGAGCTGGCGATCAAGACGGAAGTGTGTTGACGCGAATGTCGGGGGGAAGCATCTTGTCGGGTGGAAGGGTGTGATGATACTGATGAAAAGACGGGCTTGTGAAAACCAAAAAAAGACTCAGGGCAACAAGCCGACGTCAATTATTCGCCCAGGTGGCACTTTTGATATTGGCCTTATGGGCATGGCAAACCGGGGGGGGGGCGCGAAATTGCGAGGTCGGACCGCAGGGCCCCATGAATAAAAAAGAAGGAAAAACTTAGTTTGGAACACGCGAGATTTTTGGTCTTCAAAAAAGCAAATGCAATTTGAAGCATGGAGGGTAGGAGGGAGGCTAGGTGGAAATGAGAGTGCCAGAGTTCGGGGATCGGAGCGAGTTCAAGGGGGGGTTGGAGTTACGTTCTCAAATTCATCGTAAGAAGTACGAACGTTAAGGGAGGGAGAAGCAGCAGTCATGCAGGTGAGGGCTGTTGCCAAAGCAATCGCCATTGCGGTCAGGGTACACCAGGCTTGTAAACCAAGTGAAAAGAGTAGTGGTGTAACCTTTGGGAATAGGGAGGGGGGGACGGCGAAACGAAAACTCGGACCGAGAAAAAAAATCTACACCGGTGGGAAGGGGGGTTTGGCAACTGGAACTGGGAATCGATAGACCAAGAAAAGCAGGGGGTCTGTGGGCGAATAGGTGGGGACAGAAAAGGAATCGAACCATTCCCTTGCACAAAAAAGGGGGGGAACCGGGCAGAAAATGCAGACTGCAGGGAGGATTTGTTGGACTAGAACAGTCATAGGGGCCGGGAAGGGAAAAGGAGGGTCCTTGGCACTAACTCGACAAGGAAGGTCATAAGGACGATCGTTCTTCGGAAAAGAAAAGAGCCTACCGAGAATAAAGGGCGACCGCTGTACAACGTAAATGAAGGGAAAATGATTATTACCAGGAAACGTTCCAAGGGGGGAAGAATCAATACCTAGCGGGGGACAAACGGAGAAAATGAAACTTTGATCTCCCATTACGCCAAAATCAGGTCAGAATCTGGTCAGGCACAAAGGGGCTAAGAGGAGGGGAGCGGAAATGGGACAAGAGAAAAGGGTACAAGAGGGTGTCAAAGATAACCAGGAAAACATTTCTTTACATTATAGTACCAGTTCTTGCGACCAAAAAGGGCACCAAAGATCAAAACGGACGCAGGAGAAAGCGCAGGTGCTGCACGAAGGGGGGGGGAAGGCGAGCTGACTGCTAAAACAAGAGCTTGTCAGGGTACGAGCTCAACCAACAAAGTCAAGGAGGTTTGGGGTTACGCAGAGGCATCGCAGAAAGAGGGGGCAGACAAGCTTGAGACCTGGGAAGTACGTGGCTGGGTTGAGAAGAATCGGGGGTATCAGGAATACGAACAATGAACGGTGAAATGGTGGGCGCTGACGGGAAAAAAAAGAAGGGGAACATTTGGGAGGCCCAGGTCCGTCGAAGTGTCACCAATTTCTGAGGAGGTTAGGGGAGGACTCGGTCTCATGATCGAAAGGCAAGAAAGGGGGACGGCGACCAAAAGGAGGAACTACCATGGAAAAGAAAAATAGTTTCACGACTGCACTTACTTTTCCTTTGGGGGGGTTGGGGGGGGGGCCAAACTCAGGACACGGGTAGGAAAAAAAAAAAATGAGAGGTGAACGCCTGGGATGCACATTCGGGACCCACGCGGAAGTGGGGGAGAGAGGTGGAAAAAAAGAGGGATATCGGGGGCTTGCATCGGACATTCAGGGATGCAGGAAACCCTCGACGGGCCGCCTTTCCTGACAGCGGAAAATCCTGTCCAACAATCCAAGGTAAGTTAGAGCATCGGCAGGAAGCGGGAAATGTTAAAAAGGGAGAAGGGGGGGGGGTCTGAGAACAAAGGAAGAGCACCGACTCGCAGCAAGAAGCTCATGTGGGGTTTCCTTCGAGAGGCCCAGGAGTGAAAGGAAAGAGGGAGAAAGACACCATTCAACTGATGGGGAGACGTCACGGTCCACTGGCACGTCTCCTAGACAACAAAGGGGACTTAACCCGAAGAAGGGAGGGGAAGTTACTAAACTGCCTACCAAAACGAATAAAAAAAAGCCTGGCGATTAGGCGAAGGGCTGCGGGTACAAAATGCAGCTTAAGAACGTCCGGGGGGCGGTTTCATTAAAGGTGGTCGAAAAGAGGTTGAAGAAAAACCAAGGGAAAAAGGAGCTACGTGCCCGAGAAATTCTGGAGCTCCTACAGGTACGCCTCAGTAAAAGGACTCGAAAGCGCGGTGGCCATCGTGGCGAGGGGGGGGACCTTGGGCAGAAAAGGAAGAAACGAATAAAGGTCGGGTGAACACAACCCCAGGGGCAGACGACTGAAGGAAGGTGATGACACAAAAGCTCTCCCGTCATCCAATACCGGGACCATGCATGAGAAAAACAGGGAAGGGAAACCGGAGGAAATGGAAGGAACGGTCGAATTTACTTAAAGGCCTGGCATGGTGGTAAGCGTAGGGCCAGAGGCACACAATGTGTCAAAACCAAGAAAAAGACGGGAGCACGGGCGGACCGATGAGAGATGACGGACTAAGCCACTTAGGGATGCCATCACTCACGTGCTCGGGGGTCGAACCGGGGGGAAGAAGGACAAAACGCCTTCGAAAAGACCTCTTCCCGGACTGTCTCAGAAGCACAGCCGAGGCCGATCACCGCTAAGTTTAACTGGGGGTCGCAAGGCCAGCGAGGCAAGGGGAGAATACGTCCCGCAAAAAGAAAAAGGGTTTTCGAGGAGGGAAGAGGGGGGGGCAAGGGGTGATTTCAGGGAAAACTGGTCCCAGAAAAGAGACGACCAGAGCGGGCATAGCCCGTGGAAAATCTTAATGGGTAACGAAGTCTTTCAAGAGGGTAAGGTCCAACAAAGAAAAGGGAGGTCGGAAGCCTCGAGAAAAAGTCAAAGCCGGGGAAAGGATACGTTCGAGGCCCTGGAAAGTTTACCAGAAAGACATTGAAGGAGAGGGAGGATGAGTGTTGCGACAAAAAGCGTTATTGGCTTTACGCAGGTCCTACCCAAGTCAGAGGTAAATGGCAAACCAGGGAAAAAAAGGTCTGCTAGCACTAGGTAAAAGAAAAGTACTTTCATTGGGGGACGACGGAAGGGGGATTGACGGTTTGGGGAGATAATAAAACAAAAGCGAGGGAAAAGGAGGGAGCGAAGGCGGAAGTTTAAGTCCTGAAAAAAACAACTCTTTGCCGCACCCGGGAGGGGGTAATAAAACCGCTAACGAACCACCCGAGAAGTGGGCAAAGCGCAGAAGTTAAAGGAGTCGAGGGAAAAAAAATTCAAGAACTACAATTCTGGGCAGGGGGGAGAGGATCAAAAAGAACGAAGAAAAAAAATCAAATAACGAAGCACACTGGCTGGGCGAGCTCTCATAAGAATAA
>Ga0179593_1519801_pt1 | contig 16185 bp, 16 predicted proteins | sample CZODoug2_1_08_16_FD_185931 | JGI IMG/M metagenome (GOLD analysis project Ga0179593, IMG submission 185931) | Vadose zone soil fungal communities from Angelo Coast Range Reserve, California, USA - CZODoug2_1_08_16fungal (PacBio error correction) | ecosystem: Environmental > Terrestrial > Soil >...
AAGGTGCTAGAGGAAGAGAGGAGCAAGCTAAAGATGCGGGAGCAGTCAGGTAAAGAAAAAATCGCCTGGGGGCGTCGACCGCACAGGGAATCGAAGTGCCGGGCCTTATCTCAAAAATCGCGCGGAAGGAAAGGGACGTTCAATGGTGTTCTTGGTGATTCGCCGAACAGAAAGGACCGACAAGTAAAGACGATGGCAAGGGGTTGCCCCTGGGGGGAAAAAAACGCGAACAAAAAGAGCGAGCGACCCGAACGCGCTTGGGGCTGGGCCGAACGGGAAGAGGGTAAAGAAGGGTCCGAAGGAGCGACCCCTCTCACCCTTTCAGGAAAGGGCACGGAAAGGGGGGGGGCAAAGACCCGCAGGAAGGGGAACGTGGTGACGGAGAAACAAAACAAATCCTCGAACGACAGGCAGCGACGGGAAAAAGTACGATCTTACGAAGGAGCCAGGACTCGAGGGAGAAAAGGGAACTCTGTGAAAGTTGAGCAACTCTTCGTGATGGGAAAGCGGGAGGTGTGAAGTCCGTCCAAAGATACGAAAACGAGAGGAAAGGGTAAGGGAAGATCGTGGTGCGCTCCGCAGGGAAGGTTCCGTCAATTACAAGCTGGAACGGTCGGACGTGGAGGCTCGTTACTGAAAAGAGGTAGAGGTCCATCGGAGTATCGTAAAGACGCTGCACAGGGGCGCATTGGGAGATCGTGAAAGAGGCCTTTTCAAAAGAAAAAGAGAAGAGGGCGACGGGAAAAGAGCGAAAAGAATCGTCACGCTCGAGTGGACGGGGATATCTTAAAGGCCCCCTCGGGGATTGTGCTATCTTTCGAGGGAGACAAAAAGAAAAGGTAAGGGCCGCAAGGACGATCTGCCGCGCATTCAACTTCTTACGTACACTTACGGGACACGATCCGCCGCTCATCGCGGGAAAGAGGGGGGTCGAAGAAGTCACCACTCTCAGTTGGCAGGAAAAGAGTTTATTCCTAAAAGAACCAAGGTGGGGGCGGAATTCATGCTTAAAACACTCCCCGGTGGGAACATGCGCGTAGTCTATTCTCGGACCCGTAGTGACTGCGAAGGGAAACCGAAGGCGCCGGACGAAACAAGCGCTGAAATCACTGAGGAAAGGGGACCGACCCGTTTGAGAGGACGGGGCGTGCGGTGCGGGGGGATAGGGCTGATTCTAAGAACTCGCGGAAGAAAGGCTCACAATCGCCAACGTCTGCGGTTCGTATCACCTCGCGGATCCTGGGGGGGAGACTCGAAAAAGTGAGGAGAGAAAAAAAGCTCTAAGGAGTATTCCGGTCCTTACTGGATAAACCACGGGCGGCCCCGAGAAATGTCGTACTACTACTCCGAAAGGAAAAGCCCAAAAAACGTTCAAAAAATGCCGGGGCGCAGCCCCTCGAACAAAAGTTACTTGGTCTAGAGAAAGAAAAAGGATCGCGGCGCGGGGAAGCCCTGGTTGTTTGAGCACTAGAAATCGCCCGGAAAAAGGATCGTGCTGGGGAAGCAGTCTCGGGACGGATTGGCAGGCAGGTCGCCTTAAGGGAAAGTCGTCCTTATCTCGCCGTACGAAAGGACGCGCTCGCCCTGTACGAACGAATAGCCAGGAGGGGGGGGGGGGGGGGGGGTGGGGAGGGGGGGGGGGAAGGGGGGGGGGGGGTGGGGGGGGGGGGGGGGGGGGGGGGGGGGGGGGGGGGGGGGGGGGGGGGGGGATGGGGGGGGGGGGGGGGGGGGGGGGGGGGGGAGGGGGGGGAGCTTCTTCCACCGTTCTATCTCTCGCAAAAAGGAAAAGCGGCCGAAAGCGCGCGAAAGGAGAAAAAAGAGCTAGCGGCGCCTCAGCTTTTGGCGACGAAGCCAGGGGTCTTGATAGAGGGTCACGAGGACCGTGTTCATCGAGAGGGGAAGGGTCCGGGAAAAGCGCTCGTCGGAGGGGAAAAGAAAAAGGAGGGAAACGTGCAGCGTCACGCGGCGAAGGCGGGGGAATTAGCGTTTGCCGCTCAAAAGAAAAGAAAACTATTCTTGTGGCCTAGAGGGAAAAAAACCCCGAGTCAATCTGTGAAAAAAAAAGGGGGGGGCGCAAGAAGTCTGAAGAGAGGATCCGCCCGCCGATCGCCGCAACTGAAAGAGGGGTGATTCAGTGGGAGGAAGGACCGTTCGGACATCGGCGGGGGAGAAAAAATAACAAGAGGAGGGGCTAGGAAGAGAATTGAGAGGGTTTGGCCCATAATTTCTAAAGCAAACCGCCTTTTGGGCACCCAGGGAAAAAAGGAACCTCGGATTTGGAATAGCTAATTACTCGAGGATCAAACGAACAGCCTGGCAACAGAGGACGGCCATTCGCACTTGACCTGGCGAAGGAAAGGGGGAACGGAATGGGGAGTGGCCGGTGTTTCTGCGGAGGGGAGGGACTTTCGGAACGCGAGAGATTGACGGAGGAAAAAGGTGGCTACCACAATCACGAAAGCCCTCCGACGTGTTGGGGGAAACACCCAGTGGCAGAGTGAGGGGCCACAGAAACCCCTCCAAACTTGGAAAAAATTGAACGAACGGGCGGGGAGGATCATGAAGGGGGTATCAAAGGAGGCGGTGAAGCCGTGACCCTCCATCACGGGGTCCGTCTATGTACACCCTTGGGGGGGGGGAAAAATGACCAGGGAGAGTAAAGAAAGGATTTCACGACATCTGTCGTCAACCCACCCAGATGGGGGAAAAAAAGACACTGTTGCTCGGAGATTCGGTAAAAGGATTTATCCATACTTCGTATTCGTCAGTAGGAACCGCATCCTCGATTTCCACACGTGGATACAGGAACAACGTTTCCCGCCAAAAAGTGCGCTTCGGAGAGAAGTAACTAGAGTTCACGTGGGGAGGAGGGAAGTCGATACGATGACTTGCTGCGAAGAAAACTCGTCAGGCGGAACACAGGGACGCCTGAGGCTTGGGGGAAGGTCGGGCAACGCAAAGACGCAGGGCAGAGCGCCAAAGACTCAGATCCCCGACGGCTGAGTGCGTGGCTGGACGTAGGAAAGCGACTCCGCAGCAAAGGTCGTTCACTCATTAAAACCTGCCGGATGGGTGAGAAGGAGAGTGTAGACTCCCGCGGAGGAATTCATGCGAATTTTGGACACCAGACACCAAGCTGCAGAAAAAACCTGAGGCATCTGGTTTTTCACAACGTCGCGACCAGTTAAACCGCTGTTAGTGTACGTTTCTCACCAAAAGGGCCACCTCTCCAAAAGAAAACGGCGGTCGCCATCTACTCCAGGAAAAAAAAATGCAGGGAAAGCCGGTCGCGAGGGGGGGAGGGGAAAAAAACTCTGGTGAGCGGGAACATCGGTGGCCGCAGGGGAAGATTGGTGAATCTCGGCGGGACGGCGCTAGGGAACGGCCCGCGGGTCCTTCGCCACCCGTCCCGTGTGAAGTTACTAGGCATCACTTCCACACCGCGAGAAGAGGGATACTCGTGTCGTATGAAAGAAAGAGGTCGGCTTTAGAAAGCTTCGAGGTGCGAAAAGAAAAATGAGCTTGCGTCACTTCCAGAAGCGGCGATCCGTAAGGGGGTGTCAAAAGAACGGAGGGAATAGGTTTCCTGGTCTGAGCGTAGGCAAGGCCGAGCTAGCAACGGTGCCGTGGTCAAAAGCCGACGGATGGATGTACCCCCTTGATCTTACAAGGGGTCGGCGAAAAGGTCTAGAAGAGGGGGGAAACGCCCCACGCCGCCGCCAGGTAGGCGACGTGCGCGAGGAGAAAAGAAAGTATAGGTTGCCGACAGTTTCAGAGTCGCAAGTTAACACACGAAATAGGCCCGTCCGCAAGGTCGTGTACGCGGCCCTCAATGAGGGAAGGGGGAGGGAACGGCCTTATCTTTCGGAGACATGGAAGGTAGTGAATTGCTTATTATGTTCTTGCAAAGGACGGGCTTTTGTCAGAGGAGGAAGAAAAAGCGACGCCGGGGAAGAAGATGTCGAAGCGAGTTGCTATGGAAAAAGGGGAATTTGATTCCGAGTACGTGTAAATGAAAATATCTACGACCCCCCAGGCTGAAACGACGCAGGCCGGCGGGAATTTTCACGCGATGCAGGGTTCTCGTCAAAATCTCTCAAAAAGAAGGGGATTGGTTGAAGATTCATTTTGAGCCATCCCTCCACGTCCGGGAGAGCCGTGAGGGAAGTAAATCGCTGGTTGAAAGAGGACATACGGAAAAATCTTGCAGCAACGTCAACCGGTCCATCGCAAACTACTAAATGTCGCCATCGTTCTCAACGGGGACCGCAGTAAATTCCGAGGCGGACATCCCGACCTAGCCCTCCTTGGCGAAAGAAAACGGCCAAAAAAAAAAAAAGGAAGGCCGCTTCAGCCGGGACGCGGCGTACCTGCTCGCCCATGACTTTGCACGCACGGGACCTAGCCGAATGTTTCCCTTCGGAGAAGAAACGGGAGTAGAGATCTGAATAAGAGGGGAAGCGTAGCCTACACGAAATTAGCGGGAGCGTGGAGAGATCGATGGGAGATAAAGTGTTTCGCAGGGACTCCGTCAAAATCCATCCGTAAGGCAAGATGGGGAAAAAGTGAGCCTTGGCCGGTATTGCAAAAAAGTCGCTGCAGCGAGACTCATCAGAAAGGAAAACGTACAAAAGAAGAATGATGGGGGGACCCTACCGGATAGGGAAGGAGATCGCGAAGTTACTCAAGACATACCCTCCGCGACTTCGACAAAGTCGAAAGCTGGCGGAAGAAAGGAAATCTCCTGCGGAAAATCGGCGAAGATCGCGGTGGACGGGGGGAAGGACGCGAACATGGCCGACGGGCTGACTATTAACCACGGGCCGTTACCCAAGTTGGGGAAGAGGCGATGCTCCTCGAAGTGAGGCCGAGATTCACCAGTTTCCCTCAGAAAAGGGACTGGAAAAACCTCTCGACCGTCTAAAACTAAGCTTCCGCGGAGTTGAGTGCCGAGTATATTGCGACCGCGGAGTGCTTTTTTGGGGTGGAAAATTTTTGACAGGGGGAACGTTCAGCACTCACCGCGGTTGGTACTTATTCAATGAAGGACCGAGTCGCAGGTTGGAAGCTTGGGGTCGGCGGTGACAAGGAAAGAAATGAGCATCGAGGCATTCATACACTCCCAAACATGGAAAGAGGGCATAAGCAAGGTAAGAGTGAAAGACGAACCAGCTGCGGAGAGGAGGGAAAAGACATCCACGCCCTCCAGCAAAAGGAAGCGATGGAGCTTAAAACTCGTCAGGAAAAGAAAAAAAAAGGCATGGAATGACATCCACAGAGGCGGAGCCGCCTGAAGTCTGGTAGCAGGGCATCTACCTGGTCACGTAGGTTCCTCACTGCCCACTTGAAAGCGGGAGTAAACTTATAAGAGCATAGGGAAGCTGGGGCACGCACGAATCTCTGAGGCCGTTTTGTTGCGGGGGAAACGCTGCGGATGCGGTCGCCTTCCCTGACCGAATACGAAAAGGGAAGTGGGGGATCCAGCGTTTTCCCCGGGATCAGATCACAAAAAAACTCGGGGGGGAGGCCAATTTATGTCTTGCCAGCCATGATGGAATCCCTCCCCTGTCACCTTCACGCCTTCTCCGCGGAAAGGGAACATCGCGGATTCACGGATTGCAAATCCACCGCCCCGCTCAATGGAAAAACCGCCCTTTCGTAAAACCTCGGCGCCATTCGGGAGGGATGGGTGGGCACAACTCCTCGGTCAAAACTTGCGTCGGCCCAGTGGGGGAACTGGAGGATCTCTTTTTTAGCCGGGGGAGTTGACGGGAAACCAAAGTCACACCACAATCTCGTCCGCGGCCTGAAACAGGACAATCCAGGCGAACACTGTATCCAGGTCCCCAGTTCCAGAGAGAAAAGGAAAGGTCCCTAAAAAAGGCAAGTGAAGGGGGGGGAATAAGAGAAAAGCCTGTTCTGGACGTAATTCGCTGTGCGTGAGGAGCCAAAAGTAGCTCAGGAGGGAGTGCAGGCCCAAGTGCACAGGAGTGCGGAAGAGATTAAAGAAACCAGGGGCACCTATACCAATCCGAGATTAGCGAAAGAAGGGCGGTCAGTCAAAAGTCTACCAAAAAGAGGGACTTCTTAAAAACCATGGGAAAAACTTTCCTGCGGCCCGGGTTAATAGGCGACGCATACACGCTCTACAGCGACTTCCAGCAGATGGGGATGAAAAAACCAAGAAGACCGGGGACACTCGCCAATATGAGAGAGGGGGGTCTAGTTTTTCTTTGTAAAGGTGAACAAAGACATTCGAAGAGAGTTTCATCGTCGGAAGGGGGGAGAGCGGTCAGCCGCCGCCTAAAATGTAGAGACGCCCTGAGGGGCACAAAAGAAGATGCCACCAAGGTCAAGAGGGAACGAAAACAGTCGCTTGAGGGGACGTTGAGGCGCCGCTGAGCGCTAGGCGCGGCGACCGTGTCGCGCCAAGGCGACCCGTTATCGGATCATAGGCGCCTTGATAAAGGGCAAACGCGAAAGGGGGAGAGAGGAAGGGTGGCCGAATGAGGAAAGCGTTCATGGAGAGGGTAAGGGCGAGCGTCGACCGAGAAGGGTCGTGACTCCCTAAGAGAGAACGCCTTTCTACCTTCGTCAAGCCCGTCCCGAACTGCTACCATAAAACTAACGCTCCTGATCACGTCCGGGCAGCGAGGGGCTTGTCCGAGCACCAAGGGCGTCTGAGGCTCTCCTAGGGCCGGATCGCTCCAGTACCCGCGTATTTACGAGGGCGAGGAAAAAAACTCCTCTAAGGGCTCGAACGCCTGCCCTTCTTTAAAGTATTAGAGATCAAACGGGGCCGCCGTGACGGCCGGGCGGAGCCCAGCCGCGACCTTCTTCCCTTCGGGAAAGGGAGACTCCTCAAGGAGGGCTCAACGGGGGCAAAAAGGACAGCGAGGTGCGGGCAGAAACAGCAGGACGAGGTACGCGGCAAAGTAACTAACGACGACCCACGAGCTAGCATCAGCAGCCCTAAGAGAAAAATCTCCGCAAAGAATTTTGGTACGCTCAGATGATAGAGAACTGGGGCGTCCGGGCGTTTAAGGCGGGAGGCCGCGCCTCTGCAAAAGGGGGAAAAAAAAGGAAGAATCGGAAGGGGGGGGGACCCCCGGAAGGACCGCATTACCACCGTCCCCACACCTGGTCTAGTGATGAGCAACTCGGTCGTCCCCTGCCGAAGGGGGACACCATCTGAGCCAAAAACTCTCAGGTCAGAGACAAGTGAGCGTGAGGAGTTTTCCACTTCGGACGTTAAGCGTCTGCGGCATCTGCTGCTAAAAGAAAGGCATCGTCGAAAAGATTAGACAAAGCCCTGAGAAAAAAGCGCCATGCCAATCGGTTACGAGGACGGGTTGGTTCCGCGCCTTCTTTCTCGCAACTCGTCTTCAAAAAAAAAAAGAGGGAAGAGGCTGGGGGTGAAAAGGGGCGGGCGCCCTTCTCTCAAAAAGGTTGCCGGTGCGCTGGGGTGAAGTCTGTAGTACTCTGATGGCCCCGCGTTTCGTCTGTATCGCGAAAGGAGGAAAGTTCGAAAGTTTAAGGCCGCCTCTTGTAAAAGGGCACGAGCCCTGCTTTTAGGAAACGTTGACTGCAACGTTACCGGAAATAAGATCCTGGGCACAGGCGTGATAGGCGAAGCCCGACGCTCTTTCATCTACCGCGTCCGGCTTCAAATGTCCCATAAACTCGAAGGGGCGCGTTCTTATCGCGGTCGGCCGTTCGCTCCTCTCCGTAGTTAAAAACTGGTTAGAAGAAAGGAAAAACTTTCCAAGGGGAGAGAGCTTGGGCAGGTGACTTACAATAAACACGTCCGGCCGTAAGGGTTCTGATTGTGCATGATCGGAAAGACCCAGACCGGGTGAACCGAGAGGCACCGAAGGGCTCGGGCCATGGGAAAGGGGACGCCATGCGGGGGGCCTCGTCCCTCTAGGTGATATGTTTCAGTTCCGGCGAAGAGACCATGTTTGAAGCGCTCGCATACGCCGCTGGGGATGATAGAGGGGAGAATCAGGCCTACGCGGGGGCCGCCACATTCTAGACTTTATAAAGTCCGGGGACAGAGGAACTGCGCCAGTCAGAAACTTGCGCACAAGACAAAAATCTAGAGACTCTCTCAACAACAACGAGATAGTAGATCTGTAGCTGTGGAAACTCGTCGTGCGCAACGAGATTAACCGGCAGTTCCTCTGGAGAGGGGAACGAAGGCGAGTCCGCCATGTGCACAAGGAAAGAGGGGAAGGGAAGGTTTCGGGGGGAGGAACTATCGAACACAGGGTCGCTGAGCGCGGGTACAGGGGAGGAACTACATCTCCTACCGTATCAAGGGGGAAACGTCTCTCCGCCAAGCACCACGCCCGCTCACTACCCATCCCGCCTGTCCTTTCAAAACAAAAAAGAAAAAACATCACGTTCTCGAGAAGGAAAAGCACCGTTCTACGGAACCAAAAAAAACACCTGGGAAAAGGACGAGGATCACCTGAACCACGCGCCGAAGGGGGGTGACGGGGAAACCCCAAAAAAAGTCCCGAACTACGGAGAAGAAGGACGACCTTAGGCTAACCGACAGAACCCACGAGTTCATAAGAGGTCTGCCGGAAACGAAGCAGGAACGGGAACGTGTCTGGAACAGCGGACGGACGTGTTGCGCCGATCAAGGTCCATTTGGGGAAGGAATCGGTGATGAAAGTAAACCCCCCCCGGGGGACGAGAAGAAACGGGTTGCCGAAAAAAAGGGAGGGCCTTCAATTTTACAAAGACGTAGCCCAAGGGGCGGGGAAGGAGGAGGTACAGTCTCTAGAATCGCGGGCGCCAAGAAAAAAAAAAAAAGAACACCCAAGAAAAAGAAAAAAAAAACAAAAAAAAAAAACAGAAAAAAAAAATATAGGACTAGACTACATAGCTCGGGCACGTAGCTAATTCTACAAAAAATCCTGTCGGGAAATCCGGGGCTACACAGGCTCGATAGACAGGAACGGCACACCGCCTCTCCAGAGAGGCGGCATTGAAGGGCAAAAGAGGGAAGGTCGAGAGGGACCGGAGATTGCCTGCCTCACTTTAAAAGGCGCGCATGCATACGTACCGTACCGTGACGGGGACGCACGCTCCGCGAGGGAGAAGGAGGAAAGGACCTAGAGGAGGGGGCTACCATCCCCTTCGCAGTGGCAAAACCATATTTATGGACTAACGAAGGGTGCGGCGACTGGTTTTTTTTCATTGCTGTCGCAAAACAAACCGTGAAGATCTCTTTGGACGAGAGGGAACGGCGCTCCGTTACCGCCGGGACGAAGAAAGCAGCAGTCTATCAAGGGAGCAATTAGACCGAACGCGCTTCCGCGGCTAGGGAGGGATTCTTCTGCTCGTAAGGAGTATGAGATAGGCTTGGCAAGGGAGAACCGTCGCTGGGAGGCGCTCCACGTGCCGGGGGCGGTGGGGCAGGGGCGACGGTGGAGGAGAGCACTGCGCGACGGCCTCAGTGCAGGAAACGCGCGGCGAACCACGGCAGCCGTCTTGCCCCCGCTCATTCTTCTACGGAGAATAAGGGTGGCAGTCGTTCGAGCCCTCGGCCCGCCTCCCAAAGCTTCAAATAGCTTACGGGGCGAGCTAGTTAATGAACGAGGCTGCTGAGCCCTTGTGGGGCTTATGACGAATCTCAAAGGCGACCGGAAGGGGATAAGAGGATCGTGAGGATCCTGTCTCGTTAGGTTGGAGCATGTCGCCGGAAGCGGGTGAATTTCTTCTAAGGATCTCGCGAAATCTAGCTAGCCCGGGAATACCCTCTCCAAAAAAATGGAGAACGGGAAATTAGAAACCCCGGTATCAAGGCAGATGCTCGCGATCACGGAGGGACGCGCCGACCGGTCGTCCCAAAGGGGGCGGGCCTCCACGAGGGAAGTCTTGCATCGCGATGCCGGGAACGAGAACTTTGGGAGCGAGAATGTGTGCCTATCCGGGAGCTCGAAAGAGGAGGCTGGAAAAAACTCCAAGGAGTTAAACTAAAATCAGGGAAAGCGTCCTATGCTGGGAATGATCGGGTGCCGCAAAAGTAGATAAAAACTAAAGGATGGAAAAGAGAGTTCTGTTTACAGACCGGGAATTAAAACGCCTGTCGCGCAAAGGCTGCGGGAGAGCGGGTCGTCGTCCGCCGAAAAATCAACGCAGGAAATCGGGGAAAAAGGTGGGGTCAGGAAGGGTCGGAATCAGGGGGGAGGGGTGCACTACCTTACCGCCCAAATTGAGTGCTCGAGAAGAGGGATGGTATAGGGGGCCATGTTTAATCTCGGCAGAAACGCAGTGGGCACAATAGAAGGGAAAGAAAGGAAAAAGATTGGGTAAGGCGGAACGCCCGAAAAAAAAAAAAAAAAAAAAGAGATTACGGCCAAAAGCAAGGACAGCAACTGCCATTCTGCAAAATGCAGGCGAAGAAGGAAAAGGATTGACCGAGAGGGGGAGGGGTTCAAGGGGGCTTGGGCTGGAAAGGAAAAAGGGACTCTAGAGATTTTTGTTTAAGGGGGGAGTAAAAGTAATTGCTACCACAGAGATCACCGGGACCTCCAGGGGGGGTCCCAATGCGTTGCCAGGGTTGGAAAAAAAGCAATCCCTCAAAAAAATGGCCCGCCGAGGAGAGGAGGCTTAAGTTAAGGATCTCGGGCTGGATAGGGCAGCAAGAAACATATGAATGAAGATGACCTTCCTGGCGCGGAGATACGTGAAGGTGACGGGAGAAAAAGAGGGGGCGGGGGCGTCCCCCAAAAAAGGCTACTCGCTCAGGTTTCTCGTCAAAGGTGTTCGGGAAACTCTGGATCCGGAAAACACTCAGAGGATTCCGGCATAGGGAGGAAAGAAGAAAGGAGGTCCTAAGAGAAATCCGTTCGCGCGGACGAGAAGGTCCCAGATATTTCCGGGGGGTCAAGGGGGGGAGGTAATTCGATACGGAAGGGAGATGCGGCTAAAAAGAGGAAGGGGATCCTCGCAAGCCTGCCTAGGGAAGGGGCTGGCCGAGCGCCAAAGAGGACGACGGACGCTTGAGGGCTGCGGCGGTACAAATACGCGGCCGACGGTTCCAGGTCTTGACTAATATTCCCATATACTTCCCTGCGAGGAAAAGGGGGGTAGAGCACCTTATGACTCTAAGGAGCAGGAGGGCTGCGAGGGGGGGGGTCACCGGGAAAAAAAATCTCAAAAAATTTCAAGACAGGCCGCAGAATCGTCAGGAGAATTGAACCGGTAGTGAGGACTTTTTAGAAAAAAAACCTGGGCCAGCGAAAAAAGAGACAAAACAGCGCCATCTCAGACAGGGAACTTCACTCCACGGAAGAAAACATGGGGGGGTCGCCGGTCGAGAGTGTGGCCGTGGAAAAGAGGCTGGAAAAAGGAAGAATCTCATAAAATATTCGCGGCGTCATCGAGGGAAACTGAACGTCGCGGGCGGTAAACCAGCAGGGGAGAAATGTTTCCGGTACTGCGGCAGCACGTCCACCGCGATCAGGGAAGAGGAATTTTAAAGAAACGTGCTTTCTCCGCCAGCTTGAGTAGAAAGGGAGAGAGGCGGGCGCATGCTGGAAAAGGACACGACGCCGCCTTCGAATCAGGTCAGGAAAAAGCCCTGGAAAAGAAGAGGGGTTAAGGGGGGTGCCGCTTAGGAAGAAAAAACAGCCCTGCCATGCGGAAAGGGGAAATTAAACTTGCCCTTGGCAAAGGATTGATGTTGACCCAGGGGAGGGCGGGAACTTGGAAAAAAGGAAACTCCTCCAATCTTCGCCCACTAAGCCTTCACCCCTTTGGGAAGTTGAGACCATCTCAATTACGACGCCGTTACAGAGAGTCCTCTTCTCAACGGGGAAACAAAACGCCGGGAGCCCCGTGCGGCAAGTCAGGGTGGAGAGCGAAGGTACGCCAGGAAGATAAAGTTAAGGGAAGAAGGGATCGGCGCCCAAGGAAGTAGGGGCCTTCGGGTCTGATGATGGGGGAAAGCGAAGGCGTTCTATCGATTGGCAGCCACGCGGAGGAACTTTAAGGGGACGCCGGTGAGCACGATTTCGAAAAAAGGTGGATATGATTGACGTGATCATTTCCTTTTAAGTATCGACGTGGGAAAAGGAAACCATTCAGATGAAACGCGCGGCGAGGCCTGTCCGGCGGGAGGAAAACATGACAAAGGGGGGAAGTGCTCGGAAAAGGAGGAGGAGGAAGAGAGGGGCATCGTCATGGGGACATGAAAAAAGACGTCGGCGCCGCAGGTACAATCGCCTGGTGGAGAAAGAGACTTCACACCGGAAACGTCGGCATCAACGGGAAGTAAGAGGAAAGACGAAAAAAGAGCGAGGAAGAAAAGGCTTGTCTGTACCAATCCCGACCTATAAGAGGGAAGAACATCATCATCAGAAGGAGGACGATCAGGCGAGGATACTAAAGTAACGCCGTCTCATTGCGTCCGAAAGGAGAGCGCCTCACTGGACGAAGAAGTGGTTTTCACTTGATAAAACGAGAGTCCGCTTCCTATCATCCGAGGAAGAAGCTGGGGCTCGCACTGGGAAACGAGAGCTTGGGAGGAGAAAGATGCGAGACGGCCGAAACCTGTCCATCTTGAATCGAATGGGGGGGAAAACCAATCCGTCGATTGCCAAGGTTGAACGCAATTCGAAGGGAGAAAAAACTTGCCGAGGAGAGGAGAACTGTGGAGAGAAAGCCATTTCGTGGGGGCAAAATTAAACCAGGGAAGGGAGGAGTCTAGAAGCATCCTAGTCGACACCTGCGAAGCTAAGAAAAAAAAGCCTACCTGACTCCAGGTGAAAAAAAAAGACCGTCTATGACGAGTAGCCCTCGGCAGAAAGGAAGGGACTGAGAGGAACATTGGGCGTCTTGCGAAGGAACCAGGAGGACCGTTCAGTTTGAAGCCGAAAACCGAAGTGGATCCGAATTCACCCATCGTCAGGAGGAAAAGATTGCAATCCCCACCGAGTTTGGACTGTGTCCAACAAACCTATCGAAAAAAACTGCAACTCTCCTCTGGAGTGGACGTGCCTGGAAGGGAGACCGAGGTTGGCAAGTGGTCGAGGCGGAAGGTTTGGTGAGAAACAGGAACTAACCGCAAAAGAGAACGATAGAGCTAGCTCAGAGGAGAAGCTTGTGTCGACGTTACGCAGCCCTCCCTCAAAGAGCTACATAGAGGCAGTCAGACAAATCAAAAAAAGACCTGTAAGAGAGGTGCAATAAGCTAGGAAGTAAAGAAAAGAGGGCGCGTCTTGCAAGGAAGAACGCCACTAACTACATCCTTCGGTCCGATTCGATAGAGGTTTGGGGTCGCTTTGCCAGTCGGAAGGGGCAATCCCGGCGTAGAAAGATGGAGGTTCGTTAGGCCGTCAGCGTTGTACGTATCGACTGAAAAAAGTTTAAGAAAAAAAAAGGACTTAATAGACAAGGACGTAAAAGCGCACGGATGGCCTCGCGAAGAAAAGAAGGTTTTTCTTAAACGTAGGAGGGAGCGGGTCGCCGGAAAGAAAAAAAGTGGAAGGTTTTCAGAAGAATGTTCTCGCTCACAAGAAGATAAACTCGTGGGGGGGTGGAACGCCAGGGAAAGCTGTTGCCACAGGGAGTTTTACGACAAAGGGAAATTCACTGACAATCGCGGAGGGAACGGGACACGTGCAAAGAAACCAGCCAGCTCCTGAAACACAAAAAGGACCTCTCAAGAAACTTGGCGTCGGGCAAGTTAGGGTGGGCTTGTGGAAAAAAGGGAAGCAACGAACGTTGCTAACACGTCGGCGGGAAAGAGACCTCTGTGTTAACAGAAGGGTGGACTCCCCCAGCAAGGGCCCACCAAAATCTCGGAGGGAACTCGCACTCGAAGAAACAGCCTGTGCCAAACTTCCCACAGGGCCAAAAAGAGCTCACCGGAAAGAAGGAAGAACCAGGCAGCCCGGCAGCCTTTTCTTTGGTAAGTAAAGTGAAGATGTGCGTGATGAAAACGCGTAATTAGCCTCAAGGGGGTGGGGATGCAACTATTCTGGGGGGACCACCTGAATGGCAAGATAAAGTACAGGGGAAAACCCTATACCAAGATGACGGCACGACTCAGGGGGAGGAAGGCCCTCACCGACTGGGTAAAAGGTAAAGCTTCTGAAAAACCATTGGACTAAGAGAGCTTGACCTCTGACTTATACGTAGGGGAAAGCAATTCACGCTCTACAAAGAGGAGGAGAAGGCGTTTTAATAATGGCAAAAGAAAAAAAAGGGGGATCTTGGAAAAGCTAGTATTAGGGGTTAGGGCGCTGCCCTGATCACTTCCCACGTCGGAAAGGGGGCTTGCACGTTTCAATCGGAGGGAGAGGCGCCGGTCAGAGAAAGAGAAAGTGTGTGAACGGCCCCAAATGCGAAGTCCACCCATAGAACGGAAGCAAGTTCAAACCCGAGATTGTCCCGCCCCACGTCGGGGGAGGCTCCGCGAGCGCAAGGAACGAACGTTTCAGAGAATCTCTAAATAAAGAGACCCGTTCTCGCAAAGGATAAAGGGAATTACTAAAGGTTGTCCGTCATTATCCAAAAAGGGGGAATAAGGGAGTAACACGGCGAAGTGCACCTGCTGGAGTACGGCGATATCAAAAGTAGGAAAACCGGATAAACGCTGTCCCACTAAAAACAAGACTCTGACGCGCCCTAAAAGAATCCGAAGAAAAACGTCACGTTCAAGCTTAGAGATCTTCGTGAAAACAGCTTCAGGGAGAAGGAGGGCCTTCCCTCGCGAGCCCCGTACCCGGAGGAGGGGGGGAGAGCGACCGCGGAAACGTCTCTGCCCTTGGGGGGGAGGCAAAAGAAGGACGTTTAACGGGGAGTAGTAGACGATCAGAAGGTGCCGCCGTTCGGGGGAGAGCAGACCTGAGGCTGCCTTCGCGAAATAGCCTCCCCACGAGGAGGGCAGAAAAGCCCACCTCCGTTGCCGCGAGGAGGGAATAACAGCAGCCGGTCAGGGGGCGGCAGGGATCACGACAATAATATCATCATCCAGGAGAAGAGACTCGACGGCGGCAAGGAAGACACGGGTCTTTGGAGACTGCATCAGATGAGAGGGGGGCAGAAGAAACAAGTCCACGGCGGGAAAGGCCGAGAAGCTTCAGGAACTCCGGGACACGAGATCTAAAGAACTCCTCGAGGAAAAAGGGGCGGCTACAGAAAACCGCCGCCCCCTGTCAGGGAAAGCCAGGGGAGGCACCTGAGAAGGTTCCCCACCATCTGGCAGCCCAAAGATTGAGGCGACCCGACGGAAGAGTGAGTCCCCCGTCAAGGTCCTGTAAATCGTCTGGAAGCCGCTGAAAGCAGGGGCTTTAGGGGTGCGGAAGACTATCGGCAAAAAGCCCGAAATATCTAAATTCTAGTGAAAAGAGAAGACGCATGACGCACTCGAGGAAGGAGTCGGTTAGTAGGGGAACGGGCGCGACATGCCTTCGGAAGAGGAGGGGAGGGGAAGGGAAACAGTAATAGGGGCACTCTTCGGGACGGGCGGCCCTTCGAAGAGGAAGCTTGAGGGTAGAGAAGCTCTTTCGGCCAAAAAGAGGGGTATTAGGGGTCTCGAAGATCGCGTCATACCGCAGCCTAGATCCCACGACGTTCCCGCTAAAAGTTGGCCGGCCCGCCAAACGGGGAGAGGAAAAAAAACGGGTGAGGGCCAGGGAAAGGTAAGAACAGTGAGAAGGGGGAGGAAACTGATAAAACCCCTCCTCAGGGTCCATACAAAATTCCGGCTCCCATGGAAAATAGCTTCCGGCATACAAAAGAGGGGCGAGCGTTCGGCAAAAAAGCATCTCTCCGTAGTGGAGGCTGGGTTTTTTTTCAGCAGTCAAAAAACTTTCCAGTAGAAGCGGGTCAGGGAAAAGAAACACAGATAGAAACGGAAAGTTGCTTATCTGAGAGAAACATAACCTAGGGTGCGTTGAAAACCCATGACGACAGCAGCGAATCGGTTCGTCGTGCAGCAGGGGACGGTGTCCGGATCGGGGGACATCGTCAAAGGAAGAGGAAGGGCTAAGAATTCTAACTTTCCCTCACGTCGAAGAAAATCTCGATGGGGAAATAGAGCTTCCTAAGACACCTCCGAGGGGAGCCCGCACATGACGGCGTTGAAGTTCGGTCCGTGACATAGGGGAAGAGCCGTGCCATCTTGGTAAAAGAAAAGAGACCCTACTAAATACATGCGAG
>Ga0179593_1359965_pt1 | contig 16184 bp, 11 predicted proteins | sample CZODoug2_1_08_16_FD_185931 | JGI IMG/M metagenome (GOLD analysis project Ga0179593, IMG submission 185931) | Vadose zone soil fungal communities from Angelo Coast Range Reserve, California, USA - CZODoug2_1_08_16fungal (PacBio error correction) | ecosystem: Environmental > Terrestrial > Soil >...
AAAGCATTGCGGAATCAAGATCATTAATCAGAAGGAGAACGCCCTTCATGGGGGAAGAAGGAGAAAAGAAGAAGTAACTACGGGAATTACGTTTTTGCAGGGAACGAAGTTCCTTGGCGGAAAAAACCACCAAGAAATTGCGGTGGTAAGTCAAAATGCAACACCAAACATTGGAAGGTGGTGAAGGGTGAGGCATCCCTAGCACAAATAGCGGTATAAAATGAAAACCTGATGTAAAGTGGACTCCCCCGGGGGAGAGATTATGAAAACAACACAGTAAAACAAAGGGTGGGGGCACCTTTTATCAGAGGGGGTGATCCGTAACATGCAAAAACAATACCGTGCAAAAGTAGAAAAAAAGGGGGGGATCTGTAATCGAAAAGGGGAGAGACTTGATCTTCGAAAAAAAAGGGTATACTGAGCTTCGGATAGTCAGCTAGAGGCCATCCACTCCCAAACTAAATCCAAGAAAACAAAGCGGGTTCGAGAGTGGGGGTTGTTCAAAGGAGCGCAAGCGCGCTTTATGCCTAAGGGGGCACCCGCGGACGGAAACGGCAGAGACATCAAGGCACAGCTGGGAGGGGGAATAATCTCACAGGTTCCGATACAAAAAGAGAGAAGGTTAAAAAAAGGCGCGGGATTGTGGGGGCAAGTTTCGTACGCACAAAGTCGAGAGAAAAAAAAGGAAACGTCGCAGCAGAAATAAGCCATTATAAAATGAGCCATCTGGAAAGGAGACCAAAAAAAGAGTTGAGGGTATTTTCTCGAAACCCCTCGCAATTGGGTAAGATTTTGCCTAGTGGGGGAATGGCACTTTCGTCAGGGGGCGCCGGAACCGAAAAGTAGATCTGCAGGGGGATACTTCGCGGCAGAAGGGGCCCACTATAGGAAGATCAGAAGGAACACTGAAAAAACCCTAGTAAACAATTAGCATGGGTCCCACTGATCAAACGAAAAAGATCAAAGCGAGGGGCGTGGTGGGGGGAAGGGGGTATTAATGACTAAGAAAGGAAATGAGCCAAGACCCCCTCACAATGTTCTGAAAGAGAGAACACCAAAAGAACGATTCTTGGGGAAACTTGCCTAAGGGTTTTTCTAAAGGAGGTTTGTATTGATGAAATGTAGACGCAACAGGTTGAATCGAGTGGGCAGATGGTCGCTGGAAAGGGGGAGCGAACGGCTGCGTCGCGGCAGTGAAAGCACCGAAGGCGTCGACCAGTGGGAATAGTTGTGAAGATACACCGCTGTGAAACGAGGAAAAATAACCATGAGGAGGGAGCCTGAAGACCTTCAGAAAATACGAATCTACGCCCACATCTCGTGTCATCAAGAAGGGGACCATAGAGAAGAAAAAGAAGATAGCACTAGAACTGTGGACCCGCTGGTTAGCGGGGAAATGCAGGTGCAGGGAAGACACTCATGGCACAGAAAAAAAGGTATTTGGCCCACTCCCCCGGGCCAACCTGGATTTCACCGAATTCCGGAAAGAAACGAAATCTCTAAGGGGTCCTACGGAAAACATGAGCAGTGCTGCTAAATAGGGGGGATCTCGCCGCAGGGAGGACGAAAAGACCAACAGGGAAGGGAAACAGAAAACGGTCGTGGGGAGGGTCCTCTGCGAATAGATGCTGACGTGCCGCGCAGGGGACGCTTATGACAAGGATTGGGGATTACGGACCGGGAGGAGCATTCACGTCTTCAAGAAATCCACCCAGAGAAGATCTCAAAAAAAAAAAGGAAGGGTATTAAAGAAGAAGAGGAGTAAGTAAGTGGAGAGCCTGTGGGATTCAAATCTGCTTGGAAGGAAAGATTCATAGAAAAGACGAAAAGGAGAGGTCATAAGGAGCTGTCAGATTAGCAAAAATCGTGATTTGCCGGTCCCTGCACTGGGGTCTCCTCCAGAATTCTGAGTTCAGAACCTAAGTGTGTAGCAGAGAGGGAAATGTCTAATTTCGACCAAAAGGGAAGCGACGGGGGGGGAGGAGAGGAAATAACTCCTCTACATTAAACAAGAATTGGGCTTGAGGGGATTATTGGGGGGGAAGGGGGGTCAAGGCAGCTATCATAAAACGAAACTCATGAGAAAAATAAAAAAGGCGTGGGGTAAAGTTGGTCGATGTGCGATCGGGCCATGCTCTTCCTGCAATTGGCGCAAGCCGAGATATGGTGAGATGAGAGGATGGAACGACATCATGTAAACAAAGGGAGCAGAAGTAATTTGAAAAAATGCCTCAGTTCCCAACAGACAAAGTCGTTAGCAAAGACTGAGGGGAGTGTAGGGGCCAAAAAAAAGTCAAGGAGAGCAGGGATTACACAAGAAGAAAATCCAAATACTGAAGATCCTGGGGGGGAGGGAAGACCTAATCATTCAAAAATCGTGAATAGGCAATCCTACAAAACTGAGGGGCTGGGGGAGGGGCTATATCATTTAGACATGGGGAAGGGGGGAGGAAAGGGGCTCAAGTTCAACATTCTAGACCCCCCACGACCCATAGAGCATTCTCCTAGCATAAAGGGAAAAAGGAAGTGGTAAGGGTGTCGGAGGAGGGGGATCGGAAGGAGTGGGGGAATTCCCCGAAGCATCCGGACTGCGATACTAATGAAATTCGGTTCCGCGAAGGGACACACCTTACTAAATCTGTTGACAAAAGGGAACAAGGCAAGGCGAAAAATCGGTCAGCAAAAGCGCATTGAACAATTAAGGAAAGGGGATGAAGGGAAGGGGAACCCTCAAGGAGAAGGTGCTGAGGCTTGAGCGCCTAGGTCAAGGAGGGAATTTTTTTGTTCCTAATACGGGGTCAACAAGGGAGTCCACAACGGGCTGCAAAGAAAAAAGCAAGCTTAAAGCGGCACTACCCGCTAAAAAAAGTGTGGAGGAAGCGACGTTTGAAAGGAAACCATCACGATGAGTCGCTTCTATGCGAATGCAATCCGGAAACACCGGAGGAGAAGGACGCTGTTTGAGTTGTTGGAAAAAAAAGGAAATCGCTTGGCAACTCCTGGATTATGAAGTGGGGGGGGGGGACGAGACATGGGCGAAGACTCAAACAACTTCTAACCCTGGGGGTTTAGGCAGAAACTATACATGGGGCTTCACTACGCTCAAGGCGCGAAAAATGTGAATGTTTTGGGAAACGGGCAGGAAGAAAACGACTGATAAAGGGGTAAAAAAAAAAAACAGGGGTGGTCGTTTGGTATTTCACTTGAAGTAGAGAAGGTAAGAACACAGATTTTTTTCCCACCGGGGGAGACAAGGGGAAGAGCACCTTAAAAAGTTCTGACAACGGGGCGAAAGAAAGGGGGGGGAACGCGTTGACTACCCCCACCTTCAGTGGCGGGGGAGTGGGATTCAGTGCAAAAGCGTTTCCCAAAAACAGAAGAAAGATTCAAAAATAATGGGCATAATGGAGAAATCGGCTAATGGGGGCGTTTAACTAAAACTTCGGGATATGGCGATCCAGCAATTTCATCGCGGAAGAACCCCCATGCCCTCTCAGGAGGAGAGGACAAAAGGGCTCGCAGAAGACTCGCAAAAAGATCAAGAGGGACTAATCAATCAAAAAAAAGGGAGAAAAGAGGAGGGGAAGGAGGGGAAAGCGTTGAACTCTGTCACATCTGAAAATCGCAGTTGTTCGTCGTCGAGATGAACGGCTGGTTTAAAGGATCTGGGATTTAACGTGCGGGGAGAGGAGAAACTTGCTTAGTTAAATACCAGGAAACGGGGACCGCCAGTAGGCATGATGAAAGAACGGACGGGACTGATCGCGGGGTTTTGTCGGAACGAGGGATACGGCGGCCGCACCAAAAGCATAAGCCGGGCGGGGGAAAACAAAGGGGGAAAACACAAATAGCGTCCCGGTAATAAGTGTAGGTGAGAGACAATGAGCACAAAAGGGAAAGGAGACTTGGGGGAGACGACCATTCCAGGGTCAATTCTACCAGGAAATGAATAATGTCTTTCTCTGGAAGGGATCACCCGAACCCCATTTTTTCCTTTCAGGGGAAGCAAGCGGGGGGAGGAGGCCTACCCGGGGGAATCACAAAGGGAGAGGGAAGGGCGCAAAGCATTGTTCGGTGAGGATACTATAGACGGTGGTAGGCCCCCAGTGCAAGGAATTAGAAAAAATGGGCCCGCGTTTAACTCACCAAACAGAAGCACAAGCGGCAAAGACGAGAAACAATGGTGGGGGTTTGGAAAAAGCAAGCGCAGGGGAGCCTAAAGGGGTGGACCAGACGTGGCTAAAACAGCCACTGGTGACTTGCAACGTGAAGGGAATGTAGCCGGAGAAAAAAGGAAAGAAACGCTGGGGGGCCGGTAGGGGCCGCTCAATAGCTGAAGGGTGGTAGGGGGAAAGCGTGTTCAGCCCGCAGGAGGAAAAGGCGGGACCCAACCCGGCTCCACTGAAAGGACCGGATCATAGCCCTCATTACATCATCAAAAGGGGGGGGAAGGGGAAGCTGCAAGGCATAAAAACTTAAAGGGTCAATTAAAAAAATGTGCTCGAAACACGGCTTGGGGTAAATGAAGATGTTGGCGTTGGGGAATTTCAAGTCAGGTTTTTCAGAAGACAAGAAGGACGGCGAAGAAGGGGCGAGCCCAAAAAAGAAGTGACAAACACTTAACCAGACTCATATAGATGTACTTTTTAAATTTGACCCCCTTATCACGAGGAAGGGATATTGGGGAGGGGGGAGCAGGAGAAAGGGGAGGAGGGTTAAAACGAAAAAAGGGGAAATAGCCCCGTTCGACACAATCACCACCAGGTGATAAAGAGCAGGTATTGCCTGAAAGCAAGGGAGCTTGAAGGAATTTTTTCTAAGCTTTTAGGGGACTGGGGGAAGATAACAAGGTGATAGGAAGGGGGGGTCTGGACTTTAGACGAAAACTGCCTGCTTACGAAAACACAAGGACACGCTGCCCCCGAAGCAAGGAAGACCTGGGTCCTAAAAAAGGGGGGAAAGGGCAGGGAAAAACCGTGCTAATGAACTAGGAAGGAATCTGGGGCCATCCCGGGCACGGCAAGGGAGAGGGATCGCCCAGATATCTGGGGTGCGCACGAGTTCAAAGATATCTAATCCGGCGGAGAAGACATCGAAAAGGACCAAAGGTGGGGAGGTCCGCTGTTCGGGATATCAGACTGCAGTTCAAAACCCACCATATTGTGGAAACGCCACGCCCAGCAACAAGCTCGGGGGTTCCAGGAACGGAGTTCCTTAAGAGAACGCAGAAACATCCTGGACGGGGTAAGACTTCTAGTTCGCATGGAAGAGCTACTGGTCTGGGCGGACGAGAAGGTCGAAAGGGAGACTACTCCACGTGGGCAAAGCCATAAGGGAGGTGTGCTGGGGACGATGACTCCGTCGAAAGGAGAACATGAGTATTTGGGGAAGGGTACTGCAATTACGTTATGGTGGGGAGAAAATGTAGGAAGATTAAAACCAAGCCAAAGGACATTAAAGTAAATTACGTAAAGTACTAACCACTTGAGGAAAAGATCGAGGAGAAGCGCAGTCGGATAAGAAGGGTGCGAGAAATTCCAGGAACTTAGAAAGAAGGACTAAAAAAGAAGGCAGTCACTTAGAGACGAAACTGCTCTCAGGCATAAAGATGAGGCACAGAGGCACCACGCCCAAATACGTATGGGGATGAGTTCCCGCACGGGTGTGACTCATAACTGCTGAGAGAAGCATACACCAGTATATCGGACAAGGGAAAAAGAAATGCTAATTGGACCCGGAGCGACTGGGTGGGGATGAGCAGGGCCGAAGGTTCAGTCCACCCAAATAAGGTGTTCTGGGCGGGTTGGGGGCTTGGAAAGATGGGTTAGAAAGCATTGAACTGAAGAGAAACCCCCACTGCGATAACCAGGCGGTGGTCCATTGCTCTTATAACGGCAGACCTGTTCCTGCAATTAGTGGAGGAAAAAAGAAGTTGCGGGGGGAAATCGATTCTGTCACTGATCAGGAAAAGCTAAAGCGTTTCATCTGGACAAAGGGGGGTCACTCTTGCGACAAAAAAAGCCATTCGAGAAACCGTTGGGGCTTACTGCGGGGGCAAAAAATCAGCGGAGACGGATGTTAATAACGAAAACTCGAGAAACTTGGGGGTTCTCGACATAAGGCCATTAACACAAGCTGGAGAAACAAATTAGGGACAGCCTAAAACCACTAGATGGATGTATAGACAAAGGGGGAGGGAAAACGGGTGTCAGGACATAGAGGAAGAATGATAGAAAGGGGGGAAAAAGTATAGCATTCGCCGTGGTGAAAAAATGGGGAGGGGAGATCAGTTAAGTGTTTGGCTTCAGGATCTGGGGGGAAGGGGAACGCGCGAAGAAATTCTGCAGAAGAGGAGGTCTTTTCCACGAAAAAGCATTTAAAAACAACATCGTCAATTCGGAAAAACCGGGGAGGAAAAAAGGAAGGGACACAGGAAAAGGGGTTTCCCATCTGTGAAAAACAGCCCACGCTAAGTAAACCTGAGGGACTAATGGCCTAGAAAAGGTTTCAAGTGCCGGTTTTGGCCTAAGAGGAGTCAACATGGGGAGGGAATGACAAATTTCACAAGAAAAAGAAAACTCTACAAAGCACCTCCGGCCTCACACAAGGGGGGCGAGCGGTGGGGGGGCTCAAAAAGGAAAAAGAAAAGTACATTTCTTACGGCCTGCAGTTACAGATGACCACCAGTAGGCAGAAGCGAGGGGTGAGGAGAAGGGGATACAACAAAACCAAAGAAAAAGAGGCGTTTTCGCGTCGCTGGGAGTTCTTGTGGTGGATGGCAACCTAGGGACTGGGCCAGCAGGGAGCAAAACAAGGTGGTTTAAGATCATCCAAAGGTCCATGTGGGGAGGGGAAAGAAAAAAAAAATGAGATTTCTCCCAGGCACTTAAAAGGGGATGTGTTTGCCGGTCATGTCGCTACCCCGACTTATAGTAAACCAAAAGGTGGGGGGGAAGTGTGGATGGGTAATGATAACAACTAGGAGTAGAAAAGAAAAAAGAGATTGCTACCACCGGGTTGAGACCCGCTGTTGGGGAAGGGAGCAACCTTACCCTTCTCAACGGGTGGTCTACCCCCGTCCCTGCGGAGAGCAGGCATATCCAAAGGAAAATATTCCCAAAAACGAGGGATAAGGAAAGCCGTACTGTGAAATCTTGAGACTACGGCACGCCGTGGGGTCCGTTATATCAGCGAATGAGGATCAAAGAAGGGGGCAAAGGTGGTTCAAGAAGAAAAAGGCCGAAAACAGACTAACACGCGACGTATAGATCAAGACCAGACAAAGGTGAAAAAGCGAGCCTCAACACAAACAGATGGGAAGAGAGAGATTCGTCCAGGTTATGAGAGTGGAGAGAGCAAAGGAGAAGGGGGGAGGTCTCGCTTGAAAGGGGAGGAGAGTGCATGTGTCAGACAGATGTGCTTCGACCCATATACTGAGGCAGTATGAAAGAAACCAGGAGGGACGAAAGATAAAAAGGTTTGAGAGGGGATTATAAGAAAGGTTGTTGGCGGGGAGGAAGGGGGGACAACCACACGAATACAGGGAGGGCAACTCAAAGAAGGACATCTGGAAGAAAGGGGTTGAAAGGGGCTAGACTAAAAGACCCAAAATAGAGGGGAGAAGAATGGGTAACACTTCGCTTACGGTTCAAACCGCCGAGAGGGATCTCATTGGACCTCACAAGTGTTTTCATTGTCTTTGGCGTCGGGAAAAGACAAATAAAAACAGAAAAAGGGGGAGGCTTTTAAGCCATTGTGATCTAAACAATCCCGGAGAGGGGGATCAAAAAGACCCCCAGGGGTTGGGCTCTCTGGAGCAAAAATGTCGTGTCTCCAAACCCCCAAAAAAAAGCGAGAACAAAGCGAGTCGTGGAGAGGGGGGGGGGGGGTCCAACTTCCTCCCTCAAAAGAAAGCTGGCACATGGACCACGACGACATCAAGAGCTTGGGAGAAACGGGATGTAAGGAAATACGAAAAATTGGGGAGCGGGAAAAAGCTGGGAGAGCGGTGATGGGGAGGAAGGAGGGGTGCGGCCTCGCCCATGTTAGAGTCAGGAGGACCCAACCTTCCCAGAACGTGCCCGCATTCAAGAAGGGCACATACGACCACGTGGGCATGTTCCAAGTTCAAAATGGCAAGAAAGTCCAGTGTGGGGACCCTATTTTCAAGCCCCGGAGGGGAAAGCGAACTAAGTTTGCCTTCATTGAAGAAGGAAGGAGTACAGGGTGCCGGAACCGGGGGGTACAAAAGAACGAAGTGGATGAAGGGAGGGAAGTCCAAGAGGAGGGCAAAACCAAGAAAGGAACTCAAATTAAGGCGCGAAGTTCATCATTTTTGCCCCCTGAGCCCGGCGCATGCTCGGGGGGGATGGTTAAGGGAATGAAAGGCCTGATCAGAGCACACAGGAAGCATATTGGAACCAAAGAAGCTAAGGGGAAACTGGATCTATTTTATGAAAAAAGGTTGTGGGCCTTAGGGAACGCAACAAGGATAGCGAATTTTTGCTCGTTTCGGAATCACTCCGAGCGAAACATCTGCTGGAACGGAACCAACACAAGAAAAAATGGCCAAGAGAGGGGAGGGCGGGTAAGAGGAAACCTGCTGGCTGGAAAGAACGGGGCGAGGAGGACAGGAATGTCGAGAATCGAGACTCGCCAAAAATAAGTATTAAGCAAACCTTAAGAAGAAGCGCTCCGGAACAAAAAAGGGACCAACACGGGTTGGGAGTCATTGAGGAAGGTTCGGGAGATAGCTGCCCAAGGCACCAAAAATGGGTGAAAAAAATCAAACAACCCCAGCAATTCTCGGTTGGGAAAGTCTGAGTGGAACTGACTGGAGATAAAAAATCAGCAGGACGGGGGAAGAATTCGACCATCCGAGCTGGCCGATACTACTTGCTGTTTCTGATCTCTAAAACTCGGTGGCTAATCCACGGAAGGGGCCCAAAAACGGTCGTTTGCGGGGGTGGGCAGAGGAAGAATGACTTAGGAGCGCGCATGAGGTTGGGGACCGGGAAAACGGGGCTGATTACGGACTGGGAAAGATTCCGTCCCAAATCCAAAATGAAATATAGAGCACAAACGAGGAGGAGGAAAGAGATAATGCAGGTCGAAGTAACGGGAATTTGAGGCAAGAAGAGAGGGATCTCAAGAAAACCTAATAGCTGCAAGAACTCCTAGAGACAAAAGAAGGACTTCAATAAAAAAAGCCAACGACCGTATGGGCGCTACGGAGAGGGATCCAAGTGTAGGCATGAGGAAGAAGAGCGCAAAAAAAAAAGGAAAAAAATTTCTTACGCCGGAAGCGATGCTGGTTCGGGATTGTTCAGGACTCGCTTTCACACAGAGAAGGGGTGGCAGTTAGAAATGGAAATATTGTGTTGCAATTCGCTTACATCCCAAAAGAAAGAATCACAGGGGGGGGACAGGTGAATTAGGAGAAAAAAGGGAAGTCTAAACGCAATCTTGGAGCAGAAACAGATACGGGGCGAGATTCTATTCTTCCGAACGAAGTAGCAGGAAAAAGACAGTGGAGCACGGTAGTCCTCCAGAGGGGACACGAGTGATTCTCCAGCCTGAGACCAAGGATTCGAACTGAGAATTGTCAGGTGTGAGTGTTTGTTTGGACAGAAACCAGCCTGCTAGGCGGAGTAATAAACGATCCACTCGAAGAAGAGAAACTTTGGGTGAGGGACTTGAAAAATCGATCCAAAGCGCTAAAAACGTAGGCAATAAACAAGAAACAATAGAGGGATGGCAGGCATATGCGGAGTGTAAAGAATGTGGGGGAAGGGCCAGCCTCACGGGCCATACATTATAAAGCCCCTTGGACCGACCAATAGAAGGATCGCCGTCTCACAGGGTGGGACACATATTAGGATGGAAGGGCACTGGTGAAATATGGCCTTACGACCAAGGCAAAATTCGGTACTTTAATGGGAGGTAAAGAGCCAACTGAAAAACTTCAGGCAAAAGACAACCTCGGTACAGTTTAAGAAGGTCAAACAGAGGGGGGTTGAGATGGGCTATTGAACACCTCAAGAGGTATCTTAACAACGTCAAAAAGGGGGCGAATTCAGGTAGGGAGAACGTAACAGGGGGGGTCGATACGGTCATTGCCAAACCGGGGCCAAAAAAAGAACTGACAAGCCCATACAGCGAAGAGGGGAGACCCCTCCCTGACCATTGGTAACGACGAGGGGGAAAAGGAGCATACCTTAATTAAAGTCAAATGGTTAATGCCTACAACAAAAAAACATAAAACACACCCCTAACGACGCGGGCCTTGGAAAAACAACAAGAAGGAATGGCTATCTTGTTCCACTCACGGGGAGGGGAGTGTGGAGGTGGATAAAAGAAAAGACGACTGAAGGCCCAAAAGAACCATGTTTAAGACCGGTCAACACCAGGTCATAAAGGTGGCTCAGACGATCACATTCTCTGGCGCCAGGCTATTGTGGTTGTGGGTGGGGAAGACGGTACAAAACCGCCTAAGGCGAAAAGTGTCACAATTCCACGAAACATTTGGGGTGAGGGGTAGCCTAATATCCCTCCGAGGATAAAAAAGGGTGGAAAAAAGTGTTTCTGAGAAAAGGATTTTGGGGGTGGTAGAAACTCACCCGGGCTGTCAACTTTCAAATTTTTGGGTTCATGACTAACCCAAAAGGAGCGTGAGGGGTACAGCGTATAAAGGAAGTAAGTACCCCAAACCACCAGCTCCGGACTGCATTCTGGGTCCCCGAGGGAGGAAAAGTCAGATAGGATGGGCGATCCGGCCGAAAATGGCGGTTAGCACTTCTTCGACAACCCATGACAGCCTGCGTTCATCGGTGTGACGAAAAAAGGCACTAGCTCTCCTACTGCAAAAGAAGCGGACATAGAGAACAACCAGAGAAGAGAAAGAGAAAATGAGGAAAAGACTTGGAGTTACTATAGGAGAGGGAGTGAAGATACCGACCGGAGATGATGGGGGCGACCTGGGATTGCTCGCGCTGGGAGGCGCAGAAGACTACTTAGCTGGATAGGAACGACACCAGATTGATACTCAAAGGACAGGACGGATTGGGGATTCTGAAAGGTTTGGGGGCGGGGAGATGCGGACGGAGGGAAGGAAAGCACGAAGGGGGGAAAATCTTGGTGAAAGGGGCAAAACCGTCTAAAGAAGGGTTTCTCGCAAGAAAGCTCCAAAAAAAAAATCAAACGGTGACAAAAGGAGCTTTAGGCATAGACCGCAGAAAGGTTAGGAAATCGAAAACCACCAGGGTTGGCATTGTTTTACACTAGAGAGTCAGCGAAGAAGTAAACAAAAATAACACCCGGTTTGCAGGATTGTCAAGGCCAAGGGGGAATAGGAGCAGACCCAAGGAAAAAGCGTTGTGATAGCTGAACTCTGAGCCATTTCATATGTTGCAATCCCCTCAAACCAACATCCACGATCTTCAACGGCGGTCGCGCTGGTGTTGTTGGGGAAAGTCTCCAGCAAAGAGAACGGGGAAAATCCGTGTTTGTCATACAAGGGACGGGGTCAGTAGGGGAAAAATGGTCATCGATGGATGAGCTTCTCAAATGGCGAGGGCAAATTGGGGGACAGTAGGGAATCGCAAGCGGAGGAGTAGGGAAGAGTTCGGTCGCAAAAAAGGTGGGGGAAACGTAGGGAGGAAAAAAATTCCACCACTGAAACGTCAGCAGTAACGCATAAGAACCATCCCCAACCAAAGCACCACAACTAAAAGGGGGGTTAGACATTTGGACGAGAACCCGGGCTACGGGGAAAGAAGGGTGTGCAAGGGGGAATTTGGAAATGGCCAATGAGAGGCGGAACGCAAGTCGACAGTATCGGGCGCCTAAACGCGAGACCAAACTCATGATCCACCAGAGACACTCCATCCGAATTATAGGAAGAGCTTTTGACTCATTTGGCCACCGGACGGAATGCTCTATTGGGGCGTGGGGGGATGGGACAGCCAAAGGGGGAGAAAAACCACAAGGGATGTAAATCTAGAGGGAAGAAAAGCATCTAGGTGGGGGAGGTCGGTCGGAAGAAAGGGGTAGAAAGAGGGAAGGGTACGCGCCAATAAGGAATTGGGACTAAGTTTAGGAGTGAAAAAAAATCCCGCCGCTGACTGAGGATGAGAGAAACCAATACCAGGGGTAACAAGAATCTGACAACAGCGTTAGCTGAAAAAATGGCTGAAGAACCGAAATGGGTGTTAACCAAGCGAGAAAAAGATTAGATCCCAGATAGATTGGAACCGCAAGCAGTTGGGCATATATAGAAGGAGACAGAGAAGGAACAGGGGTCCCCCCAGGGGTCGTTTCAGGGCGTCTGGAGAAACTCCGAACAAAAACAATATTGGTTACCAAGAAAAACAAACAAACTCGGGTTTTGCCCGAAGGATGGGGAAGAAACATCATATAGTCGGGGGGCGACCGAAAGGGAAGGCGATGGCAACACTAAATGGAGGTTAGACGACCGGATGGAGCAAAAAAATCCGGTAAAAAAACTACCAAGACGGTCGGGGGAGGTGTGACGAGGAGGTCGATATCTACCCCGCCGGGGAAACCGCCAGAAATTGATTAGACATAAAGAGGACGCCAAGTGAGACTCACGCTCGCTCAGAACAGCACAAAAGGAAATGAGGAACATCGAAGCGAGAAGAAGATTGAGGCCAAACTTCGACATGTTAAACGTCCTCAAAGTAAGACGTAAAACGCGCGTCAATGAGCTAGAATTCGACACGACGACGTAGGGCTAGGACACTTTGGAAGAAAGGAAAAATGGCGGAGGGAGAGAAAGAAAACCGCCTGTGAGCCATCGCGTGAAAGGGATTGTAGGAAACCCGGATGCTGTGGAGATTTCGAATACTGCAGAAAAACACCAAAAAGGAAAAAAAAGAAGGGCTGAGGGGGGCTTTGAAAATTGTGCCTGGGCATTATTCCCGAACCTCAAACAATGGCAAAAGATACCATGCGTGGGGACATTCGATGGGAGCAGCCCGTTTTCTAGGCGGTGCGCAATAAAGATGTCGGGATAGATCGAAAGGTATACTGGCATGAAATTGAGAAAAAACAGGTCGATTTGAAACAGGGAACGCGATTATCCGGGACCAAGGCGTGCGCCGTAGGGGGGAGGTGGGGTGGGTTGTGCAACTGCATAGTCGCTCGGAGGGGTTTCAAAAACCGAAGGGAAAACAAGACAAGGTCAACTTTGTTTGCTCTAAGAAGAGTGAAGCTTTAAAGAAAAACTTGGGGACAAGCCGGTATATTTCTGGGAATGCAATATGAATTAGAAAAGGGGTGGGCTCAAGTGGCCACCTCGTAAAGAACCGGACTATAAAGGGAACCACGCCCAATAAAAAATTTTCGCCGGCATCAAAAAAAAAGGAAAATCGAGTGAAAGGGGGGGACTATAGTGATTTAAGTGTGTCACAATGTGACTCATGTTGAGATCAACAAGCGTAGGGGGGGGAGGTTAAGCTGCGAAAAAGGAGAAAGGAATTTCCAAACGAAGAAACGCAAGTGAACAGCGGTGGAATAGGACAATCCAACTAGGGGGCATAACCTTCACGGGGCGAATGGGCCTGCGATGATGCAGGAGAAGGTGCAGTGGAGGCCGGGGGGTACTCCAGTCAGTCCCTAGGGCAAAAGAGGCGGGAACCGCCCAGAAGACGAGGATACTGGCACCGGCACCCTTTGAAAGCAAGAAAAGAAGGACATTACCCACACGTTAAATAAATCTTTCGGAGAAACGCATCAGCCGGGGGAAAACCCTATATTCCGAACGCGCAGCGGAGAATAACAACACCAGGGTACAGCCGCGGCAAATCAAGAAAGGTTTTGAGGGGAAATGACACGGGATTGGACACATGATCTAGCAGAGGGGAGGCGACCCTTGTTTAACCTAATCCCAAGGGCTATACAGTGGCTGCTAAAGAGAGCATGGCTCAGCAAACAAAATGGGTGTGGGGGGGGGGGCAGGGAAGTTGCGAAACACGACTGATCCCAGGGACCAATGCCAAAAACAAGTGGGTCGTGTGATGTCTGGACTCAGGTACACGACAGAGAAGGTGAACACCGTGGAGGGGGAACCCCGATTTGGATGAGAACGAAAAGGCCACCTTTCATTAAAATTGAGACTATGGTGTGTTGAACGTTGACAACGGGACAGGGCAACGCATATCCATCAACCTAAAACGCTATAATCCACGCGCGTACTGTTCACTTGGGTACGGGGAGGGAACGAAGTGTGGGGGGACGGGAAGATCCATATTGTGCTAGAATGCAGACGCGGTCCAGCGCCGAAAAAAAAACAAAGAAAAGTGCGTCGACAGCGAGTCGACGCGAAAAACCTGGAGCCTAAAGATAAGAGAAGGTAAACGTAGAAAAGGTAAAGGCTAGGAAAATGGAGGAAGGAAGATTAAGGAAAGGGTTGGAGCAGTTCGGAAAGACAAGGCGAAAAGTTGGTTAGGTCGGAGGGGAAGAAGACAAGGCAAGGGTTTTTTCGGGACCTAGGGAACCGTCATTTTCTGTACTTAATACCAGAGCTGAACTACCCAGAACGGAAAAATGGAGAAAACAGAGTCGATCAAGGGTTTCTGGAAAAAAATGGACCGGTTAACGGCTGCCGGACAAAAACAGCCAACTCAGGGAAATGAAGGGTAGTCAAACTGGACAACAAAAAGTCTCAAGTTGGTCATGTGGAGGCACTAACCACCACAAAGAGGAGGGTTCCAGCGGGGTAAAAAAACTTCTTGCTAACAGATATAATGATAATCATCAACCAGTTGGTGGGCGGGGGGGGGGACACTGGGGGGTCAGAGGGGGTGGAGGGAAAGACCGACAAAAAAACTACACACTTTTAAATTAATGAAAATCCATGGAGCGTACAACCACTTAAATATAACCCCAGGGTTATGAGGGAGGAAGCGGAAAAGAACAGGTTCCGTTCGGGAAAAAAAAGAAGCAGCTGGACAAACTTGCTATTTGTCAACGTCGAAGAGAGCTCCGCAGTTAGAAGGGGGTGGGTCCTCCAGAGAAATTGACAAAAATTAAAAAAGGGACTAAATCGTGTAATGAGAATTCTGAGTCGAAAAAACTTGGAGCCGTGGGCCGATCAAGGTCGGGGCGGGGGGCCAAGGATTCTTGACCCGCAAAACGTCAGGAACACCCGCCTCAGCTTGAGAAGAAGAAGAAAAGATCATAGCCCGACTCAAATGTCGCACAGTGTTTAAGGGACAGACCCGTAAAGGTGTTCATTGGGGAAAAACCGAAAACGACATGGGTACGCGACTTGGTTGCAAGAATTGCATAATTTCGTCATGGTCAGAGAAACAGTCAGTAACGGGGAAGAGAAAGACTTTAGGAGCAAGCTAAGACAAACAACATAATCACCACAGGCAGAACTGACCAACATATGAGGCTCCCGGGGGAAAAAAGAGAGGTTTGACCTGAGCACGGCGACTTTCTTTGGGTAAAAGGGGGAAAAAGACGAGGTGGCCAGACAAACACGAAAAAACACCCAGAAAACGCTAAGCGCATAGATGGACATGCAGGTGAGGACTTGCCTAAAAGTTGGTGGATGGGTATGACGACGCAAAAAAAAAGGGGAATCTTCGGGGGGGGCAATTAATCTTTAATCAACGCAAGCGAAGAGTCGCAAAACATACAAACTCCCACGGGAACGGGACCGGGGACTGTGGTGGAGGTAGGAAAAAAGGGAATGAACTGCACGAGAGAGATAAAGGATGAGGATCTCGAAAGCAAGTCGAAAGGGGACAAAGCCTGGGGGGCGGAAAGAAAAAGAGGAATGTCCCCAATTTTCTTCGAGACGAAATCAGCTGAGGGGGGGGAAAAAGCCAATATGGTTCAAGCGCCCAACAGGAAAGACGGGGGGGGCCCCCCCAAACAGTTGAAGGAAAGCGGGGCCCGGAACGCAGGCTCCAAGAGAGGAGGTCGGGGAGACCGCCTCCATTGGAAAAGCGCTGGACTCTCCGGGCTTAGGCGAAAAGGCTGGAAAGAGGTAGGACTCAAGGATCCAAGAAAAAAAGGCCCCATAATTTGAAAAACGTCTGTGGGTTAAAAATCTTCATAATTACCGGAATCCGGCGCATTAGAGGTGCAGAAGTAAAAGTAGATGGTAAGGACGTACCGCGAATGGAAATTGCTGGCAAACATCTCCCGAATAG
>Ga0179593_1629117_pt1 | contig 16184 bp, 22 predicted proteins | sample CZODoug2_1_08_16_FD_185931 | JGI IMG/M metagenome (GOLD analysis project Ga0179593, IMG submission 185931) | Vadose zone soil fungal communities from Angelo Coast Range Reserve, California, USA - CZODoug2_1_08_16fungal (PacBio error correction) | ecosystem: Environmental > Terrestrial > Soil >...
CCCCGTTTGGGGTATGGGAAAAGAAGGGGCTTGCGGAGACACGTGATGAGTTCGTCATGTCGCTCGGTCAGAACGGCGCTGTGGCTAAAGTCCCTCGATACTATACTTCCCAGAAGAAAAGCCTCGGATCTCGTGCATCCAGGAGAAAGAGTGCTCTCGGAAAGGCAATAAAAGGCGGCGAGAGAACCGGAGTCTTCCTATATTCGGGGTGTCGAAAAGGCTCTACTTGGAATCCTTCTATTAAACCGGATGCTGCGAAGGGGAACTCACGGAGGATAGCAAGAAAATCAAAGCGGATCAGTACTATTTAGGGGCCCAACTGTCAGGAGAAAGGGCATACGAGGTGCCGTCGAAGTGGACTCAGTCCCGCTCGAAGGGACGGGTCAAGCATTTGACCGTTTGCCGGCGCAAGAAGGAAGAAAAAGAGCGAGGCGTCTTTAACCAGGAGGAACCATTCCGTAGCGGCGGGGATTGGCGCCGGCTAACAACGCGACCATCGCAGGGAGAGGGAACCCAAGCCGATTCAAGACTTCTTCAGTGTACTCAGAAAAGAGACAGTCGGCGAAAAGGGAAAATATTATAGGCAGATCCAAGAAATTCCCCTCCCGCCGCACCGCACGAGGAGCTCCACGACTACAGGGGGAAAGGAATCGCCATAAAAAAGGTGGCGGAAAGCCCCATGGAGTGCCGGCATATTCAGAGTCAAGAGCAACTCCCGGAAAGAAAACAGCTCTGCTCCGGACTGACCTTGGGAAGGGAGAAGAAAAGGTTCATTGGTTCAGCTGCTCAAGGAGAACTGCAAAAGAGATCTTACTGAAAAGAAAGAAAGACTTCCACAGGCTAGGAAACGCTCGCGCATGGCCAGTTCCAAGGTACAGGGTTGTGAGGGGGGGAGGAAAAGAAGGGGGGCGGGGAGCGATTCTCCGGGGAAGGGGGGTTTGAGGAGAGGTGTCCAATGCAGGGAATTCCTAACGAACAGAGCGGGGGTGTGTGTCGCCGGAAAGCCGTTATCGCTAAAGGGGTAAAAAAAGAAAAATACTAAGAGCTTCCTCAGGCCTCCAGGAAATAAAACTGCTATAGTGGGGGAGGAAAATTTAGACGAAAGGAGAGGGGGGGGGGGTCGCCTCCTACAGCCTATTATGGCTGAAAGGAAGCATCAACACCCGCCATTCCTGAAGAAAAAAAAGCGAAAAGAGTCCAGGGGGGGTGGGTCGCCGAAAGGGCATGAGGGGGGAAACATCAGAAGAAAAAAGACTAGAATCGAGCCGACCAATCTCTGCCAGGAGCGTCTGTGTGATAGAAGGAGGGATCGTTCCAAAAAAAGAAGATACACCAGGAAAACCATGTAAGAGGGACCACAACGGGGGGGGAAAAGACCTTCAGCAGAACGAAGGAAAAGCGATCATCGAGCTCGGCCAATCGTTTCAGAAAGACGTAATAAAAAGGGTAAAAAAAGGCATCACAAATAAGAAGAGAAAGGGGAAGGGAGCACATCCAGGCCTTCTGGAATGCATGACGGAGGTGAGATCTCTATCAAGAGAAGGGGGTTCCTCTGCAGTCGAAGAGATACGACGGGGAAAGAGTAAAGATTTTCCGACATGTCTGCGTAACGCTGGGGGAAAGTATAGGGCAGGGTTGACCACCACTGCGTCTGAAGGATACCGAGAAAAAAGGGAAGGAAAAGCAGGTCGTTAAAGGAAATGAAAGGAGAACAGATTTGTCAACGCTCATAGATGGGAGCCCTGAAATAATCCGGAAGGGAAATATTTTAGGAAAGGGAGGAAGGCGGTCGGAATCCAGAAAAGACCAGGCCATGAAACTGCGAGCGAAATAACGCCTACGCAGCGAGCGGGATGAATACACGGCACCGCCCCCCAAAGAAAAAAAGCCGTCCAAGGTCGAAAAGAGAGGACTGGAGCAGGGGGGTGTTCCATGAAAACGCGTACGTGGGGAGAGAGAAAGAGTTTCGCAGCCACGTAGAAAGGGGCCAGTAAGCGTCTCCCCAGCGCCAGAGAAGGGCCCAGGATTTCCCAGTAAGCAGAACAGGATGAACCCTTCCCCGGTGACGCACAGCGAAAAAGTAGACTCATCTAACAAAAGGGTATTATGAAAAGAGAAAAGGGAGGGGGAGAACTTGCCGGATCAAGGGGGAAGGGGGACACCGGGTCAGGGCTGGTGATCCATTACTGTACTTCTTAAAATCCTTCCAAGTGAGATTGTGGACTCATAAGAATGAGTTGCTACGGTTGGGAGAAAAAAAGGGAGGGGAAATCGACCAAATACGCTATAGGCCTATCAAAAGGAAAACCGCGTGGCAGGGAGAGAACTTCTGGTGAGAGAATAGTTTTTTTGGTCTTGTGGGGGGTGGTTTGTGTCCATTAAAAAGGAGGGGGGATGGGCTTTACAAAAGGTTTCTTGCTCATGGAAGGGATCTCTTTCGAAAAATGGATCACCGGTAGCGCGTCCCGCAAAGTATGAGCTCGGTATCTTTCCATTGAAAGGGGAAACAATCTGGCCGTCGCAGGAGACCCAGTTCGCTTCCGTGAAAGGGGTCATTTTCGGAGAAGGGAGGGAGACCTGCTGCCGAATGAAGAGAATGACATCGTTTTTCACGCAAGCCATGTCAGAAATATGGAATCTTGTAACCGGTCGAAAAACCGCGGCAGGAAAAGAGGGGAAAGGAGGGTTGGGGGGGGGCAAAGAAATCCGCCAAGCTCTGAGAAGGGGGGTCGCAAAAGGGTGCATGATTTGGGATCGAATTGGGTTAGTGACATTTTTTATTTACGAATCTTCTGAAAGTCTTAAGGGCTTACTCGATTGGCCCGAAGAGAGGTGGCTCTGAAAAGGAGGTCAAGAGGACCTGTGCTTGCGCAAGGGAATCTTGGCCCTTTCCATGGTCTGCTGGGGGGCGATCCTGCTTTGAAAAAGGAGGATCGGGCCATCCGAGAAAAAAGACTTTAATGGGAATCGTTTTCGTCTTGAGTTTCTTAGGGAAATCAACCTAAGGGAAGGCGAAACCCAATCCTTTCAACTGTCCTGGGGAGTGTGGCGGTAGGCTATCACGGGGAGGGGTTTGTGCATCCGAAAGAAAAGAACGGGCGGGGGAAAAATCGTCTAAGGGAGTCTTCTACAAGAGAAAACCACCTGAGCTCAGGAGAAAGCAACAGGTATGAAAGAGCAGAAATCCTCCCTGTGATTTTCAGGAGGACATTCCTGGAGAAGGAATAGGTGTTTCGGCTAAAAAAAGCTCTGTCAGGAGAAAAAACCAACGGTAGTGGGAAACCTTCGGTCGGAGGAAGGAAAAAGGAAACTCCGGCTGTCCCCGCTCAACGACCTCTCATAAGAGATTCGGGAACGGAAATGAAACGAGAGAGGGGGGGAAAGGCGGAAGCGGGGTTCATTTGAAAGGAGAAATTGGCGACGGGCGGGTCCGGCGCAGATTGTCATGTATAAAACAAAAAAAGGAAAAATATTGAAAGGAAAGCGGCGCGTCTTGTGGACCCGGGAGGTTGAGAAGGGGTGGAGACTGACGCTTCTCTCACCCTCCAATGGGGACTCCAACGCTCTTGGGGGGAGCAATTTGCTCATCCTCTGGCAGTACGGCATGTTTTTCGTGGGAGGGGGAGCAGGGGGAGGTTATAATCGGGAAGCTATCTGAGGGAGAAAAAGGTCCGGCAGAGCCTGTATTCCGGCAAGGTGTGGGGAATGGGAGAAGCTATGATCTGAAAAAAATTGACCGTAGAAAGGCGGTCTGGGAGAGGCAGGAGAATCCGGAGGAAAGAAGCCTCAATACCTGGATCTGTCGTCGCCTGCCAGGACAGCCCGACCTTGAAAAATTGCCCAAGAAAAAAAAATCCTGGAGGGGAGAAAAAGGTCTGTAACAGAAGGCCGCCCGGCACACTACTACGCGGGACTGGCACTCGACGCCTTTCGGACCGTCCCCCCCGAAAGAAAAAGGGAAGTGTAATACAAAAAAAAAAATAACAAAGAAAGAGGGAAGAGAGGGTCTCTTGCTCTTCTATAATAAAAGAGATGTGCACAATTGAAGGAAGAATCGGTGACAATCGCAAAAAGGGAAATCTTAGAAACCAGGAATCTCGAAAGGAAAAAGGGGGTCCCCACCATTGTAAAGAGAAGGAGACGGCCGCGGGCGGATCGAGGGGGAATAACATTATCTCCTTGGGAAGGACCACGCGCCTCCGGGGGAAGATGACGCCATTCTGGAGGGAGGGGGGGGGAGAATAGGGTAGTTCGAAAACGACTTTCAAAACTCCGAAGCATTGATGCAAAAATTGGTGACCTTGGACAGAAACCTTTAATGGAAAAGGTCTCAACCAAAAAAGGGAGAGATCAGCAAAGGGCATGAACTTTTATGAAAACCAAGGTCACCAGTCTTGCAGAAAAGGAATGGCGGCGTGGCAGGGGAAAGGGGAAAGGGCGCTGGGGTTCTGGAAATATCTGTTCAGGAAAAACATAATGTGGAAGAAGGAGAGTACCCCCGGAGGAGCGTGGTCGGGGGGGGGGGGGGCGGCCCCAGAATTATATCTCTCTAGAAAGAAGGCGGGGAAGGGGGGTGGGGGGAGAAGAACCATCTTTGGAGGAAAAAGATATCTTGGGGGAAAGAAATAGTACTCGACGGGAGGAGATTTGTCAACCGAGGCGAAAATTGTAAGACAACTGCTGTATGAGAGAACGACAAAGCCATAGGGATTCGGCCCAAAGAGAGACCACAGGGCAACTCACGGTGCCGAGTAGATGACTCAAGTCAGGAAGGCGGCAATCGTTTAGGGGAAGGGGCCGGTCGAAAGAGAAAAAAAAAAAAAAAAAAAAAAAAAAAAAAAAAAAAGGATTTTTAACATGTTGATAGACAAAGGTCGGCTGTCACGGCAGAAAAGATCCAGAGGTCGCAGAAAAATTTCGAAGACAGCAGGGGGACGAAGGGAGAATTGCCCACCGAGAAAATAGGCTTCTGCAGTGAACTCCCACACCTAAGGAAAAACACAGTCGGAAATGATCGTCAGCGTCCACGATTCTCCCGAGCAGCCCGCACGGGAGGAAAAAAAAAAGGGGGGGGAAACTGAGTGAAACATGCTCCCAAAAAGGTTCGATGTAAAAGAGGGTTCCCCGCAGGCAGAGAATTCATCCCCTCCCGGAAAACAAGCGCTCTTCGGGAACTTGTCTCGCTAACTGCCGTTGAGTCTATCAAGGAAAAAAAACCGGCGCGCCCGAAAAGAAGGCCCTCGCCATTGCGCTCTTTAACGTGAAAGCCCGCGAGGAGAAAACAAGCTAAAGACTCCCCAGGCTACTCTGAAGGGGGGGGGAGTTTGATCGTGGAAAAGTCGTTTCTCTTATAGCCGTTAAGAACTCTAAGTTTGCGGAAAACGAAAAGGGACATACAAGGTTCGGAAAGAAACTAAGATCTTTGGGGTAAACATCCGATAAGAGGGAGAGGAAGCCATGAATTTACAAAAGAACATAATCTTTCCCAGAAAAATACTCAGGAAAAAGACGGGCGGACTGCGGACCAAGAAGAGATGAGAAAATCTCTTTTTGTTCGAACGGGGACTTTGTTCCAAAGGAAAAAAAAACCAGGAAGAGGAGACTCACCGCAAAACGAAGAGAGGCCAGTTGAAGTGGGGGAGACCGCAACATTAGTTGGAAAAAAAAATTCAGAAGCCGCCGGAAAAAAAGGCTTCCCAGTAAATACGCTGGGTGATAAGAAAGGGGAAATAGCCTAGGAGGATATCAAACAGCCAGGGAGTTCCACGATCAAAAAAGCACCGGTCCTTCCCCCGAAAAAAAAAAGAAACGAAGGTCCAAAGGGAAAGGGAGGAGCTCGGCCAAGAGTCATACTTTCAATAAACGACCATACCCCAAAGGGAGAAAAAAGGAAAAACCACTGTCTAAAGTTCCGGAGACCCCATCCCCGGAAGGGCGAGCATGACGAGCGTGGCGAAAGAAGCGAGCGCTTAAAGGGGCAAATTGTCCTCTTTAGTAGAGGCGGAAAATATTTGTCCGCGCTCGGGGTGAAACTCTTGTTCAAGTCGATGAGGCACGCGTAGACCACAAAAAGACCGGAAGAGAAGATTTCCTGGCGAACCCCCCCAAAAAAACCACACACCAACACCCCCTCCCCCAACCCCCAAAAAAAACCCGAAACCAAAAACCAACCCCCGCACAAAAAAAAAACAAAAAAAAAACCCCCCCCAAAAACCCCCCCCCTCCAAAAGAAAGAAAAAAGCATAGACCCAAAACCCCCGCAAACAAACCCAACCCTCACCATCCCACCAAAGCCCCTCCACCCCCCCAACCCCCCCCCCCCCTCCCCCCACCCCCCCCCCCCCCCCCCCAAATTAAACCCCCAACCCCCCCCCGCAAACCCCCCCAAACACAAAACCAAACGCGCCACCCCCCCCAACCCCCCCCCGCGCCAAACTCCCCCGCCAAAAAAGAAAGAATAGAACAAACAAACAACCCCCTAACAGTCTTTCAGGAAAAAGGAAAAAGGATTTTTCCACTCTCATATTCTTCCCTTTAATATAAAATAAATACTTGCCGTTGTACTCGTAGGGGAGGAAGCATTAAAACAGGCTCTTCACCAAATATCCAATAAAGGAGAAAAGAGAAGAACTCCTTCAAAAGCGCAGCGGATATTTCACCACCATACACCTCAACAAACAAGAGAATTCTCTTCCATCCGTGTCAATAAAAGAGACACTCGGCTCCTCCCTTAAGGGAAGGGACATCACTATTAAAATCTTACTTTGTGCGGAGATTTTTCTGCAAAGAAACCAGGAAAAAGGGGGAAGAAGGACCCTCCCATCTCAAGATAAAAAGGGCCAGTATTTCCTCAGAAGCAGAGGGATAATTCCCGCCTTCCCGGTTACGCAAAGGAAAGGAAGAAATTTCCTGCTCAAGAACGAAGAAAAGGATTGAAAGGAGAAAGATGACTCCTCTCTTGAGCAGGGAAGAAGTCCGCGGAGAGGGAAGGAAAGTCTGCCTGACTGGCGGGGAATCATCCAAGGTGAGCTGTCGCTTGGCACGCTACTAATGAGACTGTGTCTTTGGGGAGAAGGATGATATCGCCAAGGAAAGGCCGAGACCTTTCCCTCCTTCTCAAAGGGAATGCTTACTGGGGGACACGGCTGGGCAGCGCAGAAGAGTTTGTGGCGTGTTTGTGGGGGGTGGGGTTTCCCATGCCGAGAGCCTGACGGGAAGGGAGGGAGTGAGGCCGTTGGAGGATCCATTTCCTGCCTGAGTGGAAAGGCAGATGGGGATCAGAGAAGGGAGAACGGCAAGTATGGAAAAGGGGAGAGGGAGCCAGCGCATTAGTCTTTTGAACAAATAGGGGACCGTCATGCCTGGCCAGAGGAGCTGAAAGCATCGTATTCGGTAATCAAGGGAACCGCCGTGGTGGTAGAAAGAGGCCGAAGAAAGGCCTTTTCACCAGCGTTTTCCAAAAAAGGGGTCCGCGGAAAAGCTTTCCTCTGGTAACCGGAAAAGGAAGGGAAAGCCGGGAAACGGACGGCCTTGCTTCGTAGAGAAGCCCCACGCTAGGAAAAGAGGGGAAGGGCGGGGCTGGGGCGACCGGAAAGGCGCAGTGGTTGCAGGGAGCGCCTTTGGGGGGGAAGGGTTTTATTACGTAGGGGAGAGGGGAGAGGGGGGGGGGGGGTCAAGCTATATGCTAGAAAGGAGCCGGTGAAGACCGGTGCGGTGCGCAAGGGGTGGCAATTTCCATGGCAAGGGGCCGATAAGTCGCGAGGAAGGAAACTAATCTCACCCAAAGCGCTCTGGGGGGGCATCCGATGGGGGGGGAGCTTTCTTCTAGTCGTGGGGCGGAATTCCTGCTGGGGGGAGACCGAAAAGGACTGCCAGACAAATCCTTTCAACTGGCCAGAGGTTTCGTGTGGGGGAAGGGGGGGGGGGGAGGGGAACTGGCGGGGGTTAAAAAGGCCTGTGTGACCTCCATAATCGCTTTAAGGCGAACCAAACCTCTCTTTGAATTTCGTCTCAAGGAATCGAAGAACTGCAAATCCGAGATTGTTAAAGGAGGAAAGGATCTGGGCCAAGATGTCTTGTCTTGGGTACCGTCCTAAAAAGGCTACACCGATAATCGAGTGGCGAGAAACACCCAAACAATGAAGGAAAAAAAACAACGCATGAAGCCACAAAGAGAACATTCTGATTTTACAATCAAGGAAGGGGGACCGAGTAATAGTCCACGCAGAAAAAGCTGTACAAACGAAAGGGGGCAGCTGAGGAAAAATGTTCCCTGACGGGGGCCCCAAAAAAAAAAACCCCCACCCCCCCCCAAACGACGTCTGCAAGGGGGCATTTCGAGAAGGAGGCGGGGCCGCGGGAGGAGAGGGGATTGGCTTGAGAGACCCCAAAAGGCGGAGCACTGCCGCATTGAAGGGAGGGGCGAGGCTTATGTGGAAAGTCTGCAATCAGGGAAAAGGAGGTCTAACCCAATTTTTCACTGGGGGGCCTATCTAAAAAAAAATTTGTTGGTCTCATTCTCAATCAGAGAGCTCATTGGTGCGGGAAAGGTCGTTAATCCTTAAGGAGATTTACTATCATTATGTAGGCGCCTGTGGCCGAGACAGGGAAGAGTGCATTTCGGAGATCGCTGGGGGGGACAGGGAAAAAGGGGTCGACGGCGGCTGGGAAGCTTCTCCATGAAGAAGGAACCGCCGCCTGCCGCAATCCATCTGGGGTCCGTCGCCTGCCAGGAAGGGAAGGGGCAGAGCTCAATATCAACACTGGTCCTTTGAGTGACGTCAAAGGTTCTGTAAACGTCTTTACCCTCACTAAATCCGACGAAAGGGGGAGTCAAAAGAATGGGGGTCGGCACCGGCATGTAATGAGAGAGGGGGTTTGGGGGCAGAAGGGAGCACATCTTCCTTATCTGGGCTCTTATTGTCAAGGACTATAATACCGCAGGGGGGGAAAAAAGGGGAGCCGCAGGTGACCAAGAGAGAAAAAAGGATACGAGGGAGGAAAACTCTATCTAGTAATGATCCTCGATGGAGCTCTTTGTTGTCGCCGCATTCGGGGGGAGGAAATGTGATCATGACTCTGGAAGAACTTTTCGGAAAAAATCTCCGCGTGGGTCTAGAAATTCCGGACATTCTGGAGGGATCTCTTCGTGATATATGTCGAAAAGATCCTTGTCAGAAAGCACTCAGACATGGAGACATCCTGGGGGAAAAGGGCATACCGCGTTAAGGTGCCACTCAGAGAAGAAAACTTAGTATGAGTAAAACAGAGACTCTCCCTTGGGGGACTAATGTGAAGAAAAAGGTGCGAGCATAAAGGGGAGGGAGTGCTCAGAGCTCTTTCTCAAGGGACCGACATAAAGAAAGAGGGCATCTATATTCCATAATGAAAAAGCCGTAAGTCTTAGGACCCCTTCTTCTCGGGGCGGCCACCAGGGGGGGGGGGGAATGGGGGGGGGGGGGGGGGGGGGGGGGGGGGGGGAAGAAAAGGGGGGGGGGGGGGGGAAATGGGGGGAAACGTGGGGGGGGGGGGGGAAAAAAGGTGGTTAACTGCTATTCTGCTGAATCCTTCAGAGAAAGGAGGGAAAATTTTTGTTACCAGACAGCTTGCTTCTCCTTACGATCGGGTGTTACAAGCTCGAAGGGGCCATGCGAATTGTAAATGCTGCGAAAAGGAACATCATCTCGGGGGGGAAAGCAGACTCCTCAAAAAAAACCGGGGGGGGGGAAGACAAGGATCGAGTGGTTCCTTTCGAAACATTGATCTCAAAAGGGCAAGCCAACGGGAATCCAGGCGACAATCCCCGCGAGTATTATTGCGGTGTCAAGCAGGTGGTACACCGTTTGAAAGGCGAAGAAAGATGTGACATTGGTACTAGTAAAAATTTCGGAAGGGGAAAAAAGGGACTCAAAAGATCCCGGTTTCGGACGGGGGTCGCCGTCGGCGGACACCCCTTGGCACCAAAAACCCATCCCAGAAAAAAAAAAGACCCCCCCCCCCCCAAAGGGAAAAAAGAAGACCCAAAATTACCCCCCAAGCGACCAGCCGCGACCGAACGTACGGCTCAGGGAGACGATCATATCTTCACAGAAGTAAGCCAAAAAAAAGCGGCAAAAAAACATAGAGAAAAAAAAGGGCGTCATCTTCAAAAGGACTCCCGCCCTGCCAGGACACGACCCATCCGCTCCACTAAAAGGGGGGGGGGACCATCTAAAAGCACAAAGTGGGGAGGAAAAACGTGAAAAGGGGATTCGGCGCAGAGGCAGATCAATACCCCCACCGAAAATTCCAAAAGCAGAGGAGGAAGGTGACAATGTATCGTAGGGGTTGCTGGGGGGGGAGGAGCTCAATGCCAAGACACTCGCACCCGACCCGCTTCCTAAGGGCGCCGTGAAAAGCAGAAAACACACTTCTCTCTATCCAAGGGGAAAAGACCGAAGCGACGCTTCTGAGGTCGTGGAAGCTGTACGGAGGGGATGGATCTTCCTCGGAGCCATGATACTAGAAGTTGAAGGGGTGCGAAAGGGAGGGAAAAGGAAGGGAGCGGTTTTGTGGTGCGCCGCAATCAGCCTGATAGAGTCGCCAGGAATGGCAAAAAGACCAGAACGCTGCAACAGTACTCATGGATAAGGACTGACTGCGGAAGGAGAGGAGGGGGGACCGATTCTTGGAACGAAAAAAAAAGGAAATGTTTCCGCCGCCGACTCCTATTATGGTGCATGAAAAACCAGGAATGCAAAACAGGAAGTCGGACTAACTCAAACGCACAAGGTATTGGTGGAAGAAACTGTGCATAGTTGAGGGGAAACCAGCAGAATGCCGCCAAAGAAAGCCCGCCTACCACAAAAGAAAAAGTCCAAGCGAAAGGAAGAGGCGTCAAGGTCCTCGGACTCGCCCAGAAGAGAAGAACCATTGAAAAAAGTGCAAATCACTGGCGCCAGCACCGTTCCGGCACTGAACCGTCCGCATAAACAGAAAGCCGCGAGCGAGGAAGAGGAGGGACAAAGAACGTAAAAACAATTTAACCATACCCCAAAAGAACTCAAACCAAGGGAGAAGGAGGCGACCCCAGAACCGGAGGGGAGGGGGGAGAGACGAAGCTTGCGGCTTCTCGCCCGAGGGAAGACCGCTTCCTGCTTCGGAGCTGCTCGGCGGTGTTAAAAGGGGAGGAAAGGGGGAAATTGGGCTGGCAAGCTTTTTGCCAAAAGGGCTCAGGGACACTGCGGCGTAAAAAGAAAAAGGAAGTATTAAGAGTGCCGGCGAACTGCGGTCTTTTAAAAATGACTTCTACGGGGGTCACAGCTCATGCGCTGGGGAGAAAGAAGAGAGAGTATGTCCGAACTCTTACGTCGAGGGGACCCTGCCAAGGGGAAGAAGGGGCTTAAAAAAGCGACCAGGCACGCAGCGCGCGGTCATGGAAAACCACCCACCACTCCCCCCAAAGATAAAAGAAACGTGCAAGTACTCAAAGAAACCATTTCATGGTTCCATAGCTCGCCTGAAAGCGTACGTGGGCGAGGTACAGCCATCATCTGTTCGCAAAGCAAACGCACCAGTAGCGGCGGCCAAGGAAACCTTGGCCAGTATTTCCGCGGGAGGGATAAGGCCAGCCCGCCCCGTTGACGAAAGGGGGGGGGGGGGGGGGGGGGGGGGGGGGGGGGGGGGTGTGTGGGGGGGGGGGGGGGGGGGGGTGGGGGAAAAGTAAAGGCCAGGTCTGCTCATATCAGAGACAAGAGAAAGATATAAGGGACAAAGCTCTTGAGCATGAAAGGGTTCTTCTTCACAGGGGGGGATGGGAGAAATTACTTGTGCTTCGTCTGCGGAAATCCTTGCCAAGTTATTATCTGGAAGAAGATAATTGTCCTGAGACTGGCTTTTCTAACAGAATTCTGGAGATGAAGATGGCAATCCTGAGAAAGCTTGCGTAGGGGGGGGGGGAAAAGAGACTCATGCTATTTTTGGGGGTGTTTTTTTTGGTTATTTGATGCCCTCAAAAAAAGACGTGCCGGCGGATGGGGTAGGGGGGGAAGTTGACTAGGCATGGGGGAATGAGGGGCGTTCAGAGGGTAATAAAAGGCGTTAGCTCGTCACGCAAGTATGAGCGGTCGGAATCTTTCCAGGGTAAAAAGCATGACGTTGACAAATCAAAAGAAGTAATTGCCTGTAACTCCAAAAAAAGAAAGGAGATCAGTCGGAGGAGAATCCGCCTTGGTTGGGAGAAAAGGAACTTTTTCAAAGGGGGAAAAAACATTTCAGCGGGCAAATCGGGAAGATGAAACGTCTAGCAATCTCTACGGCCACCCGGATCGCCAGCCTCGGCTAGGAGGAGAGAAGAGCAAAGCTCAAGGAGAGTCCTCCTCGGGGCTGGGGGGAGGGGGGTTTGGGAAGGGGGGGAAAAGAACTGTTTTGTACTGGGACAGGTTTTTGGCCTCCCTTTCTGAAAGTCTTACTCAGGAAGGGAGCCGCTTCAAGAGTGGGACCTTCTGTTTACGGGGAGGTGGGTCCTTGACCTTGGAGAAAGGGAAAAAAAGTGTTCACTTTCCATGGTAAAAACTGCTTGGCGATCCTGCAGAGAACGAGGCCGCCTATCTCACAACTCTTGACTGGGCAAGCGAGGGGGAAAGATGGGGGGAGATTCTTGTATCCCTCAAATAGACCCATCCTTTTCAAGGGAAGAGACGTTTGCGGTGAGGAAAGAGGGGGCGGGGTTTGGAGTCTTTTGGCGCCATAAAAGGGAGGAGGCGAACAAGCTGAGTCTCAATGAATCGGTCAGCTCGCAGAGAAGAAAGGGGTTCACTGGACCCTGATGAAGACTGATCTAACAGGGGAGTCGGTTTTAATTCCTGCGGAAACGAGGTTTGCAGGGGAGAAAAAGATCTTTCGTTAGAAAAAGGAAAAGAAAAGGAGCACCCACGAGTAGTCCGCAAAGAAAGGTTACATCCCATGGACAGGAGGGAAGGCAACGCAGGAGAAAGAACATCATCCTTAATCGAGGCAAGGCAAGAGGAAGGAGGCATTGTGGAAAGTCTCCGCGGCTCAGGTCACAGAGACTAAAGGGAAGCCAGAAAAGAAGTTCGCGCTGGTGTTGGCCAGGGGACGCACCAAATGGAGGATTCACTCCGGGGAAAAAAAGGTAATTCTTCGAAGAAGAGGGAAAGGGAGGAGTTCTCTTCCTCTGCAGAATTTCTTCGGAAAAAAAAAAAGGGGATGATCATGTCTTCATCCGCGCGTGAGCGCATTTTTCTGCGCGGGGACAGGTGCTGAGATCTTGCGTCGATCAGGAGGTGGATAAAGGGGGAAGGGAAAAGCGGAATTCCCTTCATGTGGGAGAAGCTAGGAGAGGGGGGGGGGAGGGGGGAAAGGAGCCTTACGGGGGTCGCCTGGGAGCTTCTCCATGCAGCGAGTCCTCAGACGGGGAAAGAGGGCAGTCGCCTCCAGGGACAGCAACCTTTGCCAAGACGCTATTCACCATGTAAAAATTGGGGAGGTCCACGCAAAAGGAGGAATAAAATGAGAACCCTCACTCTACATTGAGGAAAAAACTCCTGGGACGGCAAAGTACTGAATTCTGCAGGGTATGCGATCAGTTTTTGAAGAAAAACAAAGACCTCGTCAGGATAGAGGGAAGAGGTACGCTAGGAACAGCCGTTCGGGAGCATCGGGGACAAAGGGAAAAGGAGTACTCTGTAAAACTCTATCGGGGGAGCCTCCCTCTTTCAAAAAATTGGTCCGGAGGAGGAGCCGCATATCAGTACGCCTGTGGAGAAATGCTCCGCCAGGAGGAAAGAGCCTAAAAAAGTATGAAGTTAAGGGAGGGAAGGGGGAGACCAAGGACCGTTGCAAAGAAAGCTCATACGTCAAGCAATCCAGTCACGGGAGAGACAGCCTGGGTGACCGAAAAGGAAGACCAAAATGAAGGAGAAAAAAAACAGTTGGGGAGTCCCCTAGCGATATGCCGCGGGGGTATGTCCCAGGGAAAAGAGAGAGATCCCGTGAATGAGCGTTCGTAGCGCTCGGGACCTGCGCTGTGGCGACAGAGATATATTAATAAGCACAAATGTCCGGAAGCGAGGGGGGAAGGAAGGGTATACTTTAGGAAGAATCATCAAGACGGCAGAAGTCGACAATGGTGTTCAAAGCCACGGGCGGCTCGTAAAAGGAGAGTATAGACTTGGAGAGGAAACCTATGCCTGAGTAAAGGGAAATAGAGGCTTTATCATAGCAGAGCCGCAGGCTCCATATAGGACGATGGGTGTTTCCTTCTCCGGGGCATACCACAGTGAAAAGAAGTAAGGGTAATCCAGCGTCTCGTGAAACTTCTATTATGTAGGAGATTGGCGACCGTGACCGGGCTCCCTCCAGGGGAGAATTTTTATAAGGTCGGGCAAAGGTCGGTGAAAGGTAGGGGTCTTCTTCTGGGGAGCTCGACCAGAAGAAGGGAAAAAAAGAGTCTCATTGCACAAAAAGAAGACTTCTGCATTAAGCCTCCAGGACCGGAACCCATGTCGTCTCAGGGAAAAGGCCAGCCACTCATGAAGGAAAGAGAGGGCTCCCCAAAGCCTCACGCACTAAAAAAACTGACCAGAGAGTTGAAAAGACAACAAAGAGTCAGTTGGGCGATAAAACGGGCCCCATTCTGTTTCAAAAAGGGGCCAAGAGCATCCCCCTCCCGGAAAAAAAAAGCAGCTCTTTCGCAGAGGGAAAGGGGAGGGTAATAAAGGGTGTAGAGGGAAGGAAAATCACCCAAGTCGCCTGAAAGAGGAACAAGCTCTCGTAAGAAAAGCCCCGCTTCAAGAAGACTAAGGCGCCAGTTTCAGAAAAGCTGACAGAGGGGGAGTGTACAGCAATGGAAAGGAAAAGAGGAACGTTCCATTGGATGTAAAATCTCGGTTTCGTACTACTCGTTGAGGCAGTTGGGGATTGGAAGAACGAAAGGGGGGGGGTGGGGTGGTGTCACGTCCGAATAGGAAAAGGGGGAATCCGACCAACCAGAAAAAAGGATGGGGCAGTCTTCCTCAGAAGGGGAACTAACTGGCTTAATGAGGCTGCGCGGGAGGAAAGGAATTGAGAACGAGATCTTTTGTGGGGAGGGCCGATTATGAGGGGGGAAAACCGGTAAGGGCACAAACAAAGCAAGGCCGATCGCCTCACCGCCAGGAGGAAATTGAAAAGGGAGAGGCACGTGCATGAGGGGACGAAGAAAAAATGGCAACGACAGCCTCCTACAACAATAGTCTGGGAAAAGCTGGGTGAGGAGAGGGAGAAAGAACTCGCGCACAAGCAGGAGCGGGCAAAGAGCAAGGAAAGTGCCACTATCACGGGTGCGGAACCGGTCCGGCACGTCACCGAAAAAGGTCCGCACTAAGGAAAGAGGGGAAATGATATACTGGAAAACCAGACGTATAAAAAAGCGATCACATCCGGAAAAAGGGAGAAGGCCGCGACCCCCAGACCCGCGGCGCGAATGAAGAGCTTGCTGCGGAAAAAAATTCTATAGCGATCCGCTGAAGGGGGGCACAAAACACCCCTTGTCCGGAAAGGCTGTTACCAGGAAAGGGAAAGCTTACATGGCTGGCGGGAAAACTCTGGTGCAAAGGCTCGTATGGACGGGGACAGGTTATACCACCACTGCCGGATATAACTTGATACCAGGGCCGGAAGCGGGGCGGGCGTTCAACGGGGGACGGCAGAGAAGAAGGGGGGGGTCAACGCCAAAGGCGCTGGCTCCTTGAAATAAAAAAACCCCCCACAGCGAAAACCAGATTGCCGGGACGGAAGTAAAGCTGCGGATCCTGAGCGCTGCAAAAAAGGGGCCCATGGCAGCAAAGAACGGAAAGACTAATCCTCCGGCACATCGACGTTCATGGCCCGGAAAATAAAACAAAAAGAGGAAGAGGAAAGGGGAGGGCAAAGGCCAAATCTTCCCTGGAGGAAAGAAAGGGGGGGAAAAAAAAAAAAAAAAAAAAAAAACAAAAAAAAAATAAAGAAATAAAAAATTGCCAGGGAGAAGAGAAGGGGGGGGGATCTCATCCGCCAGAGACTGGGAGAAAAAGCCACCTTAGCAACGGGAAAATCGCCATATAATACCCAGGAAGGACAGTAAAGCAGAACAGTAATGGGGGGAGGAAAAAGAAAAAAAGGTGAAGACAGCCACGAAACACTTTATAAATGATATACGTGATGTC
>Ga0179593_1285524_pt1 | contig 16183 bp, 23 predicted proteins | sample CZODoug2_1_08_16_FD_185931 | JGI IMG/M metagenome (GOLD analysis project Ga0179593, IMG submission 185931) | Vadose zone soil fungal communities from Angelo Coast Range Reserve, California, USA - CZODoug2_1_08_16fungal (PacBio error correction) | ecosystem: Environmental > Terrestrial > Soil >...
ACCTCGTTCACTCGGCGCGCACCTTTTCTAGGAGGTTCAGAAGGGGTAAGGAAAAAGATTACGGGGGGAAGAAAAAAAAAGGGCGAAAAAAACCCAGAAATCGACGATACGGAAATGAAAGGGCGCGGAGAAGAAGCTCATTGAAAGGAAAAGACGCGCGCATATGTCTAGTGGGGAATCACTTTGGGGGGGTGAAACGGGAGGCAAATTCTAAGGGGGAGATCCGGAAATGAAAAAAAGAGAGCAAAGACGTCGATGCAGACGTTCTTATTTGGGAAAAAACAGCTGGGGGAGAGGGAAAGTCAAAACCTTGGAAAGGACCAGGAAAGAAAAAATGTCCTTAGCAGTAAACGATCGTTGTAAAATCGGGAGGCGGAAGTCTGGCATTTCGCGGAGGCAGACAAAAGAGTACCGTCAGAGGGGACTGAGAATACCGAAGGCAGGCTTGTGGACTAGGGATGGCCAAAAAAAACCGGCTTTCATAAGGGCGAGGGAGCTTTCAATGCGGGGGTGACGGTAGGCACGCTGAATTAACAGAGGAAAGGTGTGGTGTCGGGAACGTGCTGCTTCTTATCCACGGAGAACCTTAAATGAAGTAGAGCGAAAAAGATAGTTGAGGAAACGGGTCCACGAGGTGCGCTATAGAAAACGGCTAAGCCTTGGCCAATCCGAAAAAGTCCCTTGGCTCGTCAAGGGGGGAGGGATCGTTCGAGGGGAGATAGGCTTGCACAGAGGGAGTAAAACGTCGGCGCAAGGGAGAAAGAGTGGGGGAAAAACTAGAGGACTGTCGAGGAAAAGAAATTTCGAGCGAGAATGTAGAGGACTAAAGGAGCACGTATATTTTTAACTAGGAGAGGTCAAGGGGAGTGCAAAGGGATAAAAAGAAGGACAGGAATAAGAAAAGCAAAGGGGGGGTAGCCGGCTAACAGGGAACAAAAATAAAACATTTTTTTATTTAAAAAGCACCTTTCCTTTCTTCGAAATCCTGTTTGAATCTTGCGCCACGGGGCCAATTACACGCCAACACCTTGGGGGGTCTTCTGTTTACACAACCCAAACTGAGGGGGGGTGGGAACATTCCTTCTCTTTCGCCCATTGGGCACACACAAACCCCTAGAGATGGGACGAGAGTGAAAACGGCTGAAGTAGGAAAAGGCAAGTTAGGGGGGGAATGTCGGCACGACCAGAAGGAATCGCGGTCTGGAAAAAAAACGCTCCGAGAAAAGGAGGAATTGTAATTGCATCAAGGTTGGGGGGGGGGGGGGGGGGGGGGGGGGGGGGGGGTGGGGGGGGAAATAAGAAAAAGGGGGGGACACAAAATGAAAAAAGGGGAGGTTTCAGGGGGAGGACGGAAGCAGAAAAGGTCGAGGGGTTGAGCGTCCAGGTGCACGAGGGGGGGGGGATATTTCACCAAGGTTCCGTGTCACTCACAAAAAACTTGAAGAGCGAGGGAGAACATGTTTTTCTAGTAAGGCAGGCTACGGGCAACATTTCAACATGAAAAGGTGCGGGGGGAGGCGGAAAGGGAGGAAAATGAGGTGGAGGAGCATTGATCAATCTGATCTGAAGATAAAAAAAGAATACTTGCAATGCAGTAGAAAAAATCGGCGCGCTTTCAAAGGGTTCAAGGTCAGCCCTAGGGCACTTAGAAAAAGACTGGGCCTGTGGGGGCGAGAAAGACTGGGGTCGGGGTATAGGGGACGGCGGATCTTACTCTTGGTAAGCGGGAATGAAAAGGAAACTCTCGTAACGTGGGGAGGAATAGAGCTGATCTTGGCAAGGCCTTTTGGGCTCCGCTCGTGTAGCGCTATTCTTGAAAACTGGCGGGGCGAAAAAGCTCAATGATTAGGAGGCGATAGGAGGCAGAAACAGAGGGGAAGAGGAGGGTGCACGAATAAAGGGAGAGTGGCCGAGAGATCTTTCCTAGGAAAAAAATGACGATCCATTCAACGGAAAAAAAAAATATTGGGTACAGTAGACCAAGGGGGGGAAAAATTCAGGGGTAGTCGATTGCGATGAACATTAAAAGGAAAAAGAAAGAAAAAAAAAGTACGGGGGGGTAAAGCGGAAGAAGGATTGAGACACTGAAAGAAGAATCATATTCGATGGGGGAAGCAAAAAGAAGCGAACACGCTATGCCGATGACTATTCGTGGAGAAGAAAACAGGGACTAGAGGGAAACGGGAAGAAGCAGGGCTGGTCAACTTCGGGGAAGGTGGACTGTCCTTGCAGATTAGGAACAAGGAAAGAGTACTGAGGGGGGTGTCCGTGGCGTGGGGGAGGGAAGCTGCGTGGAAAAGGGCGGGGGGGGACAAGGGAAAAGAGTTTGATGGTCATTCGCGGTCAGGCTGGACGTCACCAGGACCACCGACGAAAAAAAAAAAAATGGAACGAGAAGGGGGAGGGGAGCTACGTTCCACGTTCGAGCTAATGAGGAGACATCAAGCTAATGAAAAAAGGAAGGCAAAAAAAATACTTGAAAATCATGAGGAAGCTCTGTGGAAGTCATGGAAAACACGAGGCCATGATTAAGAGGGCACTGGGAGAAGGGTGCAACCGGAACGGAACAGATATAGAGATCTTAAAAAGGGAGAGGCGGATGGTCCAAAGAGATGGAGGAGACGAGGGTGCGCAGTAGGACGGGGGAGGAATGCAGGCAAGGGGGATAAAATCCACCTGCGGCGACGCACAAAATCTAGCAGAACCTCTGCAGGAGAATGATGGGTGGCTTTCTTGTGCTCAAAGGGAAAGGCTCCGGAGAACTGAGGTGAGGAGCCGCAGGAAAACGGACTTCAAACTGGTAACGACGGGAGAGTGAGTCCGAATTTTGGAAAAAAAAGCGGAGATGCACTAAGCGTAGCTTCACCCGTGGGGGGGGGAACCAGGGGCCATTCTGAAAACGATACCTAAGAGAGTTTTCAGTAATCGCTTGTACGGAACAAGAGGAAAGAAAAGAGGGAAAATATCGCGTCACGAGGGGAAAAAATCTAAACACAACAACGGGTAAGAAGGAAGGAAAGCGCGAATTAGGCGACTGACGCCACCGCTGGGGGGGAAAAATCTCTGTGGTCGAAAAGGAAGAGGTTAAAGGTATAGTTTCCCGAATGGCAGAGGGGGAAGCAGAGACTGACATTGGAGAGGCAGTGACAACGGCCACAGTCACACCGGGAGAGGGAAGAAGGAAGTCTAGAACAAAGGAAGATTAACCGAGTTGCATAGCTATGGAAAAAAAAATAAATAAAGAGAAGGCGCGAAATTTCTGGCTTGGTGCAGATGGGTGTGAACGTCAAAAAAATGTGGGGGGGTATAATTGCTCTCTAAGACCTCAAAGAGAGAAAGAAAACACACGCTTATCCAGGTAGATTGGCATCCAATAGCAAACGCAAGAACCAAACTATGACTCGAGAGAAGATTGACCTGCGTCCCGCAGATTTCACTCCATTCGCAAAAAAAAATTAAGAGGCTCTATCTTTGGTCAAGAGAAAAGAAAGGAAAGAAAAATTAGGGAGCCGGGGGCAGGAAGTGAATAGAACGCAGAGGAGAAAACAAAAAGAAAAGGAAAAAAGAGAACAGGAAGATGGCCTAAACAGGGCGCAAGGGCGCAATTGGGAAGAAAAAAGCTCGATTCTTTGGTGTTACAGGGGAAACGAAATCCGAGACCCGGACCTCGAGCTGAACGAAGACTAACATCTTCGAAACGCTGATAAATGGGATAAGGAAGGCCGCGAATAGTACTTAAAGAGGGGGGGGTTCATCACGAGGCCGTCGCAATACCGAAGAGGGGAAATGAACAATTGAGCTCAGGTGAAAATCAGTCATGAAAGGTTGGGAAAATGGGATTCCTTTTCCTACGAGACTCAAAGGAAAGCTGTCAATGTTGCTCAGAGAGAGAAGGGAAAAAACTAAGAACACAAAAACGCAGGATGGTAGAGGAGTTGGCAGGTAGACATCAGACAGAAAGCTCTGGCAACAAGGTGCTCTGGCGGCTCGCGGTGGATGGACGGTCAATCAGTCCTAGACCGAAGTAGAAAAAAAAGGAAGAAACAATGCGTCGAAAGTCATATGTCTTCTGTTGCGGAAAAAAAAGTAATTGTCTTAATCTCTTGGGGGGGAAGAAGGAAAAAAAAACAGGGGAAAAAAGAAAAGGAAGGGCTTAGAGAAAAAGGGGGACTGAAATATCGCCATAAGAAATGCATTGGTCAAAACTTTTTAAGAAGGGGGGGAGGACATTACATCGACGGAAATGATTAATGCAAAAAGGGAGAGTAAGAAAAGAGAAGAGAAATAGTCAGAGAAAGCTTCGGACCTATTGAGAAAAAAATAATTGCGAGAAATCTACACCAAAAGACAGCTTAATGGGGAAAGGGCGAGGATTTCATCTTTCTTAGAAAAATGAGGGAGGACGGCAGCTCTAAGAGAGGCGGAGGGAATTGATAGAGAATAGAGAAGATGACTTCAAAAAGGATTATACTCAGAACCGGGACGCATAGTTAGTAGACGAAGTCAGAAAAGCCGGAGTTATGTAGGAAAAACTCTGAACACATGGAGAAGATCTTGCTTAAAGAGGAGAAGGTGCAGGTATACGGTGCACCCGAAGATAAAAATGAGAAAGAAAAGCGGGATTGAGGCTTCTAAATACTGTCGCAAAGGTAACTAGACAAGAGAGGAAAAATGGGCTGCATTATCCACTTCTCCAGGGCAATAGGAGGGGAAGAAGGGGGAAGGAGGGGAGACGACGTGAAGACTTCTAGAAATGCTTAAGGAGGCGGTGTCTGATTAAGTAAGAGCGACTCGGGCGGTGGCGCTAAAAGGACGATAATAGGTTTCCCACTATAGCTATTAAAAAGAGAGGGAGACATTCTCTAATCTGAAGGGGAGGAGCGAAGTGCGTAGGTCTGCGGAAGGACTACTGGCAGATCAAACTTAAAGGGAGAAGGGTCGGTCGATTATCCGCGACTAACTTAAGGTTAAGATAAATGGGGTCCTGGGGTGTGGGAAAATGGATTACTCTCTTTGCTCATAAAAGGGGCGGGTGTCGGCCAAAGAGAAACTAAAAAAGAGAGTTGGGAAAAGAGGTCCAGCTGTAGCGAAAGACGGCTCACTCCTGCAAATCGGGTCTATATGAGTAGTGTGACGAACGTGACCAAAAAACATGTACCTGGGGTAAGGTACAGGAGTGGTAGCTAGTTTCAAAGGGGAGGGAGGAGGGCGTAAATACTGGACAAAAGAGATGGTACGTGAGTTATACTAAGACGAGGACTCTTCTGTGTCGCATCTCCGGCATTCAGTAGACGTGAAGAAAAAGGCTCGGGGTACTGAGCAAGATCGGAAAATGATCTGACTCTGAGGTAAAAAAAAGGGGGATAAGCACGGAAAAAAGTCGAACCGGGTGGCAAAGATCGCGCGATGAAAACAATACTTCAGAGGAAGATTTACGAGGAGTCGATCAAAAAAACGGATCGACGCAGAGAGGGAAAGGAAATCGGGCTGGTGCGCTGCGAAGTAGAGTGATATCGTCAAAGTGGTCAGGTGATAGGAGGGGGGGGGAAAAGGGGAGTGTGGACGAATCTCCCGCACTGCTGACATATGACTCCATGAGATCACTAAAAATTCAGAGAATCCGTCATCAAAAGTGCAAGAAAAAAAAATTGTAAAAATATGGGGGTATAGAGAAAAAAAACAACTTAGGAGAAGGACAGTGGAGAATCAACTAGGGACAAAGAGGGAGAGACTAGGGAAAGGGGGAGGGTCGTGAATTATCGGGAATTATGAGGCATACCATGTGAATGCAAGGAATTTAGACAAAAAAGAAAGAAATGCTAGCGATGACGGACACTTTTGACCTGAGTAGGACGGGAAATGACAGAAAGGCGACAAGGGATTTGACTCAGTGGGATGAGAAAGGAAGCATCTTCTCCGTAGGAAAAGTAATCTTCACGGGAGGACGTGCATCAAAGAAAAGCGTCGAGCTTTCAAAAACCGGGTAGAGAGGGGGACGAGTCCCTCGGAGACAAAGAATGTCGGCAGTTCAAATGGAGGAGGGGGACTGGTCGGATTAATGGCAATTCATACGATGAATTACAGGAGACATAAGGCGAAAGAGTACCGAAAATCCAATGGGGGGAAACGGGACATTCACATTTTGTTCCCCGGATTTACAAAAAGAAAACCAGATGGACTGGCGCGGAGTCAACTTAGGAAAATGCGTGGGGTGACGTGGCGCGATAAAAAAAACTGCCGGACTGGAGGGAAGACTTCGGACCGCGCGAGGGGGGGGGGGGGGGGGGGGGGGGGAAACAAAAAAAAAAACCACTCAACAAACAGACGAAAACAAAAAAACAAACACAACGCCACAAGAAAAAAAAAAAAAGCCGCAAAAAACAAAGACAGCACCCTATTCAACGCACAAAGCGAGAATCCAAACCCACGCCACACCACCAGAGAGGGGCACTACCGGGAACACCAATACAAAAAAGGGTGGGAATCTCATATCGCCCAGGAAATTTGATATAGGGAGAAAGAGATGTCGCAGGTTCATCCTTAGTAATCCTTGCAATAATCAGCTTGAGCCCATTTCGATTCGCACGGCGTCGGTAAAGAGGGCGGCACGAGGGCCAGCAATTATATCTTGCTTCAGCAGACTTTCTTAAAAAGAAGTTAGAAGAGAACAGCTATTAGAATGTCACTGCGATTCTTCGAGTAGAGTTTGAAAAGATTGTCTTCACTGGATCACAGACGAGACGCTCTAAAAACCAACAAGGAAAAAAAAGGTAATTTCGTCGCTCGGCACGAGAGAGCATGAATGAAGAAAGGAAAAAGGGGGGGGGGGCGCGGGTACGGGCGGTAAGTGGTGATGGGAGGAGAAGACTTTGTAGTTTAAGTGGAAAAAAAAAAAAAAAAACGAGAAGACTCAATGAGATGTTAGTCGGTCCTGGGAAGATGGTGGCAAGTGAAAGAGGGACGGGTAGACGCCCACAGTTGAAAAGCTAGAAGCAGGGGTGAGGGGAATCGCATCCTCACTTCAGAAATGCGGCTCCGTCCACGTTTGCGTGGAAGAGGGAGTGGTCATGTATTCTGTTTGAGCATCTGAGAGGAAGGAAGGGAGACTCGGGAAAAAAAAAGGAAGAAAGAGATGAGGGGGCGCTTCAGCAGGGCACTCGTCAAGAGGTCCTTCCCTCTCCATTCGGGGCGGCAGCGGATCTCATGGAGGAGAAAGAGGAGATGAGACTTACTTCTTGTGATCGCATCGGGCGTCCTTCAAGGTGAGAGGGCGAGACGGCGACCGTATTGCGTGATCGTAGCAGGCCTTGTGAGACCAGGAAAGAAAATGGAGGATCTATGATTCTAGGGGGGGGGGGGGGGGGGGTGACGCACGGGAGGGAGAGCTCAATTATGGCAAAAGGCGAGCTCTGGGAAAGAAGCGGGCAAGAGGGAGAAAAAAGACAAAAATGTCAGCGGGAGAAATATTCAATCGGGAGGGGACAAACCATGACGATTCAGGGTCGGGACAATCTGGAAGGGAGGGAGAAGGGAGAATCAGGAAGTCCCTATTGCGTGACTTACGCATCCAAAAAAACAACGAAGCCGTCCTATATCAAAACACAAAAAACCCCGCTACGAATAGGTATAGGAGATGGTGCACTGCGGACGTGCAGACTCTCGAGAGGGCGAGTGGGGGATTGTGGCGAAAAAAAAGAAAATCGGGCCGGAGAAGGCAAAAAGCCGAGAACTTGGTTCTCGTTGAAGAAAAGTTCGGGAATAAGGGAGGAGGAATGGTTCAAGCAGCTTCATGGTCATAACTTCTTGGGACAAAAGGGACGGCCTTACGCGCTTATGAAGCAATTGCAAATTGAGGAGAAACGCGCGGGAGAAACGTGGAGTGGGAAGAATGTGAGGGGCAGCTTCGGTCAGGGAGAGGGGGAAGTAAGAAAAAAAACCGGGAATAGGAACTAGCAGGAAAAAATTACGTCTCAACATGGTAAGGACAGATGACCAGGGTCTAGAGTAATGATTCATCTGGGCACTCGTCGAAAAAAAGGGCTCACATTGGGGGGGGGAAAAATATCTGTGAAAGAGTTATGGTCCTGCGCGTGTCACTATCTGGACGCCGAACTGATTAAGGATGGGGCGACTGGAGGGGAAAGAGGAGGAGAAGAAACGGAAAACCGTACTCGAGAATCGGGGAAAAAGGATAGGGGCGGGGTCAATAGGGAGACTGGATTCTGGGTACAAAAAAAGGTCTGGGAGAGAAGGAAGAAAAAACTTGCTTCGACTCGCCCAATCATGATGAGCAGAAATCGTAGAAGAAAATGGGGGGGGTGCTGTGGTCGGGCGCCATGAAAGTTCTTTCACTAAAAGAGTTGAGTTTCTCGTCTGCAGGACTGAACCGGACGCTTTCTATCAAGGGGAAGACGTGGGGTACAGGAACTTCTGCTATTACTTTGCGGTCATGTCAAAAAGGTGATCAAAGAAAAAAAAAAAAAAAAGAAAAAGGCTGTAATTGAAATATCGCTTTTGGAAGGTCAACAGGATCGCACCGAAAAAAAGTCCGGAAGGGGCACGTCAGCGGCGAAATTCCCCCCCCCGGGTAGTTATAGGATCACGAAAAAACCTGAGGTATTCGAGGAAGAGAGAGGAACGACCGGTAATTAGTTCAGGCTGGCCCCTTTCAACCGAGGAGGAGGGGGAGAAAAGAAGAAGTAGAAAAAGTAAAACGAGATTATTCGTTTGGAACTAGTTCTACTTCGGTAAAAGCTATAGCTTAAAGTGGCGAGTCCGGTCACAAGTCGTTACATCAGGAAGAGGGGAAGAAAGTCCAGGTTCGCGTGCCCTTGACAGAGGGAATAACCAGGGGAAGGAATAGGGAAAAAAGAAACTCGCAAGGGACAGTAGGTGCTGCTGCCAGATGGGATCTTCTAAGAAGGTGTTGGGGATTAGACTACTATTAAGCAGCAACCAGAGCAGCTTAACTAATTACTAAGATCAAGAGAAGGGCAAGAAAAAAAGGGGGGGGACGGGATCGAGAGCGGTTCGGGGAACAGACCCGTCAGTCAAAGGGAAACTCCGTCTCCTCATTCGTAAAAGGGTGTACATGGGGAAGAGAGGGCGTCAGAGAGTACCACGAGCCAGTACCCGAAAGGGAAAGTATTTCGCTTAAAAATGGCAGGAGGGAGGGTGAAGTGAGTAGACAACGGTGGAAGAAAAAAATAAAAAAGCCTATAAAAAAATGTGAATTATTTAAAGGGCAAGCGTAAGGTGTCAAGATAAAGGTCGATTGCAGGTGGGTCGCTTATACTCTCCTGCAAAAGAAACAAAGCTGAACGCCAACCTTACGGAAGAAAAGGGGGGGGAAAAAAGTTCAGCTACCGCTATGTACGATTCCTGAGGGGTCTATGGGTCTAAGGTCTCCCAAAAAAAAAAAAAAAACGCGAAGGGTTCAAAACACTGAAAGAAGTGTTCTTAAAAGCAGCAGGGGGGGGGACGAGCAGGTTCGCCCGTTGTTTCCCCAAGTTGACACGAAACTCCAAGTCGAGGGGCTAGGGAAGAAAAAGATCACTCGTGAAAGAACGACCGCATGCACAATCAAGTGAAGGGGGAAGAAAGCTGAAGCTTGGCATGCTCGATTCCTTGCCAGGCGACCAATTTTTGTGGTGGGGAGAAAAAAGGGAACGGGGGGAAAATCCGACTTACGAAGAGACCAAGGGCAGGGGGAAAGTCAATATCGAGAGGGAATAAAGGAATGGCGTAATTGCAGTCCATGGGGAATGTCTAAGATAGGTTACGACCGGGTAAAGGAACGAAGTGTTAAACGAATTCTTGAAAACGATGCGGAAAGACGATCGTCCCCCGCAAGTCAATTGCGTCTCGGAAAAAGGGAAGTGGGAAAAATAAGAAAAATAATACATGCGTCGAAACTGACTCCAGGAGCCCTAAAAAGACTAAGTACGATTCAAATCGAGGCAGCCGTCCGAGCAGGGGATATTGCATTATCGGGATACAAATAAGTACATTAAGAGGGAAAAAAAACTCATACGACTAAAGTTCGCAGCGCTCTCCATTGGAGTCTATGGGGGAAGTCATCGCTGAAAAAAAGGCAAATTACTTAATTCCTGGCGAAGAGAGAGGGATGAAGTTGAAAGAGCGGAAAGTAACACGAGAAGCAGAGGAGAAAGAAAAAAGAACGGTTCTATGGACAAGTGTGAGAAAGTAAGAAGAACAGTGGGGAAGTTTCGGGGATGAAGCGGATAAGGCATCATGGAAAAAAGAATCGCTCGTGAAGAGGGAGAACACATGACATGTGGCAATAAGAAGAAAAAAAAGCGACGAACAGCGCGACAAAATACCCATTAGGAAAAAAGAAAAAGGAAGGCTCAAGGGTCTGCATTACAAGCGGCCAAAGGAAGCGTCGTGAAGTGGCCGGGATTAGAGAGAAGGAAGTTCTCGTATAATCGACAGTGCGCGTCTTGAAAGGGGGGCAAGCTCATCACATTCTTGGGGACCCGGAAACCCTAATACTGTTAAATAGGGTCATTCGGGGGAACATTCTCTAAGGAAATGGGGTGCAGGCCTCTTTATTGGGAGCGGGATGCAGGAGATAAGTCAGAAGTGTAAAATATGGGGGAGGACATCTCCTAGCGCCTGGCCGAGAAAGTTCACCGTGGGATGGGAACTTGATTACTCCGGGGTAAGATGACATCGGGGGCGGGAGGAGGGATATCAAACATGCGAATTTATTTCAAGGTATGGAGAGGGGGGGGAAAAATAAATTATCGTGGTAATCAACTAAAAATCAATTGGGAAAGAAAAAGTGTCCGAAAGTCACTCACATAGAATCCATATGTAGCTTCAGAAATAAGAGAGAAGAATTGAAAAGGCGGAACGTTTCAAGAACTGGAAAAGGTACGTGTCTTTGAGAAAACAGGAGCTGTATCTCTTTCGTCAAAGGAGGAGAACGGAATTCACTCGATTATGTCAAAAGGGGCCAAAGATCCTCTGAAAGGGATCGGACAAACTGCGAAGTCCATAGATGGAAAAGCATAGAGACAGACGGGGGGGAAAGGATTCTGTAATAGGGGGAAAGAAGGAGGGGCTAGGGGAGGTTTAAGATTTACTCGTCAAAAATGAAATGGGGGGCTCAGTGAGGCTCGATAAGGGTCATCCTTAAAAAGAGAGGACCGGAAAACTAAGTTGGAAATACGTATCTCTCAAAATAGTTGAGGAATTCTAGAACGATTCTTTTCTGGGGGGACGAAAAAAAAGATGTAACCATGGCAAGAATCTTCAGTCTCCATATCTCTACTTAAAGAAAGAAGGGAAGAAGGGAAAATGGGAAATCAGGGGTGTTTGCGCGGACGAGTTCTAACAATTTGATCGAACTTCAGAAAAAACGACAGAGGAGATGAATGAAGCAAGAGGAAAATCAGTCGATGCCCTGCTTGATGGGGATAGGAGATTTCAGGGAAGAGGGGAGACAGGAGGGGTGCGGCGAAGATTTCTACAAACGAAATTCAGATGAATCGTACTTATGACCAGGAACACTGAAGCAGGAGTCCAATTTCTCAGGTACCGTAAGATGTCGTTTGACCTATGGGGAGAGGGAGGGAAGGGAAAGACGCTTGATCCGTGTGTAGAGCATCTTAAGGGAATGCCGTCAGGTCTAGACGAAAAAAGGGTTTTAAACAAAAGGGGAGGCTATACGATTCATGGAAATTAAGAGCCATGGAGAGAAGGGAGGGCGGGTATCGGGGGTCGTGTCAGGTAAGCGTTCATCGGGGGAAAGGACAGCGAGCTATAGGCTGATAGATAGCGGCGAGGTCGTCTACAGGGGGGAAACGCATTCAGGGTTTCCAGGAGTTAAGACGCGCCGCACCGGAAGGAGAAGCGGACTACGGGACATGATGGCGTGTGAAGGGCGGTCACTCTTTATTTTCCATCTCAGGCGGGTGAGACAGGGCTCGTGCGTAGAAAGCGACATGGGGAAGAAAGAAATCGAAAATTAGTGATCTTAGGAAACCCTCTAGGGCGATGAGGCATGCGGGAGAATCCGGGGGACCCTACATCACCAAAAAGGGCGAGGACGGTCAAAAGGGGGAGCGGGAGAAGGGCAGAAAAGGTCAATAAAAAGTATAGTCCGGGAAGCAGGCATATCCGACGGGACATCAAGGGATACGAGTTACTAGGCAAGAGAGTCTTAGATTTGGAAGCATAGAGGGCACCGGGATCACCGGTGCGCAAAAAAAAGGGAGAGAGTTGCGGAAAAGCGCCAGGGAAAATGGAAAACGTCTCGCGCGCGGACCGCTGAATCAGAATCTGAAACGAAGAAAAGGGGGATGGGAAGATAGGGAAAAGCACTTGGAGTTTCCGTTGGAGGGGGGAAGAGCAGAAAAAAAGGAGAGGTTGGGAAGTTCTTGGGTCCGAGGGGGGAAAGGAACAAGGGGGGTGTCGCTCAAAGCGGGGTGTTAGGGGGAAAAAAAAAGGAAACAAGAAATTTTTGCCGGACTTCACGTGCGTCCATTCGGGAGGGGCTGAGAGGGGGGGAGGGACAGGCGAGGCGGAAAGATGCGCGCTGGAAGTTCATCGAAGAAAAAACTATGAGGTGCTGCGCGCGCATGCCTAGTCCAGCGATGGGCTGAAGAGAATTAAATTGTTGCGGCGCAGTCAGGCTGGCGGAATCTGGCGGGGGGGAAAGGGAGAGGAAAGTACGGGGAAGTGCCATCTCTCTGAAGAATCGTCGAAAGGCGGCTCGAGAGATGAACAGAACTCCTTCGTCAGTGGAAAGGAGGAATGTGGCTTGAGGTTGCCTCACCTGGGTCTGGGCGACGACAAGGATGGCAAAAGAGGAGAAGAGGGGCGAATCGAGAAGACACTACTTTGGGCGGGGGGCGGGGGGGGTATGGGGGGGGGGGGGGGGGTTAAGGAGGGAAAGATGGACGGGCACTTATTCCGCCGCTTGGACGAACTTTCGGTGCCGTGCTAAAACGACGAAAAGAGGAGTAAAAAAAGAAGAGTAGGTTTTGGGGGAGTGACTTACGCAAGACTCCAAAAAAAAAAAAAATATGAAACAGAACGAAACGGATGGAATGATCGGAGAGAACATTCTGCTACAGACAGGGTGGATGGTAAGAAACATTATCGCATGATATGTGGTCACCATGCGGGGGGAGGACTTGGTCTCGTGGTAAAAAGTGAAAAGTCGGAGCGGGAGTCAGGGAAGCAGGCTGGGTAAAAAAGGGTTAGGGGGAGGTCTGCTTAGAAGGGGGATTAAACCTCCCTAATCGTCCTGCGGAGGACTTGACGAAGGGGAAAGTGGAGGTGAGAATTTGTCGCAATCGGGTCGGGAGCGGTGCAGCGGTGTCTTATAACAAAAAAAAAAAGAAAGAGGAGCAAGTAACCGGGACTTGCCTTTGGGCCACTTCACAACGGCGGCGGCGTTAATGATTCGAAAGGGAACGCTTTACAAAGGAAGAAACAGTTGGAATATCGTTAGGTTCAAAGGTGCTCGAAAAAAATACAGGCACTGAGGTTCCTCGGGCGAATGGAAGAGGGTAAAAAAAAAAAAAAGGGGAAAGGGGAGGGTTTAAAAAACAGGGGAGGTAGACCGTCATCAGACCGCTGATCAAGGAGGGGGGAAAATGGGTTTTGTTCGAGGATGGCCAAGAGAGGAAGAGAAAGGGGAGGGAAAGGGAGCCACGAGGGAGGGAGGCTGCGCATAGCTTAAAAAACATTTCGTTAGGACGCGGACCCATCTGCAGCATACAAGCGCGCGAATACTTTCTTGTGGGGTGCGCGGATAAAATTCTAACCTGCAACTCGGTTATGCCCGGCTTCAGGGAAAAAAGCGGGTGTGGAGGGTCCGGTGTCCGACACTGTGTGGGAAAGCGAACGGGACGATTATACTTTAAACCGCAGGACCATCACGCAAAAACCTGCGGAAAACCAGAAAGAGTCGAGGGCGAAAAGCGCGTGGGGGTCCTTCCGGAACAGGATACAGCGAAGAAACGGTGGAGGGCCAGCGAAGGAAAAGAGCAGCGCGCACTAAAAAAATAACGGAGGAGGAAGGAAAGAGAATAAACACGCGGAATTAGAGGGAGGGGGAGGAACTCAACCGGAGGATTTTCGTGCGAGCACTAAAGAAAAGACTATTATGAGAGGGGAAGGGGGAGGGTAACTGGAGGGTTTATACGCTAGCTTAGGATATGCGCAGTCCGGTGCCACAATTCACAAAGAGACAAGGGGAAGGACGTCAGGAGACTGAGCATACTGCGAGTGCAGGATCAGACTAGGCTCAAAAAAAAACCTTCATCATGAGACGAAGAGAACATGCCGAGGACGAGGGGGGGGTAGTGATGTTACCTGGACAGCCGCATGCCCTGGCGGGAGGGAGAAAAAAGAAATGTAGACCGCCTTTTATCCGCGGCTACCTTGAAAAACTATTCAGAAAGGCTAAATAACGTTTCAAAGGGGACGGAAACGCCAAGGCAGTCAGCAATCAGAAAGCAAGCGCGGAAGCGTTTTCAAATAGAGACACGAGCACCTAACGATTTAATAAAAAAAAGGGAAAAGGAAGGAAGTAGCTGGCGAGGTTAAGACGTCATTACGAGGAAAGTATGGCCAAGGGTCAAGGAGAGTAAGTGGGAGGGCGCGCATCGTATGCTCACGTCACGAAAAAGAAAAAAAAAAAAGCCAAAAAAAGGCTCACCCCTCTCATACCGTGGGACTGGCGAGTAATACGTACTGAAAAAGGAAAAGGAAAAGGAGAAAGGGGAAGGGGGAAAACTAAAGAGAAGTTCGGGACGCAGCCGGACGGTACGCGCTATGCTCTGAACTAGGGGGCAAAAGCTAATTTTATGCCAACGCAAAAAAAAAAAATCAAAAATTCTGCTGTAAGCGCATTGCCTATCAAAAAAAAAGAAAGAATGGAGGGAGGTGGCGTCGCTCCATCTGAGAATAGTGTCAGTCAAAAAAGAAGGGGCGTCCGTTGTTGGGTTATGGTGGGGGGCTCAATTCACGACTGGTAAAAAAGAGGAAAAAAAATTAAAAGGCTTCTAAAAAAAAATTCAATATCGTCGGAACGGCACCAGAAGGAGGGAGAGGGAAGAAGAGAGCAGGCTTAGAAAGACCGAGCCAGTGTTGTCGGGCAGATAGAATTATCTGAAACAAATTGCAGGGCAAGAAGCCCATCATCGAGCAAGGGGGGAGTAAAAATGTATGGTTCGCAGTATCGAAGACGGACCGTGAGCCCAAAAGACGTGAAGGGCGGGAAGGACAGGAGCACATGAAATACCAACAATAAGTAAAAAGGTGGATAGAAAAACAGATACTCCCGGCTTAAGCTCAGAAGAGGTGGAGGAGGGGAAGAGAGATATCTATTGGAAGAGTCTGAAGCCTCGTAAGCTAAGTCATTGCATTGAGAGGATAGACTGAGAATACAATATTCAAAGTAAACTTCACAAGACGAAAGGCAGAGGAGATTCAGAAAACATTTTATTTGAATGGGCGTTCGGGAAAAGAAAAAGGTACTTCTAGTCTTCACTATGAGAGACAAAGGAAAGTGGTATCTTTCACCCTCGGAAAACAATGTAGAAATCTCAGGGAAGTCTCGGAACTCACCTAAGTGAACATCCAAGGGCCGTCATGCTGGGAGTAAGAGGAAAGAAGGAAAGGAGGTGGGAAGTCGTAGGAAAATCTCTGCGATTTTCCGGGACTAGGGGAAATATAGGTAAACCATAAACTTCGGAAATATCTCTCTACGGGATAAAGTGAAAAAAATCAAAATGCTTTACCTACTATGAGGCATATAAAGGGAAGGATAGATGGATTTGGGGGAGAGCTCGATGGCGTCGTCAAAAAGCACTCTTAGACCGGACTCCTTGTTAGACCGATCCGTAAGTCGAAAAGAGGCAATGTGATTTTGATGGGGCAAGGAAGGGCTGCTAAAAAACACATCAGGAGGGCGGAAGGAAGATAAATCTGTATATTTGAAAAGGGCGCGGTAACGAAGGGCGCTCACAGGGGGAAAGGTTTACCGTATTTTACTCAAGGTTTCCAGTAAAATTTCATCTCACGATTACACTTAAGGAGGCTCGAGGAAGTGCCGGGCGGGCGCTTTAGTAAAAGGGACAAAAGGAATGGCGGGGTCATTGAACCCGCAATAGCTGTAAAGAAGTGGAGGGGGGGGCAGCTT
>Ga0179593_1404352_pt1 | contig 16183 bp, 10 predicted proteins | sample CZODoug2_1_08_16_FD_185931 | JGI IMG/M metagenome (GOLD analysis project Ga0179593, IMG submission 185931) | Vadose zone soil fungal communities from Angelo Coast Range Reserve, California, USA - CZODoug2_1_08_16fungal (PacBio error correction) | ecosystem: Environmental > Terrestrial > Soil >...
CGAAGCGGAGCCTGTCCAACGGGCGAAGGGGCAAGCTTCGTGTTCCGGACGGAGGAAAAATCGCGGGAAAAAGGAATCGTCTGCTGGGCAGGAACCGGCTTAAAGGATTCCTGAATCCTTAGAAGAGAAGCGACGGGCGAGGACAGAAGAGGCATGCAATACATAGTTTTGGAAAAATCTTTCTCAAGTTGTAGAGGGAAATTCTCTGAAACATTCCAGAGCAGGGGTGAGTCTCTTCCTCAGAGCTTGGAGTGGGGGTAAACTTTAAGCCGAAGCAAAAGTGTTTTATTGTTTGGAAGGATAAAACAAACAGGGGGTTAATGTGGTTTTCGGGGCGGTTAAACGAAAAGCACTGAAACCCAGTTGGCAGTGTTAGAATAGTGCCTACACGCTACAAAGCCCGCTTGCAAAGGCAAATATCACAAGCGAAAAGAGGGCCAAAGCCTAAAGAACGGGAATCGAAAATTAAACCAGCACGCCTGAAAAACCGTTAGCTGCTGAAAAAGGTCAGGCGTTGAATCCTTAAGCAAAAGCACAGAAAAGTCCAAGACTCCCAAAACAACTATGCGACGGATCTTGCGCTTGTCCGGGAGGGAGGAAGGATCTGTAAAAGGTTATCTGTAGTACTTAGGAGGGGCAAAAACTTGTCACACTTAGGGGGGGTGCCTTATCAGAAGAGGAACAAAGCGAGGGATCCACATCAGTACCGGCAACGATTTTCAAAGCTAACCTATGGGAATGGAGACATCAATGAAACGGGTAAAAAGGAATCGCTTGAGAACGTTGGAGGTCACTTAGCGGAGAATTCCGCCTACCCACCTCTGGCCTGACACAAAACGTGCCAGCAGAGAAAAGAGTAAAAACGGCGTTTGGTCTGGAGGGAAGAAGAACGCTGCGAAAGAAAAATTCAGGGAAAAAAAAATCGGGGCGCCGTCGACTTTGAAACGGATAGGGAAATGGGCTTAACAAGAAGGATGTGGGTAAAAATCTACGAATGGAAAGTTCGCCGCTAAAGTTGGGTCCAGTTGAGATCACCGGATCAGACTGATTGAAAAGAAAGCGTTAATTTCCAAACCAGGGTCTTTCGTGAAGGGGGCTCGTGAACAATTGCGGGAAAATGACGGTGTGGAAACAAATGGTCCCCAACAGGGAATCACGGAGGTCACATGCTTTCAATCGTAGAAAGCTCGACAAAAGCACACATAAATGGCGCACATAAAGTTCAAGCCAAATCAGGTTCTTGAGCGGGGGGGGGGGTCATCTAAAAAGGGGGAGAAGACCTCCACTGCGAGAGGGTCCCTTCAGAGAACGGTAGCCGGATCGGAAGAAAAAAATTGTGACAGGAAAAAAAAAGCCATCGCGGGACTGGGTCTGAAGGGGAGGACACAACCAGGAAGGGGCGCGGGTTCGCCAGCCGCAAGGGGGAATTCCGAAGGAGCAAGGGGAAAAATGCCGCTGGCGTACCTAGCAAAAATTAAAAGAAGGCGTGAGGAAAAGAATAAAGATTTGCTCATGTGCTGTCCAACCCAAAAAAGTTTTGTCAAGAAAAAAAACTGAGCGGGCGTATCAAGTTGCCAAAGATAACCTAACCTCAGAACGTAGAAGAAAAAGCAGAGGTGTCCTCTCGGGGAGGGGCTACTTTAAAGAGAATGCCAAGAGGGGATATGATTAAAGATCTGAATATTAAAAAAAGCCAAGGCGGAAAAACTGGGACGGGCCCAAGAAGAATCCTGGAGGATGGGAGATGAGAAAATTCATGTGTCTTGTGGAAAAAGGGGAAGGCAGAGGGGGAGGGCTTCGCTGGAGGGAGGATAAAAGTACTATGAACTCCGCAAGGAGAAAAGCTCGCGTACCATTGGTTTGGTCGGAAGGGTTGACAACTGCGTGAGAGAAGGACTCGAAGGAGAAAGGTTCATCGCAACTTTACCAGTATAAGGGGGGGGGATAGTCGCCAAAAGGGAAAGGAATCACTTTCTCGATGAAAACAAACTGTGTCATCGAATTGCGAAGACGCGGGATAGACGAGGCGTGGGGGGGGGGGGGAACGGAAGTCCGGAACGGGAGAAGGAAGTCACACCCACTGAGCGGGGGAAAAAACCGCTCCTCTAACTCAAAGAGACGTTGGCAAGGGAAAAAAAAAAAACACACTGGAGAAGGAAGAGCTGGTTTCCAAATGGGGGAAGCGCGAACCCTCGTCCGGGGGAGGGCGAAAGAGAGGCCTGAGTGAAGGGGGTCTGCTTCCACCCTTCGTTCGAAGAGGAGGGGGGAAACTCGATCAAGACTCACCGAGGGCCTCATTTAAAGAAAGAAAGGCGGAGCGTGAGGCATACTGGGAGGGCAAGGGCGAGATAACGCCAAGAGAAGCTGCTTTTGGGTTTCCTCTCTTCATAATACGGCGAGGGGAAATCCAGGGAGAGCGTGCCCCTCATACGTGGGGCGGTGCCGGGGAACAAGACAATGAACCAGTTTCGATAAAAAGTGCACGACGATCCCCCTCACGAGAGGAGAACGAAGCATTCAAGGACAAGGAACCTTTCAGTCGAGGAAGAAATTTATCAAAGGTGGAAGGGAAGGACTGGGATTAGTCTGAAAGGCTCGGGGTTTGAGTGTGGATTAATGGGGGAGATGCCAACTTAAAGGTTCCCTTCGGACTGACCGCGAAAGAGGAAGGGGACCCCGGTCGCCTCCCATAAAAAATTCGTGACAGAAGAGGTGTGAGGAAAAGAGGTCTAATGAGGAAAGAACACCACAGTGAAGCGACTGGGAAAAAACAGGCTGCAATCAATTGTGACGTGAGGAGAAAGAAAACCCAGGGGCCACCGGCCACATGCTTCAACTGCCTTTAGGAAAAGGAAAGAGCGGACCTTGGGGAAGGACGGAATTTCTTCAGTAGCAGGAAAGGTCGGAGAACGTAACCCGCGATTCCTTATTTGTGGGGAAGGTAGAGGGGGAAATTCCCCTGGAAGGCCCGCTTAGGAAGTCGCCCGTGAGAAAGAGGGGGAGTTCGTCCCGAAAGGTGTGACACCCAGCGAAAAAGCAGGAATCTTTCGTGCTGAGAAAAAGGGAGTACCAAAGTGCAAAAAAAGGGTGAAAGTGTCCAAAGAGCTCCGAGGAAGAAGAGGAAGGGGTCAGAGGGAACGGCATCGTCTTGGTCCCAAAAAAATTGAACTAACACATGGGCCAGGCTCTTCTCGCGAGAGAATGGGAAATAGGAAGAAGGGTCTTCCAGGCCAGGGAATGTCGAAGCGGAGGAGGGGGTAAAAAAAAGAGGGAGGGGAGGGAGAACGCATCTACGTCAGGACCTGAGAAGAAAGAAAGGTACAGCTAGAAACTGGAACTCCAAAGCAAAAAAAAAGTCAAGGGAAAAAATGTATTACCCCTCTTTACTACCTGAGGGGGAGTTATAGAGAAAGTAGTGACATCGATCTTTCGGTTTCGACGAACCAGTCGGGGGGAAAGGAATCGAGACTCGAAGGAAAAATATGCATGCAAACATAAGCAGGGCAAACCATCGGACGCTCCTTCAACCGCCTAAAAACCTCACTACGAGGAAGAAAAAAAAAGAACCCCCACAAAAAAAGGAGAGCCAACATCATATCCCACGAAGAAACGGGGATAGGAAAACTCTACAGAAAACCGAAAGGGAACCTCCTCCCTTACCGAAGGGGATTATTGAGGCTTATCGTCGAAGAACGGGGGAGCTAGTGGGAGAAAAGATAGATAGAACAAAAAAAAAACTGGATCGAATTCCGCCCAAAACACATGTTAGGGGTTCTAGCAGGCGAAAACGCTGCAGAAATATGAAAACAGAAAGTCACCCTCCGCGGAAGATAAAACAGAAAGAAAGACCTCACACATCCATCTCCTTGACGATGGAAAAACTCCGTGAAGGTGCAAGGGCGACCTACTTTAAATATAGCTTGGCAGGGGATATTATCGCGAGATCTGGAACGTGGCCTCCAAGACGCAAGACAGGCTGCAAGGGGTATCGGGAGTATAGCATCCTGGGGAAAAGACGGGAAAAAGAAAAGTCGGCGTCTGCTTCTAAGGGGAGGATGATGGGAAGAGACACTGCACAAGTAGACGAAGTGAGGGAAGATGTGAGCATGATGAAACGATCAGCAGCTTGAAGGGGGTCCTGCTCTTGAGAACGAAGCAACGAGACCACCGCTTGTGCATCTGATTCCGGTCACCGAGCGGGTGGACTTGCTCGGAGGAGCAGAAAAAAGAAAAGACTGGCCATCCACAGCGAAAGGGGGTGATAAGATCCCCGCGTGCGAAGGAAGTTTGTGAGAAGGAAGGTTTTTCTTCCACATCTCCTTAGGGGGCCTGGGGAAGCAGCGTCCAGGGCGGAGCGAAACCTGACTTTCCGACGCCGGTGAAGAGGGGAAAATACAAGGTCTTTGAACGATGCAAACCGGCGGCCGCCAAGAGGACGCGCGATCTATTCTTGATCGATTCTGAAAAGCGGTGAATCGCCGCGGAAAGGAATTCAATTCTCACCCTAAAAACAGACCACATCAATCTGTAATTATGGGAGCCGCGACCGGAAGGAAGAGGGGTCTTGGCAAAGATAAGAAAAACTCGGGAGAGATGTGTGGCGGGGAAGAGGAATGGGATCGTCCATAACACAAGATTCTCTCCTTTATTGTGGGGTGTGCTGGATCATTTTCACTAAAGTAAACCGCCGGAGGAAAACTTCACCCGAAAACTAAGAATCCGGAGCGCGCGAAGAAGCGAATGCTTCGGGGGAAGCGGGAAACCTTTAGTTCTATCGAGGGATATCCACAAGACCGTAGGAAAGCGAGCAGAGCGCGCGAGGGATAAAGACAGAAGCCAGAGTACCCACCGGGGAAAGAGCAAATGTATCTGCCGCGGAGGAGTAAGCCCTCCAGTAAAGGGGAGCAAAGATGGGCATAAGGAGGCGGGCGGCGACCGAGCCAGCAAGAAAGGCGGCGGGATCCGGAGGCAAAAAAGCGGGTTAATCTTTAGAGGGCTCATCAAGAAAGAAAAAGTCAACGGAGATCGTCCTAGGAGAGGGCTCCGAGAAGGGTCAGAGCACGCTGGGCGCTGTCACGGCGGGATGAAGTATGACACCAAAGCTCGAAAAGCACAAAGGATGAAAGCGGATTCTGAGAGGGGGACCCCCCGAGTAAGTAGACGCAAGGAAGTCAGCCCGGTCCCCTGGAACGCACTTGGGCTGGCCCAAGATCTCTACTCCCTAAATCCCGAACAAAAATGCTCCATCACGTCGAGCCGAACTGGAATAAAGGAACGTCAAGGGCGAGGTATGTAGAAGGGAAAGGGGTGATCAGGTAGTTTACTCGAGCGGGCAAAAGCGCAAGTACTCGTGGACCGAAAGCATTAAGGCGCCCAATGAAAGCATTGCGGGGGAGAAAAATTGAAACCGAGCGGTTTTCTGAGATCTTGGACTACACACTGGTTCAAAAAAAACCATCTCGAAGAGCTCCATCACGAACGGGGGGGGGAGGATCCATGGTTCGTAGTAGGACTTTCGGTCAGGCGATCAATCTCTGGGAGTGGACCGGGCAGGGGGAAAAATGCGTGGGGGGGAAGTGGAGATCTGCTTCTGGTGGTGGAAGAAGGCAGGGGGATCAGGAGCTGCCGAAGCCGCCTAGGCTCTGAGCGGTGGCCGCAAACCAGGAGCCTGGGGAGAAAAGGTGGAAAACGCGCGCACGGAAGGCTCACCAGTTCTCAAAATTTGGCAAAAGGAAGAAGTTAAGGAAGCCCCCCGACGGGCGTAACAGTAAGGGTCCTAACAGGGCACGGGGGCGGTGATGAGCGTGGATCCGCTGCGTAAAATGAAACGTTTTCGTGCTGCTCCAACTGAAAACAGGAGGGAAGAAACTAGTGTTCTGTACCATCGGAGAACTAATGATCGAGAAACTTCGTCATAATTCCGGAGACAGCGGAAGTTTTAGCCGGGGAAGAGAAAGCATGGCACGTTACACTGGAAACAAAAGAAAAAAGAGCTGCTAGAGAGCAGGACAGGATTGAGAAACGGATGACAGGGTCTACCATCACTCTTTGAGCAAGCTGCGGCGCATCGGGGGCAAAAGATAAAAGTTGGGGTAGCTGGAAGGGCACAACGCGACCGACCGCCCGTCTGGAAAGAACAGAGGAAAGAAAGGCGCCTCGGGGAAATTGGCAAATGCCACGAGACATGACCAACAACCATAATCAAAAGGGAGGTCAGGCCGGGAGATAACTTCTTCGGGGACGGCATAAGAGGAAGGGACTTAGGCTCGCCGTGGAGATAGACAGACCAAGGCAAGAGACAGGACATGTGAAACGGGAAAGATTGGAGAGGTGATCTCTCAATCAAAAGATAAAACCGGGACCATTCAGGATGAAGCGATCGACGTCATCTTTACAACACCAGGGTCGATCCGGGAAGGCCGCTTAGGAGAAACATGGGCTCCCGACTTTCGAAAAACCTGTCCTTCCGGCCGTCACAGGAGCTACTCCTATTCAGCCTAACGAAAGGGGACGGGCCTCGAAGACTAACGTCAGCTGGCTCAAACCGGTTTGATAAAAAGAAGGCTCCGGAAAAAAAGGATCTATGGGGCCAGGGAAAGTGCAGCGATCGGATGAAAAGCGGAAGGGCATAGGTGGGTGGCCCAATGTCTCAGTGCTACGAGAAAGACTAAAAAACTCTCCCGGAAGTGTCACGCTCACAAGAGGGGAGCAGGTACCTGGGGTAAGCCCGCTGCGAGCGGGGAAAACCCATAACGCTGGATCGCACTGGCAAAAATGAGGTGATATTCCATTTGAAACCTCTGCCAGGACTCGGACATAGAGAGTGTTCTTAAAACAAGTATCAACCTAGTGATCTGGAGAGAAGCATCGGCCATAGGAAACTCAAGATACTGATGTAAGGTCACGAAGAGGGAAATCGCCCATATAGGAATACCGCTCCGGTCGGTCCTGAATCAGGGCAAATCGACTCGCTCCCAGTGTTTTTGGACTAGCAACTACAGAATGGAAGGGAACCCAGGCGTCGATTCTCAACCACTAAAAACTTTTCACTCGCAGAAAAGGCAGGATAAAAAAATCGGCGGTCACACAGACCAATTCACTATCCCTCGTCCCGGCTCGCAGAGAAACCAGAAGGACCGCATAGACCAGGTTTGTCGAATCAAGACTTAGAGGAATGAACACTGCGTCGTAGCGCCCAGGAGAGTCACGGATGAAAAGGGGAAGAAAACGTGAAATAGCGACATGGTCACCTACCCAAATCGGCATACTCTTGACGCACTTTAAAATAATCTAATAATCCCTTAAGACAATTCAGACTGCGTCGTACCAACGTCAGGGAGTCTTCCAAAACGTAATGAACGGGCCGTGATTCCCCAAACCCAACCTGTCTCCAAAGGTAGGTGAATACACGTTGAGGGTCCTCCCGCCTTTCCGGCAGTAAAGGATCCATCATAAAATCACGAAAGGGTAAACGTGTATTACCCTTACTCGTAAACCACTATCCTATCCAGAGGCGGTGCAGCGGGAAACTGTCTTTTGCTCTTCTGCCCTTCGGAAAGGGGTTAGTCGAGGACCAGCGTCCGCCTCGCATAAGGGAGGGCCTCGAGTCCTTCACACAACCACCCAGCCCGAAGTCCTTGGGGGGGAAAAAACGGAACATGACAGGTTTAAGCGCGAAAGAAAAAACGGCAATAGGGGTCAGGACATCCGCTCACTACCCCGATAAGGGAAGGACCGGGGGTAAGGGGCAGCCGCAGGTGGTCAATCCTCACGGGACCAGACACCCAGACTGTGGTGGCGTCCTAAGGACCAAAGGCTGGTTTTACGGGAAAATGTCCAGGGATGAAGGACAAGGAGCGCGCTCAACGTCATGAGACAGTATGCAGCGCAAAAAGCGAAGGGAAGGAGAGGGGGGTCGGCCAAGAGGGGTAATCCGGCCCCCGAATAAAAAAATTAGCGGAGAGTGAACAGAAAGATATAGGAGGAGTGTGCAGATCTCTTATGGATGGGTAGGCTAAAAAGGGATGTCGGAGGGGGCTAGCGCTTCAACGTTGTACGATAGAAAACCGAGAAGACAAAGGGAAAAATTGGAACCCACGATCAAGACCAATTTTAGGAAGAAAAAGATCACGGGGTGAGAAAGCGAGCAGGTGAGAGGGAAATGGCTGGTTACATAACATTACGGGTTATTGCCAAAAAACGGGGGCGGAGGTGGGGCGGACACTCCTACCCGCCGGCGTCTGTTAAGCCGAGAAACGGGGGAACAATCGAAACGCCGACAGAAAGAGGGGTTGATGACCAGGAAGCTGTTCTAAGGGAATTCAAGGAGCGGGAGAAATCGTAATGGGCTCAATCAAAAGAGGGGGAAGGGGTGTTTCGCGAGAGCGCTCTGGGTAAGGGAGAATATGCCGAGGGGGCTTTGGCTAATCGTATCCGGGGACTTGACATTGACAGAAAAAAAAGCGAGCGGATCATCCGAGCGCAAATCCCAGGCGCAAATTGGATGAAGGACAGATATCGAATGGAGAGTTCTGGAAAATGAGGATGACGCGTACCTAGCGACTCTTGGCAGGGACCGTCGTGCACATTCCCAATCCTCAGGCGGGGGAACGGGGGCAGGGTATTTTACAAGAAAAAAAGACTTACGGTTATGAGGACGATGAGTGGAGCCGCAATTTTTTAAAGAAGCTGGAAATCTCGCAAGAAGGGGGATGTGGGGGGAGGGCTTGATGTGCGGGGAGCGGCGAATGTCAACGGGGAAGACGAGGTCGATAGCAACAAGGGGGGGGTAAGGGCGTGAGAGGGGTTTCTAAATGGGTTCGAGGCGGTATTTTGAAGACGGGCAAGTGTCCATTGGGGAGGCGCGAGGAAGGGGGCGTTGTGCCGAGGGGAGGATGCGGAAGGAGCCACAGAAGCACTGGCGTTTTCAAAAGCGGGGGATTAGGGAATGGTCTAACATTTGTGGGACGGGACGTAAAACTCTAACGGGAAGTCATGATGACCATTGAACCCAGCGGCTGGACGAATGGAGGCAATCAAGGATGGGAGGTGGAAAAGTGAGCAAAGCTTTTTCAAAAAATCAGTTGAGACGTGCATTCCGCAAGGCGCGGAGCAGGGGGGGCGTAACGCTGCGGGGGCAGGGTGAAGGAATCCTACGACAGGATTGGCGGAAAGGAACGTGGCTGGCTGAATCGCGCGACGGAAAAGGGCGGAACAAGGATTCGCCATTGCGCGCTCGGGGGCCAGGTTTGCCGAAGTATCCTCGGAATGCTGCTGGGTCAGCAGGCAGGCGCTGATGCGTAGGGAAAAAAACTTGAAAGGCCGCAACACCGCTGGGGCGAAGGGTCGAATTTGGCGAGGTAGCACAGAATGGGACACGCTCTCAAGGGGAAGCGTAAAAAATGAAGCAAGACTGGCTGGCGCTCCGAAATACAACGCTTAGAAGGAGACGCAAGGGGAATGCAAAGGCCAACCTTGGCAAAGATTGCAAAAACAAAGGGGGAAAAGGTGCGTCGCAATCGGGTGCGTGAATTTGTGGGTGGAGGGGAGCGGGTGTGTCACAGTGAATTGAATGGAGGAAGGGGCGGCCCATCTTAAAATTTGCTAAAAGAACCTAAGCCGAAGCAAAGGGGGGCCGGTCATCAGGATAGGGGGAGCCGCAGGCATAACAAGGGGGTCCATAGATTTGAGGGCAAAAGAAGGAACGGGAAAAAAAGTTGCGAAACGCACGAAGGGGTCATGTTAAGGGGAATGGTGTTGGAGGGTTGAGGACAGGGTTAAGAAGCGCAGAAAGAAACAAACACTTGCTAGAACCTCGCATCAAAGGAGGTAAGTCGATCGTCGGAGAAGTCGCACCAAGCACTTGGGAGGGGGATTGGGGAAGCCCTGTGCCCCTTCTTCGACAAACAACGATTGAAAACCAGGTCCGGTCGGTGGCTCGACGCAGGGAAAACTTCAGTTGTCCTAGACGAAAGGGAGAGGCCCTCGTTTAGACAAAGGCGGTCCAGAGAGGTTAATCAAACTGACACCGAGGGGGGTTTTTTGCAGGAAAACGACCTCCCAAGTGACGACAAAAAAGAAGTTCCTAAAAGCGGCATGCAAAGTGTCAAAAAAAAGGGAGGGAGATAAAGGAAAACAAACGCATGCAGCCGCGTCTGGTGAAGCCTAGCAGAAGAGGCACTAGGCAGTCGAGACAGTGGAGCTAAGGCTAGTTATTCTCAAGGTCTTACCCACAAGACGAAACACAACATTAAGAAGTAAAAAGAGAGATATGAGGTGAAAAAGGAAGAAGAAGAGGGGGAGTCAGCAACATGGATTGACCTTGAATGCGAGTCGGTAGAGCCCAGAACGATTCGGGAAAAGGAAAATCGAGGTTTGGGGGAAGGGCAAAATTGTGTGGACACAGTCAGGGATTAGCGGTAGGGCGAACTATTGGGGAGGGGGTCACAAGGGAGGAGTGTTCCCTAAAACATTTAAGGTGGAGATGTCCAAGTGATCAATCGCCAATGAAAGGGGACTAAAACGTGTGTTTAGAATTAAAAGTTAAACCTACAAACTTAAAAGAGTAAGGGACAGCCGAGAAAACAAAAGGGAGAACAATAACTGAGGGGGTTGTTGTCGAGAAGGAAAAGTTCTTAAAAAGAAGACAAAGTTGGCCAGGGGAGAAGGGTTTGGGACTCCTAACGACAGACGAAATTCCTGACTCGAGGTCGCGGCCTTCGGTTGGGGGGTTAATCGGGAAGGTCCGGAAAAAGGCCCTTAACCTGTCCTGGGAAATGAAGACGCCCCATCAGAACAGCATTCCGGCGGGGGTGGGCCACGGGGTGCGTTTGTGGCGGGCCCGAAACTCGCTCTGGTCACAAAAAAAGGTTATGAAAAGAAAAGACCTGAGGAAAGGCGATGACACTGAAGAGACTCAGCAGTGGAAGCGGGAATCCTAAGCCTTCAGACGTATTGTCAAAAAAAAAAGACAAAAACCAACGCCGGAAGGGGAACCTTCAAAAGAGGGGCCAGTTTGGGCTTGGGAACCAGGCGGTTGGAAGAGCGTCCTTTCAGGAATTTTGCACGCGTCCGCGTGGGGAGCATAGATGGCTCAAAGTTTTCCCTGCGGCAGGGGTCAGCGCAGGGTCCCCTACATACGGAAAGCCTCCTGAGGCCAGAGGCAACCAGTTCCAGGTGCTGAAAGAAAAAGGGGTAGTTGGTGAAAAGCCGGCAGCGCAATCTGCCGACGCTACATTCATAAGACGCGAAGATTCGTACCATCGCCAAGGCGCGAAAATGAAAAGCGGAGGGGGGAAGCACGGAGGACCGCGCGAGGCAGCCAGACGGACGAGTCTTTCAAGAAAGGAGCCGGTAACATGAATACGGAATCATCGACTACCTCAAGGACTTAGCCGGACCGGCATGACGATCGCAAAGGGAGGGTTTGAAAAAGAAAGCGTGAAAGTCGCTGCACGGGGCGAGGCACCCGAACAAAAGATCGAGTGCCGGAGGAAAACCGACGGAGCAGCTGTGCAGCGGAATGGCATCGAAGGACAAAGGAAAAAAAAATCTGATTCAGCGAACGTTCACCAAGGGGTTGACACTCACCTCACCGCGCGAAACACTACAATGGTGGAGGATATTGGTTTCGGCCTCGCGTCCCGACGCTACAAAAAGCGAAAAAAAGTGCAGAGATCTCAATCCCCTTCCAAAAAAATTGTTCAAAAAATAAAGGGGAGTTAAAAAACCTCGACGGGAAAAACATTTGTAGAGGGCGACCCACGCGGGAAAAAAAAGGAGAGGTCGGAAAAGCCGGGAGCCCGAAACAACCCAAAAAACGACTCGAAAAAATCCATCTTGGCTGCCGGATCAGTGGCCTGTAATTGCGGAGAAAGAAATGTTGAGGCATACAAGACTCTACGGAGGAACGGACGGGGGAAAAAAGGCACATACCGTCACTGAAAGACGGGAATTGGAGCAAAGTACAAGAAAAGAAAGAAGACAGATGTACAACGCGCAACTATTTTTTTGCAAAAATGCGATTTCATGCGATTCAGCAGCCAGAAGGTGAAAACCCACGTAAAGCGCCTTTGGGCCCAATAGCTTTGTGTAAGGGGGCACTGGGGGGGCAGTCTCGCCGGGAGTCCCACCAACACAAGGCATCGGCTAGCCAACCTCCCCATCGGAACCGACGGAAACCAAAATTCAAGGCGGGTGGATCTTTGCAAGAAGAGTACAGGGAAAAAAAATTAAGGCGACGAAATATTGAGACAAGAGCGGAGGTTCCGTGTCGGAGCGAGGGAAAGGGGTCTACGGCTCATGCAAAGGACAGCAAAAAGCTGTGAGTGTCGAAACTAAAGCACGGGGGGGTTTTGAAAAGTCTACGTACGGGATGTAAGGCGAGGAAAAGGAGGAAACCGTCTTTCAATCCCCTGCGTGAGGAGATTGCCAAGCCCCATGTCTTGTTCTTAGAGTGGAGCTGGGAAAATTTGAGGGAAATTACTTACCTCCGTTTTTTTCAACAGCAGGGGTCCCAAGGTGTTACGGGAAGGGATACAGTCGTCACTATTTCTGCGGCCATACGCGAGCGGAACAAACAAAAATCACGGTTTGGATTCCGCCTAGCCTTTTGACGGTCTGCTTAAGGTGGCAATCTTCGCGCCGGCATAAACAAGACACGGATGCGGCTTTATTTCAAGGTCTGAAGGGGTCTTGTCTGTAAATAACTTACCTGAGTAAGCTCCGTCTCCAAAACTCTTAATGAAAAGTAACTTGTTCACTTTAAAAAGCATAGCTGTTCTTTGCCTCCTTAACGGAAAAAAAATAAATTTCGGGAGGGGCTGGCCGCACGCCTGGCAAACAGGCCAAGGGGCAGGGAACGGTAAAAGGCAAAGGCCGCGGCGATCGGTGACAAAGGTGAGGACAAGATGACCGAGTCTGTAGGGGACTCACAACAGCGGCAATGGGGACCGTCCACCAGGACGGAGGTTTAGTGGCTCCTAAAAAAGAGAGCAAAAAGCCCTTCTGTCTGTGAAGAATTAGCTGGTCAACTTAACCACTCGGAAAACCGGAGAAGGAGACGCAACTGCCGTCGTTAGCCTCTCGGTTATCTTCGGGTGCAGTACTGGACGACCCCTGGATATCGGGAACTCCTGAGGAAATGCTCTACTTCAGGGGGCCCGGGGGGGACCACGGTGTGACCCCTGTATCCGGGGGATTCTTTCTGGGCATGAATTTCGTAGAATTCACGCAGGAAATTCAAGTGTTTACGAAACGAACTCTAGGTCGTCGAAGACGATGAGGCTTCCAGGCATAAGGAACGCTCGGATAGGCAGAAGGGTGGATTGTCCTGGAAGCTGACGGCCCGCTTAGCTTCTCCCACAAGGGGATGAACGGAGGGAAACGGGAGACGGGGAGCGGATCGCGCATGCGAGGGGCGGTGGATCCTAGGACGTCCTAAAATACAAAACCGGCTGCATCTACAAAACTGGGGGGATCGCAGAAAAGGGAACAAAGCTGGGGGCGCATGTTTGTTACAGCCCCTAGACTTTTCTTTCGCACTGGCCTGAACGCGGCGGGGAAAGGTCGCGGAAAAAGAAAGGAAACAGCAGCTCATGGGCTGGGGACGGGGGGATCTCAATGCCAACCCCCTTTTGCAAGTAACAAAAGGGGGCCCAGATGTTGGCAACCGAAGCGTCGAAGGGGGGGGGAGGGGAGAGTCACAGGGAAGGAAGGGAGCAGCTCCCTCTGCGAGATTGCTCATCTATCTGGCCAGACTTATCATCCCGGAGCACGTGGTCCGGTGTAAAAGTAGAAACATGACAGCATCGTCTTGGGAGGGGCTATTGGAAAAAAAGCCGTTTCAAGCATACTTCTCATCTTGAAAAACCGAGTCGTTGAGGTCAGCTCGGGCAGCGGACATTGATGGACTGGGAAGCGTGACCCCTCATATTCATGGGAGGGGGGGGAAACTTTTCGGGAGCACTCCCAAGCCAGGGGGCTATATGAGAAGCCAAATCCGTCAGAACGGGGCCAGCAGGAAAGGAAGAGATCTCACATCTGAAAGAGAGTAGCGTGCGGGGAGAGACACCGTCGTGAGGGAGGCCGGGGAGGACCTGCCTCTTCGGTGGCGGTTTCGTTGAGAGTTCAAAAGCGTACAGAAAGGGACGGACCACCGGAGGAAGGGTCTAGGGGGGAGGCAGGGGGAATCGCCGCGCGTGGCAAATCAGAGGTGGCTGTAAATTCAGTCCCGGACCGAAGAAGAAAGGGAAGGAATGCACTCAGGGAAAAGTGCGCGAAAAAGGCAAGAGTAGGGAACGGGACAAAGGGGATAGCCGAAGCGTTATTAACGAGGCCCGGGAGTGCCGCGGTCTTGGCGCAGTAAAACATGCAAAGCCACCCGTACTACGTAGTTGGGGAAGGACTAGTGAAGGGACCAGGGAGAAGCCGGCGTACAGGATCGCCCTGCTGTTCTCCAGCGTGGATGTCTCGCCGTAATTGGGGCCAGAGCCCAAACACAACTGGAGGCAAGCCCGCAGCGGCGGGGTACCAGGGGGGGAGGGGAGACCGCTCGGCAGAAAGTGAAGTCCTCGTGGGGTCATATTGAACGGCCAGCTTCTTTGGGGGGGCGGTGGCCAAAAAAGGCTCCTGACCGCAGGGAGATCTCTGACAAGAGGGGAGAAGGGGGGGGACTCGCACTCCGGTCACGGTAGGGGGAACACAGCTCTTCCGGATTTATAGTGATCTGTGAGGGGGGGGCTTAAAAAGAACCCAGAAGGGAGGACTTCCTTCCAGCAGGAAAGCATTCGGGCGCATACTCCCCGGTTCAACTGCTATCATGGGCCGAATTTCTTCCCATAGAAAGGGGGGGGAAGAAGCCACCAGAGGAAACCTGATCAGGGGGACTCCATGCCTACTAACGTGGGGGAGTTGAGCGTGACCCGGTCGTAATCAAAAAATTCTTTCAAAGTGTAGAACCAAAAGTCCAAGTGGGTGACCCGCTCAAAGGAGAGCGGAAAAGGATTCCGCGTTCTAAAGCGGCTCTTATGACAGTAAAAATCTCCTGACTACAAAACCGCCTCCACCACCCCCTCGCGTTCCCCCCCCATCCCAATCGACCGCTGCGGGGCACATCCCGACCCCGCCAGATCACGATTCTGGCATGAGCTGCACGAGGAAAATAAAGAAGATTCCCGCCGCTCGTTGTAACGCGTAGCTGGGGAGGGATAAGATCTAATTTGGGAGGCAACTTAGGAGGGGTATAAGAAAACGGGGCTCGGTGGCAAAAAGGGGGGGAACTCCAAGAAAATGCACGTCAGTGGGCCAGCAGTGCTTGCCTCTCAAAGCGTGGCCGCGCTGCCCCCCCGCGAGAAAGAAGATCAACCTGAACGCGCCGGCGAAGCCCAGAAGAGCCTTTACTAGGGCTAAGTAGACGGTCGGGGGGCGCCGACGTGATGGGGGGGATAAGGCGCTTGGGGGAGGTACTCGTAAGGTAAGCTCTTGGGAACTTGGCCAATCAAAAGGGTGAGCGCCCGGGGAGAAGGGGTGATCGAGTAGATCTCAGGGGGCCAGGGCTCTGAAGACGAGCTGTATACGCTCTGTAAGTACTTCTATTGGCGGAGGATTCTGTTCATTCACAGGACAATTCACGGGGGAAGCGGGACTGATCAGATAGGAGGGGAAAAAAATCAAAGCGATCAATACTAGTGACGGGGATGCGATTGCCAAGCCAGAAAAACTTTCGAGGGTAGGGAATGGGAAAAAATGAAAAAAAACAGTGGAGGCAAAGTCTCAGACGCAAAAAATCACAAAAAAAAACTTCCTGGCGGTAACAGAGAGGAGCGCAGGAAAAGGGAATTACTAGATCCCCTCGTCTGGCGCCAGGGGTTTTGTCGAGTAAGTTTTCGGGAACAGCGAACCGTCAGCTTGCTGTCAAAGTCAGCGTCGGAATAGGGAAGAGGGTACTTGTAAAGGGCAGGGCAATCGCCTGTGACATCTAGATGAACAGTGAAGGAGTTTGTATTCCCACAGGCGGAGAGATGAAATTCTTCGGCGCCCCTAAGGAAGGTTATCGTAGGGAGACGATGCCCCTTAAAAGGTAGGGGATTGCTCGTCACATCATGCAACAAAAAACATAACGTAGATCAGAGGAGTGTACTGATGGGGACGCAAAACGACCGAGCTTCAGGAGGAACCGCCAACC
>Ga0179593_1432053_pt1 | contig 16182 bp, 14 predicted proteins | sample CZODoug2_1_08_16_FD_185931 | JGI IMG/M metagenome (GOLD analysis project Ga0179593, IMG submission 185931) | Vadose zone soil fungal communities from Angelo Coast Range Reserve, California, USA - CZODoug2_1_08_16fungal (PacBio error correction) | ecosystem: Environmental > Terrestrial > Soil >...
CATATGCGAATGGAAGGGTCGTCAGACGGAGCTGGCTGACAAGAAAAAATCCGATCACAGTTGGGTTTCCTACTGAGGGAGGATACGAGTTCAAAACTTGGGGCAAAGGATCCGAAAGACAGAAAAATCTGGAAAGTCTATCGACGAGGCGGCTGCGCTCCGGGGGAAAAGAGGCGGCGCGCAAAGTGAAAGATGCATCATATTTCCGGTGTTAAAAAGAACTACACCGTCAAAACTGTAAAGATCAACCTGGACGGAAATGCTTTACAGGGGCAAAAGGCAAAACACACGGTCCAAAAAGAAAAAGCCTGAGGAAGGATCTCTCATCCGATCTCGTGAGAGACGTCTATCCAGGAGATAGTAAGCGCCTCTGAGGTACCTCCTACTCCTGATTGCAAGAAGAAAGAGTTCTAAAAAGCATTGTCTTTCTGGGAGCATTGCGTTGAGGCCACTATCGCAATGGGAGTAGGTGACAGACGAGGGAATCGTGAGTCAAACTATTCGCAGGGGTTGTCCATTTGTTGATACACCAAACATACTAGGGGTGACCGTACCACTCGACGAAAAGCCACAAATCATTTCTTCAAGGAAATATCTGTTCAAAACATGGAGACCGATGCCGAGTCAAGAGGTACCAATGCATGGAATTTGAAGAGTGCTAGGCGGCAATAAAAAACTCGCGGTGGAGGCAACGAGCTATGCCGGGACTCATGACAATGTCAGAGTGTCTGCTATCCGGGAAAGAAGACGAATACGAAACTCGCAATGAAACAGCACGAGCAAAGAGAGTACCTTCACCGATATATGCGCCCCGTTACCGGGGAGGACAAAAAAGAACGGAGTATAATCTCTGAAGAAAAAAGAACTTTACCGGAATGATCTGTGGGGGAGTTGCGGGAGACCCGCCCTGCAATCCGGGAATCTGCAGAGGATGCAAAAACGATTGCGCCAAGAACTAAATATACTATCCTAAAAAACTACGGAATGAAAAACGGAATTTACCGAATACGTTGCCATTAAGATCATGGCCCGCAAAAAAATTGACGTGACTCAAGGAAACTTTCTCGACTTCAGGAGGATAAAACAATTTTTTGGGTGCCGCCATCTGGGAGAAGAAAAAGACAGTTTATCGGGCTTCAAGCCCATCGCGACCGCTTCGCAAAATGAAACCAGAAATCGAGTCTGATCGTTCAAAATCCCTAACTCGGTATCGACGGGGGGCACGAGAGAGGAGGCAGCATGGGGAAGGCAGGTGTGGAAAAAAAAAAAATATGTTTGGGGGCTAACTAAGGGAAAACTACTCAAGTATAACGAGTTTTATCAGCCAGTGTAAGAACATTCCACGTGAATGCAGTAAAGCGGTGTGGAATCTTCGACAGATCCCTAAGCTCAAAACTTATAGGTAAAATGAACCACGCGACCGAGGCTATAATAGTCAGGGGCAGGACTCTTCGCAGATATGTGAACTTCTGAAGTATCCGAAGCGAGGATAGGGGATTTGCAGTCTAAGTGTCTTGAAGGTCCGGTAGACAAAAATGGGGCCTTAAGGAGACCTTGTGAACAGCGGATGCCAATCGTGCTGCAACAGAGGGCTGACAGAGGGGAGAAAGGATGTCATGCGTAGGGGAAAAAAAAAAAAAAAACCCAGGGAACCATTCTTAAGTGGCCAATTCAAACTTGAACCGCGGAGGGAAGGGGAATTTCTGGCGGAATTGATGAGGGCTTTCCATCGGACAGCATCCGGTCTCGTTCTCGGAGGTCACCGTACTCCAGTTTGAACTCAAGGACGGGTTTGAACGAAACAAAAGGTAGTTCACTGAAAATAACGGCTTGTTTAACGGAAATCGAAGAAAAAAACGAACCTTGGCAGGCCAAACACAATCTATGAAGTTGGGAGATCACGAGAAATTATTATAGTGAGGACGTCTCAAGCACGCAAGGAAAAAGTCTTATGCTTGTCGACTTGGTCGAGTTCGGTCTCTTTTCTGGGGGCACGGAACCTCATCCAATAGAAAGCGCTGAAAAAATCCACAATATCGTTTAAGGGGTGACGACCGATTGGAGGTTTCGGGGGGAGGAGGGATTTACTAAGCAACGGGACGGTTGTCAATCTAATAGGGAGTACGCAGTAGAAAGGATCAGCCCGCGAACTCATGAAGGCCTGGAAGCAATGAACCGTCCACTAGGACGGAGCCGAATCCCATATTGCTTCTCTCTTCAACTTCTGGTATTACTTGCAAATGTTGGTCTTACCAAAAGCTCGTGGGGGAGAAGAATGAGAGACTAAACAAACAGACAACGAGAGGAGGGGGAGAGAGGAAGACGCTATTTAATCCATTGTCAAGATAAATTAAATCTCCGTTTTAATCAGATCCGACTTTCTGATTTCGGATCAAAAGAACTCTTGGAGGGGGTTCATGGGCAATTAAGGGAAAAAAAGGGGAAACGGGATGAGATTTCTACTTTCAAGGAAAAATATCAATCTGTTAAATATCACTGGGGAGCAACGTGCGGACCGTGAGTCCATCAGAATAAAATCGGGGTCGCACACTTAACGTATGGGTGATGAGCGAGGTCATCCGGATGAGGTAATGGACACAAAAACGAAGGGTGTAAAAGAAACCGGAAAAAAATGAAACTGCTTCTTTTCTTCGGGGATCGTATGCAATGGCGAAGCAGGTCACCGGAAAAAATCCACAGGGGAGGATTTGTGTTAATGGCCGAGAAAGCGGGACCAAGTCTGACGGGAATTTCCAATCAGAAAAGTAGTTCAGGGTTAAAAGCTCATTTTGGGGTTCGTTCAATACGGAGGTCAAACTGTAACGCATGCGCCGATATAAAAGCGAAAACTAGAAGAGAGTCCCGATGGACAAGAGGTGTAAATGCCCGAAGGCCTTCAATCCTAGATATCCTTGTCAGTCATCAGTCAAGATGCAGAGTTGTGTCAGAAGACAGAACATGAGACGCCAGAGGGCCTCGAGGGGGGAACCCAGCTTGGCTCCGTCTCGGTCAGCAAGCGTCCGTAAGAAGGTGATGAGACCAGACGCGTCGCTGCGATATCTGAAAGCAAAAAAACATCTCTGTTCTTACTGATCTGACAAGGCATGTTGGACGCAAAGCTGCCGCACACAGTCGTAGCCGCGTTCGTCCAGGTGGCGTCGACCCGAGACCGGGAAAGGAAGAAGGTCATTGCGCAAGATCCTATAAAGCGCAGATGACTTGCTGGTAAACTCAGAGGAACAGAAGTGAAAACACCCCCATGAAGTAACCCGTTGCCAGGGGATATCTCGGGAAACAGGAAATCCTATCGGAAATTAACCTGAAAAAGAGTCACATGGACAAAAATAAGGAGATAAGGAGGAAAGGGAGGGAACACGAGAAGGCGGGATCGTCGAACGCCTGCGCCACAACCACAGTGGTGGACGAGGAAGGGAGAGGAATCAACTGCACAGAGAGATCTGCAAGGGAAGTAGCTTCCATGGGTCAGGATGATAGGTCGGGGTCCCTCTCGTTACAGTACCTTAGGGAGGTCCTTGCTGGATAGAAATACGGAGAGGGGCGACTAGAACTCAGCAGAGGAAAAAAAAAACTGGGGGAAGGATAGTGGGAACTTATTTCCAGCGCAAGTGTCCTTCTTCGGACCGGCAAAGAGGAGAAGGCCAGGGATGGTGCATCAGCGCCGATCGCTTTTGGAGCCCCGGAGGAAGGTAGAAAAAAGAGGATCCCGTTCTATAAGAGGTGAGGGGGTCTCTGGTTTAATAAAAAGTCAAGATAGAACTTTTCTCTTCGGATTAGCGTATCGGGGGGGGGGACCCTTCACAAAGAAAAGTGCAAGATCGAGAGTCTGATCACAAAAAGGAAGGGGGAGGGAACAATAAGCCCTGCGCAAAAGAAGAAACTGGCTAAGGAGTTGGATAAATATCCAGCGGCATTTTACCAATGGACAGATACGTTTTGATTGAAGAAGGGAGGGGGCCGAAGGCGGCGGAGGTCAAAAACACTGCTGGTCAAGGTGTTTTGCAAATATTCACGGGCGAAGTTTGAATCAACGGTAAGCGAAGGGCGCAATCCCTTGCGAGAGGAGGACTAAGGGGGACTAAATGCTTGCGACGACCAGTGCTTGGGAAAAAGCAGGACCCCCTTAGCGTCCACTTTGCAAAAAAACGTGGAAGGAAGCAGGTCTGATCGAAAGAAGCCGTCGGAAGGTTAATAGAAGGAGGAAGGGGGATAAGCAAAAGGGGTCCGCGGGCAAAATAAAAGTCGGCACCTTGTTAAAGCATGTCCGGAAAAAATGGAAAAACTGGAAGTGTCGTGCTAAGTAAAAGGGGAGACAAGTAAATATCTGGATTCTAGAGGGGTCAACGGGGCTCCTCCGAAGCTGAAGAAACCGCGAGCTCTGAAAAAAAGCCAAGAGCGAGGAGGTCGGGGAGACGTCGAAAGTATGACCATCACGGCCTCGCTGACCTCCAGGGAAGCCAAAAAAGGCGTGAGCGAGGGGTTAAAGCAGCAAAGACGCTTACGACTCTGGGAAAAAGGATCTCCTCAAACAAAAAGGAGGTCATGAAGAGATCCTTGCGAGGAATGGAGATGACATCCATAAGCCGAAAACTCGGGTTTTTTGCCTAAAAAGGACGAGGGGAGGAAAAGCTTCGTCTCCGCTCGCATCTGTCATTCTACTAGTAAAGGGCTAAACTAAGGGTAGAAAGACGTCGGACAGGAGAGAAGATAGAAAAGGGTTTTCACGACCTGTTTCACCGGAGAAGCAACTCAAGGGGGGAAAAAAGATATCATGACCGCCCTGCGAACTGATGAAAGTGCAAATGGGGCCAAGCTCAGCTACAATCCACTACTCTAACAAGCCTATCTGTCAACTACTTCTAACTAAAGGCGAGTAATACCTCTTTAGCAAATTCAGGAATCCTAATCCTCGGTGGAGGAAGGGACTGTTTAAAAAAAGTGCAATCATTTATCCAGAAGGGGCTCAAACATCTCAATGGAGGTGGGGAATTAGAACGGATCAAATCGACGTCATGGTCCTATTGGTAGGAAACAAAAAAGCAAGGGTTTCCCTAAAAAAACTTCCTGGACAAAATTGAGGAAAAACTACGAGGGCAAGGGGCAGGGGGTCATTCTCGAGGAAATCTAAAGTAGCCAAGGGCTACGTGGCCAGTGAGACGGAAACGGCAACTCGACTCGGTAGCAGACGCTTATTCAAATGCTTGCTGGGGGTGGGAGATCGTCTGAATACTGAGAACCTGGATCTTCGAAGGCAGGATGAAACCCGCTCCAAAAGGACGCCAAGAAATAGGGAAGTAATAAACGATAAAGTGGCTCACCTTTTAAGAAAAACGGAGATGACACAAGAAAACGTGTCTCTAAACATAAAACCAGCGGACGGATAGAGACGACTTGCTGGGAAGGCCGAATTAAAATCTGGTTGTAGTTTCTGAAAAGAACGAACCCGAAAAAATGCAATCCTTTCATCGGAAGGGGTTCTTCGATCGTTCGCACTCGGACCTGATCCGCAATGACAGACGAAGGATACGAGGGGGGACCTGGAGAAACTGGGTGCAGGCGGGAATGGCCGCTTCAGAAAAAGTCCCGGGGGGAACGGAAGAATTTCCGCGAATTCAAGGCAAAACCAAGGGTGGCACAGCATCAGCGCGGGAAAGAGGGAAAAACGTTTCTGTAGGGAAAATCCCTAGCTCTGGGGATCTGACAGAGAGAATCGGATCGGGGAATACCCGACACTAGGAAAGCACTTTTAAAAAAGGGATAGCGACTCCGCAAAGGACGTCATGGGAGGTGGGTTGCGCGATATCGGGGAACTACCCGTGCAAAGTTTTTATATAGAAGCAGGGGTTCCCAGAAAAGGCGGTGATTCAGATTACGCTAGGATCTTCAAATCCCCGAAAGACGGCTCAGAACGGGGAGGAAAGCCAGACAATACGAACTCGGGGAGATATCGGGGGTGCCCGGCGGCACTTGCGCGCGAAATAGAGGGCCCGGGTCGTATCGCTGTAAATCTATGCGGGGAAGTTCGATGGACGCAGAGAACCGCATCCGACCTGGACTCAAACGGCTTGGATCGACTTGAGGGAACAGCGGCCAAGCGGGTGGCTGCAGCACCTCAAGGACCTCTGATGAGGAGAGTCGGACCAAAACACGAAACAGAAACAACCTTCTGAAGGGGGGGAACCAGGCAGCCCCGCGTGAGTAAGCCGCGGATAAGGAGGGTATTTCAGGGACGGAATTGAATCAAGAGAAAAAAGACGACTCAGAAGGATTATTCCTCTTGAAAGTATCAAATTACATTCGGTGACAGTTTTACTCCGTCGTTTTAAAGGACAATGGGGATCTGTCAATGAAATAGCGGCTTGCGAGATGGAGACCCGAAGACAAAAAGGAGAGAACTAGCCGGAGTACCAAAGAAGACAGTGTTGGACCGACAAACCATAGCTGCAATCAATAGGTGAGAAGCTCCAAAGAACGACCATACGAAAGGATTCGGAATTCAGAGGGGGGACGGGTAAGTTCACTTTCGGTTACGGGGGGAAAAGGACAGACATCCGCTATCCAGAAAACACAAAGATCGGTTTGAAGGTGCGAACCGGTGTAGGGGATGTGGGACGGAATGCCGATTGTGTTGGAGGAGGGTTGGCAGAAAAACCCACTCTGTAATGGCAACATCGATTTGTGGGGCTCATCCCGCGAACTAATGAAAAGGTCAAGGAGAACCTTTCCAGAAAGAGAACCTTTGTGTCACGAGATCACACTAATATGGCATAAAAACGATTAAAGGAGGATGGGGGACTGGCGCTGTTAGGGCACTGGCAGCAAGGGGGGGTCGGAGGATCTCCACAACAAAAAAAGGATTAAATGAGAGAGCTCTGGAAAGCCATGAAAACGGTACGCGATCATGGGAAGCGGAAAAGCGAGCCATGGCTGTGAGGGGATGAAAAGGGAGGAAAAAAACCATAGGGGACCCGGGGGGGGGTTGGTCCAGGCTAGGCATGATGAGCACCCAAGGGGGTCGAATGTGGGTCCAGTCTCGTAAGCGGGGAAGTAAAAAAACAGCCTGTTTACTCACAACGAGAAAAATTCTAAAGGCAAAGATATGTGGAAATAAGGCGCGATCCTTAAAACCGGAGGAGGTCCGGGACACGAACAGGAAATGAGCCACCAGTCCGAAGCCTGAAGCGCGGGGGAGTGAAACGGCGAAAGTAGACTATCCTAATGGGGAACAGGCCCAAAACTGAGATGGTGGTAATGGGGCGAAGAGGGCGAGGGTCGGCTCCCGGGGGGGAGACGCGGGATTTCAAAAAGAAAATAAGCCGGTTTCAGTTGAAAACCATGGTTTGTTCGGGGGCAAAAAGGAGATGGGTCAAAATTAACGACGAGGAAAGAACGAGGGGAACGGGAAAGCTGAATGAGTCCGATGGGGGGAAATATTGAACAATTCAGCCCGGAAATGAAGGAAAACGCGAAAGAACCGGGAGAACCGGGGCGAAATTAAGTGAACCTTCTTCATAGGTTTCCCGAGCAGCACATGAGTGAAAACGTGCGGCCCACCAGCTTGCATCCGCACGTCATCAAGGGGAGGAAGTTCAAGACAGTGGGCGTAACAATGCAAAGGAGGAGAACGACCTCGAAGATGGGGGTCTATCAGACCACGTAAACAGATGGGCCCGCAGGGGCGAGCTGAAGCCGCACCCTCTATAGACTCGTTCGTCGTGGATGGCGTCAAACCAATGAAGGAGAGAAAGTCGTGGATTTACTAAGAAGAATCTGGCAGAAAGGGAGTGAGTAACTGAATAAACTCTACTTCACGGGGGAGGGGGAAAAATATGATCGCTCGGAATCCCGGGGAAAAAGATCTCAGGGAAAAAAAAGGCGCGAAAGGCTTCGGAGTGGGGCAACTATCCTAACGTGATGGTAGGTTTCAAGAATTGAAGAAGCTACTCTCAGAGTATTAAGCGAGGATCGAACTCGTCTTAAAACACACTTGGTGTGAGCGAAGGGAAGATGAAGGAACCGTCTATATACAAAGGGTTGCGGGGGCTCCTTTCCAATTTCGGTAATGCTCTTGAGCGAACAACTCTTTCATTAAATTATCCGTCCTGTAGGAAGGGTGGGGCCTGGTGAGACAATCACTAAGCAGGATGCAGGTAAGCGCGGGTGCGGAGGTCGACCGAACCATCCAACATATTTGCCTGCCGGCAGGACCACAGACGGCGCGAAGCACAGGTCACGGGGCCGCTTCCATGGGGTCAGTCAAAGTTGAGCTGTTTCCAATAGTCTTTGAAGGTAATCTGACCTGAGCTGTGTTGGAACTTGGAGTAGGGGTTCCTCGGGAGATAAGAAAGGGCTTCTGCAGGGAGCCAATCTACCAAAATAAGAATCAGTAACGGAAGATCTTCCCCCGCGATTTGCGGGGTGCGCTCCTACAGACAATTGCCCACGGCCCTTGGCGAAATTCAGGTAGAAGCCCAAGTCATCGTTCCATGTTGGGAGGGGATTTTTGACTGGAAGTTGGTTGCCGAATGAGGAGTCACCAATCATGCATGGCGCGGGGGGGGTTTACCCACGGAAAAAAGAGGAAAGACCAAAAAGAGAAGTTAAGATTTCATAGGAAAAAAAGGAGAAAAGGCGGAGGGGGGCCCCTTTCTCATGCATTCAAAATATACTGGATAAACGCGGCATGAACCCCCTGAGGAAGAGGCTTCCAAAAGGGGCAGCACGCGTGATGACCGAGGGGGGACCGGGATAGAAAAGGGAGAAAAATAGCTCTTCGCATTTCCTCGGGGACTGTATACTCTGCAGCGGGGGGCAAATCCATTCCTTCACCCTGGAAGAAGTGGTGCAGGTCCGGTCGGGAAAGGTTTCTCCTCGTTGGCTACTGAAACATGTCTTGAAAAGGAAATAGCTGGCGCGATCGCTCACCGGGGAGCGCCGAGGAGGGGGAGAAACGGGCGAAGCTCGGAAGAAAAGGTCGGTCGGAGAACGGAAAAATGAAAACCTCCTTCCTCTCGCCCTCCGAGCAAAAAAATGAATCGGCAAGGATGGATCCAGGGAAAACTCGCTGAACGACATCGACATCCGCATAGGATATAGAGAAACAACAAGAGGGAAAGAAAGAGAAAGAACTTTATTAGAGGCCATAGGGAGAAATGCCAAGAAAGAGCAATTTTTTGAAAACGGAAGGGTATGGACATATGTCGACGGAGAATCCTCTCTCTGGAAAATTACTAAAGAGAGATGAGAGAAGAAAGGTGCGAAGTGGAAAAAGATACGGGGATCCAAAAAGGGTTGAAAATTGGGGAACACAAATTTTTCAAATCAGAGAACGAGGATAAAAACCGGGAGACCGACGCGACTGCGAACGAGGGGGCAGGGGGAGAACGGTGTTCCAGCAACAGTTATCCAAGAGAATGAAAAATAATCTCAAGGCAATAGCTGAGATCTAACATCTCTCCTCCCGTCCGAGTCATAAAAGAGGGGGCAAATTCTAACATACTCCAGAGGGGGGGCTGGACGCGTTTCTACAAGAATAGGTTAGGAAAACAGGAAAATCATGAGCATACCGGACAATTGATGTTTCCAAGAGAACAGGGATCTTCTCCCTCGGCGCCGGGATTTCCTATTTGATTGAGGAAACAACCGCGAAAAAAGGACCAAGGGAAGGGGGGGACCACTCCTTCGGCAGAAGGAAAGGTCACAGGAAAGGAACAATACATCTGTTCAAACATTTAAGATAGATCCGAGGAAAGAGGATGACGACCAAGGCTAAGAGCAGGTGCGACAAAGGACGAAACGAGAGGAGGTGGGAAGACGCAGAGAAGGGACAGAGACCTTGGGGAAAATAGTTGGGCAGAGGATCACCCCGCCACTAAACTTACGCGCCGAACCCGCTCAAGAACGCAGCTCGCACGAGAGGATTCGAAGAGATGGAAAATTCCTGACCGTTCGTCCAAAAGAGGCGGACCTAAAACAAAACGGCGCGTCGGTCAGCCGCATGAAAATCTGTTGGGTTTCAGGGAGTACATGAAAAAGAGGAATGCAATATCCCTGGAAGGGCGGAGCAGAAAGAGGGGGGAAAAATCTCTCAATAGTATAAAAAGAGTTCAGCGAGGGGAACTGACACGGAAGGTTAGAAACGCTCAGGATTGTCACGAACAGTGTAAGGATTGCAAAACGACGGAAATTGGAATCGAATAAAGAAACACCAAGGGGGGGGGGAGAAGGAATTCGATACGATCACATATGGGAGAGTGCTTCAATCCACGCCTCCCTAAAAAAATGATGCTGACCAGATATCGGATAGGTTTGCCAAACACCGAACGAATGTATCGGGATCCTGTTTCACAGAATAAAACACCGTTTTACGTGGGTTTGCTCGACAGGGCGAACTAAACCGAACAGAGAGTTTTAGAAAAAAAGTTACTCAGGAAGGAAAGGGTGGCGAAGGAAAGGGATCTTTCATCGGCACACGAGCAGTCCTAACGCTCCACGGTTCTAAGCCCACCACGACGGGGAAAAGCACGGCTATAGGGCCTGTGGACGGAGCCATGTCAGACAGAATCTTATGAAAAATCTATAAGGAACTCAACATGAATGTAGGGGGGGACTCGGCCGGCAAAGGGGGGGGAAAGTCCTTGTAAAAAATTTAAGGAAGGCGAACATTTCTTCAGGCCTTTGACCACGGCTTGACGCAACCTAGTCGCGGGACAAAAGGGGACGCTATTATGGGATGAAAGTCGAAACCAGGCATAAGGAAACCGGGCGGGATTAACACTCCCCCTCTGGTTTGCACCCATGTGAAATGTGAAATTCCTGGAGAATTGATGCAATCGGGAAAATCGAGAGAAAAAGGAGCGTTCTCGGAAATAAAAGTGAGCAAAGGTACAGGGGGGGACCAAAATTCGTTTGGAACAGAACGGGTAAACTGAAAAGAACCGGTTGGACTGAGAAAATGGAAGCCACGATAAAAGGCGCAGAAAGAGACCGGAGCTGGCCATTTAAAATCTAAAGGGGTGGGGGGAAAGAAAGGGGCCAAATGGCCATTGGAAAGGATATTAACGGCCCGCAAGCCACGAAAATTCAAGGGAGGGGCGCTGAGGACTGGTGGCACAGGGGGGTCGGTCAAATGAATCTTTTCTTCGGACCATTCATACGGAGAGGCGCGGCAAAGAAAAATCGTGGAATTGTGCTAACGGTGCTTAAAGGGTTGGGGCGGGGCCCCTGCCCGCTTTAAATGGTTAAAACACAGCTTAATATACTACCCGAGGTTCGCAATTTGTAGTAAAGGAGGAACTAAGCGTGCCAAGCATGAAGGTTCAAAAAATAAGTGGTGGCCGTAAAAGCCCGAAAGGGGGCTCAGTCCTTCTTAAGGGAAAAAAGGGAGACTAAGGCCGGCGCAAAGCGCTCGGGTGGGGGGTGGCAATCCTCGGGAAAACAAAAAGAAGGAGGAGTAACTATAGATTCAACAACGCTGGGAATCCAAGTTCCTTAAAAACGGGTAAATTCCTTGGAAGCGAGACAGACTTTTAAGGGGGTGGGGGGAAAAAGAACTAGGGAGGGAAGGTGCGTGACTGGTCCATATTGAAGGGAGCACAAATGTTTCAAAAGGTCTGCTCAGTCTAGTAAGAGGGTAAGGAAGTACCGAGCAAAACTTCTAAGGTGCTGGGAAAAATAAAGGTACTTTGCCAACTTAAACCGGGAAATTCAGGCGAAGAAGAGGGGGTGTCACTTTGCAAACCGACTGGAATTAAAATGCAACCATCTATGCAGAAGACTGAACGTGAATGGGAGGATTGCTGGACGTATCACGCAGGATATAGAATGGCCGCAGGGAGGAGAAATAAAAACGTAAAAAATGGGGTGGTAAATTTCAACTAGAACTGAGGGGAGTATGACGCGGGCAGTTCCAGAGCAAGCAAGAAAATTGTACGGTGTGAAAAGAGAAAAAGTTGGGGGGGTAAAAACTAGGGGAGGAGAAAGGTCGCCTGCGGTCCGAACTAGCCCAAGAAAAAAGAGAATAAAAAAGAGATGAGTCCTATGGACACGATTGAAGGATTAAGGGAACGGAAACAAGGAATCGGCCATAAAAAAAATCCATCCCTCTTTCGTGAAGTTTTTCACTTCATTCACTTGGGGACTGATGCGCGTGTACCTAAAAAAATAAATAGATCCATATGGAAGCGGAGGTATGAACCCAACATTTAACGTCGTTCAGAGACGCCGTTGGGCCAAAACACTTTTGGGCGGTGTTGAAAGAGGGGAAGAGGTCAGCAGGGCTAATAGTACGAAAACTCGGGACTCAATTTTCATCTGGCTCGACTCTTAAGCTAAGATGAAGCCCACAGGCGGGGCAAGGTTCGTCAGTGAGGGAGGAAAAACCGTCTTAGGTCGCTTTGGAGGGGATCGTGAGGGGGAATAAACAGATCTCGGACATCAGAAGGGAAAGGGCTGGGTGAACTGGGGAAAAAACGCTCTCACGGGGGGACGTGGCCATATATCTCTAGCGTAACGGACAATGGAACGGAGGTATGCTCGGGAACCGACGGAGGGTATACGAGTATAGGGTGGAAAAAATCCGCGAGTTTTCCTAAAGAAGAAAGACCGATCTAGGATAATCCCTAACAAAGATCTCGAACGCCGGAGGTAAAACACACAAAAAACTGGTTTGAGAGCAAAAATGAAGGAAAGTTCAGAAAAGGAAAAGGAACCTGGGGGAGTGCAGGTCCATGAGTAAACTTTATTTCTAGGGAAAGATGGCATTACTTATAGCGAATGGGGGTCAGGCTGTGGGCTCACGGATCCGCAGCAGCTCTGCTCGTGAAAAGATTTGCAGGAGAGGGGCGGGGGTGAAAAAGAAAAAAACAAGGGTCACGGCGGACAGCCCCATCAGCGAGGAAGGGGGACAGGGGTGGATCAAGTCGTCTTCGTCGTTGGTGTGGCTGGAGGATGCGCCAGAGATAGGGAAGGTACTACGAGGGAGAGCGGACGTTCCTTGGGCCGGGGGTAATCGGGACGCGAAGAAGAAGGGGTACTTGAAGGGGATAAGCTAGCACGAACACCATTCTACATCAATGCATGCAAGCTGATGCTCCAACAGGATTCGTTGTCCGGAACGCTCATCGCCTGCGCAATATGGGAGAACAAAAGAAGAACCCCCCCCCAACAAAAAAAAAAAAAAAAAAAAAAAAAACCCCCAACCCCCACGGCGAGGTAGTTCTCTGGACCAAGTTTGGGGAACCTATTTTGGGGGAGGTGAGAAATGAAATTGTGGAAGGAAGCGGAGGGTGAGGAAAAAAAAACGTCCTATGGTTCCTCGTGTTGGCAAAAAAGGGAACGCACTTCCGAAGAATTTGATACACGAGGAAGAAGGCGAAGCCTCCACGCGATAGGATTGCCTCTGATGTGGCGAAATGCTTAGAACGACCATTTAGGTGGAGGCAAGCGGGATGAAAACGAGGAGGAGGAAAGATGGTGGACTCATTGACACGATATGAGGTAGGACTTCGACCAAGCGAGGGGATTTCTCTTTTCTAGCAAAGCTGATATTTCAAATCCCGTCGGAAAAAGGGGGACAAAAAAGTAAGGGCTCGTTAGAAGGGCGTTTTAGAAGATGGCGGAAAAAGGGGGGGAAAAAAGGGAGTGAAAAAGAAATAGGTCTGCGAAGACTAAAAAGGGCACGACAGCTGGCGCCAACGAGCGCTATACTTTTCCAGAGTATTATCGGAGTCGAAAGTTTACCAGCCCCTCACTGAAAGAAAGGGAAAGGCAAATGCGTGGTCGTCAGGAGGGATGAAAAAGGGAAAGCTCTGGAAGGAAAAGAGCAGAAGCAGAGGAATCACACAACACAACCGAGGGGAAAAATACTATGGCGGATGGCGAGGGGAGGGAATCCCTTACTAATCAAGCAAGAACTATAACGTGCAAGTAACGATCATCGGGGAGGAGGGGAGGAAATCTTTCGGGGACGTCAAGAACGACTCTGCGCATAGGGAAGGGAAAGGCTGAGAGAAAGGGGAAAGGGGAAGGGGGAAGCGAAGGGAAAGAGGATCAAGAAAAGATTTGTAACTACGGTTTTTCACTACCGTATTCCGTCCCCCCCAACCATTGAAAATCGTGTTTGAAAAGGAACCTGGAAAGGGGGGGGGGGGGGGTGAAAGGAAGAGGGGATTGTTGACACTCTTTCAAACGTGAAAAGAGGAATGGGGAACAAGACCTGCCTTCTCTATTAAGAACAGCTCTAATCCCCGGAAAATCTGGACCCTACTCCTCTGGGTCATCAAAGAAGGGGGGGAAAAAGAAAAGGGGGGGGGGGAATTGAGAAAATTTTGAGGCCCATCCGAGAAAAAAGAGAATTGTAAGATGGGGACATCCCTATTGAAAGAATCAAGCGTGCATTCGATTTGGGTATGGAGGAAACACCGCTAGGCAGACTAGGGTACCGAAAAAGGGGGGAGGAGCCAAGCAGTTCGGAAGAACATAAGGGGAAATTTACGATCCGGGTCATTGATGTACCCCGATAATTCGCTACGCTCAGTGCGATGAAAGCGAAATGGGCAAAACGCGAAGCGGTGAAGACAGACGAGCACTCTCATGCCATTGTACCAATGGGGTCGAAACCCTGCAAGAAGAAAGGAGACTAACGGCGCCGGTAAACCCGCGCCAGGGAGAACGCCGCTCGAAAGAGATACCTGAAAAGAGGAGAGGAGCATGAAAAGACCTTGGCGGCCAAAAGGAGAAAGAGCACCAAGCTGACAGCAGGGAGGATGAGTTGCCTGCCGAAAAAATCTTTTTGGGTCATGGGAGAATAATCCCAGCCGCAGGCATCCATTGTCATCGAGGGGGGACAGTGAGGATAGGGGAGAAAACACAGTAGAAAGAGGGATAGACCGCAAGGAAAGAGTCTGAACGATGGGGACTACGAAAATCGTGCAGAAAATACAGGAAGTTCCTAAAGAACATTTACTCAACATCAATCCCTCAGTCGCACAACAATGGGGGGGGGGGGTGGTCATCAGTAAGGGAAGGCGGGAGGGAAAGGGGGCGCGGGAGGAATCCCTATGAACGTGGTGACTCCATTATAAGGAAGCTGTGCTTTGGGACATAAAAACGAGACTCTGGTTTGACCGAAGCTCGTGGGGCACAGGGGGGACTAGGGCGGGTGGAAGAATGTGCAAGACCTTGTACTAGAGGGGAGAGACGGGCTCATGATGTGTATGCTTCATATTCTTATTTCATGCCTAAGAAAAGCGGGGGAAAAAAATCCGGGGCCTAAAGCCAATCCAGAAAGAAAACGGGGAGAGAGGAGGGGGGTTCGGGAATCTTTCGAGAAGAGGGACGTACGAATGAACTTCTACACCTCGTTTGTCTATATCGTCACCGGAAGACTAAACCGGACTAAAAAAGGAGGGGGAAAAGGAGAAGGGGAGGGGGGACGGAGAAAGGAAACAGCGGGTGGGGGAGAAAGAAGCAAATCGGTATTGGATTTAACTAATAAGGGAACAGTCCGGAAACGATGAAGAGCACACGGAGCCAACGGGGGGGAGAAGAGGAGGTAAGGAAAGGGGCAAGGGCGAAGTGGAGCCATAAGACTACAATCCGTTCTACAAGTTAGCGGGAAGACGCAGGAGGAAAAAAGTGGGGTCAGGGTATGGGGAAGGAAAAAAATGGGCTGTTCAAAAAAAGAAACTGCCCTTAGATGAATCCCGCGTCAAGCGAACTCCCATCGCCAATTAAAAAAAAATCTATGACAATGGGTGGGACGAACAGTCACAATGCGCAAAGACGGGGGGGAGAATCCGCAAGCCCAAAAAAAAGGAACGGAATAGGAGGGGATTGAGACTGTCCGGGGCCTGTTAATCCTCTTCGTTACCGGAAAGAGCAAACGAGAGCTGCGACTGAAGGAAGTAGTTTAGGGGGAGAAAGGGGGGATGTGAGAAGATGTGGAGTCAACCATCCTTATTTCAAACGCTTTAATGACAGCTTAAGATGACGCCGAATTCGAAGGGTGCTGAAAGAAAGGATAGTAGGAAGTGGAAAAGAAATAACTTTGCATCACCCTTTGCCGTTGGAATGCCGAATCAGACCGAATTTAGGTGGACTAGCTCAAAAAAGAAAAGGGTGTAAAAGGAGCTCGTAAGAACAGGGAAAGAAGGGGGGGTGATG